>Ga0308174_10000852_pt1 | contig 13566 bp, 14 predicted proteins | sample PhyPR2_FD_203894 | JGI IMG/M metagenome (GOLD analysis project Ga0308174, IMG submission 203894) | Soil microbial communities from UC Gill Tract Community Farm, Albany, California, United States - DLSLS.P.R2 | ecosystem: Environmental > Terrestrial > Soil > Agricultural land | place: USA...
CGACGTTGGCTATAGCCCCCGCCTCGCCTTTCGCCGCCGTAGCTCAGTGGTAGAGCGCATCCTTGGTAAGGCTGAGGTCGGCAGTTCAATCCTGCCCGGCGGCACCATGTTTCCCCAAGCCTTACAACGGCTTGGGGAAACTCCCAAAGCGCCCCTTGCAAGGCAAAATCGGCCAGTAAGCACATAGTAAGCACGGTGGGTCGAAAGGCGCCGCGCCTTGGTCGGAGATTCCATCAGGCGAACGCCGCGGAAGATTTCCGAGTCGTGGAGACGGTGATCGAGCCGCGCTTCGTCGGCGCGAAGCGGAGTTGCGCGTGCGGCGCTAGGCGCCGTGCATGGCAGCGGGACGATGACGCCGCGCGCGACGCGTCGTCTGCGAGTGGTGGGACGCCTTGTGTGTCCGCGCCAGCGGATGCGCGCCTCGAGAGGTTCGCACCTGCGGCCACTCACCTTCGGTGGAGCCCGCCAACAACTGGGAGACGCTCATGAAGAGCTGCGGGTCGGAGACGACGAAGAAGAGGCCGCCGCGCGCTGTCTGACCTCGGGCATTATGACAATCGCCCGAGAAGGTGCCGCTCTGGTTCATATCGCCAAAAATCGTGTAGCGATGTCCGCCCGGCAGAGAGACTGCGATCTTGGCGTGGCTGGACCCCTGCTCCAGCCCGAACGACTTGCCAAGCCACGCTCCGCTCTTGGCGATCTCGACGCGGCCGGGAACGCCGAGGTTCGAATCCCAGCAAGGTGGAGCACCGGGTCCGAACGACCAGATGCCGTCTCGCCGGCTCCACCAGCTCGCGACACGCAAGTCCTCGCCGCCGAGCGCAGCTGATACGAGCTGCCAGACTGGAACGTGCAGGCTGGCTGGTTTGGAAATCACCTGCACGCCGGTCGAGAGAGTCTGGTGGATCAGCTGCGGATCTGCCGGCTTGTCGTTGCCAAGACCACGGGCGATTGCGGCAAGATCAGGAGGGCCTCCGGGCGTGAGATGTACGACCTGATCCACGCCCGGGAACGTGAGAATCCCCGCATTCGCCAAAGCATGAAGGACGACCTTTAGATCGGGCTCGGCCGCGCGGAGCGCGAAGAAATGTTGCGCGTACATGATGTTGTTTGGCCGCTCCACGCACCCGAGGCTGTTTCCGTGCGCGGCGGGATATGCCTGTCCGCCCGAGTGAGGCCATGAGGGGGTGGTCACCTGCAGGATCAAGCCGTCGCCCTGATCGTTCCACGCGATGACCCCCTTCGCGTGCGCCCACGGTGCGTCGCAGGAGTCGCCCCGGCACGTCCCGTCCGCGATCTCCGGGTCGCCGTAGAACTGGTCGTTGTAGACGACGTAGTTGTAGTCGCCGGAGAATATCTCGCCAAACGTCGCCCCGAGCGGATCATCTTGTCCCGTCCCGAGCAGCCCCGGTCCCTGTCGCAGAGACGAGTGCTTTGCATCGGCGACCGCGTAGGCCAGGCTTTCTGATGGGTAGGCCATTCCGCGGCCGCCGAACGCGCAGGCCTTGTCCGGATCGAGGGCTTGCGTGGGGAAGCTTGCGGCGTTGAACTTGTAGGCGAACCACCAGTCGACCGGCTGGCCTGCGGAGACCAGGGGCACCGGAGCCGGCGCTGCGTTCGCCGAGGCCGCGACAAGCCAGAACAGCCCGGCCGCGATGGCGATAAATAGAGCTTTCACGCGCATCGGCTCCCCCATGAATTGTGCGCGGGACCCCTCTCGGGACCGGAGAAGTGCGTCTAAGAGATCCTCCCCACCATAGGTTGACTCGGGGATGAATTGCGACCCATGTTCTTTGAAGCCTGGGCGTGGCGGGGGCAACGTAGGAGGCTGGGGACTACCATGGCGCTGACAGTCGTAGCTACGCGCGAAGGCGTGCTAGACGCCGCCGACCAAGCTGCGTTCGACGCTCTGAAGTCGAGGCTCGCGACGGGCGACCGCAAAGTGATGCTCTTCCTCCACGGTGGACTGGTGAAGGAGGCGGACGGCCGGGAGCAGGCCGTTGAGGTGTCCAACGGACTCGCACTTGATGCGAGTTGGGAGCAAGTCTGCGTCGTCTGGCGGACGGGCCTTCTGGAGGAGCTCGCCGATAACTGGCGTAAACTGATCGACAGTGACGCGCTCTACAAAGCCGTGCTCGCCTGGCTCGTTCATCACGTCGCCAGCAAAGTGAAGGTGGCGGGCGACGGCGCGACTCTCCTCGAAGCGAAGCCGCTGACGCGCGGCGAAATCCGCGCTCGCTTCGATCGAGCGACAGGTCACCCGGTCGCCGATCTCGAAGCGCTCGCCACAGGTCCCGATCGCGTAATCAGCGTGCAAGACATTTCGCCGGAGCAAATCAGGGCGGAATTGCAGGCGTCGCTAGACAAGGATGCGGAGCTGAAGGCGGCTCTACAAGATCTTGGCGCCGCCGTGATGATCCGCGTCGGCGCATCTCCCCGGGCAGGCGATGCGGCCGCAGGCGCGATTTCGTTCAGCCATCTCAACCGCAAGATTCAGGAGCGCCTCAAGGCCTCTGGGAGCCGTGCGGCGCACGAACGGACCATCACCGAATTCGTGGCGATCTGGGACATTGTCGCGGCCGCGGCGGAGGTCGCATGGCGCGTCTTCAACCGCTACCGCACCCATCGAGACCATGGATTCTACGCCACGGTGGTCGAAGAGCTCGCTCGGGAGATCTTCGGGGACTACATCGGCGGCGACATCTGGGACTTGATGAAGCAAAACGCAGCGAACCACTTCAAGCCGAGGGGATTCGGCACGGCTCTCGTCGAGGCGCTCTCGCAAAGCGCCAACAGCAATCGGATCGTGGTCATCGGCCACAGCGCCGGAAGCATATGGGCGAGCGAGTTCCTCAAGGCCCTCTCGAATAGCCCCCGTCCCTTCCCGATCGACCTCGTGTTCATAGCAGGCGCTGTCCGCGTGAACGCCTTCGCGGAGGCGCTCGCAGAGGGCGAGCAGCACGTGAGGCGCTTCCGCGCCTACGCGATGGACGACCCAACCGAACGCAAGGACACCCTCATCCAGAAGCCCCCAGGTCTCGAGTGGGTCTATCCGTCTTCTCTTCTCTATCTGGTCTCAGGACTCTTCGAAGCTACCCCCGATCAGAACCATCACCTTACTCCTTATGTGGACGCGCCGCTGGTCGGGCTCGCGCGCTTCTTCGAGACCGGCGGCGTGCCAAGCTGGCTTACCGAGGATGACGAGGCCCGGGCCCTCAGAACGGTGTTGGATTTCTACGGGAAGCATCACCCCGCTGCCTACTACGGCCCCGGAGACCAGGGCCCCGGAATGAACTCCAAGGCCCACGACCACGGCGACTATGAAACTGACGGGCCAACCTTGACGAGCATCAACTACGCTTTCTTGTCGGATCCTCCTCACGCGGGGCTGACCACCTCCCGGGAGACGACTGCCGCGCGACCGACAGAACCAGCTGAGTGATCCCGGCATGAAGGTCTGGGCCGCGGAGCTGTGGAACGCCCCCAAGATCCGCGTCCAGAAGGACCAGCGGCTCTCGGTGTCTGCCTCGGGAGAGTGGAAGGATTGGGGGCGGCCTTGCGGGCCCGAGGGCTATGAGAGTGAGCGGCTCAAGCCTTTCGAGGCATTGCGGCGAGCGCCGAAAGCCCGCTGGTTGGAGCTCATCGGATGCATAGACAAGCGCCTCGATCTGAGCTTCCCAATCGGGGTTCGAGGCCAGGTGGTCGCGCCGGCCGCGGGCGAGGTCTATCTGTTCGCGAACGATGTCTGGTTCATGTACTGGAACAACTCCGGATGCATCGAGGTGGAGATCACCGCCGTCTCTTAGGATGTCTGGGCGTTGGCGGATCCGGCGACCCGCGCCCTACCCCGCATGAACCCTCGGTCAGACTCCATGAACCGCGCCACCATGATCGGGGCCAGCTTGGCCGGCTCGACGACCGCCCCAGTCTCCTGCTTCAGCGCCTCGGCATAGGCCTGCAGCGTTCGGTGGGTCTCCGCCGGCAGCTCCACCGCCAGGCGCACCGGCCGATCGTCCAAAATGGGCCCGAGTTTGAGCTTCCCGGCCATCAGCTCCACGGCTCCAGCACCAGGTCCTTCTCCACGAGGACGCGCACGGGTGCGCCGGGTCGCACCGTCAGCGTCGGGGCGGCCTCCAAGGACTTACCGACCAACTGCTGGCCGGCCTGGTTCGCGGAGGCCGCCACCCCTGTCCGGAGCGCCTGGACCAGCTGCCCCTCGCCCGCCCCGGAGCCCAGCTCCGAGCCGAGGCCGATGGTGGTCGAGACCAGCGCCGCGCCCGTCAGCCTCGACCAGTGCCGGTCCACCTGATCCTCGAGTCCGGCATAGCCCTGGGCGTCGGCGGCCGGGAGCTTGTCGAGATCGAGCGAGCGCCCGTCGGGCAGGATGAGCCGCGTCCAGACGAGCTGCACCCGGCTCTGGCCGAAGGCCACATGGCTGTCGTAGCTGCCGATCAGCCGGGAGCCCTGCGGGATCAGCTTCCAGCGGCCGGTCACGGAATCGAAGACGTCCTCCGTCACCTGCGCGATCACCTCGCCTGGCAGGTCGGCCCGGACGCCGGTGACGAGGGCCGCGCGGATCACCGAGCCCGCCTGCAGCAGATAGGGGGAGACGGGCGCCTCGAGCCTGGCCGGCGAAACGTCGTCCCGCACAGGCGCAGCCGCGCCGGACGCAGCGACGGGGGTCGGCGCCGGTGACGTGCTCGCAGGCGACGGCGCCCGTGCCGTGACCGCCACGGCGAGCCGGCTGCCCCGGGCCAGGCGCGCCGCCTCTTGCGCGGGGCTCGGAGACGCGCCGGATGCGCCGGCGCCTGGCTCGTCCCTCCCGGACCTCGCCTCCAGGAGCGGGCGGCCGAGGTCCCCGGGAAGGGGCGGCCCGAGCCTCGGCGTCCCCGGCGGCAGGCCGGCGTAGTCCTTGGGCAGCTCCACGAGCGCGGCGGGCGGCGCCGGCGCGATCGCGCTCTCCGCCGGCTGCGGGTTGGCTCCGGTATGGCGGTGGCCGGTCAGCGACCAGCCGACCACCGCCGCGATGGCGGCGGCCGCGACGCCGCTCAGCAGCGCGAGGCTGCGACGCGACAGGCGCACGACCGGGGCCGGCTCCGCCCGCAGCCGGAGGCGGCGCGCGATCTCCCGGTCGGGATCGGCCGAGCCGCTCATCGCGAGGAAGCCTGCGGATCGCGGACGATCCGCACCCGGGCCTGGCGCTTCCCCGTCCCGAGCCGGAGCTCGGCCGCGTCGAAGAGGCGATCGACGATTATGCGGCGGCCCTGGACGCGGTAGTTGACGAGCTCGGCGGCGTCACCCTTGGGGCCGGTCACGAAGAGCGGCGGCATCTCGCCGGCGGCGATCGAGGCCGGGAAGTCGATGACGGTCCGCCGCCCGTCGTCGAACACCCGCACAGGCCGGAAGGGCGCCTCGCCCTCGATGCGGTAGCCGAAGTCGAGCCGCGACAGGTCGGGCTCGGGGGTCGGGGGCGCGGGCGTGGGCGTGGCGACCGGCGCCGCGGCGGGCCGGCCCTTGATCGCCGCCAGCTCGTCCTCGGGATACCGCCAGGCGACCGCCGACATGTAGCCGCCGGGCGAGGACTTCAGCTCCAGGTGATAAGTCCGTCGGTCGGTGGCGATCACCAGGTTGGTGGCGATCCCCACCTCGGTCGGCTTGACGAGGATGTGCGCCCGCTTGGCGGCGCCCGCGCCGCTCTCGGCGTCGCCGATGATCCAGCGCACGGTATCGCCCGCCGCCACCGGATTGACGGCGCTCAGTGTCTCGCCCGGCTCGAGCGCGATGTCGGTGACCCGTCCGACCCGGGCCGTGACGGCGTAGACGGCGCCGTCGCGCCAGGCCAGGACCGGCTCGGGCGGCACGTTAAGGGCGGCCGCGGCGGCGGCCAGGGCGAGGGCCTTCATCAGGCGAGCTCCTTGGTCCAGTTGAGGTGCGTGACGAAGACGCCGAGCGGATTGCGCCGCAGGCCCTCGGGGTCGTGGGGCGGCCGTAGCTCGATGGTCAGGATCGCGGTCCAGTGCTCGGAGGCGGTGAGCGCGCCCGCCGCGTAGTGGCGCTCGGTCCACTCGATCCGGAAACTCTCCGGGGAGGCGCGCACCACGCTCGTCACCTCGACCGCGACCTGCTCGCGCCCGAGCCGCGCGAAGGGGTCGGCCTGGCGGGCGTAGTCGTTCAGCGCGAGCGCCCCCTCCCCGGCCGCGGTGTCGTAGGCCTCCAGCCACTGCTTGCGGAGCACCACGGGATCGGCGGGGATCCCCCGCACGTCCTCGATGAAGCGCGCCAGGCGCCAGGCGATCTCGGGATCGGTGGGCCGGTAGCCCGCGGCCGCCGGCCCGACCGTTTCGGCCCGACCCGTGCGGTCCACCTGCACCACCCAGGGGGTGACGGAGGCGTGCAGGCCTTCCCAGGCGAGCGCGCCGGTCGAGCCCAGCGCCAGGGCCAGACAGCCGAAGGCCATCAGCCGCCAATTGCGGGCCTGGACGCGGGCCGAGCCGATCCGCTCATCCCACACCTGGCCCGCCCGCTGGTAGGGCGTCTCGGGCTCGGGCGTGACGGCATAGCGAGAGCTGCCTCGCCGAAAGGCGGTCATGGATTGTCCTCCTTGAGCGGAAGGGCGGATGAGCCGCCGGCATGGTCGCCGGAGCGCACCGCGTTGGCGGCGGCGGTCACGCCGGCAGAGAGGGCCTGCGAGCGCCGGAGCTTCTTCGCCCAGGCGGGCGGCTCATCCGGCTTGGCCGGAGCGCCCTGACCGCTTGCAGCAGCCGGCGCGGAGCCCGGTCCGCCACCACCGGAGGGCCCGCCGCCCGGCGCTCCGCCGGCCGAACCTCCGGCCGACGGCCCGGACCCCAGCCGCGCGGCCGCGCGGCGGCCGGCCTGCAGGGCCGCGCCCGCGGCGCCGGCGGCCGAGCTCACCGCGGCCACGCCCGCCGTCGCCGCCCCGGCGACGCCGAGCGCCGTCCCGACCGCGGCGCCGGCGCCGAGATGCGGCGCGCCGGCCACCAGCCCGGCCGCGATCCCGGGTCCGAAGACGCCGAGGCCCAGGAGGCTGAGCGCGCCCAGCGCGATCGCCAGCACCTGGTCGAGGGTGGGCTGGCCGCCGCTGAAATCCGAGACGAAGCCCTGGAAGAGGGTCGAGCCGACGCCCAGGATCACCGCCAGGACCAGGACCTTCACGCCGGTCGCCATGACGTTGCCGAGCACCCGCTCGGCCAGGAAGGCGGTGCGGCCGAACAGGCCGAAGGGGACCAGAACGAACCCCGCGAGCGTGGTGAGCTTGAACTCCAGCACCACCACGAAGAGCTGGACGGCGAGCACGAAGAAGGCCGCCAGCACCACCAGCACCGAGGCCAGAAGCACCGCGATCTGGACGAAGTTCTCGAAGATCGCCGGGAAGCCCGCGAGGTCGCCGGCGGCGGCGAGCAGCGGGCGCACCGCGTCGATCCCGGCGGCGGCGATATGACCCGGATGCATGAGATCGGCGGGGGCGATCGCCGAGCCCGCCGCCTTGATCCCGAGCGCCGCGAAGCTGTCGTAGACGGCCTGCGCGAGCCCCTGGAAATCCGAGATCAGGAAGGCGAAGGCGCCCACATAGAGGATCTTGCGGACGAGCCTCGCCAGCAGCTCCTCCCCCGGCCCCCAAGCCCAGAAGAGGGCGGCCAGCGTCACGTCCAGCGCCACCAGGATCCGCGCCAGCGAGCCCACGTCGCCGCGCACCAGCCCGAACCCGGTGTCGATCTCGCGCGAGAAGACCGCCAGGAACTGGTCGATGACGCCGGTCCCGGTCACGGCCGCGCGCCCAGGAACCGCGCCCGCGCCGCCCGCCAGACCGCCCGGCACGCCTCGTCCGAAGCCGCCCCCTCCCCTTCCTCCCGACAGCTGCGAAGCCCGTCCGCTTCGGCGCCCGCCGCGTCCGCGGCGAGGCGGCCGGGCGCCGCCGGTCGCTCAAGCCGTCCAAAGGCCAGCGCCGCCAGCAAAAGCCCCACCGGCACGACGAGCCAGAGCCGCGAGGCGCGCCGCCAGGGCCCGCTCACGGCGCCTTCCCCAGGAACCGCTGCAGCCGCGCCTTGGCCTCGGCCGCCGCGGCCGCGCGGCTCGCCGCCTCCAGCGCCTCGGCCCGGCTCTGGGCGGAAAGGATGGCGGTGAGGTCGGCGAGCTCCTTTGCCTGCACGGCCAGCAGCTGGTTGCCGGCCTGGCTCGCCTGCAGGGCGCCCACCGCGCCCTGGCTCTCGCCCACCAGCTCGCCCGTCTCGCGCTCGGTGGCGGCGACGCCGCCCGCCACGGTGGCCTGCACCTCCAGCACATGCCGGAAGGCGTCGAGCGTGTTCTGCCAGCGGGCGGTGGCGGCGGCTGCGAGCGCCTGGTCGGAGCCCTGGCCCGCGTAGTTGCGGTCGAACTCCTGGCGGATCGCCCCGACGTCGTTGGCGATGCGTCCGGCCTCGGCGAGGAGGGCGTTCACGCGGCCCATGTCGGCCTGCAGCTCACCCAAGGCCGAGAAGCTCAGCGGCTGCAGGTGCCGGGCCTGATTGAGCAGCATCTGGGCCTGGTTCTGCAGGGCGAGCACCTGGTTCTGGACCTGCTCGAGCGCGCGGGCGGCCTGCAGCACGTTCTGGGCGTAGTTCCCCGGATCGAAGACCTCGAGCTGGGCCGAGGCCGGCGCCGCCACGGCCAGCGCCAGGACGGCGCCCACGGCCCAGAGCCGCCGCCGACCGCTCACGCGCCCGCCTCCATCAGCGGCGCCACCGCCCGTTCGGCCGCGATCGCCTCCGCCAGCTCGGCGGCCCAGGGCAGGACCCGCGCCCGCAACCAGCCGGCCGCAAACCCCTCAACACCCGACCTCTCGATCACCTCGGAGATCAGCGCCTGGTCGGTCCGGCTGGAGGCCGCACAGACGGCCAGCGCCACCGGCCCGAGGCCCAGCTCGAACAGTCGCGAGCCGGCGCGGCTCTGCAGGTAGTAGTCGCGCCGGGGCGCGGCGAGGCTGAGGATCTCGAGCTGACGCTCCGTCAGCCCGAAGCGGCCATAGAGCTTCGCGATCTGCGGCTCCTGCGCCCGCGGATTGGGCAGGAAGATCCGGCTCGGGCAGCTCTCGATGACGGCGGTGGCGATCGGGCTCTCGTCGAGATCGGAGAGCGACTGGGTGGCGAAGACCACCGATGCGTTCTTCTTCCGCAGAGTCTTCAGCCACTCGCGGAGCTGCGGCCCGAAGCTCGCATCGCCCAGCGCCAGCCAGCCCTCGTCCACGAGGATCAGGGTCGGCCGCCCGTCCAGCCGCCCCTCGATCCGATGGAAGAGATAGTCGAGCACGGCGGGCGCGGCGGCGGTCCCGATCAGGCCTTCGGTCTCGAAGGCCTCCACCTCGGCCCGACCCAACCGCTCGGCCTCGGCGTCCAGCAGACGCCCGAACGGGCCGCCCAGGGTGAAAGGGGCCAGCGCCGAGCGAAGCTCCGCCGACTGCAGGAGCGCCGACAACCCCGTGAGCGTCCGCTCGTCCCGTGGCGCCGAAGCGAGGCTGCCCAGCGCCGTCCAGAGGTGCTCGCGGAGCGCCGGCCCGACCTCGACGCCCTGCCGCGCCAACAACGCCGGCAGCCACTCGGCGGCCCAACTGCGCTCCTCGGCCTCGTCGATCCGCGCCAGGGGTTGCAGGGCCACCCCATCCTCAGCCGCCTCTCCCAGCCCCAGGTCATAGAAACGCCCGCCCATGCCCAGGCAGGCCGCCCGGATCGAAGCCCCGAAGTCGAAGGCGAAGACCTGCGCCCCCGCATACCTCCGGAACTGCAGGGCCATGAGCGCCAGGAGCACGCTCTTGCCGGCGCCGGTGGGCCCCACCACCAGGGCGTGGCCCACATCTCCCACGTGCAGCGAGACCCGGAACGGCGTCGCCCCTTCGGTGCGCGCGTAGAACAGCGGCGGCCCGGCGAGATGCTCGTCCCCCTCCGGTCCCGCCCACACCGCAGACAGCGGCAGGAGGTGGGCGAGGTTCAGCGTCGAGACCGGCGGGCGGCGCACATTGGCGTAAACCTGGCCCGGAAGGGACCCGAGCCAGGCCTCCACGGCGTTCACCGTCTCGATCCGGCAGAGGAAGTCGCGCGCCTGGATCGCCTTCTCGGCGGCGCGGATCCGCGCATCGGCCTCGGCCGCCGTCGCGCCCGTCATCACGACGGTGGCGGTGACGAAGGCGTATCCCACCGCCTCCCCGCCGAGGTCCTGCAGGGCGGCGTCCGCCTCGCGCGCCTTGTTCTCCGCATCGGAGTCGATGAGCGCCACGGGCTCGTTGGTCAGCACCTCCCTGAGGATGGCCGCCACGCCCTTGCGCTTGGCGAACCACTGCCGGCGGATGCGGCCCAGCAGCCGAACCGCGTCGAGCTTGTCCAGGAGCAGCGCCCGCGTGGTCCAGCGGTAGGGCATGGCGAGGCGGTTGAGGTCGTCGAGCAGGCCGGGCCAGGTCTCCGTCGGGAAGCCCATGACCGTCAGGACCCGCAGATGCGCCTCGCCCAGCCGCGGCTCGAGCCCGCCCACAAGCGGCGCATCGGCCAGCAGCACGTCGAGGTGCATGGGCGTCTCGGGCGGGCGCACCCTCTGCGCCCGACCCGAAACCGTGCCCTGCAGATAGCTCAGGGTCTCGGCGTCATCGAGCCAGGCGGCCTCGGCCGCGCAGAGCTCGAACAACCCGAGGAACCGGCCCGTGCGATCCACGAAGCTCCGAAGCGCCTCGCGCCAGTCCACCTCCGCATGCGAGCGGCCCTCGTAGAGCCATCCCGCCGCCCTCGCCGCGGGCTCGGCCGGCGGCAGCCAGACGAAGGTCAGGAAATAGCGGCTCTCGTACTGCGCGCCCTCGCCCTCGAAGGCCCCGCGGCGCTCCTCGTCCACCAGCTGGCTCAAGGGATCCGGGAAACGCGAATTCGGATACTCGACCGCCGACCGCCGCTCAGCCTCCGCGAACACCGCCCAGCCGCTCCCCAGCCGCCGAAGCAGGGTGTTGAGGTGTGCGGCCACGGAGGCGAGCTCGCCCTCGGCCGCGGAGTCGAGGTCGTAGCCGCGGAAGCGCGCGGTCCTCTGGAAGGCGCCGTCCTTGTTGAGCACGACGCCTGGCGCGACCAGCCCCGCCCAGGGGACGTAGTCGGCGAGAAGCGGGCCCGGCCGGCGGTATTCGGCGAGGGACATCATCTCAGGCGGCCTCCAGGCGCGCGGGCAGGCGCAGGTGGCGGCGGACCACCTCCAGGACCTGCGGATCCCAGCGCGCGGCCCAGACCGCCAGCGCATGGCCGAGCGCCCAGACCGCGAGACCCGCGAGCCAGGCCCGCAGCCCGAGCCCCAGGGCGGCGGCGAGGGTGCCGTTGAGGATGGCGATCCCGCGCGGCGCGCCGGCCAGAAGGATCGGCTCGTAGAGCGCCCGATGGACGGGCGCGGAGACGCGCTCGCGCATCAGATCACCGCCCCGCCGCCGAAGGAGAAGAAGGAGAGGAAGAAGCTCGAGGCCGCGAAGGCGATCGAAAGCCCGAAGACGATCTGGATCAGCCGCCGGAAGCCGCCCGAGGTCTCGCCGAAGGCGAGCGTGAGCCCGGTGACGATGATGATGATGACCGCCACGATCTTCGAGACCGGGCCCTCCACCGAATCCAGGATTTTCTGGAGCGGCGCCTCCCAGGGCATGGAGGAGCCTGCGGCTAAGGCCGGGGCGGCCGCCACCAGCGCCAGACAGAACGCCAGCCCGAAGACGCCAGCCGAACCGATCGAGCGGCGCATCTAGGCGGCCTCCGCCAGAGCCGCGGCCGCGGGCGCGAGCCGGTATCCGCCGTCCGCCTCCAGCCCCTCGACCCAGGCAAGCTCCACCAGCCGCCGGCCGGCGCCCCGCCCGCCCAGGACGGCCACGATGTCGAGGGTCTCGGCGATCAGGGCGCGGGGCACGCTGACCACCGCTTCCTGGATCAGCTGCTCCAGCCGAAGCAGCGCGCCCAGGGCCGAGCCGGCGTGTATGGTCCCGACGCCTCCCGGATGACCGGTCCCCCACGCCTTCACCAGGTCGAGGGCCTCGGCCCCCCTCACCTCGCCCACGACGATCCGGTCCGGCCGCAGCCGCAGCGACGAGCGCACCAGGTCGCAAAGCGAGGCCACGGCCTCGGAGGTCCGAAGCCCCACCACATTGGGGGCCTCGCACTGCAGCTCGCGGAGGTCCTCGATCAGCACCAGCCGGTCACCGGTGCGCGCCATCTCCGCCAGGAGCGCGTTCACGAGTGTCGTCTTGCCACAGGAGGTCGGCCCCGCTACCAGGATGGTCCGCCGCTCGGCCACGGCGCGGGCGAGCAGGGCCGCCTCGCCCTCCCCCATGACACCGGCGCGCACGTAATCGCCAAGGCTCAGCCGCCGGCGCGCGGGCTTGCGGATCGCAAAGGCCGGGGCCGCGACGACCGGCGGCAATAGCCCCTCGAAACGCTCGCCGCCCGGCAGCTCCGCCGAGACGCGCGGCCGGCCCGCATGGACCTCCTCACCCGCATGATGCGCGGCCAGCCGGATCACCCGCTCCGCGTCCGCCGCCGACATCCGGGCGGAGGTCGGCGCCAACCCGCCCTGCAGCCGGTCCACCCAGAGCCGGCCGTCGGGATTGAGCATCACCTCGGCGAGGTTCGGGTCCTCGAGCCACTTGGCGATGACCGGCCCCAAGGCCGAGCGCAGCATCCGGCAGCTGCGGTCGGCGACTTCATCTTGGCTGATGACCTGACTGGACAAGGCGCGTCTCCATCAATCGGAGACGCCCAATGCGTGCGGACCTAGGGCCGGATCAACGACCTTGAGCCGAGCGTAGAACGCCGGCGCGCCAAGACAGGTGATCGACGGCCTCTCGCCCGACTGCTCGTCGTGAACGGCTGGGCCACCTTCTGGTCCAAGTCAGGCACGCACCCGAGATATTGTTCGGAACCCGTCTCGCTTTTGAGTTGCGCGTGGGTCGCGGCGCGCAATAGCTTACGTCGTATGGCGCTCACAGGAACTCTCGAGGAAGGGCCCGACAGGCTGGATCAGGCGCTTGGCCTGGCCATCCGGCTGAGGCGCCACGCGCGCGGCTTGAGCCAATCCGCGCTGGGCGAAGCCATCGGGGTGTCGTTCCAGCAGGTCCAGAAGTAGGAGCGCGGCTCGAACCGGGTCAGCTTCTCCACCATGGTCCGCATCTGCGAGGCGCTCGGCTGCCACGTCTCCGACCTCGTGGCCGAGGTGGAGGAACTGGGCGAGACCGTCCGCGCCGAAGACGGCGCGAGCGAGCCGCTCACCCAGCCCGAGGCCGGACCGATGCTGGAGGCCCTGTCGCAGATCCGCTCGCCCGGCGTGCGCCGCGCCATCTTGGATCTGGCGCGCCTGTTGAAGCGGGCCGACTGAGCCATTTGAGAGTCGCCATTGAGCTCTATGCCACCGGCCAGAAAGCAGCCGTAACTAGGAGTCGAGTGCGCGGACGGACTGGAAGTGCACCTTTTCTGCTTACTTAATTAGCTGCACGGCGCAGCGTCCCAAGAAATAACAACAACGGAGTTGCGAAGTTCTGAGATTCGCCGGCCTCGTCAGACCCTGAGCTGGTTTGAT
>Ga0308174_10000853_pt1 | contig 13561 bp, 15 predicted proteins | sample PhyPR2_FD_203894 | JGI IMG/M metagenome (GOLD analysis project Ga0308174, IMG submission 203894) | Soil microbial communities from UC Gill Tract Community Farm, Albany, California, United States - DLSLS.P.R2 | ecosystem: Environmental > Terrestrial > Soil > Agricultural land | place: USA...
AGGTCGGGCCGGAGACGGCCATGTCGATCATGGGCGTGACGATCCAGGGGCCGGCCGGCAAGGATGTCGGCCGGCTGACCGACGTACTGGTGGGACAGAATGGCCAGCCGGTCGCGGCGGTGATCGATTTCGGCGGTTTCCTGGGCGTCGGCAACCGCAAGGTCGCGGTGGACTGGAAAAGCCTCAAGTTCTCGCCGGGCCACAAAGGGCACCAGATCACGCTCGAACTCGCACCGGACCAGGTCAGGGCCGCGCCGGACTACAAGGGTCAACGGCCGGCCCCCGTCGTGAAGCCCGACGCCACGAAACCGGAAGCGGGGAAGCTGGCGGCGGCCAAGCCGGATGTTCCAAAGCCAGACGTGGCTCAGCCAGCCGTGACCAAGCCGGACGTCGCCACCCCGGACGCGGTCGCGCCGGATGCGGTGAAGCCGGATGCGGTGAAGCCCGGCACGTCCGGATAGGGCGGGCTGTCACTCATGGGCAAGGCCCGCAGCGCACGCGCGCTCGACATGGTGAATTTCTTTGTCGCCGACGTGCAGACCGGCTTCGGACCGTTCACCGTCGTCGACTGCGGCTCGCGCTCGACCGGGCTCCCGGCCGCTTCCATCTCAGACAGGCGAGCCTCCAGCGTTTCGCATGTGGCGACTTCAGCTACGACGGAGTTCCCGCCCCAACGAGCCGACGCCGATTCGCTCACGTCGCGTGGCGCGTCGTCAGGGCGTCGGTCGCGTCCGCCGCCCCAAAGGGGAAAGCGGGTCAGCCCGAACGACAGCGACGCTGTTGGCCGAGCGGCTGGGCATCGAGGTCGAACTGGTCGAGCCAGTGGAGAACCTGCCGATGGTCGCGAGGCCGACCGAGAACGAGTGGCGGGCGAGGGAAACGGACGGAGCCACCGCGCTGCCGATGGTGGGCAAGTAACTGCGGTCAGCCAATAGCCCCGATATTCCGCATGACCACGGTTTTGCCGCCGGCCGTTCATCATTCGGCTGTAGTTTCCGGCGCATAACGGCCAGCTCAATTAGCTGCTGGGATCAAAAGGTGTCGCCGCTGGTTAACGTGTTCGTCTTCGTTCCGCTCAGCATCGGACTGCTGTTGTGGTTCTGCTTTCCTCCCGGGAGAGGATCGGACGCTCGGCGGGCGTCTCGACGATCGGCACCTGCCGATCGGGCCGTCGACGAACGGCAGCAGTAGCTCAAGAGCCGGCGGCTACGGCGGCGCGGGGTCAGGAGCGGGCCGCGCTCGCCCAGACCTCGACTGCCTCTCGCAGGTCCGGCGACTAGGGCCATCCGGCAACCGCTCGCGCATCCCCGCGCTAAGCAGCAGAAATCCGGCTTCCCGCCCGCCCTTAGCGCCGCGCCGCTCGGCCTGCGCCCCATCCCGGTTGGAGGCATTTATTGCAGGAACCCCAGCGACAACGCCCGTTTGCCGTGATCCTGAGTGGCCACGCGGGCCGGGAGTGGTTCCGACACACGATCATGGCCAACGATCGGGATCACGCTCTCGAGAAGGCGACGAGGATGGCCCGGCGAATGCAGGTCGAGCTGGAGTCAGTCGCGCCCGAGAACCCGACTCTGATCAACTGGCAGGAGGTGGAGACGGCGGCGGACGCGGCGCAGGCGAGGGAATCGGACCGGGCGGAATAGGGCGCGGCGGCACGGGCGCGGGCTTCTGGGGTTGCATCAGCGGGCTCCCGTCCCTGCGGCCGAAACACATCTCTACACTTCCGGCGGATCGGCCGGCGGGCGCTCCGTCAAGGTCGGCCCGGCGGCAGTATCTGCAGTATCTTATGCAACTTGGGCTAAAGTGACAGCTGCCAGCACGTAGGTCACGGCGTATCGGCCGCGAGACGCGCGATCACCTTGCCGGGGGGATCGGGTTCGGCCTGAAACACGATCTACGCCGGCAGCTCACCTCGCAGGATCGCCTCGGCGTGCAGCGTGGCGGCGAGGGAGTCCAGCTCCAGTTTCTGGTGCGGCAGGTGACAGCTTCCGCTACAATGGAGCGGAGGCCGCCACGGCAGAGCGCTGGGGCGGCACGGCCGTATGAAGCAACGCTGGGTGGCGCCGGGCCCGCGGACGATCCGAGCGGATCGTAAAACTCCTTGTCTCGGCCAGCGCAACCGCGATCGTCTCCTTGTGAACATCCAGGCCACGCCCTCGTGCCAGGGATCGGAACGCGGAGCCGGGCTGGAGGTCGTTCCGGCAACGAGTTTCGCCAATTCCGTGGCCTCCTGGCAGGCAGGACAGCCGGCGCTGAACGTCTCGACCTTGGCCATCAGCGTAGCCTCCCATGGATGTCCGTGGGAAGGTCAAGACGTCACTCAGGTCTGACGATCGAAATGAGCCGCCACGCCGAAAGAGCATTACCGAATGGCCAGCTGGATCGCGCGGGGCCTCGGGTGCGTGCGGCTGCTGGGCTCCCGGATCTCCTCGCAATGCGCCGGGCGGATGATTCATCTCAGCCGAGAGAGCCCTTGACTATGCCCCGGCCGAGCATCCTAAGCTGGCCAAACGCGGACTCTCGCAATTCCTTCCATAGGAATTGAGACGTGAACGGCAGTGCGGCTGCAGCACCGAGGTTACGTCATGAGACTGGTCGTAGCCTTCGCGGCCCTGGTCGCGGCCCTGCCGATTCTGGCGCGGGCAAACCCCATATTGCCGCCAAACTTGTCGGGAGCTCCTCTCAGCACTGTGGAATCGGCAGCGCCGTTTACATTCACCGTCACGGCGAGCAACCCGAATGGTGTCCCGGCCACGCTCCTTGATTTGCGGTTGCGGATACCGGCCAATAATTCAACAGGTGGCGATCCCACCGATCGAGTGGTCGGCGGCGGGGCTGGAGCCAGAGGGACCTGCACTCCACTACCCCACAATCTGGGGCCAAAGAGGTTCCCGGGAGTTCCAGGAGACAGCTGCACCGGCAAGTTCTCCCTCCTGACCGATCAGGACAACATCCCAGAAAACATGGACAGCGGCACCAGTACGGTAATAGCCACCGGCATATTTGCAGACCCATCCTCTCCTACCGGCATCGTATCCAACTCGGTCCATTTCACTATCACGGTCAAAGACATTCCCGAGCCTGCATCGCTAGCATTACTGAGCCTCGCCGTCCTTGGCTTGATCGGTTGTTCACGATTGTCACGGCCGCGCATCCGCCCGCCCGATCCTGAGCCGCCGCTCGGCACGCTCTCGGGAGGCAACCAGCAGAAGGTCGCACTGGCAAGCGGCTGACCCACCTGCCGCGCGTGCTGGTGCTGAGCGGCGGATGTCGGCGCCAAGGATGACGTGGTGAAGACCGTGCGCGGCATGGGCGGCCCTGCCGTCCGCCTTGCTCACCAGGGAGCCGAACGAACACGCTGCTCCTGCCGAGCGGTGTCGCACGTGCATCCGTAGGGGCTGGCAAGCGAATGAAGCGCAACGGGTTGGGCTGAGCAAGTGTTCCGAAGGCTGCGACATGCCGGAAGGATGACGGCTTGGCCGGCTACCGCGAGATGGTTTTCCGTGAGACGACCGTCTGCAGGCGCGGCGGCGATCGCGGTCAGTCCAACTAGGAGTGCGAGAGCCGGGATGATCCGTCCCCGTCCTGGGCTTTTCCTTTAGGTGTATCATGACAGCACGAAATATGGCCGAAACGATTGCATGTCTTCGCATGTGCAGGAAGAATTTTCGGATGGCCAGCGCCCCGCGCCGATACGGTTACATAAGGGGTCCCATATGGAAGGGGGGCTGAGCGGTGCTCTATGCCCTGCGTGCGCTTCGGCGGCACATCGCGCCAAGACCGGGAATATCTGCGCCCAACAGGCGAGCGTCGACGGCTGTGGACTAGCGATTGGCGCCGTGTGGCCGAATAGAGTAGGCCAGCCGCCGCTATCATTGCGGCAGCTGGTCTGCCGAGATGCCCTGAAGTCGCTGAGCATGACCGCCGACGGGAAACGAATCGGGTTGGGTGACGACTATGATTCCTGTACTTAAGCGCCTGCCACATCTGACGATGGGCCTTCTGATCGCATCGAGTTGCGCATTCTTGACTGTGGCGAGAGCGGCAGAGGTCAATCCGCTTCGCCCGGTTGATACCGGCAGCCCCAGAGCGACACTGCAGGATTTCGTGGTGACGATGGACGGGATCTACCGCGGCATGAGGGAGGTTTTGCAGGAATACGCGGCCTCGCAAAGGCTGTACCCCACTTCCGACGAACGGCGCCGACAGATCGCGAGCCTCTCCGCCGCGGCAAAGGCGATCAAGGTTCTGGACCTTTCCGATGTTCCCCCTGTGCTCCGACAGACCGTCGGCGCGGAGCGGGCGCTCCAACTGAAGGAGATACTCGACCGGATCGAGCTCCCTCCTTTCGATCGTATCCCCGACCAGAACGCGGTCGCGGGTCTGCCATCCAAGCGGTGGCGGTTACCGGAAACCGAGATCGTCATCGCCCTCGTCGAGAGCGGACCGCGTTCCGGAGAATATCTCGTCTCCGCCGGCACGGTGGATCGCCTTCCTGAGTTTTATGAACGTGTCCGGAAACTGCCGTACAAGCCCGGCCCGGCGGCCGAATTGAGCGACGTCTACCGCAAATTGAGTGCGGGCGGCACCGCGACGATTTACGATGCCTATCTGAGTTCCCCAGTCGGATTGGAGCGCATCGTGCCGGTCCGCTGGATGCTGCGCTTGCCGGCCTGGGCCAAATCCCCGATCGCTGGAGTTGCATCGTGGCAATGGCTGGGGCTCGCGGTCGGGCTCGCCCTCTGTCTGGGATTTGTGTACGGAATACACCGCCTAAGCCGGCACCTCGCGGGCCGCAGGGCTGAGGAGTCTCGCCCCGGCTGGCACGGTCTCCTGACACCGTTGGTGATCATTCTCGTGACCGCCTACCCGGTGTCCATGCTCTGCGCGATATTCCGGATCGGCGGGACCGCGCGCATGGCCATCACCTTCATGCAGACGGCCGCACTGTATCTCAGCGCCGCCTGGCTCTCCGTGGTTGCGGCCAACCTCGTCGCCGAAGCAATCGTCGCATCCGAGCATCTGCGACAACGGAGTCTCGACAGCCAGCTGGTCAGGCTGGGGGTCCGTTTCGCCGGGATCGCCCTCGCCGTCGGACTGTTGATCCAAGGCGCTTACGAGCTAGGCTTTCCGGCCTATTCGGTCTTGGCTGGACTTGGCGTCGGCGGTCTGGCGGTTGCGCTCGCGGCGCGGGACAGCCTGGCCAATCTCCTCGGTTCGATGCTGATCATGATCGAAAAGCCGTTTCGCGTCGGCCATTACGTGAGGGTTCCGGGCAGCGAGGGCACGGTCGAGGAGGTCGGCTTCCGCAGCACGCGAATCCGCACCGTGGACAATTCGGTGATCTCGATCCCCAACAACGCCGTGGTCAACGCGACCGTCGAGAACCTCAGCCTTCGCGCCATGCGCCGCCAGCGCTTCTTCATACAGGTCACCTACGACACCCCGCGCGCCAAGATCGAGGCGCTGGTGGCCAAGATCAAGCAACTGGTTGCCGATCATCCTCTCACGAACAAGGCGAATATCCACGTCCGCTTCAATGATTTTGGCGAGAGCAGCCTGAATATCTTGGTCTACTTCTATCTCACCGTGACGGATTACGCCGCGGAGCTGGAAGCTCGCGAGGAAATGCTGCTGCGGATAATGGACCTCGCAAAAGAGTTGGGCGTCGATTTCGCGTTCCCGACGCGTACGCTGCTGGTCGAGGCAGCCACGGAGGAGCACGATATGACCGTCCCCCGAGGAGCCGTCGGCGCCGTCTTCGGCCGCCGCTGAGTGGAGCCTTCCAAGACGAGCATCTCCTGCCCTGCTGCGCGCATGATAAACCGCTGCCGCTCCGGTACGTGGTGACGACGAAGAAAATCACCGGCCAACCCGAGTTCACGCTGCAACGGAGAAACTGGAACACAGCGCCGCAGATCGACACCGCGCAATTCACATTTTTCTCTTCCCGCCGCGGGCGCAAAGAAGCTCGATCCCGCCTCGGTCACGGTCAATGCCCTCGGGGACTTGACCCTCAAAGGAAAGTGAGCAGCATCCATGTCGATGCTTCGAAAATATTTGCTCTTCGTTTTCGCGGTGGGCTTCTTCGTGCAGGGCGATCCTGTCGCGTTTGTGTTGACTGATTCCTGGGCATCGCCGGCGCAGGCCATCATCGGCCGTCCGGCGACGCCAGCCAGTACCGGCGGCGTGGCACGGCGTACGACGCGGCGCTGCGTGGCTGGCGCGTATCGCTGCTAACGATCGCGCGTGTCGGCGGGACAGCACGACACGCGGTTGGTGGGTTGGTTGCGCGGCCGATCGACCGCAATCGCCTTGTTCCAGTCGGGTGTCGTGTTCTCAACGCCGGCTGAAATGCCGGTCGTGCGTTCCTCGCACACGGTCTGCGGCATTCTGATGCATTCGAGCCTCGCGCTGACGCGCGAAGGACTGCCGCTCGGCTTGGCCGCGGTTAGGTTCTGGACACGGAAGAAGTTCAAGGGGATCGCGGCGCTCAAGCGCAAGATCAACCCGACGCGGGTGCCGATCGAACAGAAGGAAAGCAGTCGGTGCCGGATAACTTGCGGCAATCCTCCGCACTGATCGAGGATCCAGGTCGTTGCGGCCGGTCAGCAAGCAGGCCGCGCGCGCCGCAGTTCGCGCAGCGGCGTCCGCCAGGTGAGCGGAAAGCGCGAGGGGCGAAGACCGAGCCGGACGGCATGACCGCGCAGATCATCGAGCTGGCGACACGGCGCGACAGCGCGACTGCGTGACGCGGCCCAAAGCTGTCGGCGAAGGTCGGCGCGAAGGCGCAGCCGTGGACGGCGCTTTTGAAGTCGGCGGCTGTGCGCTGGGGCTGCGAGTTCACCAGCGAGCGTCCCGGCAAGTCGCCCGGACTCATGCCATGGCGCCATGTCCGTCAGTGTCGGCAAGGGCGGCGGGAAGAGAGAAGGGCGCCCCCTCAGGAAGAGCGCCCCTCAGTTCGGCTCCGGAGCGGACAACCGCCTCCTTGCGCCTGCGATCGAGAAGCCGGAGATGATTGTCCGGGTCCCGCATCTGCTGGGATGAAGATACAGTCGGCCCGCTAATTGATCGTGAAGGCGGGTGGCGGCGCCTGCGGCGACCTCCTCCTTCGTGGCGATCGACGTTCGCGCCTCCGGACCACTCAGGCCTTGTCGCTGGCGTCCCTCGCCGCGTCCTTGGCCCCGCCGACCGCGTTCTGCGCCTTGCCCTCGGCCTTCTCCGCCTTGCCTTCGGCCTGCATCTTGGCTTAGCCCGTGACCTTGCCCCAGGCGTCCTTCTCGGCGCCCTTGACCTGCTTACCGGCACCCTTGATCCGATCCTTGTCCATGCGGCTGCTCCTTTCAGATGCTGCCTGCCGGACAAACGGTGCCATGTCCCCCAAATTGCGTCTCCGTTCCGACGACGCTCATCCGGCGATTTCGCAACTGAGAAAATTCGCTGGGGGCACGGTCTACAACGGGTCAGTCCTGAGCGCCGCTTCCGCGCCGACAACGGGGCGGCGAGGGTCCGGCCCTACAGGTTCAGGTAGTCCCGCGCCGACGCGAACCACCGCTCCTCGTCGTAGTCAGCCGGCTGCGTCTCGTCCAACGCCTCGCTGATCGCGTCCGCGTCGGGCTCGGTGGCTTGGGTCTGCCGCCAGAGGGCTGCCAAGCGCTCGGAGACCGCAAGGCGCGCCGTCGTGGCCCAGGGCTCCTTGTTGCCAATCATGGCGCGCGCTGCCCCTACGTTGCGCCCGATCCGTAAGCAACGAGGAATGAGCTGACCGGGTTGCCGGGCCCCCTACCCCGCCCGGTCCGGCAGTTCCCCGCGGAACTGGAGGCTCATTCACCCACTGACTAAGGCGCAGCACACGCAAGCTGTGGCAAGCATGGCGCTGAGGGCCGCGGCGCATATTGTGATTGCCAATGACTCCCTACACGGCGGGTTCCTGAACCAAACCTGCGCGTGCGAGCGCGTGGAAGATGAGGCGTTGGATGATGTCGAGAGCCTTCGGCCGATCGGCGGCCGGTACGGAGCAGGCGAACGGCAAGGCGAAAGTGAGACGTCGGCGCACTCGCGGCCTGCGGCAGCGGACGTAAGGCGTTGTTCTTTATGGCGGAACGCGGCGCCGGGAAATTCAATGTCGGCGAAAAAGCCGGACACCGGCAGTTGTAGTTCCGTCGAGACACGGAGCAATGTAGCGGCGTCCATCCGCACCCATCCATGCTCGTAAGAACCGAGCCGAATGACCGGAATTCTAAGTCTTGAGGCGAGATATGCTCGGCTGAGGCCGAGTTCTGCTCGGCGTAGTCCAAGATTTGTCCCCACGCACCGATCGATCGCCTGCACGACGCCTCCAATGGAGGTCTCTGGCCACTTGCCTCCCATGGTTGTGATACATTTCGTCAAACTAGCGTCAAAAATGAGTTATGTCACGTAAAACGTCGCAGCGCGCTGTTCGGTGGACGGCGATGCACGCAGCCTTCGTTCCAACTCGGGACCGTCGAGATCGAGAGCCAGATCGGTTTCTACACGTGCCCGGGACAACTCCTCTGGAGTTGGCTCCTTTAGGCAGAGGCGCCGACCGGCATCTTAGAGCCGACGCCTGCGGTCTCCCCGGGAGCTCCCCGGCCCGCCGCCGCGGCGAGCGCTCGCGGAAGAGCGGCCGGCGCCGAGACCCTGCACGTCATCATCAAGACATGGGCGGTCCCCTCCAGCAGTGCCTATCGCAGCCGCGTAAACCCCGGGCTGGCACGCGCGTTTCCTTCTGCGGCGTTACACGTCCGGAAAGTTCTGCGCGATGTTAGGCACCATCCTCCTGATCATCCTCGTCATCCTGTTGCTCGGCGCGCTGCCGACCTGGCCGTATAGCGGCGGTTGGGGCTACTACCCATCCGGTGCGCTCGGCATTATCCTGATTATCGTGATCATTTTGCTCGTGGTAGGTAGGATATAGTGCGGCGTCGCGCCGTCAGGCCGGTGCACCACCCGCAGGGCGGCGAGGGTTAAGTGCCTGGCGCGGCTTTCACCGCGATACCGATGGAAAGGGATGCGGCCGAGGTCGCGCCCGATCCTGCAGTTTCAGGACGGCAGTTTCGTTCCCTCGTGGTGATCTCGGTCGTAAGCCTGCTGCGTCATTGTCGCGTCGCGCTCGCCGGTGCACGGTGTCCACCAATGGCCTCTCCTCGAGCGCCCCCCAGGTCCAGACGTCCGACCCGGACCATCATACGATCGTGTGGTAGGCCGAGACCCCGAGTGGGTCATACTCGTTCCTTGCCCGTCAACGCGGAGCACGGCGATGGCCGACGATCCCCCTGCCCAACTCGCGCCGGAGGCGGACGGCGCCGCGGCCGAGCTTTCGCTGACCGGCAGCGCCGGTGCCCCATTCATTTTCTTCGAAGCTGCGACAAATTACGGTTTTCACAACGGCGTCGCAAACATCACGCTTGAGGCGAGCAGGTCGCTGTCGATGGAGGGGAAACTACTCAGAGATCGGGTTATCGTCGCGCATCTCCGGATGAGCCTACAGGCTGCCATGAGTTTGCGAGCGGCCCTGAACGGAATAGCACTGATGGCTGCCCGCCAGACTGGCCGACCGGATCACTAATCGACGCGGTCATCTTACACTCGCACTCGACCTGCAAATCTTTCCTGTTGATCAGCCACGGAGAACGGACGACGCCGTATCCGGCAGCGCACCGAGCCGTTGAGCACCGGCGACTCATCGAGTTCCCCGATGTGCGGCGAGCAGCGGGATCGCGAAGCAGGCGCGCCGGTGCCGCAAGCTTGTCTTCAGCAGCCTCGATGAAGGCGTCCTCCACTCCCATGACGAGCGGCAGCCCGACCATGCCCTCCCGACCGATGACGCCGACCTCGCCTTGCCCGCCCTCCTCCATCCCCGCAACCAGCGACACCATGCCGGTTTGAGGGAAATAGACCGCCTCGATCGGCGCCTCCGGAGCGTGCGGCACTTGTCGCACCGGCAGATCGACCGAGCTGAATTTGGGGAGAAGCGGCGAAAGGATCTCAGGCGACAAGGCCGCGAGCAGGTGATTGCGGACGGTCGAGCCCTGCTGAGGGGAATGGGCCACGATGGCTCCTCGCGATACCTGGCGGGAGCACTGACCTCTCTCACATGCCCGCAGCCGGAGGCCGCGACGAGGCGACAGCAAGGACATCGGCCACTCGATGGCCGAATGCAAGAAGAACAACGTCGGGATCGGCCGGAAATGGGGCAAACCCCTTCGCGAATTCCTTCCGTCGAGACAAGACTTTTCGCGGAAGGTTGCTATCTCAATCGGTGCTCAGCGAGGTCGGCGTTGTAACGCCGCAGACATATCTCTAGAGTCGGAATGATCGCCAGCCGCCGGGCGATCGGCTCAGCCCGGAGGTTTGCTCATGCGTCGACGCGGTTTCTTGGCCGGCCTCACTGGCTCGCTCGTGGCCCCGTCCATTGGCTCGGCGCAGGGCATCCGCGTGCTAAAATTTGTCCCGCGCACCGGCCTCGCCCTGCTCGATCCGGTCTGGACCACCGAGACCGTAACAAGGGCGTTCGGGGTGATGATCTGGGAATCGCTGTATAGCGTCGATGAGCAGCTCACGCCCCGGCCGCAGATGGCCGAAGGGGAGGTGGTTGATCAGGACGGGCGACGCTGGACTATCCGGCTGCGGGACGGGCTGCGCTTCCACGATGGCGAACCTGTGCTGGGGCGCGACTGCATCGCCTCGATCGAACGGTGGATGAAACGCGACGCGGTTGGCCGCACAATCGCGGGCCGGCTCGACGAGCTGAGCGCCCCCGATGACGGGACGATCGTGTTCCGCCTGAAGAAGCCGTTTCCACGCCTTGCTTTCGCACTCGGCAAAGCGCAGCCCAACCTGCTTCCGATCATGCCGGCGCGGCTCGCCGCGACCGATCCCTCCAAGCAAGTGAGCGAGATCATCGGTAGCGGTCCGTTCCGCTTCGAGGCCAAGGAGTTCGCGCCCGGTAGCTTCGCGGCGATGTCGCGCTTCGCGGAATACACGCCACGCGCCGACGCGCCGAGTGGCACGGCCGGCGCGCGGGTTGTCCACTTCGAGCGGGTGGAATGGCAGGTGATCCCTGACGGCGCGACCGCCGCGGCGGCGCTGTCGCGAGGAGAGGTGGACTGGATCGAGACGCCAATCCCCGATCTCGTCCCGAACCTGCGCCGCAACAAGAACCTGACCGTCGATCTGTTCGATCCGTATGGCATCTACGCATTGCTCCGCCTGAACCACTTGCAGCCGCCAACCGACAACGTGGGCGTCCGCCAGGCGATCATGGCGGCGATCGATCCCGAGGAGCTGATGTTCGCGGTGACCGGCGGGGACGCCAAGGCCTACACCGCGCCGGTCGGATGCTTTCTGCCGGGCTCGCCCTCCGACAACAAGGCGGGCATGGAACGGCTCGGCGGCAAGAGATCGCCCGACGAAATCCGCGAGATGCTGCGCCAGGCCGGCTACAAGGGCGAGCGCCTGGTGTTGCTTGACCCGGCGGATACGCCCGCGCACGCGATGTTCCAGATCATCGCCGCGCGCCTCTCCGCGGCTGGCATGAACGTCGATGACGTGGTCATCGACCAAGCGACGGTTATTCAGCGTCGCAACAACAGAGGGCCGGTGGAGAAAGGCGGATGGAGTGGCTTGATCGCCCTTGCTCCCGCCGCCGACCACTTGGATCCGCTGGTGGCGCTCGGGCTGCGCACCGGCCCGGCTGCATGGATCGGCTGGCCCAACGACCCGAAGATCGAAGAACTGCGCGACAGATGGCTCGACAGCACGGACCCGACTGAACAGATGCGCCTCGCCGCCGCCATCCAGGAGCAGGCACTGACCGATGTTCTGTATGTTCCGCTCGGCCGCTTCTTCCAGTGGTCAGCTTGGCGGAAGAACGTGACTGGCGTGCTGAGGTCCACCGTGCCGGTATTCTGGAACGTGCGGAGGCAATCTTAGCCTGGGCGCGTAGTCAAAGCCGCCCGTCGACGAAAGGACCTGGGCAAAATTCAGCGTCGCCAAGTCGGCAACCGACATCACCATACCGAGAAGGTGCTTCATCCGTCACGCCAGGGGATCTGCCGTGCGCTCAGTGAAAACTTCGGCTTAGTGCTGAGGCCGAAACCGGGTGCCGATGGGCTCATGACGACCAGAGCTCCACCAGGCCTGCTGGGTCGGCAGGAGTGCGATCCGAACGATACATCCCGGGCGGCAGCGCCGCTCGCATCCCGTCCAGGGTGTCGGCGAACAGAACGTAACGCGTCGTTTGCATTGTCGCGAGGCGCGCCATCAGCTTGCCGGGATAGGCAACCCAATCATCCATGACGATCCACACCGCCATCCCGCGCGTGCGAAGGGCTTCCTCGTGCAGCTGCCGGGCTATCTCGGGCGTGACGATCTGATCGAGCATGGCACCCGGTTCAACGCGCCGCAGCCCTGACGTCCCGCGAGCATCACCGCCGCTTCGGCTTGCGCGCGACCACGACCGGGCCGAGCGGCAGCGCGCGCTGCGGCGCTGCGCCGACCGGCTTCGGAGCCTGACGCGCGGGGAGCCCGAGGGTCCGGGGAGCGGCTTGCTTGCGATGACGCTCGCGGTCTCGCTCCTGAGCATCCCGATCCGCTCGGGACATGCCTTGGAAGACGCTCCGCCGGTCAGGGTTATCTCGGGCGGGGAGCCGGGGGTGCACGCCGACATCCTCAGCCTCAAGCGCACCGAAGGCGGGCTGCTTACCTTGCGCATCGCCTTCGCCAACGAGACCGGCGAGGAGATCAAGAACAAAGCCTTCCCGGGAGGCGGCGCGGTCGAGCGGATCGCCCTGTTCGATTTCGCCCACAAGCGGAAATACCCAGTGCTGTTCACGTCAGACGGCGCGTGCCTGTGCACCACCCTGAACCCGTTCACTGCGTCTGCGCCGGGCACGCGTGTTCTGTGGGCCAAGTTCCCCGCCCCGCCTGCATCCGTCACGCGCGTGTCGTTCATGTTCCCGGACGACGAGCCGGTCGACGACGTGCCGATCGGTTAGGGAGCGGCCAGCGGCTGACCTTCAAGCCACCGGCAAGACATATCGAGTAGGGCAGGCTTGGATGGTTCCACCGGCTTCCATGAAGGACTTCATCAGCCGTTCGGCTTCGCCAGACGCAAGCGGACGTAAATTACGGCAACGCTCGCGATGCTCTCGCATCCTGCGGTGCTGCTCCTCGTTCACAGCTACCAACGCCCGCTGATCGGCGCTCATAAACATTCTGCCCCCTCACCCAATACTCGGTCCAAAGCACGCTCGGAATTGCGAACCGGTCATGCCATCGCAATCGTTATCGCCGGGTGAATCTGGCGCCGATTCGAGATGCCCGTTTTGAGGGAAGGATGCGGCGCGAGCCGCGAAAAGGGGGAGCCGCCCGATGCTCAGCGAGGACGAAGGACTGGATTGATGGATACGAATGTCGCCGTCCGCTTGCACAGAGCAGCAGGAGATTTGGCGATCCTACTGCTTCTGGCCCGATCGCAATCCCGCCATCGCAACCCAGATTTTGTGAGCAAGCCTGGTCGCATCCTGTGCGCCGGCCT
>Ga0308174_10000854_pt1 | contig 13560 bp, 11 predicted proteins | sample PhyPR2_FD_203894 | JGI IMG/M metagenome (GOLD analysis project Ga0308174, IMG submission 203894) | Soil microbial communities from UC Gill Tract Community Farm, Albany, California, United States - DLSLS.P.R2 | ecosystem: Environmental > Terrestrial > Soil > Agricultural land | place: USA...
CCGGGGCGCGCTCGACCGCGTCGCGGGCCACGTGCGCGGCGAGGTCGCCGCGCACCGCTGGCCCCGCGCCTCGATCGTCCGCCGCGCCGGGTCCCGCCGGCGGCGTACCCACACCGTGGTCGGCGCGCTCGCCGCGACCGCGACGCTCGTCGTCACCGGGGTCGTGGTGACGGACGCGACCGGGGTCCGTCCCACGAACGCGCGGGAGGTCGGCACGGCGACCGGGTCCTCCGGGTCGTCCGTCGCAGCGGGCGGCTCGTCGGCGGCACCGGTCGCCGACCTGTCCGCGGACGCCCTGCTCGGCGCGCGCGACGTCGCCCGGGCCACGCCCGGCCGCCACTGGACCGAGGCGTCGACGACCGACGGCACCGGCGGCGACGGGCTGGTGATGCCGTGCCAGGCCGACCGGTACGCCGATCCGCACCCGAGCGCCGCCCTCGTCCGGACGTTTCGCCCGGCGACGTCCCGGCTCACCCCGGGCGGGATCGTGGTGCAGGCCGCCGCGGCGTCGGTCCGGACCGCCGCGGCCGAGCGGGCCTACCGGACGGCCGTGTCGTGGTTCGCGACCTGCCGCACGACGCGGGCGCAGCTGCTCGACACGCGGTCGGTGCACCGGATCGGCGACGAGGCCACGGTGCTCGTGCTGCGGACCTTCGACGGTCACGGGTCCACCGTCGTCGCCGGCGTGGCCCGCACCGGCACGCTGACCACCACCACCGTGACCGAGCTGCCGGCCGCCGAGCGGGCGGCTCCGCAGCGGACCGCCGCGTTGCTCGCCGCCGCCGTCGGCGGCCTGTGCGGCCGTGACGGCGGCGGGTCCTGCGCGGGCAGGCCGCTGCTCCGGTCGACCGCGCCGGTGCCGGCCGCGCCGGTGCCGGCGATGCTGGCCGAGGTCGACCTCCCCGCGGTCCCCGGCGTGCGGCGGCCCTGGGTCGGGACGGAGCCGCGCCGGGCGCGCAGCAATGCCGCCGCGACGACGTGCGACCGGACCGACTTCTCCACCGGCCGGTTCCGCCACGCCGCCACCCGGACGTTCCTCGTGCCCGGCGCCCACCTGCCTCCGCAGTTCGGGCTGACGGAGACGATCGGCGCGTTGGACGAGGGGCAGGCGGCCGCGCTGGTGGCCCGGGTCCGCGAGCAGATGGCGCGCTGCCCCGACCGGCAGATGGGCACCCACGTCCGGGAGGTCGTCGACCAGCGCTCGGGCCGGAGCGAGGTCGCCGTCTGGCAGGTGTCGACGGAGATCAGCGACCACGCCACCGTCGACTTCCTCATGGGCGTGGCCCGCGCCGGCCGGTCGGTCGCGCAGGTCGGCTTCGTGCCGGCCCCGGGGGCCGTCCTGTCCGCTCCTGCGTTCGCCGCCGTCGTCGACCGGGCGCGGGCGCGCCTGGCGGCGATGCCCGCCGGCCGGCGCTGACCAGACCAGCTCGGGGCCGCGCGCAAATCTCCCCACCTCGTGCAACCGTGTGTGCGCACGGGGCGTATCCCCCACGACCCGGCACCCGCCGGGCCGCGAGACGGGGAGAGGGTCGATGGACGAACGCGAGTTCGACGACTTCTACACCGCGTCGTTCCGCCGGGTGACCGGGCAGGTCTACGCCATGATCGGCGATCGCGACGAGGCGCAGGAGTGCGTGCAGGAGGCGTTCGCGCGTGCCTGGGCGCACCGGCGCAAGCTCGAGCGCGCCGAGCATCCCGAGGCGTGGGTGCGCACCACGGCGTACCGCCTGGCCGTCAGCCGCTGGCGACGCACGATGCGCGGCCGCCGGCCGACCGACCGGGCCCTCGGGACGGTGACGGCGTCGGCCCCGCCCAGCGAGAGCCACGTGGCGCTGGTGAGCGCGCTGCGCCAGATCCCCGAGGCGCAGCGCCAGGCGCTCGTCCTCCACCACATCGCCGACCTGTCGGTGCACGACGTCGCCCGCGAGGTGGGCGTCCCCGAGGGAACCATCAAGGCGCGCCTGAGCCGCGGCCGCGCGGCGCTCGCCGCACTGCTCGCCGACCCCGGTGACTCCGCCGCCGGCGGCCTGGAAGGAGCCAGCCATGCGTGATCCCATCGACCAGCTCGAGAGCTTCGACATGCCGGGAACGACGACGACGCCGCTGCCGGCGGCAGAGGTGCGCCACCGGGGCGATCGCATCCGGCGCCGCAACACCACGCTCGCCGCCGCAGGCGGGCTCGCCGTGATGGCGGCCCTCGCGGCGCCGATCGCGGCCGTCGCGCTCGACCACGACACGCGCCATGTGGAGCCCGCACCCGCGCCGGAGGTCACGTGGCGCCAGGACGTCCCCCGCACGCTGGGCCTCGGCGCGGTCCCCGCTGGCAGCACGGTGACGTTCACGGCGCGGCGGGGCGGCTCGGTCGTCGACGACGTCACCCTCTGCGGCGCGGCGGCGTTCTCGACCAGGTCCGACGGGCCCGCCGGGCCGGCGGTGGACACCGCGGGGACCGGCTACAGCGAGCCAGCCACGTCGAGCTCCGCCACCCGGACCCTGGCCGTCTACCGCGACGCGGACGCCGCCTCGGCGGCGGCTGCGGGGCTGCGTGCCGGCGTGGAGGGCTGCCCGGTCGACGAGCACCGCGGCGGGCCCACCTACACCTGGTCGGTCGTGCCCGGCGCGACCGTCGGGGGCGCCGACGAGGGGTTCGTGATCGCCCAGCAGGTCCAGCTGGACAGGACGACGTTGAGCGACCTGACGGCGTTCGAGGTGGCCCGGGTCGGGAATGCGCTGCTGATCGCCGACACGCACACGACGGCGGGGGGGCAGCAGGCGATCGACGGGACGGTACCGAAACTGCTGGCGCTCTCGGCCCCGGTGGTGCAGCAGATGTGCGTCTTCGCGTCCACGCCCTGCGCCACGCCCTGACCCGCGAAGACGCCGACCCGCCCGGGACGTCCCGGGCGGGTCGGCGTACTGCTGGGCTGCCGCGGACCGCGTGCGGTCCGGACCGCCGTCAGAGGCTCTTCAGGATCTCCCGCATCAGGTCGGCGGTCTCGGACGGCGTCTTGCCGACCTTGACGCCGACGGCCTCCAGGGCCTCCTTCTTCGCCTGCGCGGTGCCCGACGATCCGGACACGATGGCGCCGGCGTGGCCCATGGTCTTGCCCTCCGGGGCGGTGAAGCCGGCGACGTAGCCGACGACCGGCTTGGTCACGTGCTCCTTGATGTAGGCCGCGGCCCGCTCCTCGGCGTCGCCGCCGATCTCGCCGATCATCACGATCGCCTGGGTCTCCGGGTCGTTCTCGAAGGCCTCGAGGGCGTCGATGTGGGTGGTGCCGATGACCGGGTCCCCGCCGATGCCGATGGCGGTCGAGAAGCCGAAGTCCCGGAGCTCGTACATCATCTGGTAGGTCAGCGTCCCGGACTTCGACACCAGCCCGACCGGGCCCGTGCCCGCGATGGTGTGCGGGGTGATGCCGGCCAGCGACTCCCCCGGCGTGATGATGCCGGGGCAGTTCGGGCCGATCATCCGGGTCTGCTTCCCCTGCAGGTAGGACCACACCTCGGCGGTGTCCTGCACCGGCACGCCCTCGGTGATGACCACGAGCAGGCCGATGCCGGCGTCGATGGCCTCGATGCAGGCGTCCTTGGTGAAGGCCGGGGGCACGAACACGACCGACACGTCGGCGCCGGTCTCGGCCATCGCCTCCTTGACGGTGCCGAAGACCGGCAGCTCCTGGCCGCCCAGCTCGACGGTGGTGCCGGCCTTGCGGGCGTTGACGCCGCCGACGATGTTGGAGCCGGCCTCGAGCATGAGGGTGGTGTGCTTGGAGCCCATCCCGCCCGTCATGCCCTGGACGATGATCTTGGAGTCCTTGTTCAGGTAGATCGACATCTGTTCTATCTCTCGCTCTCTACCGGCTCAGGCGTTGGCCAGCTCGGCGGCCTTGTCGGCCGCACCGTCCATGGTGTCGACGAGCGTCACCAGCGGGTGGTTGAGCTCGGTGAGGATCGCGCGACCGGCCTCGACGTTGTTGCCGTCGAGCCGGACGACGAGCGGCTTGGAGGCCTCGTCGCCGAGGATCTCCAGGGCGCCCTTGATGCCGTTGGCCACCTCGTCGCACGCCGTGATGCCGCCGAAGACGTTCACGAAGACGCTGCGGACCTGGGCATCGTTGAGGATGACGTCCAGGCCGTCGGCCATCACCTGGGCGTTCGCGCCGCCGCCGATGTCGAGGAAGTTGGCGGGCTTGACGCCGCCGTGCTTCTCACCCGCGTAGGCGACCACGTCGAGGGTGGACATGACCAGGCCCGCGCCGTTGCCGATGATGCCGACCTGGCCGTCGAGCTTGACGTAGTTGAGGCCCTTGTCCTTGGCCTTCGCCTCGAGCGGGTCGGCCTCCTCGCGGATCTCGAACTGCTCGTGCTCGGGGTGCCGCACCTCGGAGGCGTTGTCGTCCAGCGAGACCTTGCCGTCGAGCGCCTCCAGCTTGTCACCGGCCAGCCGCGCGAGCGGGTTGACCTCGACGAGCGTGGCGTCCTCCTCGACGAAGACGGTGTAGAGCGCCTGGATCATCGTGACCGCCTGCTCGAACACCGCCTCGGGGAACTTGGCGTCGGTCGCGATCTCGCGGGCCTTGGCCTCGTCGACGCCGGTGCCCGGGTCGATCGGGATCTGCTTGACGGCGTCGGGGTTGGTCTTGGCGACCTCCTCGATCTCGACACCGCCCTCGACCGAGGCGATGCAGAGGTAGCGGCGGTTCGCGCGGTCGAGCAGGAACGAGAAGTAGTACTCCTCCTCCGGCGGGGTGGCCGGCGTGACGAGCACGCGGTTCACCGTCAGACCCTTGATCTGCATGCCGAGGATGCGGGACGCGTGCTCGAAGGCCTCGTCCGCGGTCTTGGCCAGCTTGACGCCGCCGGCCTTGCCGCGGCCGCCGGCCTTGACCTGCGCCTTGACGACCGTGACGCCGCCGAGCTTCTCGGCGGCGGCCTTGGCGGCCTCCGGGGTCTCGACCACGACGCCCAGCGTCGTCGTCACACCATGCTTGGCGAAGAGCTCCTTCGCCTGGTACTCCATCAGATCCACTGATCCACCAAGTCCTTAAGGGGGTTCCGTCTCACCGAGGGGCCCTGATCGGCTGGACCGGCGACGGGCACGCCGTGGCACACACGGACCCGACGACCGCCTCGGGCTGTCCTTCGCACCTTAGTCCGGCATCCGGAGGGCGACGAGGCCGGGCCGACGTGAGATCGGGCACGGCGTCGGAGCGCACCGAAGGACTAGTCGGCGAAGTGCTCCGCCACCCAGCGGGTGATGTCGGTGGTCGGCGCCCCGGGGGTGAACACCCTGGCCACGCCGATCTCCTCCAGCAGCGGGATGTCCTCCTCCGGGATGATCCCGCCGCCGAACACCACGATGTCGGAGGCCTCGCGCTCGGCGAGCAGCTCGACCAGGCGACGGAAGAGCGTCATGTGCGCGCCCGAGAGGACGGAGAGGCCGATCAGGTCGGCGTCCTCCTGGATCGCCGTCTCGACGATCTGCTCCGGCGTCTGGTGGAGGCCCGTGTAGATGACCTCGTGCCCGGCGTCCCGCAGCGCCCGCGCGACGATCTTCGCGCCCCGGTCGTGGCCGTCGAGCCCCGGCTTGCCCACGACGATGCGGATCCGGCGGGACGGGGTCGCGGCGCTCATGGCTGCTGAGGGTAACGGACCTCGACCACGGGGGTGATCCCCACCACATCGCCCTGTGGACGCCCCTGTGAGCGGCGGCGAGCGGCTCGGTCCGAGCTGGTCCAGACTGGCGATGGGCGTTCCGGCGCGCGCCGCGACGACGCATCCGTCCACCGACGGGCACGCGGGATTGCCAACGGCCACGTTTTGTCCGTTACAGTCTGGCCTCGCCGTCCGTACCCGACCTGCGGAGATTCCACACATGGGCAACCACCGAGCGGACCGCCGCGGCCTCGGCCGCCGTCCCTCGGCCCCGTCGACTCCTGCCGCGGTCGGCAAGCGCCGGGCCGGTCAGCCGGTCCAGCGGCCCATCACCGAGGTGGCACTCGGGGTGGCGGCTCAGGAGATCGCCGAGCCGGTCGAGCGGGCCCCTGCGCGGACCGCGGGCCGCCGGGTCGCCAGCCGCCACTCGGCCTCGCGCGGTCGGCTGTTCCGCGCCCTCCCCTCACCTCCCGTCCTCCTCGGGGTCGCCGTGCTGGCGATCTCAGCGGGCGGCGCGCTCACCGCCGGCAGCCACGGCACCGAGCAGACGGCCCGCTTCAGCCAGGCCAGCGCGCTCAGCGGCGCCAGCGACGTCTCCCGCGTCAGCCTGGACCGCCAGACCGTCAGCCGCGACTCCCAGCGCGATGCGCTCGCGGACGCCGCCGACGCCCGGCTCGTCGCGCGCGCCGAGGGCCAGCTCGAGCAGCGCGACGCCGCGCTCGCCAGGTTCGCCGAGCAGGCCGAGCAGCAGGCCGCAAAGCTCCAGGCGAACCAGTGGGTCCTCCCGGTGGACCCCGGCGCCTACCACCTGACCGCCCGCTTCGGCGAGTCCAGCGGCCTGTGGGCCCACCTCCACACCGGCCTCGACTTCGCCGCCCCGACCGGCACCCCGATCCACGCCGTCGCCAACGGCGTCGTGACCTCGGTCGGCTACGACGGGTCCTACGGCAACAAGACCGTGATCACGCTCGACGACGGCACCGAGCTCTGGTTCTGCCACCAGAACGCCTTCGCCGTGAGCGTCGGCCAGCAGGTCCACGCCGGTCAGCTGATCGGTTACGTGGGCGGCACCGGCAACGTGACCGGCCCCCACCTCCACCTCGAGGTGCGCCCCGGCGCCGGCGACCCGGTCGACCCGTACCAGGCCCTGATCGTCCACGGCCTCCAGCCGTAGCCCGGGGCTCCCGCGGGGTCCGGGCCGGGTGGATGAATCCCCGGCTGGCCGGGGACTCCTGACGTCGTCGGGGATTGCAACCCGCCGACAACGTCAGGAAGAGGCCGGCAAGCCCCGAGGGCCGAGGCGCGGCTACAGCTTGTCGACCGGCGCGTAGCGCAGCAGCAGCCGCTTGACGCCCTCGGAGCCGAAGTCGATCGAGGCGACGGCCTTCTCGGCGACCCCCTCGAGCGTGACGACCGTGCCCAGACCGAACGAGTCGTGCAGCACCCGGTCGCCCGGCTCCAGGCTCGGGATGTCGCGGGACGGCTTGGCCCGCGCGGCGGCGTCGGCGCGCACGGCGGCCGCCGAGAAGTTGCGGCGACCGGCGGGAGTGGGCGCCCCCAGCCCCGCGGCCCGCGAGCCGGCGGCCAGGTCGGGCCGACCCCAGCGGGTCTGCGCGGCCTCGGTCCGGCGCCAGTCGACGAGGTCGACCGGCAGCTCGTCGAGGAACCGGGACCCCGGGTTGTGGGAGGGGGCGCCCCAGGCGGAGCGCACCACGGCGCGGGAGATGTAGAGCCGCTCCCGGGCGCGGGTCACGCCGACGTAGGCGAGCCGCCGCTCCTCCTCGAGCTCGGTCTGGTCGCCGAGCGCCCGGGCGTGTGGGAAGACGCCGTCCTCGAGGCCGGTGAGGAACACGACCGGGAACTCCAGGCCCTTGGCGGTGTGCAGCGTCATCAGCGTCACCACCCCCTGCTGCTCGGGGTCGTCGTCGGGGATCTGGTCGGTGTCGGCGACCAGCGCGACGCGTTCCAGGAAGTCGGCGAGCCCCGGCGCGACCGTGCCGGCCTCGACGTCGCTCGGGTCGGCGGAGGGTCCGGCGAGCGGGTCGTCGGAGAACTCCCGCGCCACGGCGACCAGCTCGGCGAGGTTCTCCAGCCGGGTGGCGTCCTGCGGGTCGTCGGACTCCTCGAGGGTGGTGATGTAGCCGGACCGCGCGAGCACCGACTCGAGCACCACGTCGGCCCGCTCCCCCGCGTCGACCATCGACTGGAGCTCCTCGACCATCGCGACGAACCCCCGGACGGCCGTCAGCGAGCGCGTGACCAGGCCGGGGGCCTCGTCCGCCCGGCGCAGCGCCTCCCAGAACGTGATCCGCTCCCGCTCGGCGAGCACCTGCACGCAGGCGACCGCACGGTCGCCGATGCCCCGCTTCGGGACGTTGAGGATCCGCCGCAGCGAGACCTGGTCGGCGGTGTTGACCAGCATCCGCAGGTAGGCCAGCGCGTCGCGCACCTCGCGCCGCTCGTAGAACCGCACGCCGCCCACGACCTTGTAGGGCATGCCGAGCCGGATGAAGACCTCCTCGAACACCCGCGACTGGGCGTTGGTGCGGTAGAACACCGCCACGTCGCCGGGGCGGTGCGCGCCCTCGTCGGTGAGCTTGTCGATCTCCTCGGAGACGAACCGCGCCTCGTCGTGCTCGTCGTCGGCGACGTAGCCGACGATCCGCTCGCCGTCGCCGGCGTCGCTCCACAGCCGCTTCGGCTTCCGGCCCGTGTTGTGGCCGATGACGGAGTTCGCCGCGGTGAGGATCGTCTGGGTGGAGCGGTAGTTCTGCTCGAGGAGGATCGAGGTCGCGTCGGGGAAGTCCTGCTCGAAGTCGAGGATGTTGCGGATGTTGGCGCCGCGGAAGGCGTAGATCGACTGGTCCGCGTCGCCGACGACCATCAGCTCGGCCGGCTCCACCGCGGCGGCGTCGCGACCGTCCTCCTCGGGCTGCTGGGCGCAGAGCTGGTGGATGAGGGCGTACTGCGCGTGGTTGGTGTCCTGGTACTCGTCGACCAGCACGTGGCGGAAGCGCCGCCGGTAGGTCTCGCGCACGTCCGGGAACTCCGCGAACAGGTGCACGGTCTTCATGATCAGGTCGTCGAAGTCGAGCGCGTTGGCCTCGCGCAGCCGGCGCTGATAGAGCGTGTACGCCGCCACGTAGGTCTCCTCGAGGGCGTTCCTCGCGTCCTTCGCGGCGTCCTCGGGGTCGCGCAGCTCGTTCTTCTGGTTCGAGACCCAGTTGAGCAGCGCGCTGGGCTGGTAGCGCTTCGGGTCCAGGTCGAGGTCCGTCGCGACCAGGCCCATCAGCCGCTTCTGGTCGGCCGCGTCGTAGATCGAGAAGTTCGACTTGTAGCCGAGCTTGTCGGACTCCTTGCGCAGGATGCGCACGCAGGCGGAGTGGAACGTCGAGACCCACATGATCCGGGCCCGCTTGCCGACGAGCTCCTCGACCCGCTCCTTCATCTCGGCCGCGGCCTTGTTGGTGAACGTGATGGCCAGGATCGACCCGGGGTGGGCACCGCGCTCGGAGATCAGCCACGCGATCCGCCGGGTGAGCACCCGGGTCTTGCCCGACCCGGCGCCGGCGACCACCAGGAGGGGCACGCCGGCGTGGGTGACCGCCGCCCGCTGCGGCTCGTTGAGCCCCTCGAGCAGCTCCTCGGGGCTCGGGCCGCGTCGCGTCGTGCGGGGCTCGGCGGTCGGGACGGCCTCCAGGCCGGGAAGCGGGATCGGGCTGCTCATCTCCCTCCCAGCCTACGTCCGGGCGCCGACAACGCCCGCCTCGGTCAGCTGGTGACGGCGGACTCCCAGAAGATCGCCACGCACACGTTGGCGACGGTGAGGGCCAGCAGGAGGCCCCACAGTCCTTGGGAGATGCGCGGCTTGCGGAGGTTGGCCATCACCAGGACCAGGATGACCAGGGCGACGATGCCCTTGACCGCGACGAACGCGTTGTCGACGTGGTCGCCGGCCCCCTGGATGACGCCCACGAGCAGCAGGCCCGCGACGAAGGCGGTGCCGATGCCGTCGCGCATCAGCGCGTTGACCGACTTCTCCGGCACCCGCGCCTGGATGAGCAGGCCGCCGAGCAGCGCACCGAAGCCGAGCAGGTGGACGACGAGCAGCAGGTGCCGGAGGAACTCCATGGCCGTGATCGTACTGAGCGCGGACCTCAGAGCAGCCGGCGGTCCGAGGCCCAGCGGGTGAGCTCGTGGCGCGAGGAGAGCTGCAGCTTCCGCAGCACGTTCGACATGTGGGTCTCGACGGTCTTGACCGAGATGAACAGCTCCTTCGCGACCTCCTTGTAGGCGTAGCCGCGCGCGATCAGCCGCATCACCTCCCGCTCCCGCTCGGTGAGCCGGTCCAGGTCCTCGTCGACCGCGGCCACGTCGATCGACCCCGAGAAGGCGTCGAGGACGAAGCCGGCCAGGCGCGGCGAGAACACCGCGTCGCCGTCGGCCACCCGCCCGATCGCCGACACCAGCTCGGGTCCGGTGATGGTCTTGGTGACGTAGCCCCGCGCGCCTCCGCGGATCGTGCCGATCACGTCCTCGGCGGCGTCGGACACCGACAGCGCGAGGTAGCGAGTGTCCGGGGACGCGCTCGCCGCCCGGCGCATCACCTCCGCCCCACCACCGCCGGGCAGGTGGACGTCGAGCAGCACCACGCCGGGCCGGTGCGCCGCGACGGCGGCGACCGCCTCGTCGACGTCGCCGGCCTCGGCGAGCACCCGTACGGCGCCCCGCCCGGCGGTCTCGAGCTCGGCCCGGACGCCGCGCCGGAACATCGCGTGGTCGTCGACGAGCACGACGCCGACGGCGCCGCCACCGCCGGCTCTCGCGCTCCCTGGCTGCCCGTTCATGCGTCCTCCTCCGTGTCCGCCGCAGCGGTGTCCGATACCGCAGTGTCCGCCGCAGCGGTGTCGATCGTCGTCCTGTCGAGGTGCAGCCGCACCTCGGTGCCCTCACCGGTCACCGAGCGCACCTCGGCCCGGCCGCCGTGGCGCTCCATCCGCCCCACGATGCTGGCCCGCACCCCGTACCGGTCGTCGGGCACCGCCTCCGGGTCGAACCCGGGGCCGCGGTCCCGCACGAACACCTCGACGGCACGCTCGTGGACCTCGGCGTAGACGTCGACGAGACCGGTGCCGGCGTGCTTGGCCGCGTTGGTGACCGCCTCGCCGGCCGCCTGCACGAGCGGCCGCAGGCCCTCGTCGAAGGGGCAGTCGCCGACGGTCACCACCTCGACGGTCACGGCGTACTCGTCCTCCACCCGGGCCGCCACCGCGCGCAGCGCCCCCGCGACGGTGCTGGCGTCGGTCGACTCGCCGGAGTAGAGCCAGGCCCGCAGGTCCCGCTCCTGCCCCCGAGCGAGCCTCGAGACCGTGGTCGGGTCGTCGGCGCTGCGCTGGATCAGCGCGAGGGTCTGGAGGACCGAGTCGTGCAGGTGGGCCGCCACGTCGGCGCGCTCCTGGGTGCGGACCCGCTCGGTGCGCTCCTCGGTGAGGTCGGAGGCGAGCCGCCAGACCCACGGCCCGACGACCAGCGCGAGACCGGCCACGGCCAGCAGCGCGGCCGTGACGGCGTCCCGGGCCAGCGACAGGGACCCGCCGCGGAGCGCGTAGAGCACCAGCGCCAGGACGACCAGGAGGAGGCCGCCGGCCAGGCGGGCGTACGACGCCCAGCCGCCGTTGCCGAGCACGACCCGGACCGGGTCGATCCGACCGGCGCCGTCGCGCCACCGCTCGCGCTGCGCCTCGTCGGCCTGTCGCCACAGCAGGCCGATGCCGACCGCACCCACGAGCAGCGGCCAGAAGACCACCCCGCGGCCCAGCAGCGCCTCCAGCATCAGGACCGCGCCCAGCCCGAGCGCCCCGAGCGCGATCGCCGGCCCGACGTCGGTGAGCCGGCGGACGCGACCGGGACGGCGGCCGCCCCGGGTCGCGCTCTCGATGCCGGGCGCGGCGGCCTCGAAGTGCGAGTCGGCGGGCAGCAGCAGCCAGAGCGCGGCGTACATCGCGATGCCCGACCCGCCCAGGAGCGTCAGCAGGACGAACGCCGCGCGCAGCCACAGCACCGGCATCCCCAGGTGACGGGCCACGCCGGCCGCGACGCCGCCGACCACCGGGTTGCGGATGTCGCGGGTCGCCTTCCGGCCACCGAGCGGCACCGGGTCCACACCCGGGCCGACCGCTCCCGGGGGCGCGCCGGCGGCCGTCGCGACCGGGCCGGCGAGGGGCGTGGCGGGGGGCGGAGGGGTGCTGGACATGTCCCCTCGATCGTCCCAGAGATCGGGAGCCCCCGCCTCGGGGTTCGACCCCGAGATCACCCGGGGTCGCTCAGCGAGGATCAGGGGCGTCCCCGATGGTGCACGGCTCCCCGACCGACCAGGCTGGTGCCATGACCACGATCCCTCCCGACGCCTCGGGCGGCGCCGCCGCAGGACCCCACGAGGGCCCCCGCGTCACCCGCGACGAGGTGCGCGACCTGACCCGGCTCCGGCGCTCGCGCTCGGACCGCAAGATCGCCGGCGTCGCCGGCGGCATCGCGCGGTACCTCGACATCGACCCGCTGCTCGTGCGCGTGGCCCTCGTCGTGCTGGTGTTCTTCGGCGGCGCGAGCCTGCTGCTGTACGCCGCGGTCTGGCTGCTGGTGCCCGAGGAGGGCTCGGACCGGGCCCGGATCAACCTCGACGAGCGCAGCCGGACCGTCACGCTGGCCGTGGTCGGCCTGCTCGCGCTCCTCGTGCTGCTGGGCGACAGCTGGGGGGCGTTCCGCTTCCCGTGGCCGCTGGCGGTCCTGGGCCTGGTCGTGCTCTGGTTGGTCACCCGCGACGGATCCCGCCGCACGCAGGTGGCGACACCGCCCCCGGGCGCGCCCCCCGCGCCCGGCCAGGTCGGGCCGGTCCCGGCCGGCTATCCGGGAGCCACGGGCCCGGCAGACCTGGGAAGCCCGGGAGGCCCGGCCCGCCCGGACGGTCCGGCCGGACCGCCGTGGACCCCGCCGCCGGCGTACGTCCCACCCCCGCCGGCTCCGCCGGACCCCCGCCGCCGCGGACCTCGCCTGTTCGGTGCCACGCTCGCGCTGATCGCGTTGGCGCTCGGCGTCCTGGGCATGGTGGACCTGGCCGGGGCCGACCTGCCGCCCGCGACGTACCCGGCCCTCGCCGTCGCCGTCTGCGGCGCCATGCTCCTGCTCGGCGCGTTCTGGGGCCGCGCCGGCGGCGTGATCCTGATCGGGCTGATCGGTTCCGCCGCGCTGGTCGGGACCGCGGCCGGCGACCACTGGGACGGGGACTGGGGCGACAAGACGGTCATCACACCGGCGTCGGCCGCGGACCTGGGCGGCTACTACTCCTTCGACGCCGGCCAGGAGACCATCGACCTGAGGTCGATCGCCGACATCCGCCGGCTCGACGGTCGCATCGTCGCCGTCGACGGCTCCGTGGGGCAGGTCACCGTCCTGGTGCCCCGCGGCCTCGGGGTCGTCGTGGACGCCAGCATCGACGGTCCCGGCTCGATCGAAGCGTTCGGCCACAGTGCCGACGGCTGGGGCGTGGCGCGTGTGTGGCGCCAGGGCAGCCCGTCGGAGCCGCTGCTGCGCGTGGTCGTCAACCTGTCGGTGGGACACGTGGAGGTGCGTGAGTCATGAACGAGCACATCGGCGACGCTGACGAGCAGGACGGGCCGTTCCGCGACCTGTCGGACCAGGGCGACGCGACCGCCGTCATCGAGCGGCCGTCCGAGCGGTTCGCCGAACGCGCCTCGGGCCGGCACCTGGTCAACGTCGCGCACCTGGTGATGGGCATCGCGTTCCTCGGCATCGTCGGGATCTGGCTGCTCGTCGAGGGCGGGCTGGTGGGCGGCGACGACGTGCGCTGGCTGCTCCCGATCCCCTGGGTGCTCGGCGGACTCGCGG
>Ga0308174_10000855_pt1 | contig 13539 bp, 14 predicted proteins | sample PhyPR2_FD_203894 | JGI IMG/M metagenome (GOLD analysis project Ga0308174, IMG submission 203894) | Soil microbial communities from UC Gill Tract Community Farm, Albany, California, United States - DLSLS.P.R2 | ecosystem: Environmental > Terrestrial > Soil > Agricultural land | place: USA...
GAAGTCGAACTTTTCGCCTTCGACGGAGACGCGCGGATCGTTGTGCTTCTTGTACGTGCTTTCCAGTTCGCCGTTGAACTGGTCGTCGACGTCTGAAAGCAAAACGCGGTCCTGCGGTCGTTTCGGCCCCGCGAGCGATGGCTCGATTGAACCCATGTCGAGCTCCAGCGTGTCGGTGAACACCGGCTCCGGAGCCGAGGCGTCTCGCCAGAGTCCCTGGGCCTGGGCATAGGCTTTCACCAAGGCGATGCGATCGGCATCGCGGCCGGTCAGCTCGAGATACTCGAGCGTGCGGTTGTCGATTGGGAAGAAGCCGCAGGTTGCGCCATATTCTGGCGCCATGTTCGCGATGGTCGCACGGTCCGCGACGGTCATATTGTCGAGCCCCGGGCCGTAGAATTCGACGAAACGGCCGACGACGCCTTTCTGACGAAGCATCTGGGTCACAGTGAGCACCAGATCGGTCGCGGTGATGCCTTCCTTGAGCTCACCGTCCAGTCGGAAGCCAACGACTTCGGGGATCAGCATGCTGACCGGCTGACCAAGCATGGCCGCTTCGGCCTCGATGCCACCAACGCCCCAACCGAGCACGCCGAGCCCATTGACCATTGTCGTGTGGCTGTCGGTGCCAACGAGCGTGTCCGGATAGGCCACCGTCTGACCCGTCTGATCTGCACCGGTCCAGACGCACTGGGCGATGTGTTCCAGATTCACCTGGTGGCAGATGCCCGTGCCGGGCGGCACGACCTTGAAGTCGTCGAACGCTTCGGTCGCCCACTTGAGGAACTCGTAGCGTTCGCCATTGCGGTGATATTCGAGCTCGACGTTCTTCTCGAACGCGCGCGGCGTGCCGAACTCGTCGACCATCACGCTGTGGTCGATCACAAGATGGACGGGGACGAGCGGATTGATCTTCTGCGCGTCGCCGCCGAGATCCTTCATTGCATCCCGCATGGCAGCGAGATCGACGACGGCCGGAACGCCCGTGAAGTCCTGCATCAACACGCGCGCCGGACGGTACTGGATCTCGCGCGAGATCTTGCGTTCCTTCTGCCAGTCGACCATCGCTTGGAGGTCGTCGCGGGTAACGCTCTGACCATCCTCGAATCGCAGCAGGTTCTCCAGCAGCACCTTCATCGAGAAGGGCAGGCGGGACACATCCCCGAGCGCCTCCGCCGCTTTAGGCAGAGAGTAGTAAGCATATGACTTTCCGCCGATTTCGAGGGTCGAGCGGGTGCGGAGGCTGTCCTGGCCGGTGGGGATCATTGCTGTCCTTCGTGTTCGCGGCTGCGCAAGCGGTGCGCGCTCGCTTGGGTCGCGAGCGCCCTTAGCAATCAGCTCCGCGCGCCGCAAACGCACGATCGGTGCGCCGAACGGAACAAACCTTGCGCTAAGATGAACGAGAGAGCTCTAACAACCGTTTCGGGTCCACATTAAGTTCTTCTTTATGACCCACGACAGCGACTACTTCCGACGCCGGGCAGCAGAAGCCAGGGCAGCCGCATCGTCTAAGGAATTTGGGGAAAATGCGGAGGTGGCAGGCGATCTGGCGCTTGCCTATGCGGCGCTGGCGAAGCGCCGTGCCGCCGCTGCCAAGGCCGCTGAGGAAGCCGAGCAGAAGCCGGCAATTCCGCTCGAAGCTTAAATCCAGCCGCGTTTCTTGAAATAGAGGTACGGCCCGACCGCGCTGATCAGCATCAGCACGAGCGAAAGCGGATAGCCGTAAACCCAGTCCAGCTCCGGCATGTGATGAAAATTCATGCCGAAGATGCCGGCGATGAGCGTCGGCGGCAGGAATACCACCGCTGCCCAGCTGAACAGCTTCATCGCTGCATTCTGCTCAATGCTGATTAGCCCGAGCGACGCGTCCAACAGGAACGTGACGTTGTCGGAGAGGAAGCTTGCATGCTCGCTGAGCGCCGTGACGTCACTGGTCAGGCTTCCAAGATGATGGCGAAGTTCTTTTTCCCTGGCCTCATGGATCCGGTTCGATCCGGCGAGAAAGCTTAGCATGCGCATGGTGCTCACCGCCGAGTAGCGGATTTTCGTTAGAAGCGTCTGCGTGCGGCCAATGCTAGTGAGCAGCGCCGTGAGCTTCGCGGCCGGAATGCGCCGTTCGTCCTCGTCGCCACGGAAGATCTGCTGCGAGAGACGTTCCATCGTCGCCGTGACCGCCTCGATCTCGTCGGCGAGGCGATCGATGATTGCGTCGAGGAGCCGAACGAGCGTGGTAGGGCCATCGCGAACAAGATCGGGATCGCGGCGCGCATGGTTCTCGAAAGTCCTGACGGGCTTCGGCGTTGCATAGCGGATGGTGACCAGCCGATTGCCGGCAAGGACGAAGCCGATCGGCGTAGTTGTCGGATGCGCTTCATCGACACCGCGCAGAGCACTTACCGTCATGTAGAGCGTGCCGTTCTTCTCGTAGAGGCGGCTCGAGGGTTCGATCTCCGCCATTTCCGCCTGCGTCGGCACATTCACGCCGATGCACTGCTCGACGAGCCGCTCCTCTTGTTTGGTCGGCTCTTCGAGGTCGATCCAGGTCGCCTCGTCGGGAATGCGCTGCGTGTTCGCATCGATGACGCTTCCATCGCATCCCGGACCGTAAGTACGCAGCATGGAGCCGGTTGTTCGTCCGAACTGCCGATCTTTGCAAGCCGCTTACCTCTGCTAAGCCTTGGTGCGGATGACGACCCGTCGCGCAGCAATTGCATCACTCTTCATTGTGGCGACGGCCGCGATTGTCCTGCTTGCAATGGGCCGCAATCTGATCTGCACGTGCGGCACCCTCGAACTGTGGGTCGGCGCGCGCGACAGTCCGGAGACGAGCCAGATGCTGGCGGACTGGTACAGTCTCAGCCACGTCGTTCATGGACTAATCTTTTATGCTCTGCTCTGGCTCGTCGCGCGCCGATGGCCCGTTCAATGGCGCTTCGTGGTCGCGCTTCTGATCGAAGCGACATGGGAGGTCGTCGAGAACACGCCCATGGTCATCGAGCGCTACCGGAGGGGGACGGCCGCGCTCGGATACGCCGGCGATAGCGTCATCAACTCGATGTCGGACATTGCGATGATGGCGCTTGGGTTCCTTGCCGCTCGGAAGTTGCCGGTGCGCGCATCGGTGCTGACGCTCCTCGTCCTCGAGATCGTCTCATTGTTCGTCATTCGCGATAATCTGACGCTAAACGTCTGGGCCCTGCTTGCGCCAAACTCGGCTATCCAGGCGTGGCAGGCTGGGGGTTAGTCGGCACATTTCTCGCGCTGAGACATTGGGCTCAGGTCCTTCAGCGGAGTTAGCGTAGTGAAGCCACTTGCCATCGGTTGCGCGGCCATCGCGGCAGTGCTGCGCGTAGCGCCCGCGGAGGCCGGCGAAATCTTCGGCGGTCTCTATGTCCACGACGTCAAGTTGCCGACGGATCTAAGCGGGCACGAGAGTGGTTTCGACTTGCAGCTTGGCTATCGCGGTGGTCGCATTGGAAGGACGCCCCTGCAGCCCTACGTCTTCGGCGCGCTCAACACTGCCGGGGAGACGAGCTACGCCTCTGTCGGCGTGTCGGCGAAGTTCGGCAAACAGATCTACTTCCGCCCGGGCCTCGGCCTCGCGATCCACGATGGCTCGGCGGCCGAATACTACCGCACCGACAAGATCGCGTTCGGCAGCCGCGTGCTCTTCGAGCCAGAGGTCGCGGTGGGTGCGCAGATCAACGGCCGTCTCAGCGTCGAAGCGAGCTGGGTCCACATGAGTCACGCCACCTTGTTCAGCCACGAGAACCCCGGGATCGACAACCTCGGACTGCGGCTGAATCTCCGCCTTTAGCGGCCGATCATCGTCTCCGGCCTCACGACGCGATCGAACGTTTCTTCGTCGATCAGTTCCAGCTCGAGGCCAGCTTCCTTCAGCGTCTTGCCATGCTTGTGCGCGTGCTTGGCGATCGCGGCCGCATTGTCATAGCCTATTTCGGGAGCGAGAGCCGTGACGAGCATCAGCGAGCGGTTCATCAGTTCGGCGATCCGCTTCTCGTCGGGCTCCGCGCCGTCGAGCATGCGTTGCGTGAAGCTTTCGGCCCCCGTCGACAGCAGGTTGATCGAGCGGATCACGTTCGCGCCGATCAGCGGCTTGAAGACGTTGAGCTCGAGGTGGCCCTGCATGCCGCCGACAGTCACGGCGACGTGATTGCCCATCACCTGCGCGGCGACCATCGTCAGCATCTCGGCTTGGGTCGGGTTAACCTTGCCCGGCATAATTGAGCTTCCCGGCTCGTTTTCGGGAAGCTTCAGCTCGCCAAGGCCGCAACGGGGGCCGGAGCCGAGCAAGCGAATGTCGTTGGCAATCTTCGTGAACGCTACCGCGATGACGTTGAGGACGCCGGATAGCTCGACCATCGTGTCGTGCGCGGCGAGTTCGGCGAACTTGTTGGGCGCGGAAGTGAACGGCAGCTGCGTGAGATTCGCGATCTCCTTGGCGAATTCTTCGGCGAACCCCTTAGGCGCATTGAGGCCGGTGCCAACTGCGGTACCGCCCTGCGCCAGGCGCAGCAAGCGCGGCATTACGCTCTCGACCCGTTCGATGCAGTCTTCGACCTGCTGGGCGTAGCCGGAGAATTCCTGACCGAGTGTTAGCGGCGTTGCGTCCTGAAGGTGCGTGCGGCCGATCTTCACGATGGAATCCCACCGCCGCGCCTGGTCGGCAAGGCGTGCGTGCATCAGCGTCAGTGCAGGGATGAGACGGGCGGTGACCACCCTCGCCGCCGAAACGTGCATCGCGGTCGGGAAGCTATCGTTGGAAGACTGACCCTTGTTGACGTGATCGTTCGGGTGGACGGGGTCCTTGCCCCCGCGCCTCCCCGTGAGAATCTCGTTGGCGCGGCCGGCAATCACCTCGTTGGCATTCATGTTCGACTGGGTGCCCGATCCCGTCTGCCAGATAACCAGTGGGAATTGCGTATCGAGGTCACCACGCGCGACCTCGCCGGCCGCCTGCTGAATGACTTCTGCGATCTTCGGATCGAGGCCTCCGATGCGGGCATTCACCCGCGCTGCAGCCTGCTTGATGAACCCAAGCGCATGGACGATCTCGATGGGTAATTGTTCGCGCGGCCCGAAGGGGAAGTTCTCGATCGAACGCTCCGTCTGCGCACCCCAATATGAATCCGCGGGAACCTGGATTGGACCGAAGCTATCCGTTTCGGTGCGGGTGCTCGTGCTGGGCATGGAATCCTTCTTTCGTCATGCCGACGTTTAGCCGGCATCCGCCTTTTGAGTTCGCTCGCGCTTTAAGGCAGGCGGACTCTGGATCAAGTCCGCGGTGAGGAGCGCCGTCCCTGCCTGTCCTCCGGACAGGCGGCGCGCCTCACTTCTTGCGAGTGAAGTCGACGTTCACGACGTTGGAGCCGTCATCGGGCGTGCCTTCGTCGGCAGCAGCCGTTTCGGGATCATTCTCCGCTTGCTCATGCTCTTCGTGGGGAGTTTCCGCGGCGTCGGCATGAAAGGTGAGAGCGAACTCGACCGCGGGATCGTGGAACTGGGTGACAGCGGCGAACGGCACATGGAGAGTCGCGGGAACTCCGCCGAACGACAGCCCGACGGAGAAGGAATCCTCCTCGACTTTCAGGTCCCAGAAGCGGTGTTGGATGACGATCGTCATCTCGTCCGGGAAACGTTCGGCAAGATGCTTCGGGATCGACACACCCGGGCTGCGCGTCTTGAAGGTAATGTAGAAGTGGTGGTTGCCGGGAAGCGCGCCCGTCGCCTCTATTTCGCCGAGGACGCGGCCCACGACTGCCCGCAGTGCATCCTGGACGATCTCATCGTACGGAATCAGGCTCTCGGGGGTCTCGTCGCTCATCACCCTTGGTGGTAGCGGGCAGGCTAGCCCGGTCAAGCGGAGTCGTGCGGATGCCCATCGACGCAACCCAACCGTATGATGACAATAACATCTTTGCGCGCATCCTGCGGGGCGAGATCCCGTCGAGAAAGGTCTACGAGGACGAGCATGTGCTCGCCTTCCATGACGTCAATCCGCTCACACCCACGCACGTATTGGTGATCCCGAAAGGGCCTTATGTCTCGTGGGATGACTTCTCTGTGCATGCTTCGGACGCGGAGATTGCCGCCTTCGTCCGCGCCATCGGCAACATCGCTCGCGACGCGGGGCTGGTTGAGAGTGGCTACCGCCTCCTCGCCAACGCGGGACTGAACTCGGGCCAGGAAGTGCCGCACCTGCATGTTCACATCTTTGGCGGCAAGCCGCTAGGGCCCATGCTGACGCGATAATCGTTCAGCACGGAGCCAAGTTGGCGAGCCAAGAGGGGATTGCCCTTGCGGCCTCAACCGTTAGGGTCGGAAGCCGAATTGATTGCATAGGGGAGAATGATGGCAACTGCAGCAGAGCGCGGGGGCCTGCTCGGCCGGGTGAAGTCGCTGGATGCAATTCTTGCGACTGCTGAAAAGAAGGGGCTGCACCGTTCGCTAGGTGCGTTCCAGTTGACTCTACTGGGTATCGGCGCCGTGATCGGCACCGGCATCTTCGTCTTGACCGCCGAGGCCGCCCAGAAGGCCGGCCCAGCCATGATGATCAGCTTCGTCATCGCAGGTGTAGTCTGCGCCGTCGCCGCACTCTGCTATTCGGAGCTGGCCTCGATGGTCCCCGTTGCGGGATCCGCCTACACATACACTTACGCGGTGATGGGCGAGCTGTTCGCCTGGATGGTTGGCTGGGCCTTGATCCTTGAGTATGCGATCGGCGCAAGCGCCGTCGCCGTTGGCTGGTCGGGCTATTTCGTCGGACTGATGAAGAGCTGGGGGATAATCATCCCACCGGCGCTCGCCGCAGGCCCGTTTGGCGGCGGCGTGTTCAATCTGCCCGCGGCGGTCATCGCCGGCCTGGTCACCATACTTCTCATTGTCGGCACCAAGGAAAGCGCACGCTTCAACGCCGTTCTCGTGCTCGTGAAGGTCACCGCACTGACGATCTTCTGCATCCTCACCTTGCCGATCCTGAAGGGCGAGCATTTCACGCCCTTCATCCCGAATGGATGGGGCACCTACGGTGTGGTTGGCGCCGCCGCATCGATCTTTTTCGCGTACGTCGGGTTCGATGCCGTTTCGACCGCAGCCGAGGAAACCAAGAACCCGCAGCGCAACGTGCCGATCGGCCTCATCGCCTCGCTCGGCATCTGCACCATTTTCTATCTGCTGGTCGCAGCGGGAGCTATCGGCGCGATCGGCGCCCAACCCGTTCGCGACGCGCTTGGCCATCCGTTTCCACCGGGCAGCATCGAACTCACCAACCAGTGCAATGCAATCGTCGCTGGCGGCGCTCAGCAGCCCCTCGTCTGCTCGCGCGAGGCGCTGGCGCATGTCCTTCGCAGCGTCGGCTATCAACGACTTGGCGATTTGATGGGCGTTGCCGCGTTCATTGCGTTGCCATCCGTCGTGCTGATGATGATGTTCGGCCAGACTCGCATCTTCTTCGTCATGGCCCGCGACGGCCTGCTTCCGGAGAAACTCGCGTCTGTTCACCCGCGCTTTCGAACCCCGCACGTGGTGACGGCAGTCACCGGTGTCGGCGTGATGCTGGCGGCCGCATTCCTTCCGGTCGGCAAGCTTGCGGACTATTCCAACTCCGGTACGCTGTTCGCCTTCATGATGGTTGCGATCTCGGTGCTCGTGCTTCGTCGGACCGATCCGAACCGTCGGCGTCCGTTCCGCACGCCAGCCGTCGGGGTCATCGCTCCGATCGCCATCATCGGCTGCGTCGCGCTCTATATCATGCTGCCGCCGATCGCGATTGCGGTTCTTCCCGTTTGGGGTGTCGTCGGCCTGCTGATCTACTTCGGCTATTCGCGCAGCCGCAGCCATGTCGGACGCGGAGTCGTCGAAGTTCCGGAGCTTTCGCCGGATGCACCGGCTTCGGTAGGCGTGGCGCCACTTCCCGGCGCCCCCGCTCCGGGTAATCCCGAAGAACGCGGCTAGCGCCTAAGCGGCCAGTTCACCGGCAAGCGCCCTGAGGTCAGCCTCAGGGCGCGCGCCATAATGCTGGATGACCTCGGCGGCGCAGATCGCGCCGAGGCGTAGCGACTGCTCGAGGCTCTTGCCGCGCGCCTGGCCGAACAGGAAACCGGCGGCGAAGAGGTCGCCGGCGCCAGTCGTGTCGACCAGTTCGCGGATGGGCTCGGCGGAGACATCTGCCCGCTCGCCAGCCTGAGTTGCCAGCGCCCCGTCTTCGCTGCGGGTAACGACGAGCGTCTCCACCTTGCCCTTGATTACTTCGACTGCGGTCTCGAGGTGCGCGATGCCGGCAAGCGCCTCGACCTCCGCCTGGTTCGCAAACAGAATATCGATCCGCCCGCTATCAAGCAGCTCGATGAAGCCTTCCCGGTGTCGGTCCACGCAAAAGGTGTCGGACAGGGTGAAAGCAACTTTGCGGTCTGCTTCACGGGCGACTTCGATGGCGCGGACCATAGCGAAGCGCGGTGTCTCCGGGTCCCAAAGATAGCCCTCAAGATAGAGGATCGATGAGGATCGAATCTGATCTTCGTCCAGCGCGCTCGCCGGCAGATGTTGTGCTGCCCCGAGGAAGGTGTTCATGGTCCGGTGCCCATCTGGCGTCACGAGGATCATCGAGCGCGCGGTCGGCAATCCCACGTCATTCGCGGGCGTGATGAACTCGACACCCGCTGCAGTGAGGTCGTGCCGGTAAAATTTCCCAAGCTGATCGGGCGCGACCTGGCCTATGAAGGCGGCTCGGCCGCCAAGCGCAGCTAGGCCCGCGGCGGTGTTGCCCGCCGACCCCCCGCTAACCTGCTGCGCGGGTCCCATGTGCGAATAGAGCCGCTCGGCCTCATCCGCGTCGATCAGCCGCATCGAGCCTTTCACCAGCCCTTCTGTGTGCAGGAGAGCGTCGGTCGCGTTGGCGATGACGTCGACGATGGCGTTACCGATGCACAGCACGTCGAGACGGGTCGAGGACATGAAATCTCCGGAGAAGAGCTGGAAAATGCGTCGCCTAGCCGCGCGTTCACCAACGAGCAACATTGCCTCGGCGACGAACGGACGGCATCATCTCTTTATGCGCCGCTTATTTCCCCTCCTGACTCTGTTCCTCGCCGCCTGCGCTACTCGGCCGGAGCCAGCGCCCCCAGTCGCACAGCCCGCGCCCGCAACGCAGTCCCAGACGAAGAAGCTCGTCGGCCTCACCCCGCAGGAGCTTGTCACGCAGTTCGGAGGTCCCGCGCTGCAGGTCCGCGAGGGGAATAGCCTGAAGCTCCAATTCAAATCGCGCCGCTGCGTGCTCGACGCCTACCTTTATCCTTCGACGAATGGCGCGATGCGCGTGACCTGGGTCGACACGCGCCTGCCGTCTGGAGTGGACACCGATCAGGCGGCCTGCATCTCCGACCTCGAAAACCCGAGCTGAGTTAGCGCCCATTCCGCAGTCTCGGCGATTACAGCATCATCGCTGACGAGATGACGTTCCACTGATGGGACAAGCGCCTGATCGCCACTGTTTCCGGCCGCAATGAGGCAGTTGCGCATCATCCTTTTAACTCCGATGCGCTTGATCGGCGAGCCGGCGAACATCTCCCGGAAAGACGCATCTTCCAATGCAAGCAAGTCGGCGAGGCGCGGCGCAGCCAGTTCGGCGCGCGGCAGGAATGCGCGGTTTGCCGCAGCCGCATCCGCGAAGCGGTTCCACGGACAGACGGCGAGGCAATCGTCGCAACCGTAGATGCGATTGCCCATCATCGGACGCAGTTCGGTCGGAATCGGCCCGTCATGTTCGATGGTCAGGTACGAGATGCAGCGCCGAGCATCGATGCGGTGCGGTCCGAGAAATGCCTGAGTAGGGCAGGCGTCGAGACAGCGCGTGCAGGTTCCGCAATGTTGACCGTGATCCGTCGACGCGTCGGGCTGCAGTTCCAGGCTCGTCAGGATGACTCCGAGAAACATCCAGCTACCATGCTCCCGGCTGACCAGGTTCGTGTGCTTGCCCTGCCACCCGATGCCTGCTGCCTGCGCCAGCGGCTTCTCCATGACCGGCGCGGTGTCCACGAAAACCTTAAGCTCGCCACCCGCTTGATCGACGAGCCAGCGGGCGAGGGCTTTGAGCGCCTTCTTCACGGTCTTGTGATAGTCGCCGCCCTGCGCATAGACGGAGACGCGGCCGAGCTCGGGGTGCGCCGCGAGCGTGAGCGGATCCGAAGCCGGCGCGTAGCTCATGCCGAGCGCGATCGCCGACCTCGCCTCCGGCCACAGCGCGAGCGGTGACACGCGGTGGTGCGCGCGCTCCTCCATCCAGCCCATCGTCCCGTGATGACCGGCTTCGAGCCAGCGTTTGAGCTCGAGCCCGGAAGCGTCCGCGGCGTCCGCACGCGTGAAGCCGCACGCAGCAAAGCCAAGGCTCGCAGCCTGCGCCCTTATTGCTTCTTCAAGGGTTGGACTCTTATGCACAGCCGGTCCCTACACGGATGGGCAGGATTTCCGTAGGAATTTCAGTGCTTCGACAGGTTTCCCAAAGCGTTGCAACGAGCGGATTGGCCGTCGAAGCAATCGATCTCGTCAAGGATTTCGGCGACACGCGCGCCGTGAACGGCGTCAGCCTCGCCGTTCCGACCGGTTCTATTTACGGCCTTCTGGGGCCGAACGGCGCCGGTAAGACGACAACGCTCAGGATGCTGATCGGCATCATCGATCCATCGAGCGGCATGCGCCGCGTGCTCGGCCGGGAGCAGCCGATCGATGCCGCCCCGGAGATCGGGTACCTTCCTGAGGAGCGCGGCCTGTATCAGTCGATGCACGCGCGCGAGGCGATCGCCTTCATGGGTGCGCTGCGGGGCCTGCCGATCGCTGAGGGTCGCAGGCGGGCCGACGATCTGCTGGAGCAGCATGGTCTGTCGGAGTGGGGAAAGAAGTCGATCCGCAGCCTGTCCAAGGGCATGGCGCAGACCGTTCAACTGCTCGGCGCCATCGTCCATCGCCCGATGCTGATCGTCTTGGACGAGCCTTTCTCCGGCCTCGACGCCATCAATCAGGGCCGGCTCGAAGAGATGATCCGCCGTGAGGCGCGAGACGGGGTCACCGTTCTTTTCTCGACCCACGTCATCGCTCATGCAGAGCGGCTCTGCGAGCGCATTGCGATTATCGCCAAGGGCTCCGTGGCGTTCGACGGCAGCGTTGCCGAAGCGCGCGGTCGTCTGCGTCCGATCGTTCGCTTGCGCACCCGCGCTTCCGACGGACCATGGCGCGCTGCAATGCCCGCCAACGCTCGGTGCGAGGGAGACGAATTGGTTTTCGAGCTGCCGGAGGACGGTCCTGAGCCCTTGCTCAAGGCGCTGATCGACGGCGGAGCAGGCATCGAGACTTTGGCGATCGAACGCCCAGGCCTGCATGATGCCTTCGTCTCGATCGCCGGCAGTCAGGCACTCGCCGCAATGGGCACGCAGGAGCAGGTGAAATGACGCGGCTGTTGCGCTCAGCTTTCGTGATTGGCCGCCGCGACTTCCAGGCAACGGTGCTGTCGAAGGCCTTTATCTTCTTCCTGCTCGGACCAGTTTTCCCGCTGCTGCTGGGCGGCGTGTTCGGCGGTATCGGCGCGAAGGTCGCTAGCCAAACGGAACAGCCCGTCGTCGCTGTCGTGTGGCCGCAGGAGGACTATGCTCGCTTGTCCGACGCCCGCGATCAGCTGGCAGAAGCGATGCACGGCGCGACGGTGGTGAAGCTGGTTCACTACGCACCGGCTAGCGATCTAAAGGCGCAGCAGCAGCGGCTGCTCGCCTCTCGCGAACCCCCAGTTCGTGCCGTGCTGACCGGGAACATTGCAACGCCTCATTTCACGGGTGCGGTCGGGCCAGATGTCGATCAGGTCGAGTTGATCATCGCCAATGCCCGCGACCGAAATGCGGAGCCTGACCTCGCGGTTACTCCGACCGCCGCCGCATCGGGTTCGGTCGCGAAGGATCAGGCAGTCACCGGCCAGATCGGGCAGATGCTGCTGTTCTTCCTGACAATTCTGCTGTCCGGCATGGTGATGAGCCAGCTGATCGAGGAGAAATCGAACAAGATCATCGAGGTGATCGCGGCGGCAGTGCCCATCGATGCTTTGTTCATTGGCAAGCTGTTCGCGATGCTGGCGGCTTCGATCGTCGGCATCGTGGTCTGGATCAGCGCGGGCGCCTTGCTCATCCAGATGTTGAACAACGGTGGCGTGCGCTCGCTGCCGTCGCCTGCTGTGGGTTGGCCCGCCTTTCTGGGTCTCGGCGTAGTCTATTTCGGTATGTATTATCTGCTGCTCGGCGCGGCCTTCCTGACAATAGGTGCGCAAGCGTCGACCGTGCGCGAGGTGCAGACTCTGTCGATGCCAGTCACCTTCGCTCAGGTGCTGATCTTCGGCTTCGCCGCAACCGCGGTGGGTCAGCCGAACTCTGCAGAAGCAATTGCCGCCGCCGTGTTTCCGCTATCCTCTCCGATGGCGATGCTGGCTCGGGCGGCGCAGGACCCTGCCTGGGTGCCGCAGATCGTTGCGATCGTCTGGCAAGCGGTCTGGGTAGCATTGATCCTGCGCGTCGGGTCGCGGCTCTTCCGCAAGACCGTGCTGAAATCAGGTCCCCGCACGAAATGGTGGCGGCGAGCTCAGAAGACCCTGGATGTAGGAGGAGGCGTTTAGTCGAGTGCGGCGCGAGCCTGCTCCGTCAGCCACTGCTGCATCGCCATGTAGGGAAACGGCCCGTGGCTTATGCGCGCAATCCCGGCGGTTGCCCACTCGGCGCGGCTCGGACCGTTGGGCAGATGCATGGCATTTACGGGAAGCGGGACGGCTGTCGTGATCCGTTTGACCAGCGAAAGGTCGGCGAGACCCGGGATGAAGAAGCCGTTAGCGCCAGCTTCGGCATAAGCCTTGCCGCGTTCGATCGCCTGGTCGGTAAGAGCCTCGTTATGAGCGGCCGTCGGAGTCTTCAGAAAGAGGTCGGTCCTCATGTTGATGAAGAAGTTGCGGCTAACTCCAGAGCGCAGAGCAGCTAGTCTCGCGACCTGATCTTGTACGTCGTAGAGGCGATCGGTGCCGACCACCTGATCCTCGAAATTGCAGCCGATCACGCCGGTCTCGGCGAGGCGCCGTCCATTGGCCGCAATGCCCTCGGCATCGTCAGCGTAGCCGCCCTCGAAATCGACAGTGACTGGAAGCGCGACCGTCTTCACAATCCGCGATGCGTTCGACACCGCGAAATCGAGCGGCACTTCCTGGCCGTCCCCGAAGCCATTGGCCATGGCGACCGACGCGCTGCCGGTTGCAAGTGCTTTTGCACCGGACTTGGCGACTGCCTCGGCGCTGCCCGCGTCCCAGGCGTTGAACAGCACCAGCGGATCGCCCGCGACGTGCAGCTTCGCGAAATCATCGAACTTGCTCATGACGGCCTTTCGCCTTCGGATGTAGCAAGTGTCTTGCGGCAGATCGGCTGTCGACGCCTCTCGATTATTGCGCTCAACACATAAGCTCAGTTTATCGCTGCGCTGCCCATCTCTGTCAGGGTCGCCATCAAT
>Ga0308174_10000856_pt1 | contig 13534 bp, 6 predicted proteins | sample PhyPR2_FD_203894 | JGI IMG/M metagenome (GOLD analysis project Ga0308174, IMG submission 203894) | Soil microbial communities from UC Gill Tract Community Farm, Albany, California, United States - DLSLS.P.R2 | ecosystem: Environmental > Terrestrial > Soil > Agricultural land | place: USA...
GCGCCGGCAGGCGGGCGGTCTGCGCGAGCTCCTCGGGGAACGGCCCCTCGCCGAGCATCTTGTCCCCGTCCCGGCGCTCGAGGACGCCGTCGGTGACCCCGACGAGCAGGTCGTCGCGGCCGAGCACGTGGCTCTCCGCGACGTACACGACGTGGTCGACGACGCCCAGCAGGGTCTGGGGGGTCCCGATCTCGCGGACGTCCCCGTCGGGGCCGATGACGAACGGTGGGGGATGGCCGGCGTTGACCAGCTCGAGCCGCACCTGGCCGCCCTCGAGGTGCATCGTCCCGCAGAGCAGGGTCAGGAACCGGGCGCGCGGGCCCTCGTCCAGGATCGCTGTGTTCAGCCGCTCGAGCGTCGCCGTCACGGGGAAGCCCGCGCGCGCCAGCGCCTGGATCGTGTGGCGGGCCAGGCCGGTGACCGCGGCGGCCTGCGCGCCGGTGCCGCAGACGTCGCCGATGACGAACCACCACGTGCCGTGGCCGACGGGGAACAGGTCGTAGAAGTCGCCCCCAGCCGCCGCGTCCTCGCCCGCGGGCTCGTAGACCACGCCGATGTCGAAGCCGGGGGCGGAGGGCACGTACGGCGGCAGCAGGCTCTCCTGCAGTGCCTTGCCCGCCGCCTGGAGGTCGCCGTGCGCCCGTGCGTTGTCGATCGCCAGGGCCGCGCGCCGGGCGATCGACTCCGCCACCAGGAAGAACTCGCTGCGCAGCATCGACCCGTGCGGCCCGCCGATGGTGAGGTAGCCGATCTGCCGGCCGCGCGCGATCAGGGGGATGCTCGTGGCGGAGTTCCGCGCCCCGACCGGGTCCGGCTTCGCCAGCTGGGCCCGGGAGAGGCCGGCGACGGCCTCGCGCACGTCCTCGACCTCCTTCTCGTCCTCGTGCCACACCTGCTGGAGGACCGGTTTGCCGCGCTCGTCCAGCAGGTGGATCGCGCACCACTGCGCGAGCCGCGGCACGACGATCTGGCCGGTGATCGCCATGGTCATGTCCTGGTCGAGCGACCCGGCCAGCAGGTCCCCGGCGTCGGCGATGTAGCTGAGCCAGCCGCGTCGCTCGCGCTCGGACGCCTGCAGCCGGGCCCGGTCGGCGGTGAGGGCGACCGAGTCGGCGAACCGTTGCAGCTCGGCGGCCTGGTCGGCGGTGAACCCGTTCGGCACCGCGGAGGCGGCCGCCATCGCCCCCACGAGCTGGCCCTCGACGACCACCGGCACCACCACCAGCGAGCGCAGGCCGGCGCCGGCCAGCAGCGGGACCTCGAAGTCCCGCAGGTCGGGCACCATCAGGGGGAGCCGGCTGTGGTGCGGGTCCGGCGTCCCGGGGGAGCCGGGGGTGAGCCGGGTGCCCAGCAGGTCCTCGGGCAGGCCGCTCACCGCGACCACCTCGAGGTCGTCGTCGAAGTCGTGGGAGAGCAGCACGTACGTCGCGTCGGCCGCCACCGGGTCCCGGGCCCGCTCGGCGGCGAGCGCGAGGTACTCGGTGGCGCTCAGCCGCACCAGCGCCTCGTCGCGCAGACCGAGGGAGGCGGTGCCGGCGCTGACGGTGTGGGCGGCGGGTGCCGGGGGCTCGAGCAGTGAACGCTGCTCCTCCGCGACGAGCAGGACGACGGCGCCCTCGGGGTCGGCGGCCCGCCGGTGCGAGGCGAACACCGGCGTCCGCTCGCCGTCCGCGCAGACCACGGAGTACGTGCCGTGCCACGAGTGGGGGCCGGTCGGCCCACCGAGGTCGTCGGGCGGGCGGCCGCTCCCCACGGGATCGACCAGGTCGGCGTACGTGCGTCCGACCGCGTCGACGGCCGACCAGCCGAACAGCGCGGTCGCGTCGTCGTTCCAGGCCGTCACCGTGCCGTCGGGCGAGAGCTCGACCACCGCCACCCGGGCAGTGTGGCCTGACCGCGGTACGTCGCGGGGTGCCGCGGGCGGGGCGGGGGCGCCGTCGCCGGAGAACTGGGCCCAGACCCGCTTGCTGGTCGGGGTGTACTCGACGCCCCAGGTGGACGAGAGGGCGGTCGTGATCAGGAGCCCCCGGCCGTGCTCGGCGCTCTCCGGGGCGACCGGCGCCATGATCGGGAGGAGCCGACCGGGATGCCGGTCCTCCACCTCGACGCACAGCTCGTGACCCCGCAGCCACAGCGCCAGCCGGGCCGGCGTACCGGTATGGACCACCGCGTTGGTCACCAGCTCGCTGACGATCAGGGAGGCGCTGTCGGCAAGCTCGGTGGCTCCCCACTCCTCCAGGATCCGGCGGGTGAAGGCGCGCGCCTGGGAGACCGATTTCGCCTCTGGGGCGAAGGACCGGTGCACACGCATGGGGAATCGGGGGGTCATGGCGGACTCAGGCACTCATTGGCGGACTCTCCTCATGGTGACAGACTCACCAGGACGGGGCGCGGCGGAGGGAATCCACATGCCGGGCGGAACCACGGCCAAGAAGACGGCGCGGCCAGGGGCGGCGGCGAGCGCTGCCCGACGAGGCGACCTGGACAGGGCCCAGCTGGCTCGTCTGCTCACGGCGCTGAGCTCCATGCGGGACGGCAACTTCCGCAAGCGGCTCCCGGTCGCCGGCGAGGGGCTGGTGGCGGACCTGACGATCGCCTACAACGACATCGCCGAGCGCCAGCAGCACATCCTCTCCGAGCTGACCCGGGTGCAGCGCATCGCCGGCCGGGAGGGGCGGCACAGCGAGCGGCTCCAGCCCGGCCTCGGGGAGGGCGGCTGGGCCAAGTGCGTGGAGGCGGCGAACAACCTGGTCACCGATCTGGTGCGGCCGACGGGAGAGTTCGCCCGGGTCGTCGCGGCGGTCTCGGACGGCGACCTGACCCAGCGGATGGACCTGCGCCTCGACGGCCAGTCGCTGCGGGGCGAGCCGCTGCGGGTCGCACGCAGCGTGAACGGGCTCGTCAACCAGCTGTCGTCGATCGCCGACGAGATCACCCGCGTCACCCGGGAGGTCGGCACCGAGGGCAAGCTCGGCGGGCAGGCGCGGGTCCGGGAGGCGGACGGCAGCTGGCGGGACCTGATCGACGCGGTGAACACGATGTCGTCCCGGCTGACCGACCAGGTGCGCGACATCGCGCTGGTCACCACCGCGGTCGCCGACGGCGACCTGTCGCACACGGTGACCGTCGAGGTCTCCGGCGAGATGGCGCAGCTCAAGGACACCGTCGACCGGATGGTCGACCAGCTGTCGTCCTTCGCCGCCGAGGTCACCCGGGTCGCGCGGGAGGTCGGCACCGAGGGACGCCTGGGTGGCCAGGCGGACGTCCGCGGCGTCTCCGGCACCTGGAAGGACCTCACGGACTCCGTCAACATCATGGCGTCGAACCTGACCAGCCAGGTGCGCGGCATCTCCTCGGTCGCCCAGGCCGTCGCACGAGGCGACCTGAGCCAGCAGATCACGGTCACGGGCCAGGGCGAGGTGGCCGAGCTCGCGGAGACCCTCAACTCGACGACCGCGACCCTGCAGACGTTCGCCGACGAGGTGACCCGGGTGGCCCGCGAGGTGGGCACCGAGGGCATCCTCGGCGGCCAGGCCGACGTCCCTGGCGTGGCCGGCCGATGGAAGGACCTCACCGAGTCGGTCAACTACATGGCCGACAACCTCACCGCGCAGGTCCGCGACATCGCCCAGGTGACCACGGCGGTGGCCCGCGGCGACCTGAGCCAGAAGATCACCGTGGACGTGAAGGGCGAGCTCGCCCAGCTCAAGAGCACGGTCAACGTGATGGTGGACCAGCTGTCGTCGTTCGCCGACCAGGTCACCCGGGTGGCCCGCGAGGTCGGCAGCGAGGGGATCCTTGGCGGCCAGGCGGACGTGCCGGGCGTGGCCGGGACCTGGAAGGACCTCACCGACTCGGTGAACTCGATGGCGTCGAACCTGACCAACCAGGTGCGCAACATCGCCCAGGTGACCACGGCTGTGGCGCGCGGCGACCTGAGCCAGAAGATCACCGTGGACGTCCGGGGCGAGCTGGCGGAGCTGAAGACGACCGTCAACGTGATGGTCGACCAGCTCTCCTCGTTCGCCGACGAGGTGACCCGCGTCGCCCGCGAGGTCGGCGGGGAGGGCAGGCTCGGCGGGCAGGCCGCCGTACCCGGCGTGTCCGGGACCTGGCGGGACCTGACCGACTCGGTCAACTTCATGGCCGGCACGCTCACCGCCCAGGTGCGCAACATCGCCGAGGTGACCACCGCGGTCGCACGCGGCGACCTGACGCGCACGATCACCGTCGAGGCGCGCGGGGAGATCCTCGAGCTGAAGAGCACCGTGAACACGATGGTCGACCAGCTGTCGTCGTTCGCCGACGAGGTGACCCGGGTGGCCCGCGAGGTCGGGACGGAGGGGCGGCTCGGCGGCCAGGCCGACGTGCACGACGTCTCGGGCACCTGGAAGGACCTGACCGAGAACGTCAACATGATGGCGGCGAACCTGACCTCCCAGGTGCGCAACATCGCCGAGGTGACGACGGCGGTCGCCCAGGGCGACCTCACCAGCAAGATCACCGTGGACGCACGCGGGGAGATCCTCGAGCTGAAGAGCACCGTGAACACCATGGTCGACCAGCTGTCGTCGTTCGCCGACGAGGTGACCCGGGTGGCGCGGGAGGTCGGCACCGAGGGCATGCTCGGCGGGCAGGCGCGGGTGCCCGGCGTGGCCGGCACCTGGCGCGACCTCACCGACTCGGTGAACTCGATGGCCTCGAACCTGACCAACCAGGTGCGCAGCATCGCGACGGTCTCGACCGCCGTGGCGCGCGGCGACCTCAGCCAGAAGATCTCCATCGAGGCCCGCGGCGAGGTCGCGGCGCTGGCGAGCACGATCAACGCGATGGTGGACACGCTGCGGGCGTTCGCCGACGAGGTGACGCGGGTGGCGCGGGAGGTCGGCACCGAGGGCATCCTGGGTGGTCAGGCGCAGGTGCGCGGTGTGTCCGGCACCTGGAAGGACCTCACCGACTCGGTGAACTCGATGGCCGGCAACCTCACCAGCCAGGTGCGCAGCATCGCGCTCGTCACGACCGCGGTGGCGCACGGCGACCTGACCCAGAAGACGTACGTCGACGCGCGGGGCGAGATCCTCGAGCTGAAGACCACCGTCAACCGGATGGTGGACCAGCTGTCGTCGTTCGCCGACGAGGTGACCCGGGTCGCGCGGGAGGTCGGCACCGACGGCATGCTCGGCGGCCAGGCCGAGGTCGCCGACGTCTCCGGCACCTGGCGCAAGCTGACGGAGAACGTCAACCAGCTCGCCGGCACCCTGACCACGCAGCTGCGTGCGATCGCCGAGGTGTCCACCGCGGTCACCCAGGGCGACCTCAGCCAGCAGATCACGGTGGGGGCCCAGGGGGAGGTGGCCGAGCTCAAGGACAACCTGAACCAGATGATCGACAACCTGCGCGAGACCACGCGGGCGAACCAGGAGCAGGACTGGCTGAAGACCAACCTGGCCCGCTTCACCGGGCACATGCAGGGCGGCCGCGACCTGTTGGACGTCACCCAGCTGATCGTGAGCGAGCTGACCCCGCTGGTCGGCGCGAGCGAGGGGGCGTTCTTCCTCGCCGAGCCGGGGGCCGACGGCACCAGGGCGCTGCGCCGGATCGCGTCCTACGGCTTCAAGCCGACCGACGGCGTGCCGGACACGTTCCAGTTCGGGGTCGGCCTGGTGGGCCAGGTCGCCCAGGGCCGGCAGCGGATCCTGGTCACCGACGTGCCCCCGTCGTACCTCAAGATCGCGTCCGGGCTGGGTGAGGCGCCCCCCGCGACCATCGTCATCCTGCCGGTGGTGTTCGAGGAGCAGGTGCTCGGCGTCATGGAGCTGGCGTCCTTCCGGCCGTTCAGCGTCGTGCACCTGCAGTTCCTCGAGCAGCTGATGGAGATCATCGGCGTCTCGCTGAACGCGATCATCGCCAGCTCGCGCACGCAGGCGCTGCTGGAGGAGTCCCAGCGGCTCGCGACCGAGCTGCAGAACAAGTCGGGCGAGCTGCAGGCCCAGCAGCGCGAGCTCCAGCAGAGCAACGCCGAGCTGGAGGAGAAGGCCAGCCTGCTGGCCCAGCAGAACCGGGCGATCGAGATCAAGAACCTCGAGATCGAGGACGCGCGGCGGGCACTCGAGGACCGTGCCGAGCAGCTCGCGCTCTCCTCGCGCTACAAGTCCGAGTTCCTCGCGAACATGTCGCACGAGCTCCGCACCCCGCTCAACTCGCTGCTCATCCTGGCAAAGCTCCTCGGCGACAACCCCGACGGCAACCTCAACCGGCGGCAGGTGGAGTTCGCACAGACCATCCACAGCTCGGGCACGGACCTGCTGCAGCTGATCAACGACATCCTCGACCTGTCCAAGGTCGAGGCCGGGAAGATGGACGTGCACGCGGCCACCGTCGCGGTCTCGGGGGTCGTGGAGTACGTCGAGGCGACGTTCCGGCCGCTGACCGCGGAGAAGGACCTGCGGTTCTCGGTCTCGGTGTCGGACGAGGTGCGGCCGACCCTGGTGTCGGACCAGCACCGGCTCCAGCAGGTGCTGCGCAACCTGCTGTCGAACGCCGTGAAGTTCACCACCTCGGGCGAGGTCACGCTGGTCATCCGCGACAGCACCGAGGAGCGGTTCAACACCCCGGCGCTGACGGTCGCCGACGGCGTGCTGGCCTTCGAGGTGACCGACACCGGCATCGGCATCCCGCCCGAGCAGCTGCGCACGATCTTCGAGGCCTTCCAGCAGGCGGACGGCACGATCAGCCGCAAGTTCGGTGGCACCGGGCTGGGCCTGTCGATCAGCCGGGAGATCGCGCGCCTGATCGGCGGCGAGATCCACGTCGAGAGCGAGCCGGGGCGCGGCAGCAAGTTCACGCTCTACCTGCCCTACGACTACCACAGCAGCACGAGGCCGGGCGTCCTGCCGCAGGCGACCGGCCAGGTCGCCGTACGCCCCGCCGACGAGGTCGTCGCCCCCGACCGGGTGCCGGAGGCGATGGAGGACGACGACGGCGACATCGTGCCCGGCGACCGGGTCCTGCTGGTCGCGCTGGCCGAAGCCGGGCTGTGCCGGGCCGCGGTCGACGTGGGTCGCAGCCACGGCTTCAAGGTGTTGGCGACGCGGTACGCCGACCGGGCCGTGACGATCGCCGAGCAGCGTCGTCCCGACGGGATGGTCGTCGGCATGGACCTGGCCGCGCACGACGGGACCGCCCTGCACGACGTGCTCAAGCGGAACGTGAGGACGCGCGACATCCCGATGGTGGCCGTGCACTCGTCGGTGGCCGGCGCCACCGCGCACCAGGCCCGCGTGGCCGGGGCGCTGGACGTGGTGGAGGTGCCGTTCACGAGGACGAAGGTCGACGCCGCCCTGGAGCGTCTGGAGGCGTTCGTCGAGCGGGGCAAGCGGAGGCTGCTGGTCGTCACGGACGACAGCGGCAGCCAGAGCGCCGCGGCGGCCGGGCGGTTCGAGGCGCTGGACGAGGTCGAGGTCGAGATCGTCGGCACGCCGGACGACGCGGCCGCCGCGTTCGGGCGGCACCCGTTCGACTGCGTCCTGGTCGACCTCGGGCTGCCGGACGGTGGCGGTCTGGAGGTGCTGAAGCGGATCCGCGCGCGGAAGAGGATGCGCCACACAGCGGTCGTGCTCGGCCGCAGCCACGAGCTTTCGATGCGGGAGGAGGCCCGGGTCCTCCGGTACGACGACACGCTCACGCTGTCCCGGCCGCAGACGCTGGACGAGCTGGTCGAGGCCACCGCCGTGTTCCTGCACCGCTCCGACGTCGGCGGGCTCGGCACCCCGGAGCAGGCCCGGGACCCCGCCCCGGTGGATGAGCAGGTCTTCGAGGGCCGGCGGATCCTCATCGTCGACGACGACGTCCGCAACGTCTTCGCACTGACCAGCGCCCTGGAGCAGCACAGCCTCGACGTCCTCTATGCCGAGAGCGGCGAGGAGGGCCTCAACATCCTGCGCCTCGAGCCCGAGATCGACCTGGTGCTGATGGACGTGATGATGCCCGGCATGGACGGCTACACGGCCATGCGGGAGATCCGGAAGATGCCGAACTTCAAGGACCTCCCGGTGATCGCGCTGACCGCGAAGGCGATGCCCGGGGACCGCGACAACAGCCTGACGGCCGGCGCCTCGGACTACGTCACCAAGCCGGTCGACGTCGAGCAGCTCCTGTCGGTGATCCGGTCCTGGCTGTCATGAGCACCGCCTCCACCCGCGCACGTCGCCCCGCCGCGGACGGGGACCCCGCATGAGCGAGCGGGCCAAGATCCTGCTGGTCGACGACCGTCCGGAGAACCTGCTGGCCCTGGAGGCGATCCTGGGCCCGATGGACCTGGAACTGGTGCGTGCGCACTCGGGGGAGGAGGCCCTGCGCGCCCTGCTCCAGGCCGACTTCGCCCTGATCCTGCTCGACGCGCAGATGCCGGGCATGGACGGCTTCGACACCGCGGCCAGGATCAAGCGGCGCACCCGCACCAAGGACGTGCCGATCATCTTCCTGACCGCGTTCGGGGAGGACCCGAGCAGCTCCTACCGGGGGTACGTCGCCGGGGGCGCCGACTACATCTCCAAGCCGTTCGACCCGTGGATCCTGCGGGCCAAGGTCCAGGTGTTCGTGGACCTGTGGGTCGCGGGCCGGCTGCAGGCGGCCCAGGCGGAGATGCTGCGCGAGCGGACAGGGGACCGGGAGGAGGTGCTCGGCGTCCTGCGCCGGTGCTTCGCCGACCTGGAGGACGCGGTGGAGGAGCTGGCGGCGCTTCCAGAGGCCGGGTCGCCGATGGCGGCCGCCGTCGCCCACCTGCAGCAGCGGATGGCCGCGGCGCGCGACGCGTTCGCCGCCCGCGGTGTCCCGACGCCCGAGCCACGCAGCACGTCCCGCTGACCGGACGGCCGGCTTCGCCCCGCCGTGGCGGGCCCTCAGGGCCGGTCCGGGGCGCCGAACAGCAGCGAGTCCAGACCCCGGCGCAGGCCCACCACGCCCCCGACCCGGCGGATGGCGAGCAGGGTGCCGTCGACGTACGGCGTCGGGGTCGGTCCCGCGTCGTGACGCATGACCAGCCGCTCACCGGACCCGGCGAACACGATCTCAGTGGTCACCACGAAGCCCGTCAGCCGCAGGGAGTGGACGCGGGTGCCGCCCACCTCCGCGCCGCGCGCCTCCACCGGCCCGTGCAGCTGCTCGACCGGCACCGTGGTCCGCGGCTCACGCACCTGCGCCAGGGTCTCTGCGAGCTCGCGGGCGGTGCCGCTGGGCACGTCCGTCTTCTCGTCGCTGGCGTAGTCGAGGATCTCCCACTGCTCGAGCTGTCCCGCGGCCAGGGCGGCCGCACGGAGCAGCACCGCCGCCATCACCGAGAAGTTGCCGGCCGCGACGACGCCCACTCCTCGGGACCTGGCGCGCCCGTCGAGGTCGGCGTAGTCGTCCGCGGTCAGGCCGCTGGAGCCCACCACCACGTGGACGCCGGCGTCCACGGCCGCCCGGACGTTGTCCCGGACCGCGGTCGCGCTGGTGTAGTCGACCAGGACGTCGACGTCCGTGGCACCGAGCGCGTCGGCCACCGTGCCGTGCACCCGGCCGGGGGCGTCGAGGCCGGTCGCCTCGGCCAGGCTGCGACCGGCGGCGCCACGCGCGACGCCGGCGACCAGGTGGAGGTCCGGGGAGGCGTGGATGGCGGCGAGGATGGGCGGGGCGGTCCAGCCGGTGACGCCGGCGAAGCAGACGTCGGTCATGGGCTCCCCGTCCGCGCGGGCCTCATCGGTCCAGGCACGTGCAGACGCAGGCCCGGTTGCCCTCCGGGTCGGCCAGCACGACGAAGGAGGGCGCGTTCCCGTCGTCGACGACCCGCCCGCCCGCGGCGACCGCGGCCGCGATCCGCTCCTCGGCGAGGTCGTGCGGCACCCACACGTCGAGGTGGAAGCGCTGGCGCGGTGTGTCGTGGGCGTCGGTGTCCTGGAACCAGAGCAGGGGCACCCGGGCGCCGGGGTCGACCACGTCGTCGCCGTGGAGGGAGTCGGTGCTCCCGGTGAGCAGGGCGGCCCAGAACGGCCCGACGGCGGCCACGTCGGCGGTGTCCAGCGCGAGCTCGAGCTCGGTGGTGGCGCCGGGGTCCGCGTCGACGCCCTGGTCGCGGGCGATCTCGCTGATCCGCCGGGCGAGGTCGAGGTCGCGCCGGGTGACCCGGGAGACGTCGTGGCTGACCAGCCTGAGGTCCACGAACGGGTAGGTCAGCGTCACGTCGGGGTGGTGGTCGGCTCGCTCGGCGGCCTCGGTGACGGCGGTGACGAACGCGAGGCCGGTGACGAAGTCGCCCGTGTGGAACCGGGCGTGCAGGGCCTGTGCGAGCAGGCGCCAGTCGTCGAGCCCGGCGTCGAGGATCTCGGTGCTGGTGAGCTTCTCCATCCGCTCAGTATGTCCCCGGGCCCGGCGCCGGGCCCGTCATCCGCGGCTCAGGAGCTGGGAGTAGCTGTGCACCCGGGAGGTGTTCCCCGCCCTGTCGCGGGCCACCAGCCGCACCACGAGGGACCCTCGTCGCAACCCCGGGAGCCGGTAGCTCCACTGCGTGCCGCTGGTGATGGTGGCTCGTCCCGCACCGCTCTTGCGCAGCGCGGCGGCCCGGCTCCCGGCCCTCACCCAGGAGTGCGTCCTCACCCGGTAGGCGTACCAGGCCCCGCCGCGCTTCTCGATCGCGAACACGTGCACCCAGGCCGTCCCGCTGCCGACATCGCTGTGCCGGCCCCTCAGCGTCCGCCAGGCGGTCGCCGAGGAACGGTGGCTCGGTCGCCGCACCGCCACCACGGGTGCCTTGGTGTCGGCCGACAGCGTCACCGTCGCCGTCGACACGGTCGCGCTGTTCCCGGCCAGGTCGGTCAGCGTCACCGTCGGCGCGTAGCTGCCCGCGGCGCCGTACACGTGGCTGGTCGTGGCCCCGCTGGTCCACGCCACGGGACCTCGGCCGTCCTTCCAGTCCACGGACCGGCGGATGGAGCCGGCGGGGGTCTTGTTGTCGCTGAGCGAGGTCTGGGTGAGCGTGACGGCCGTGCCCCTCGCCCAGCCGGTGGCCGGCCCGACGCTGAAGCTGCCGGTCGGCGGCTTGTCGTCCGGGTCGAGGGCCGAGATGACGGCCGTGGAGACGTCGGAGCCGGCGGCGTTGGTGACGGTGAGGCTCACCGTGTACCTGCCGGGCGTGTCGAAGGTGTGGGAGGGGCTCTTGGTCGTGGAGGTCGACCCGTCCCCGAAGTCCCACTGCCACTTCGACGGCGAGTTGGTGGAGGTGTCCTTGAAGCTCACCTTCAGCGGCGCCTTGCCGGAGGTCGGGCTGGCGGTGAACGAGGCGGTCGGAGGCGCCGCCGGACCCGAGCCGACTGCGAAGGTCAGCTCGTCCATCTCACCTTTGTAGAAGTCGCCGCCCGGGTAGGCGCCGACGATCATGTCGAAGGAGTTGCTGATCGAGCCGACCGACTTCTTGCTCGTGTACGACGTGCCGTCGATCGTCAGCTTCACCGCCGAGGAGGACTTCTCGCACTGGATGCTGTGCCAGAGGCCGTCGTGCAGGTCCGGTCCGGCCTGCACGGTCGCGGAGCCGGCCGTCCCCTTGAAGTAGCAGGACACCTGGCCGTTGGGCTGCAGCTCGACCTTGTACTCCATGCCGGGCGCCTGGCCCTTGCGGAACAGGTCGTAGTCCGGCTTGCTGGGGACGGAGCTGGTCATCATGTGGAAGGAGATGTGCACGTCGCCGGACCCGGCGTTGAGGTCGCCGCTGCTCGGGATGTTCACGTACGACGACTTGCCGTTGAAGCCATAGCCGGTCCCGTCCACGCCGCCACCGACCGTCTGGCCCAGGGCCACGTTGTGCAGCTTGCCGGGGTGGCTGCCGGTCGAGTCGGCCATGGTCGTGCCGCTCGTCTCGTCCATGTGCCACGTGTCGCTCGTCCCGCTCGCCGCGTGGGCCGTCACCGGCAGGACCGTCGCGAGACCGGCGACGAGCCCGATGACGAGGCCGAGACGCGCGGGTGTGCGGCCCAAGATGGCGTGTGCGCTCATGGCGACTGCTCCTCCGCGGACGGTGGCGGTGCACGTGGGCGGAGTCTGACGTGGCGCCACGGTCGGCACTCACCTGGATCCCTGTTCCCCGTTCAGGTCGTGCCCGTCCATGAGAGTCGAAGGTCGACCTCTCATCATCCGTTGGAGGAGGGCGACGGCGTACGACGTTTGGGGGACCCGGGTGGCGCGTCCCGCCGCGGTTATAGCGCTCCGAGGCTGTGCTGGAGGCTGACGACCGCCGCGCCGCGGGCCCAGTCGGTGAACGTCAGCGGAGCGGTCGAGACGTCGAGCTCGCAGTGCTCGGTCTCCTGGGGCCCGGGCCTGGTGCGGTCCGCGATCGTCGCGGCGAGGACGGGGGAGGCGAACAGCGGCTCGACGTCCTCGCCGGCCAGGACGATCCGGTCGGTCTGCAGCGCGCCGGCGAAGGTGGCCACCAGGTGTCCCAGGGCCCGGGCCGCCCCGGTCACCCACGGGCTGTCCGCGTAGGCCTGGTCACGGATCAGGTCCGGGAAGGAGCCCGCGATGCCGGCCGCGGCCATCCGCGCCTCGACCTCGTCGCGGTAGAGGTAGGCGGCGACGCAGCCGTGGTGGCCGAGGCTGCAGCGGGGGCCGTCGCCGTCGACGGGGGCGTGGCCGAGCAGGTGCCCGTTGTCGATCAGCCGCTCGACCACGTGGCCCTCGCGGGCGAGCCCGAAACCCAACCCGGCGCCGACCGTGACCAGCCCGAACGTCGAGTGCGTGCGCCCCGCGCCGAACCAGAGCTGCTCGCGGGCCAGGGCGGTGACGTCGTTCGTGACCACGACCCGCGCCCCGGTGGCCTCGCGGAGAGGTCCGGCGAGGTCGACGTCCCGCCAGCCCAGGAAGCTCCCCTCGCGCACGACGGCCCGGTCGTCGACCACACCGCCGACGGAGACGCCCACGCCGTCCAGGGCGGGCAGCCGCTTGGCGAGCCGGTCGACCAGCCGGGTCACGACGCGCAGCGTGGCCTTGACCGGCACCACCCCGCGAGCCCCTGGCGCGGGCAGGCGCAGCTCGGCGGAGGCCAGCACCGCGCCGAAGAGGTCGCAGGCCACGCCGTACGCCCGGTCCGCGGTCAGCTTCACGCCGACCACGTGCCGCGCGGTCGGGACGGCGGCCAGGATCTGGCGGGGGCGGCCGACGCTGGACCGGGGGTCGAGGGTCTCGGTGACCAGACCGTTCCGGACGAGCGCCTGGGCGGCCCGGGACATCGACGCGTCGGAGAGCGAGAGGTTCCGGCCGAGGTGGCCGCGCGACGCGGGCCCGTGGGTCAGCAGGTGCCTGGTGACCGCGAGCGCGTGCGGCGTCAGCTTCGACGCCTCCGGTGGCGGTGGGGGAGCGGTCACGTGGTCCAGACTACTGAAGTGACGCTTGCCACAAGGCCGTTTCATCGATTAGTTTCATTCTGCTTGAAAATTAGTCGGTCTCGCCCTTGGGAGCACCCGTTGTCACAGTCGAGCTCACCACCCCGCCGCCGTCCGGTCCTCCGGCC
>Ga0308174_10000857_pt1 | contig 13527 bp, 8 predicted proteins | sample PhyPR2_FD_203894 | JGI IMG/M metagenome (GOLD analysis project Ga0308174, IMG submission 203894) | Soil microbial communities from UC Gill Tract Community Farm, Albany, California, United States - DLSLS.P.R2 | ecosystem: Environmental > Terrestrial > Soil > Agricultural land | place: USA...
GCCGGCCCACTGATCGGCTGCGTCCCGGCCGCCGTCCGGGGCACGCCGCACCTACTCCGCCGCCACGCCCAGATACGCGCGGCGCAGCGCAGGATCGGCGGCGATGACGTCGGGCGCGCCGGACGTCACGATGCGGCCTTCGTCGAGCACGTAGGCGCGGGTGGCGAGGTCCAGCGCCATCGTCACGTTCTGCTCGACCAGCAGCACGGCGGTGCCCGCCGCATGGATCGACCGGATCGCGCGAAACAGATCGCCCACGATGACCGGCGCCAGGCCGAGCGACGGCTCGTCGAGCAGCAGCAGGCGCGGGCACGCCATCAACGCGCGCCCGATCGCGACCATCTGCTGCTGCCCGCCGGAGAGCGTCCCCGCGATGCGGTCGAGCCGCTCGCCGACCGCCGGGAACATCGTGCACACCTGTGCCAGGGATCGCGCACGCGCTGCGCGCGCCTGGCGGCCGAACGCGCCGAGCTCGAGGTTCTCGCGCACGGTCATCGTGCCGAACAGGCGCCGCCCTTCGGGCACGAGCGCAATGCCGGCGCTGCAGTAGCGATGCGGCGGCAAGCGCGCGATGTCGCGCCCGTCGAGCGTCATGCGGCCGCTCTTCACGCGATGCAGGCCGGCGATCGCGTTGATGAGCGTCGTCTTGCCCGCGCCATTGGGGCCGACCACGCAAACGAGCTCGCCGGCGCCGATGACAAGCGTGATGTGCGACAGCGCAGCCGCGGCGCCGTAGTCGACGCGCACGTCGGACAGCTCAAGCATGCGCGGCACCGAGATAGGCCGTCACCACGTCGCCACGCGCCATCACCTCGCGGGCGCTGCCCTGTGCGAGCACGCGTCCCTGGTCGATGACCACGATGCGATCGGGCAGCGTGGTCATGACACGCATGAGATGCTCGACCAGGATGATCGTCGTGCCCTGGTCACGGATGCGCCGGATGAGCGCGATCGCTTCGTCGATCTCGGCCGGTGCGAGGCCGGACAGCACTTCGTCGAGCAGCACCAGCCGGGGGCGCGAGGCGAGCGCGCGGGCGAGCTCCAGGAACTTGGTTTGATGCAGGTTGAGCTCACCGGGGAGCACGTGCGCGCGCGCCGCGAGGCCGGTGAATTGCAGCCAGCGCAGCCCTTGCGCTTCGGCGACTTCGCGTGACAGCCGCGCTTCGCCGAAGCGCGCCGTGAGCGCGACGTTGTCGAGCACGGACAAGTGCGCGAACGGGCGCGGGATCTGATAGGTGCGCGCGATGCCGCCACGCGCGATCCGGTGCGCCGGCAGGTGCGCGAGCTCGCGGCCGGCGAACTGGATGCTTCCCGCGTCGGCACGGTAATGCCCGCTGACGACGTTGATGAGCGTCGACTTGCCCGATCCGTTGGGACCGACGATGCCCAGGATCTCGCCCTGGTGCACGACGAGGTCGAGCCCATCGAGGGCGCGCACGCCCCGGAACGATTTGCGCAGGCCCGTCACGCGCAGCAGCGGCGCACCGGCAGGCAGCGCATGGGGCACCGCCACGATGTCGGCGGTCACTTCCGCAACCGGGCGCTTGCGCGGCCGCAGGCGCCCGAGCAGCCCGTCGGGCACGAACAGGATGGCAGCGAGCAGCACGGCGCCGACGGCGGCCTTGCCGACGATCGCCTGGTCGGCCGCGGTGAACGCGTAGAGCAGCACGGTGATCACCAGCGCGCCGAGCGCCGGCCCCGCCCAGTGGCGCGTGCCGCCGAGCACGCTCATCAGGACCACGGTGAGCGGCACCGTGATGTTGAAGACGCTGCCGGTGGTCACGTACGAGACGAACAGCGCCTGCACGCCGCCGGCCGCGCCGGCGAGGCCGCACGACAGCGCGAACGCCGCGAGCTTGCAGCGATACGTCGGCACGCCCATCACTTCGGCCGCATCCTCGTCGTCGTGGATGGCAAAGAGCGCGAGGCCCAGGCGCGCGCGGCGGATGGCGTAGGCGAGCGCGATGGTGAGCGTGGCCAGCGCCAATGCGAGGAGATAGAACGTGCCGGCGGGATCGGGTGCGAGCGTCGGCAGCGGCACGGCGCTCAGGTACACGCCCGGCCCGCCATCGATCGGGGTGTTGGCGATGACGGTCGCCAGCACGAAGGTCACGGCGAGCGTGAGCAGCGCGAACAGCTCGCCGCGCACGCGGCGCACGCGGAACACGACCGCGCCGAGCGCGACGCCGAGCAGCGCGGCCACGGCCGCCGCGGCAGGCAGCGTCCAGAGGAACGGCACGTCCCAGGTGCCGGCGAGCGTTGCCGTCGTGTACACGCCCGCGCCGAAGAAGGCCCCGTGTCCGAACGAGAAGTACCCCGAATAGCCGCAGAGCAGGTTCCACGACGTCGCCAGCACGACCCAGTGCAGGACGAGATACAGGAACGAGGCATAGAACGGCGGCAGCCCGAGCCACGGCACCGCGGCGAGCAGGATGCCCGCGGCGACGATGCCTGCGAGCGTGCGATCGACGTTCAGGCCTTCCCCGGGCGCAGCAGGAGCAGCAGGATCAGCAGCGTGAACGACACGATCGGCGACCACGACGGCGACGCGACGGCGGCGGTGAGCGCCTCGCTGACGCCGATCACGATGCCGGCCACGAGCGGTCCGATGGCGCTGCCGAGCCCACCCAGCATGACGGCCGCGAAGACCACGCCCACCCAGGCGTACATCTGCGCCGGCGTGAGCGTGAAGCCGATCGCGAGGCAGACGCCGGCCACGCCCGCGAGCGCCGCGCACACGCCGGAGAGCAGCAGCGCGGACGCCTTGGCGTTGACGCCGAAGGCGGAAGCGATCGGCGCATCCTCCGCAAGCGCGCGCAGCGCCTTGCCCCAGTCGGTGTGGCGCAGCACCGCATAGACCATGAACGACAGCGCGAGCGCGAGCACCAGCGTGACGAGCTCGGGCACCGGAACGAACAACGCACCGACGCGGATCTTCTCACCGGCGTAGCTCGACTCCAGCCGCCGGAAATCGGCGGTCCAGATCCACTGGATGAACGCCTCGATGATGGCCGTGAGGCCGAACGTCGCGAGCAGCGAATTGAGCGGCGTCACGCGAAAGCGGCCGAGGAGCCATTGCACGAGCACGCCGAGGGCGAAGAACGTCGGCACGATCAGCGCGAGCGTCAGCAACGGATCGACGTGACCCGTGCCAGCCAGCTGGTAGCAAAGGTAGGCCGCGAGGAAGGCGAACCCGAAATGCGCGAGGTTGATGACGTGGAGCAGCCCCCACGACAGGCTGACGCCGAGGCCGAGCAGGCCGTACAGGGCGCCGATGAACAGGCCGGAGAGCGCGGATTGGGCGAGAAGCGTCGCGCTCGGGAAGGTCATCTCGTCGGCTTCGCGACGGCGGAAACCCAGTGTCCCGTGTGGCAACGAAGCTTGGCCCCCGCCTGCGCGGGGGCGCCGATGCCGCGTGTCATTGCACCGACAGCGTCGCGCCCGGCGCGGCGTACTCCTTGGGCCACACGGTCACCCAATGGCCGTTCTGCACTTGCTTGACGCGCATCAGGTCGTCGCCGTAGTTGCTCGGACCGTCGAAGCGCAGCTTGCCCTGGATGGTGTCGATGCGGTGCGACTTGATGTACGCGGCGATGGCCTTGTCGTCGAGGCTGCCGGCGCCTTTGACCCCGGCCTCGAGGATCTGCCACGCGGTGTACGACGCGGCGGCCTGCACCTCGACCGACGTGTCCGGAATGCCGGCCTTGGCGGCACGCTCGTGATACAGCTGCACGAACTCCTTGGCGCCCGGGTTGTTGATGAACGGCACGTGCTCCTCGAAGATCGTCATCGACAGGGCGTTGCGCGCCAGCGGTGACGTCGACATCGGGGCGGGCGCCGGGTACATGTAGAAGTGCTCCTGCGGCTTGTAGTCGATCTTGTTCAGCGCGTCGAGCAGCTGGTTGCCCTCGAGGCCGATGGCGCCGACCCAGATGAAGTCCGGCTTGGCGTCCTTGATGCGCGCCGCGATGGGGCCGTAGTCGAGGTTGCCGAAATCCCACTCGAGGAACAGCACTTCGTTGAGGCCGCGCTTCTTGGCCACTTCGCGTGCACCGAGCGACATGAAGTGCACCGAGGGAAACTTGCTCGTCACCACCGCGATCGTCTTCGGTGGCTTGGGCGAGGCCGCGAGCGCGTCGAACACCGTGTTGGGCACCGTGTTGCCGGGATCGGGCCCGAGCGACCACGCGGGGAACTGCATGTCGTACTTGGCCATCGACGGAATGCCGAACGTGTGGTGCACCAGCACCTTGTTGTAGCGCTGCGCCACGCCCATGGCCGAAAGGATCGCGCCCGTGGCGTACGGGCCCATCAGCAGGTCCACCTTGTCGGAGGTGACCAGCTGCTCGTAGAGCGTGCGCGCCACGTCCGGCTTGGACTGGTCGTCCTTGACGATCCATTCCACCTGCCGGCCCAGCAGCCCGCCGCGCTTGTTGAGCTGCTCGACATAGATCTCGCCGACCACCTTGTGCACGAGCGCGGTGGATGCGAGCGGGCCGGTGAGCGCCAGCGTGCTGCCGATGCGGATGGGGCCCTGCGCGTTCTGTGCAAACAGCGGACCGGCCGCGAGCACCAGCGCGCCTGCGGCAAACAGGCCCAAGCGGCGCAGGGACCTGCGCACGGATTGCGCGATTGCCATGTTGCCTCCTCGATGGATCGTTGTTGGAATCGCGGGCGTGCTAACGTGCGGTGGCTTCGTAATTGGTCACGAAGTCGTCGGGCGGATCGGGGCCCCACAGGTAGAACGCGTCGTCGGGGGGATGGTCGCCGCCCTGCCAGCGATGGCCCGCCGGCACGTAGTCGATGTCCGCCGAGTATTCGGCGAAGCTGCCCCACGGATCCTGGACGTACCAGAAATAGTTCGAGCCGATGATGTGCCGCCCGGGACCCCAGCCGCGCTTGTGTCCGAGCGCAGCCATCTGCATGCCGCCAAGGCCCACTTCCTCGATGGAGCCCACGTCCCAGCTCGAATGGTGGTAGCCCGGTGCGGTCGATTTGGCGAACGCGACCACATGATGGTCGCTTCCGTGGACCGCGTGCATGAACGCAATCCCTTCGCCGGAGCGATCGGACAGGCGCATGCCGAGCACATCCTCGTAGAACTTCAGCGCACGGGACACGTCGGTGGTGAAGCGCAGCACGTGCGACAGGCGCGCTGGATGCACGCGCGGCGCCGCGGTGCGGCTGCTGGCGCCGCGCTGGCCTCCCGGCGCGCCGGACAGCGTGCGGGCGAGCTTGGCATCCGGGGAGCACTTGTCCATCACGCCGATGTGCACCGGCGCGCCGTCCATGTCGAGGAACCACAGCCCGTCGCGCGGCGCACCGGCCGGCGCGGCCGTGCGCTCGACGTTGTTGCGCCGGAGCCGCTCGTCGAGCTCCGGCAGGTCGTCCGCGAAGCAGCCGAACGAAACCCAGGCCAGGTGCTTGCGCGACGCAGGCTGCACCACGGCCCAGCGATGGCCACCACCCTTCGCATACAGGCCGAGTGCCGCGCCTTCGTCGCGCACGTCGAGCCCGAAGCCTGCGTAAAACTTGCGCGCGTCGGCCAGGTCGGGCACCGCGAGACCGAAGTGGTCGAGCGAGTGCACGCCGACGTTGCGCGCCGTGGATGTCCTGTCCGCCATGGCGTCCTCCTTGCGTGTGATCGTACTACAGGGCGCCCGGGATCTGCGCCGCTCCCCGGCAGGACGCGAGCGGCGACGCCGACGTACCGGAAAGCTCAGCGCAGATAGGCGAGGAGCGGCGAGCCGGCGGGGCGGCGGATCAGCGCATCTTCGGCCGCATGCAGCTGGTCCTGCGGCAGCGCGGCGAGCCATTGCACGCTGCCGCCGACCAGCGCCGCGATCGGCTCGCCGTCGCGGTAGAGCACCCGATTGCCCGCCAGCGCGGGCACGCGCGCGCCCGGAAGCAGCGTGCCAACGAGGTTCAGGGGGTCGGCCCCGCTCACGCACGCCAGGACGCCTGCCGGCGCGGCGCGGCGCGTCGCGCGGAGCGCATCCACCGCCTCGGGCAACGCGAACTGCTCACCTGAGATGCCGGCGACGAAACGGCCGCCGCGCAGGTCCCCGCGCGCTTCGAGGCGTCGCAGCACGCGCAGCAGGTCGCGCCACGGCGGCAGCCAGGCGGCTTCGCGTTGCAGGACCTTCCAGAACACCACGCCATAACGTTGGAGCAGCGTCCAGGCGATGTGCTCGAGCGTGTCGGGACCCGCTTCGGCGCTTCCGGCTGAGCGGCGCAGCAGCGACCAGCGGCCCGCATCCTCGATGCCGAACAAGGCGCTGCGCCGGCGCTTGGCTCCACCGAAGCGCTTGCGCTTCTCCGATGGCGTGAGGAGCGCGCGCAGGCCGGAAAAGCTGTCGGAGGTCACCAGGCCCTGCGCGACGAGCTCGGCGAGCGCTTCCTCCACCTGCGTGCGCAGCAGGCCCGTGGTGTCCACGATCTCGTCGAAGAACGATGCGCCGTGATCGTGCAGGTGCCCGGCGACCTTGTGCGCCCGCGAGCCCAGCGCCGGCTCGCAGCTGCGGACCGGCGCGGCACGCGTCCACAGGCTCGCAGTGCGACGCGGCAGCAGGGTCACCGGTGTCGTGCGAATCGGCCCGGCGCTGGCGCTCGTTGCCGGCACGGACAACCGCGTCCACGCGGCGCGGCCCGACAGGCACAGGTCGTCGAGCCAGCTGAAGTCGTAATCGGCGAGGCGAGAAGGCAACAGCTCCGCTTCCCATGCCGCAGCAGGCGCCTCGAAGCCCTGCAGCTGCCCGATCACCGCTTCGAGCGCATCCGGGCCCTGGCGTCGCTCGTCACCCCCGACATGCTGCCAGCGGAACAGGAAGCGCACGAAGTCCTGCGTCGACGCGGGCTCGATCTCGCGGCGCAGCCGCTGCACCGTGGCGCGGTGGATGCGCGCGAGCAGCGTGCGGTCGCACCACTCCTGAACCTGCGTGCCGGGCGTGAACGTGCCTTCGAGCACGACGCCTTCGCGTGCAAGCCGCGCGAGCGCCGCGACCACCTCGTCGGATGGGAGCGCCATGCTGTCCGCCAGCGCGCTCACGGTCACGGGGCCGAGGCCCTCGAGGCGACTGCGCACGATCTCCACCAGCGCGTCTTCCCGGGTCCAGGCACGGCGCGCGAATTCGACGGGCGCATCGATGGGCGGATCGAAGGGCGCACCGGGCCACACGGCTGCGAATTGCGGCTTGCGCTCCGCGGCGATCCACACGCGGGCCCGCGGCGAGGCATCCGGCGCGAGCGTGACGCTGAGCGCCCGCCGCGCATGCGCGAGATCCGCAAGCCAGCCAGCCCAGCGCGACTGTGCGTCGACCTCGCCCGCGGTCAGGAACGCGAGACCGAGCAGCGCATCGTGCATCTCGTCGGCATTCGCCGGTTGCGGCCAAGCGTCGGCCTTCACCCGCTCGATCGCGGCAACGTCGAGACGACCCAGGTCGGCCGCCGACGCGTCGTCCAGCCAGCGGCGCGACGCCACCGCCTGGGCGCGGCGCTCCTCCAGCGGCGCATCGTCGAGATAGGCGTAGGGGCGCGCCGTCAGGATCTCCAGGGCGAGCGGCGACGGGCCGGTCAGGTCGCGTGCGACGACCTCGATCGCGCCCGCCTCGAGCTTGCGCAGCAACGCCTCGAGGCCTTCGACGTCCATCGCTTCGTGCAGGCAGTCGTGGAGCGCCTGGCGCACGAGCGGATGGTCCGGGATCTCGCGCGCGCCGACGAGATTCTCGGCGCATGCGATCTGGTCCGGGAACACGACCGCCATGAGGTCCTCGGCGCGCATGCGCTGCAGCGGCGCTGCGACCTTGCGGCCGCCACGAAACCGCGGCAGCGCGAGGGAGGTCCCGGCAATCCAGCGCCAGCGCGCGGTGAACATCGGGGACGCGAGCGCGGCCTGCGTCAGCACCTCGCGCACGCTGTTCGAATGGAGGTAGCGCGCGACGTCGGCGAGCGCGAAGCTGTGGCTGGTCGACAGCGACAGCACGATCGCGTCCTCGGTGGCCGCGGCCTGCAGCTCGAAATTGAACTTGACGCAGAAGCGCTTGCGCAGCGCCAAGCCCCACGCGCGGTTGATGCGGCTGCCGAACGGCGCATGGATGACGAGCTGCATGCCGCCCGACTCGTCGAAGAAGCGCTCGATGACGATCGTGTGCTGCGTCGGCAGCGCGCCGAGCGCCGCGCGCGCCGCGGCAAGGTAGTCGACCACCTGCATCGCGGCCGCGGGCGTGACGTGCGCCTGCGCCGCGACCTGCTCCACCGCACCCTGCCGATCCGGGCTTGCTTCGAGTGCATCGGTCACCGCGTCGCGCAATCGCGACACCGCATGCGAGAGCTCGGCCGTGCGTGCGGGCGCTTCACCGAGCCAGAAGGGGATCGACGGTGCCGCGCCGTTGGCGTCCTCCACGCGTACGCGGCCGGCTTCGACGCGACGGATGCGATACGACGTGTTGCCGAGCTGGAAGATGTCGCCCGCGAGGCTTTCGACCGCGAAGTCCTCGTTCACCGTGCCGACGAGCTGTCCCGCGGGCTCGAGCACGACGTCGTAGTCCGCGTTGTCGGGGATCGCGCCGCCGGAGGTGAGCGCGGTGAGCCGCGCGCCGCGTCGTCCACGCAGCATGCCGTTGACGGCGTCGCGATGCACGTATGCCGCGCGATGGCCGCGCCGCGTGGAAAAGCCGTCGGCGAGCATGCGGACCACTTCGAGGAAATCCTCGCGGCCGAGGCTTGCATAGGGGTACGCACGGCACACGAGCGCATGGAGCGCATCTTCGGACCACTCCTGCGCGGCCGTTTCGGCGACGATCTGCTGCGCGAGCACGTCGAGCGGCTGTGGCGGGATGGCGAGCCGGTCGAGCTCGCCGCGCCCGACCGCATCGAGGAGCGCCGTGCATTCGACGAGCTCGTCGCGCGACAGCGGGAAGATGCGCGCCTTCGGCACGCCGCCCACCTGATGGCGCGCGCGGCCTGCGCGCTGCAGGAACGTCGCGATGGAGCGCGGCGAGCCCAGCTGGCACACGAGGTCCACGTCGCCGATGTCGATGCCGAGCTCGAGCGAAGCGGTGGCCACGAGCACCGAGAGGTCGCCCGCCTTCAGGCGTTGCTCGGCCTTGTGGCGCAGCTCCTTCGACATGCTGCCGTGATGCGCCATCACGCGATCGGCCCCCAGCAGCTCGGACAGATGGCGGGCCGCGCGCTCGGCCATGCGGCGCGTGTTGACGAAGACGAGCGTGGTGCGATGCTCCTGCGCCATCTGCGCCAGCCGCACGTACACCTGCTGCCACACCTCATGCGACATCACCGCCTCGAGCGGCGATGACGGCAGCTCGATCCCGACATCGCGCGCCCGTACGTGGCCGGTGTCGACGATCGCGCATGCCCTGGCCGTGCCGACCAGGAAGCGCGCCACTTCCTCGATCGGCTTCTGCGTGGCGGACAGGCCGATGCGCACCGGCGGCACGCGCGTGAGGGCCGCGAGCCGCTCGAGCGTGAGCGCCAGATGGCTGCCCCGCTTGTTCGATGCGACCGCGTGGATCTCGTCGACGATGACCGTGCGCGTCGTCGACAGCATCGTGCGGCCCGATTCCGAACCGAGCAGCACGTAGAGCGACTCGGGCGTGGTGACGACGATGTGCGGCGGGCGCTTGCGCATCGCCGCGCGCTCGGCTTGCGGCGTGTCGCCGGTACGCACGAGCGTGCGGATCTCCACGTCGGGCAGCCCTTGCGCGGCAAGCGTCTTGCGGATGCCGGCGAGCGGCTCGGCCAGGTTCTTCTGGATGTCGTTGGACAGCGCCTTGAGCGGCGAGACGTAGACGACCAGCGTCTCGTCCGGCAGCGGCGCCTCGATGCCGCGACGCACGAGCGCGTCGATCGCGGCGAGGAACGCGGCCAGCGTCTTGCCCGAGCCGGTGGGCGCGGCGATGAGCACGTCCCGCCCGGCCTGAATGTGCGGCCATGCCTGCGCCTGCGCAGGGGTCGCCCCGGCGAAATGCCGGGCGAACCAGGCCTGCACAGCAGGGTGGAAGGAATGATCGGGGGACACGCTTGCGTTCATCGACATGCCGCAGACAAGGCAAGGAAGGTCACATGGCGGCCAGCGGCCCCTTTTGCAACAAGCCGAAGGGCTCGCCAGGTGAAACCATGCGCGCCCGGGCTCCAGGAGCGTAATCTTGCCACGGGCCATGCCGGACCGTTCACGTCCGGGCGCCGCCCATCGGAGGCTCGATGAAGACACGTATCGCTGTTGCAGCGCTCCTGGCCGGCCTGTGGTCGGCCGGCGCCCAGGCCCTCCTCATTACCGATCCGTCGGATTGGTCGTCGGGCTGGACGTTCTCGTCTTTCGCATCGGGCGCCGGCACGGCGACCGCCGTGGTCGAAGGCACGGGCGGCAACCCGGGTGCGCGGCTCAACGTGACGACGGTCACGCCAACGCCCGCCGACGTCGCGTTCGGCACCGCCGTACTCACGACCACCACTACGCCGGCGCCGGTCGCAGGAGCGGTCTTCACGATGACGCTCGACGTGCTGAGCGGCGCAGGCGGCTTCGGCCAGGGACAGGGCATCGAGCTCCTGGTCCAGCAGAGCGGCTCCGTCTACGGCATGGGGGTCGGGATCACGGGATTTCCGCTCAACAGCTTCACGACGCTGCCATTCAACGGGACGTTCACCGCGGCGAACTTCACCAAGATCAGTGGCGCGGGGCCGGCACAGCCGGTATTCGACGGCGCTACGCCCACCCAGTACGGCTTCGCCGCAGGCAACAGCAACAGCGCCACCTTGACGCAGTACTACGACAACTTCACGCTGAGCATTCCGTCCATCGGCGCGCCGCCGCCCGGCCCACTGGCGGCCGTGCCGACACTGGGCTTCTGGTCCATGCTGCTGCTGGGCGGATTGCTCGCTGCGGCTGGCGTGGCAGCAGCCAAGCGCCGCAGGTGACCACGGCGGAGCCGGCGCGGCCGGCTCCGCCGCGTGCGCCGGTCAGTCGTCGCTGCCCGTTGCGAGCTCGCGGCTCAAGCCGAGCCGCACGTCCGGTGCGGCAGCGGCCGCGCGACCCTGCACGTCGCGATCGCTGATGCGCTGGATGTCGCCGGAAAGCTCGCCGCCCTCCTCGACCACGAGCTTGCCGTAGCGGATCGTGCCGGACACGCGGCCGGTGCCGTGCACGATGAGGCGCGTGCGCGCGGTCAGCTCGCCCGTGAACTCGCCCGTGATCTCGGCGACGTCGATGAGCGCGGTGCCCTTCAGCGTGCCGGGCTCGCCGACTTCCATGGTCTTGCTGTGCACCGTGGCCTCCACGCTGCCCTCGATGACGAGCACGTCGCAGTCGGAGATCTCCACGCCCTTGAGCTTGATGTTGACCCCGACGTGCAGCTTGCTCTCCGGCGCGTCGCCGCCTTGCGCGCGCGGCGCGGAGGCAACCGCCGGCATGGGCGCTGGCTCGCGAACGGGTGCCGCTGACCCGGGCGCCGGCGACATCGACGGGGTCGTTGCGGGACGCGCCGACAGGTTGTTGCCGGCCGCCGGCGGGGCGGGCGCGGCAGGCGGTTCGTAGATAGGCGGCTTCAGCGTGGGCTTGGCCGGATCCTTGACGTTGTTGGTGGGCTTGCCGCGTTCGAAATTCAACATACGAGCTCCTGCGCCTCCGTGAATGACGCCGTCATTATTGATCCGTGCAGCATGATGTGCAACACAAAAGAGGTCGTCCGTCGCAACTTCACGCAGCAGGCGGCAATTCTTGCCGGCGGCGCGTCGGTCGTTCGGTGCACGTGGCGTGTGCGACGACTCTGCGAGAATCGCACGTGCATCGCAGCGCCACCTGCTATCGATGATCGACTCCCCTTCTCCACTCGCCGTTCTGCGCGACACGTTCGGCTTTCCGGCCTTTCGCGGCGCGCAGCAGGAAGTCGTCGACCACGTGGTCGCGGGCAAGGATGCGCTCGTGCTCATGCCCACCGGCGGCGGCAAGTCGCTCTGCTATCAAGTGCCTTCGCTCGTGCGTGCGGGCACCGGCGTCGTCGTGTCGCCGCTGATCGCGCTCATGCAGGACCAGGTGGCGGCACTTGCCCAGGTCGGCGTACGAGCGGCGTTCCTCAACTCGACGCTCGATGCGCAGGCGACGCGCGCTACCGAGCGTGCGCTGGTGGACGGCGCGCTCGACCTGCTGTACGTCGCGCCCGAGCGGCTGCTCACCGCAGGTTGTCTCGCGCTTCTCGAGCGCACGCGCATCGCCCTGTTCGCGATCGACGAGGCGCACTGCGTCTCGCAATGGGGGCACGACTTCCGGCCCGACTACCTGCGGCTCTCGGTGCTCGCCGCGCGTTATCCCGGCGTGCCGCGCATCGCGCTCACGGCGACGGCCGACCCGCAGACGCGCGTGGAGATCCTCGAGCGTCTGGAGCTCCCCCATGCGCGCACGTTCGTGTCGAGCTTCGACCGGCCGAACATCCGCTATGCGATCGTCGACAAGACCGATCCGCGGGCGCAGCTGCAACGCTTCATCGAGGAGGAGCATCCGCGCGAAGCGGGCATCGTGTACTGCCTGTCGCGGCGCAAGGTCGACGAGACGGCGGCGTGGCTGTGCACTCGGGGCATCCACGCGCTGGCCTATCACGCCGGCATGGACACGGACGCGCGGGCCGCCAACCAGGCCCGCTTCCAGCGCGAGGACGGCGTCGTGATGGTCGCCACCATCGCGTTCGGCATGGGCATCGACAAGCCCGACGTGCGCTTCGTCGCCCATCTCGACCTGCCGAAGAGCATCGAAGGCTATTACCAGGAGACGGGCCGCGCCGGGCGCGACGGCGCCCCCGCCGATGCATGGATGACGTACGGACTGGGCGATGTCGTGCAGCAACGGCGGCTCATCGAGCAGTCCGAGGCCAGCGACGAATACAAGCGCGTGTCGGCGGCCAAGCTCGACGCGCTCCTGGGCCTGTGCGAAACCGCCGCTTGCCGGCGCGTGCGGCTGCTCGCGTATTTCGGCGAGGCCGCGCAGGCGTGCGGCAACTGCGACACCTGCCTCGAGCCGCCGCAAACCTGGGACGCGACCGAAGCCGCGCGACAGGCGCTTTCAGCGATCTACCGCACCGGGCAGCGGTTCGGCGCAGCGCATGTGATCGACGTGCTGCGCGGTGCCGATACGCCGCGCGTCATCCAGTGGGATCATCACCAGCTCGCGGTGTTCGGGCTGGGCGCGGCGCTCGACGACACCGCATGGCGAAGCGTCTTCCGCCAGCTCGTGGCGCACGGCTTCGTGCGCGTGGACCACGCGAGCTACGGGGCGCTCAAGCTCACCGAGGCCGCGCGGCCCGTGCTGAAGGGCGAAGCACGGGTGGAGCTGCGGCGCGCCGCACCGCGTACGCGCGGCTCGCGCACCCGAGGCGCCCGTCGTCCCGCGGTGAACGCCACGGCGCTCACCGCCGCGCAAGGCACGCTGCTCGACGCGCTGCGGGCGTGGCGGCTCGAAGAGGCGCGTACGCAGGCCGTGCCGGCCTACGTGATCTTCCACGATCGCACGCTCGCCGAAATCGC
>Ga0308174_10000858_pt1 | contig 13517 bp, 14 predicted proteins | sample PhyPR2_FD_203894 | JGI IMG/M metagenome (GOLD analysis project Ga0308174, IMG submission 203894) | Soil microbial communities from UC Gill Tract Community Farm, Albany, California, United States - DLSLS.P.R2 | ecosystem: Environmental > Terrestrial > Soil > Agricultural land | place: USA...
GGGCGAGCACCGCATCGACCTCGACGGTGCACGCGCCGTCGTGCTCGGGCGCAGCGACATCGTCGGCAAGCCGATGGCGCACCTGCTGATGCAGGCGAACGCGACCGTGACGATCTGCCATTCGCACACGAAGGACCTGCAGCGGCACACGCTCGATGCCGACGTGCTCGTCGCGGCGGTCGGCGTGCCGGCGATGGTCAGCCCCGACATGGTCAGGCAGGGATCGGTGGTGATCGACGTCGGCATCAACCGCACCGAGGCGGGCATCGTCGGCGACGTCGACGCGGGTGCCGCGGAGATCGCCTCGCACATGACGCCGGTGCCGGGCGGGGTCGGTCCGATGACGATCGCGTGCCTGCTCCAGAACGCCGTCCGGTGCGCGAGATATCGCCGCGGCGAGGCCTCGTATCCCGTGTGATTCGTTGCTAGTGTTCCGCGCGCTCCGCCGGTCGGCGGACTTGTAGTCAGCTAGCAAGGAGTAGTTGGAAGTGGCTGAAGGCACGGTCAAGTGGTTCTCGAACGAGAAGGGCTACGGCTTCATCGAGCGTGGCAACGGCGAGGCGGACGTGTTCGTCCACTTCTCCGCCATCGAGGGTGAGGGCTACAAGTCGCTGACCGAGGGTCAGCGCGTCTCGTTCGAGGTCGTGCAGGGCGACAAGGGCCTGCAGGCGTCGAACGTCCAGGCGCTCTAGATCCTCTCGGAACCAGTCTGGCGAAGGGCTCCGAGAGGAGCCCTTCGTGTTTCATAGGGAGGCAGATGACACGGATCACACGCGACGAAGTTCTCCATGTGGCGCGACTCGCGCGGCTCGAGCTGACCGACGACGAGGTCGCGAAGTTCCAGGAGCAGCTGTCGGACATTCTCGAGGCGGTCTCGAAGGTGTCGGAGCTCGACCTGGCGGACGTGCCGCCGACCGCGCACCCGCTCGAGATCGCGAACGCGTGGGCCGAGGATGAGCCGCGGCCGTGCCTGCAGCTCGACGACGTATTTGCGAACGCGCCCGACCGCGACGACGACCACTTCAGGACTCCGCCCGCATGATCGACACGCTTCGGCTGACCGCGGAGGAGGCGAAGCGGCTCCTCGAAGCGCGCGAGATCTCCGGCGCCGAGCTCTTCGCCGCCTACGCCGAGCGCGACGACGACCTGAACGCGTACCTGCACCGCTGCGACGACCCGGGCGGCGACGGGATCCCGCTCGCGGTGAAGGACGTGATCGGCACGAAGGGCATCCCGACGACGGCCGGCTCGAGGATCCTCGAGAACTACGTGCCGGTCTACGACGCGACCGTGATCGCCAATGCGAAACAGCACGGGCTGCGGATCCTCGGCAAGACGAACACCGACGAGTTCGCGATGGGCTCGTCGACCGAGAACTCGGCGTACGGGCCGACGCACAACCCGTGGGACCTCTCGCGCGTGCCGGGCGGTTCCGGCGGCGGCAGCGCCGCGGCCGTTTCGGGCGGGCTCGCGCCGTGGGCGCTCGGTTCCGACACCGGCGGCTCGATCAAGCAGCCGGCCGCGCTCTGCGGACACGTCGGGCTGCGGCCGACCTACGGCACGGTGTCGCGTTTCGGCGTGGTCGCGTTCGCGTCGTCGCTCGACCAGGTCGGGCCGGTCGCGAAGAACGTGCGCGACTGTGCGTACCTCTATTCGATCATCTCGGGGCGCGACGCGAACGATTCGACGACGGTCGAGGTGCCGAAGGTCGAGCTGCCGAACGCCGACTCGCTCGCGGGGCTGCGCATCGGCGTGCCGAAGGAGATGAACGGCGCCGAGGGGATCGAGATCGGCGTGACGGACGCGGTGAACCGCGCAATCTCGCTCGCGGAGTCGCTCGGCGCGAGCGTCGAGGAGTGCTCGCTCCCGCGCTCGGTCGACTACGGCGTCGCGTGCTACTACCTGGTCGCACCCGCCGAGGCGTCGTCGAACCTCGCGCGCTACGACGGCGTGCGCTACGGGCTGCGCGTCGACGGCGACGACTTCCGCGAGATGGTGATGCGCACGCGCGACGCGGGCTTCGGAGACGAGCCGAAGCGTCGCATCATGATCGGCACGTACGCGCTCTCGTCCGGCTACTACGACGCGTACTACGCGACGGCGCAGAAGGTTCGCACCGTGATCAAGCGCGAGCACGACGCGCTGTTCGAGCGCTTCGACGTGCTCGTCTCCCCGACGAGCCCGACGGTCGCCTTCCCGATCGGCGCGAAGGTGCACGACCCGCTCGCGATGTACCTGAACGACCTGCTGACGATCCCGTCGTGCATGGCCGGCCTGCCCGGGCTTTCGATTCCGTGCGGCCTCTCGGAGGGGCTGCCGGTCGGCCTGCAGCTGATCGGTCCGCAGTTCGGCGAGAACACGCTCTTCCGCGCCGCGCACGCGCTCGAGCAGGCGATTGATTTCGACCCGGTCCCGGAGCGGCTCAGATGAGCTGGCAGCCAGTGATCGGGCTGGAGATCCACGTCCAGCTGAAGACGGAGACGAAGATGTTCTGCCGCTGTCGAAACGGCTTCGGCGGCGGGCCGAACACGCAGACGTGCCCGGTGTGCCTCGCGTTCCCGGGTTCGCTGCCGGTTCCGAACCGGCGCGCGATCGAGGAGACGATCAAGCTCGGCCTGGCGCTCGACTGCACCATCGCCGACCGCGCCGTCTTTCACCGCAAGAACTACTTCTATCCCGACAATCCCAAGGCGTACCAGATCAGCCAGTACGACGAGCCTCTCTGTTCGAACGGGAAGCTCGCCGTGCCGACGGCCGAAGGCGAGCAGACGATCGGGATCACGCGCGCGCACCTCGAGGAGGACGCGGCGAAGAACGTGCACGTCGCCGCGTCCGGCCGCCTGCACGGCGCGACGGCGACGCTCGTCGACTTCAACCGCGCCGGGACGCCGCTCGTCGAGATCGTCACCGAGCCCGATATCCACGACGCGGAAACGGCGAAGCGCTTCTTGCAGCTGCTGCGACAGACGGTCGTCGAGCTCGGGCTCAGCGATGCGGAGCTCGAGAAGGGCTCGATGCGCTTCGACGTCAACGTGTCGGTGCGTCCCGAGGGCTCGGACGAGCTGCGCACGCGCACCGAGCTGAAGAACATGAACTCGTTCAACTTCGCGGCGAAGGGCATCGAGCGCGAGATCGCGCGGCAGGTTCGCATCTACGAGGAGGGCGGCGTCGTCGAGCAGGAGACGCTGCACTTCGACCCGACCCAGGAGGACTCGCCGCCGATGCGATCGAAGGAGGAGGCGCAGGACTACCGCTACTTCCCGGAGCCGGACCTCGTGCCGGTGCATCCGCCCGAGGACGTCGTCGAGCGGATGCGGGAGCAGATCGGCGAGCTGCCGGGCGCGCGGATCAGGCGTATCGCCGACACGCTTTCGTTCTACGACGCGGACGTGCTCGTCACGGGCGGCCTCGACCTGCTCTGGTCGGCGGTCGTCGATGCGGGAGCGGATCCGAAGGAGGCGGCGAACGTGCTCGCGAACCAGTTCGTCGCGACCGGCATCGCGCCGGAGGACGTCGACGCGGCCGAGCTCGCGAAGCTCGTGGCGGCGCGCGCCGAGATCCCGCGCTCGGCCTTCGACGAGGCGCTGACACACGCGGGCGACCCGGGCTTCACGGCCGCGCCGTACCTCGGGCAGAAGGTGGTCGCCGACGCGTCGGAGCTCGACCCGGTGATCGAGCGGATCATCGAGGCGAACCCGGGCCAGGCCGAGCAGTACCGCGGCGGCAAGCAGGGGCTCCTCGGCTTCTTCGTCGGCCAGGTGATGAAGGAGACCGGCGGCAAGGCCGATCCGCGCGTCGTCAACGAGCGCGTGCGCGCAAAGCTCGGATGAGCCTCGTCAAGTTCGAGGATCGCGTCGGCTGGCTGGTGGACCGGGGGGTCGTCGCCACGCTGCAGATCGAGCGCCAGGACGATGAGTACTTCCTCACCGCCATCGAATACGAGGATCCGTCCGCCGCGCGAGAGCTCTTGGACGCCGTGGCCGCTGCGGCGACTGCGCCGCGCCTCGTCGGCGACGACGAGCGTCTCGCAGAATTCGGCTTCACGCAGGAGGATGGCCGCTGGGTCCGCCACGTCGCCGCCGAGCCGGATCCCGACGCGAGCCGCGCCGTCACGCTCGCCGAGCTCGAGGCCGCGATCCGCGCGTCGTGGGGACGAGACACGACCGAGGAACCGGACGTGTGGACCGACGACAACCCAGCCTGGGGCAACTGCGCCGTGACCGCGCTCGTCGTGCGCGACTACCTCGGTGGCGAGCTCGTGATCGCGGGCGTCGTCCGCGACGGCACCCGAGTCGACCGCCACGTCTGGAACCGCCTCCCGTCGGGGCTCGCGGTCGACCTGTCGCGCGACCAGTTCCGAAACGGCGAGCGCTACGAGGCACCGGTGATCCTGAGCGAGTCGCTGAAACCGGGAACCGAGGAGCGCTACGCGATCCTCGCCGCGCGCGTGCGCAAAGAGCTCGGCCGGTAGCTCGATCACCCGCTAGCATCGAAACACGGGCCTCGGGCCCGCATTTTCGCATGCGTGGACATCTCTCACACTTCGCCGTCGACCTTCCGGTTGCCGATCCCGGTATCCCCGACACGCGCTCGCCGGCGCGCCTGCTCCTCTGGGCAGGAAGCTTCCAGCGCGGCACCCTGCTGCTCGGGGTGCTCTTCGGCGTGCTCTGGATGACAGCGCAGGCGATGATGCCGTTCGCGATCGGCCGGGCGATCCAGAAGGGAATCGTCGAGCGCGACGACCGCTCGCTCGCGATCTGGACGCTCACCCTGCTCGGCCTCGGGAGCCTGCAGGCGTTCGCAGGGGTGATGCGCCATCGCTACGCCGTCTTCAACTGGCTGCAGGCCTCCTACCGGCTGATCCAGGTCGTCGCCCATCACGCGGCGCGGTCGGGTCCGGCGCTTCGCAACGAGCTCTCGACCGGCGAGGTCGTCGCGACCGTCTCGAACGACGCGATCCGGGCCGGCGGCGCCTTCGACATCACGGCGCGACTTTCGGGCGCGATCGTCGCGTACGTCGTCGTCGCGTTCATCCTGCTCTCGTCGTCGGTGACGCTCGGGCTCGTCGTGCTGCTCGGAGTCCCGCTGCTCGTCGTGCTGCTCGGCTTCGTGATCAAGCCGCTCCAGGCGCGGCAGCGCACGCAGCGCGAAGAGGTCGGTCGGCTGACGGCGCTCGGCGCGGACACCGCGGCGGGCCTCCGGGTGCTCCGAGGCATCGGCGGCGAGGACGCGTTTCTCGACCGTTACCGCGGCCGCTCGCAGCGCGTGCGCCGGGCCGGCGTGGACGTGGCGCTGCCGCAGTCGACACTCGATGCGTCGCAGGTGTTCATCCCAGGGCTGTTCGTGGTCGTCGTGACCTGGCTCGGCGCGCGGTTCGCTTTGAAGGGCACGATCAGCACGGGCGACCTCGTCGCCTTCTACGGCTACGCGGCATTCCTCGTCATCCCGCTGCGAACGTCGGCGGAAGCGGTCGACAAGATCACGCGGGCACTCGTCGGCGCTCGCCGGATGCTTTCGATCCTCGCGGTCGAGCGGCCCGTCACCGACCCGGAGTCGCCCGCCGCCGCGCCGCCCGACGGCGTGCCGATCGCCGACGCTCTCTCCGGGCTCGTCGTCGCGCCGGGTGAGCTCGTCTGCCTGGTTTCCGCGGATCCCGACGACACCGGGCGGATCGCCGACCGGCTCGGCCGCTTCGGCGACGAGGACGGCGTCGTGCTAGGCGGCGTGCAGCTCGCCCAGCTCCCGATCGAGGTCGTGAGGCGGCGCATCCTCGTGAGCGAGCCCGACCCGCTGCTGTTCGCAGGGACGCTGCGCGGCGAGCTCGACCCGTGGGGACGCTCGAGCGGCGATGCAGCCATCATGGAGGCAGTCTCGATCGCGAATGCCGAAGACATCCTCGATGCGTTGCCGGAAGGGCTCGGGGCGACGGTCGAGGAGCGCGGCCGCTCGTTCTCGGGCGGGCAACGGCAGCGGCTCGTGCTCGCGCGCGCGCTTCTTTCCGATGCCGAGGTCCTCGTGCTCGTGGAGCCGACGAGCGCCGTCGACGCGCACACGGAGGCGCGCATCGCCGACCGACTGCGCCAGGCGCGGGCGGGCAGGACGACGATCGTCGTCACCACCAGCCCGCTCGTCCTCGACCGGGCAGATCGCGTCGCCCTCGTCGAAGGCGGCAGGGTCGTCGCCGAGGGCACCCACCGCGAGCTGCTTCGGTCGCATGCGGGCTATCGCGACGTCGTCACGCGCGGGGAGGAGGACGGCGAATGAGCACGCTGCTTCCGATCGCATCCGGTCCTGAGCTGCGAGCTCAGGCCAAGGGGCTCGCAGGCCGCCATCGCGGCGGGCTCGCGCGCGTGGTCGCGCTCCATATCGTCGCTGGCGCCACGGGTCTCGCGGGCCCGCCGGTGCTCGGCAACCTCGTGCAGTCGGTGCGAGACGGCACGACGACGCATCACATCGACGAGCTCGTGCTCGTGCTCATCGTCTTCCTCGTCGCACAGACCGTCGCGACGTTCTTCGCGCGGCGCGCGTCGTGCGTCCTCTCCGAGCAGATGTTCGCCGAGTTGCGCGAAGACTTCATGCGCCGCGTGCTTGCGCTGCCGCTCTCGACGGTCGAGCGCGCGGGAACGGGCGACCTGATCTCGCGGACGACGGCCGACGTCGACTCGATGACGCGCACGATCCGCTTCGCGCTGCCCGAGACGCTGATCGCGGCCATCACGGCCACGCTCACGGTCGGCGCCGCGATCTGGGTCAGCCCGCTCGCGGCGCTTCCCGCGATCGCCGGAGTGCCGGTGCTGATCGTGGGCACGCGGTGGTACCTGAAGCGCGCCCCCGCCGGCTACCTGTGGGAGCGCGCGGCGTACGCGAAGCTCGCGGGCACCGTCGGCGAGACGGTCGAGGGTGGACGGACGCTCGAGGCGCTCGGCCTGAACGAGCACCGGGTGAGGCGGCTCGACGACGACCTGTCCGAGGCCTACCGGGCCGAGCGGCGCACGCTCTTCCTGCGGACCGTCTGGTTCCCGTCGGCGGAGTTCGCCTACGTCCTGCCGGTCGTCGCCGCACTCGCGTGGGGCGGCTGGCTCGTGCGCGGAGGGCACGCCACGCTCGGCGAGGTGACCGCGGTCGCGCTCTACATGGTGCAGCTCGCCGATCCGGTCGATCGCCTGATCTCGTGGCTCGACGAGATCCAGGTCGGCATGACGTCGTTCGCACGGCTCGTCGGCCTCGCGCGAGTGCCGCCGGACCGCACCGCGACCGGCGAGACGCCCGAAGGCGACCGGATGAGCGTCCAGGATCTCCACTACGCCTACGTCGCCGGCCGCGACGTTCTGCACGGCATCGACCTCGATCTCGAGCCGGGCGAGCGCGTCGCCGTCGTCGGTCCTTCGGGCGCGGGAAAGTCGACGCTCGGACGGCTGCTCGCGGGCATCCACCCGCCGCGCGCGGGCCGCGTCGAGATCGGCGGCGTCCGCCTCGTCGACCTGCCGCTCGACACGCTCCGCACCGAAGTTGCGCTCGTGACACAGGAACAGCACGTCTTCGTCGGCACGCTCGACGAGAACCTGCTGCTGGCGCGTCCCGGGGCGAGCGAAGAAGAGCTCGCGGACGCGTTGCGCGCCGTCGACGCGCTCGAGTGGGCAGAGGCGCTGCCAGAAGGAAGGCAGACCGTCGTCGGCGCCGGCGGCCATCCGCTGACGCCGGCGCAGGCGCAGCAACTCGCGCTCGCCCGGCTCGTGCTCGCCGACCCGCACACGCTCGTGCTCGACGAAGCGACGTCACTGCTCGATCCGCGCGCTGCGCGCCACCTCGAGCGTTCACTCGCTTCTGTTCTCGAGGGGCGGACCGTGATCGCGATCGCGCATCGTCTGCACACTGCTCACGATGCCGACCGCGTCGCGGTGGTGGAGGACGGGCTGCTCGAGGAGATCGGCACGCATGACGAGCTCGTCGCGCGCGGCGGCTCGTATGCCGCCCTCTGGGACTCCTGGCACAGCGAGGGCTAGCCGGATTCGCCCGCCGCGCCATAACCGGCGCGATGCGCGTCGCTAGGTGGCTTCGTTGTCGGGTACAGCCCAGCCGACCAGGACGTCACGAAGCGGCGTTGCGATGACCTGGAGCCGGTCGTGAGCCTCAGCCCAGCCCGAGGGGAGCGAGTGAAGCGGGCAAGACAAACCGACGCTTGCGACACGACCTCCGAAGTCTTCTGCCGCGACCAAGGCGAACGCCTCGGCGTCAAGGTAATCGCACACCTGTTCTTCGTCCCACACCGTACGCACCGGTAGAAGGACGCCCACCGAAGACGCATCGGCTTCCCGAAGACCGGCGCGGAGCATGCAGAAGAACGAGCGCGGCGACCGAAGAGCGGACGCGGGCGGGATGCGAACGTCCAGTTCCCCGTCGCCGCGGACGAGGGCAACAACAGGGCCGCGTGTATCGGCGGCCGCCGCGACGTTCCTATTACTCGATTTATGGCCGCCATTTCCTCCGATCATCGGCAGAGGTTGCTGACTACTCAAGGGGAGCTCGCTCTGAGACGGACGTCAGCTCACCGGAGCGTTTGGAGTGTGTCGGATGGCACAGGGCGGCAGATATGTGCGGCTGATCGTCGAGCGAGAAGGCGCGTTGGGCGCGTTCGCGAGCGTCCCTGGAACGGCACATGCGTGGCACGATCGACCCGCGTCGAGGAGGATGGGGTTTCGCCAGACGGACCGTTCGTCGGGTGCGCTGGTGGGCCGTTGCGATGACCGGAGTCGAAACTTCAACCTCTCCCCCTGCCTTGCCGCGCTGGTTTGGGCCGAGAGCCTGCCCAGATGATCCGGCTCTCTCGGCCCTGATCGACCGTGTCGCGCGCGGAGCCGGATGGGCAGACCTCGGCGGTGTGTTCAACCTCAACCTGCGGATAGACGCTGAGCCGCCGGTTGTCCTTCGGGTTCATAGGCCATGGGTCCGGCGCGGCCGGGTAGCGGGACTGCGGCGCTTGCGGGAGCGGCTCCAGCGGACGCAAGTCCGCGTCGCTCGACCGATTCCGATTTCCGGCTGCGATGTCGTGAGGGCCGCTGATCGTTGGGCTGAGCTTGAGGAGTTCGTCGATCATGTCCAGCCAAGGGCGGACGAGGACTCCTACGTCCGCCTCTTCGAGGAGCTCGGACGCCTTCACGCTGCGCTCGAAGCGGTCTGGGAGCCCAGTCCGCCTGAACCCGTCGACGACCACAGAACCTTCGGCCAACTGCGGTACTCGGTCGGCTTCACACGCCGCCGGCTCGGACCCCGCAGCGAGCCGGTCGTGCATTGGATGCGCCACCTGACCGGCGAGCTCTCCAAGCTCTGGAAGGAGGTCGAACTGCCGTCCGCTCCGATTCATGGGGACTTCAAATTGGGCAACGTGGGAGAACTGTCAGACGGCTCGTGGGTCACCTTCGACCTGGACTTCGCAAGGGTCAGAGAGCGGCTGTACGACGTCGCGGCCAGCTTGAACCACGTCGCGCAGAGTGGCCCCGATGGAGTGGGCCAGCCGGCTGAATTGCTCGAGCCGCGCCAATTGCTCGACGCCTACGAAAGCACGGCTCCGGAACCGCTGACTCGTGACGAGTACCGGTGGCTCCCTGGGGCTCTAGCCCTGGTACCTCTGCACTGGGCTGCCACCGCAGGGCTGGTGGGCAGCAGCGTCCACGAGGCCGAGAGCGCAATGACCGTCGCCGAGGCCTGGTGGACGCGCCGCGCTGAACTCTCGCACCTCGGATCTACGCGAACGCGCCATCCGGCCCCGCCGCTACCGTTCGGTGTTGCCTGAGCGACAACGGCACCGAGGTGCGGGCGTCAGTTCCATAAGGATTTGCAATCCGAACAACAGACTCTAGGTTCCGCGGAACCGCTGAGCACTTGATCCGAGGAGCCGGATCGCAGCTGACTCAGCCGGCGGCGACGGCGAGCATCCCGAGGCACATCTCGTCGGTCGTGCCCTCGCCCCACAGCACGTAGCGCGGCATCAGCTGCTTCGTCCCGATCACGGGCTGATCCGCCTTCGAGTTGTCGAACGTGCACGAAACGCGGATCGTGTCCCCTGGGCCGACCGCGAGCGGGTGGACGAGGTAGTAGACGTCCTGCCAGTGGAAGTCCCATGCCGGGATGTGCAGCAGCGTCTGCTCCTTCGCCGTGCCGGGGTCGAGCGTGATGCGGATGTCGCGCCCGCGCAGGTGCATGTGGCCCGCGACGCCGTAGATCGTCTCGGGCGCGGTCACCGCGCGGTCGCACGACGTTCCGATCGACGTGCCCGAGCCGACCTGCTGCGGATAGTCGGCGAGAGTCTTTCCGCAGAGTCGCAGCAGGGCCGTCGGGATGTACGCGTTCTCGGCTCCGTACTTCGCGATCTCGTCCTGGAAGGCGCGCTGCCGGCTGCACTGCGGCCCCGTCACGCCGGCCGGGCAGGGCAGCTCGACGGGTGCCGCGATCAGGTGCGTCTGCAGCGCGGTGAGCTTCGTCGTTGCAGGTCGCAGACGGAGCTGCGCGCGCGAACGGTCAGGCCCTGCCGACTCGATCAGGTTGTAGTGGACCTGCATGACGATCTTCGCGCCCTTGTGCAGCAGCACGCCGGTGCCGGCGGGAAGGGAGTTCGTCGTGTGACCGGGCACCCACGCGGCAATCCACGGCGGCTGGCCGAGCCGGTCGGCAGAGCCGGGAGACGCGAGGTCGAGCGGCAGGTCGGGACCGCCGAAGCACGTCCAGCCCTTGCCGCCGCTCGCGGCGTTCTTCTGCGTTGCCTCCGTCGCCTGGGCGCCGGCCGCCTCGTAGAGGATCACGTGGTGGACGATTCCCGTGCGCTGCGGCTGGATCAGCGCGCCGGTCACGTACATGTCCTGCTTCAGGTGAGGGTCGAGCACGAAGCAGTGGTAGTCGTCGATTCCGCCGCCCGCAGCGTGCGGCGTGTACGGCTTCGCCGGCGCGAGCGTGATCGTCGTGCCCGGCCCGGCGAGGCGAGCACCGGTTGCCGGCTTCGCGTGCAGGTCGGCGGGGTTTCCGGCCGGCGCGCCCGCGGCCGCCCAGGCGGCGAGCGTCGAGAGCTCGGCAGCGGTGAGACGCCGCCGATCGCGGCCGACGAGGTCGGCGGAGTCCGGCCCGGGCATCCACGGCGGCATCAGCCCTGCTTTCGTCATGCGCACGATGCCCGGCGCATGCGCGCGCGCCGCGCCCGCGGAGGTGAGCGAGAAGGGAGCGATCCCGCCGAGCCGGTGGCACGACGAGCACTTGGAATCGAGGATCGGCGCGACGTCCCGGTAGTACGTCGGCGGCGAGGTCGCCTCGCCCCGGTGGACGAGCAACGCTCCGGCCGCGCACGCGACGGCGAGGACTGCGATGGAGGCCCGTCTCACCGGCGCCTCGTCGCCGCTCCGTAGAGAAGGGCCGCCGCGGCTGCGAAGCACGCGGCCGCGGCGGCCACTGCCGTCTGGGTCAGGGCCGAGGCGGCCGCAGCCGTGCCGACGGCGGCGAGCAGGAGGGCGTTCCCGACGGGCCGGCGGCGCACGGTCGCCACGGCCACGACGACGACGGCCACGGCCCCGAGGGAGCTGCCTGCGATCGCCGCGACCCGGGGAGCCAGGTCGACGTGGCTCTGAGCGCGGGGAACCGCCGTGCCGCCGAATGCGCCGTGGATGTCCATCGCCGCGGCCATCCCCAGCGAGAGCCCCGTCCAGAGAAGCCCGACGGGGCCGGCCCAGCGCTTGCCCCAGAGGCTGAGCGAGCCGACCCCGAGGAGCGGCGCGGCGAGCAGCGCGCCGGCGAAGTAGTAGACGCGGAACGCGCGGGCGTCCCAGCCGTGCGCGGCGCCCCAGGCCATGGCCGCGGCGGCCACGGCGAAGGCGGCCAGGCCCCCCGCCCAGGCATAGCGGCGGCCGCGCACGAGCAGCCCGGCGAGCCTCAGCGAGAGCAGGGCGGCGGCGAAGGAGAGGAGCACGTTCACGGCCATAGTGTCGCGACTCTTCGTCAATTGGAACAACAAATCGCCCGGAGACCGCCGAATCGGGCCTCCGCGGGGGCTCCGGCAGAGAGCGGCGCTAGGCTCCAGGCGTGGAGAAGCGCTACCTCTTCACGCCCGGCCCGACCCCTGTGCCACCGCAGGTGCTCGCCGCCGGCGCGGAGCCGATCGTCCACCATCGCGGTGCCGACTTCCGTGAGATCTACGCCGCCGTGCTCGGCAGGCTGAAGGAGGTCTTCCGCACCGACGCGGACGTCCTGCTCTTCACCGCGTCCGGCAGCGGCGCGATGGAGTCCGCGCCCGCGAATCTCTGCGCGCCCGGCGACCGTGTCGCGATCGTGAGCCACGGCTCGTTCGGCGAGCGCTGGGTCGAGATCTGCGAGCAGCACGGGCTCGACGCGCACGTGATCCGCTACGAGTGGGGCGAGCGTCCAGACCCGGACGAGGTCGGCGCCGCCGTGCGTGAGTCCGGCGCGGGCGTCGTTCTCTGCCAGCAGTCCGACACCTCGACCGGGGTCGTCTCCGACGTGCGCGCGATCAAGGAGGCCGTGGGCGATGCGACGCTCGTCGTCGACGCCGTCTCGTCGCTCGGCGCCGTGCCGCTCGAGACGGACGAGTGGGGGATCGACGTCGTCGTCTCGGGATCGCAGAAGGCGCTGATGGCTCCGCCGGGCCTCGCGATGGTGTCTGTGCCGGACCACGTGCTCGCGCGCACGAAGCCGTCGCGCAGCTTCTACTTCGACTGGCAGCGCACGAAGAAGGCGCAGGACAAGCTCGACGCCGCGTTCACCCCGGCGGTGTCGGTGATCCGCAGTCTCGAGGTCGCGCTCGGCCTGCTCGTGAAGGACGGCCTCGACGCAGCGTTCGAGCGTCACATCCGGCTCGGCCGTGCAGCACGTGCGGGAGCGAAGGCGATGGGGCTCGAGCTCTTCTCGCCGGACGACGACACGGCGGCGGTCGTGACGGCGATCCGCGCGCCCGAAGGCCTGGACGCCGACGAGCTGCTCGCGCATCTGCGCGATCGGCACGGCGTCACGCTCGCGCCGGGCCAGCAGCATCTGAAGGGAAAGATCTTCCGCATCGGCCACATCGGCTGGTTCGACGTCTTCGACATCGCGAGCGCGCTCGCCGCGGTCGAGCTGTCGCTCACGGAGCTCGGCGCCGACATCGAGCGCGGCGTCGCCGTGCCGGCGGCGTTCGAGGCCTTCGAGAGCCCCGTTTCCGTCTGAGATGAGAGTTCTCGTCCGCGAACGCATCGCGGACCCGGGCATCGAGCTGTTGCGTGCGAAGTTCGAGGTGGACGTCGACGAGACCTCGCCGCTCGAGGAGATCATCGGCGACTACGACGCGATCGTCATCCGCTCCGCGTCGAAGCTGACTGCGGAGCTGATCGGGCGCGGAACGAACCTGAAGGTGATCGGCCGCGCCGGAGTCGGCGTCGACAACGTCGACGTCGATGCCGCGACGCGCCGCGGCATCGTCGTCGCGAACGCGCCCGAGTCGAACGTCGTCTCGGCCGCCGAGCACGCCGTCGGCCTGCTGCTCGCGC
>Ga0308174_10000859_pt1 | contig 13510 bp, 11 predicted proteins | sample PhyPR2_FD_203894 | JGI IMG/M metagenome (GOLD analysis project Ga0308174, IMG submission 203894) | Soil microbial communities from UC Gill Tract Community Farm, Albany, California, United States - DLSLS.P.R2 | ecosystem: Environmental > Terrestrial > Soil > Agricultural land | place: USA...
CTTGACGAGCGGGAACAGCTCGGATGCGACCGCCAGGACCTCGATGCGGCTCACGCGTTGCTCAGCCGCTCGATCATCTTCTGGGTGATCAGGCAGACGCCGCCCTCCGAGCGCCGGAAGCGCCGGGCGTCCTCCTCCGGGTCCTCGCCGACCACCAGCCCCTCGGGGATCGCCACCCCGCGGTCGACGATCACGTTGCGCAGCCGCACCCGCCGGCCGATGGTGACGTCGGGCATGATCACGCCCAGCTCGACCTGGGAGTAGGAGTTGATCCTGACCCGGCTGAACAGCAGCGAGCGCCAGATCGTCGAGCCGGAAATGACGCAGCCGCCGGCCACCAGCGAGGAGGTGGCGCCGCCGCGGCGGCCCTGCTCGTCGTGCACGAACTTCGCCGGCGCGTTCATCTCGCTGTAGGTCCAGATCGGCCAGGAGTGGTCGTAGAGGTCGAGGTCGGGCACCACTTCGGTGAGGTCGACGTTGGCGGCGAAGTAGCTGTCGATGGTGCCCACGTCGCGCCAGTAGGGCGGCGCCTCGGGCGAAGGCCGGATCGCCGAGCGGCCGAACGGGTGGGCGACCGCCTTGGCCTCCTTCACCAGCCTGGGGATGATGTCGCGGCCGAAGTCGTGGGCCGAGGTCGGATCGGCGGCGTCTCGGGCCAGCACGTCCATCAAATAGCCGGTATCGAACACGTAGATGCCCATGCTGGCCAGCGCCAGGTCGGGGTGTCCGGGCATCGGCGGCGGATCGGCCGGCTTCTCCACGAAATCGAGGATCCGGTCGTGCTCGTCGACCGCCATCACGCCGAAGCCGGTCGCCTCCATGCGCGGCACCTCGAGGCAGCCCACGGTGACGTCGGCGCCCTGCTCGACGTGCTGCTGGAGCATGAGCTCGTAGTCCATCTTGTAGATGTGGTCGCCGGCCAGCACGACGATGAAGCGGGTGTCGTAGGCCGTGATGATATCGCAGTTCTGGAACACCGCGTCGGCCGTGCCCTGGTACCACTGGTCGGAGACCCGCTGGCTGGCCGGCAGGATGTCGAAGGTCTCGTTGCGCTCGGGGCGGAAGAAGTTCCAGCCGCGCTGCATGTGGCGGATCAGGCTGTGGGCGCGGTACTGCGTGGCGACCGCGATCCGCCGGATGCCGGAGTTCAGCGCGTTGGAGAGCGCGAAGTCGATGATCCGGAACTTGCCGCCGAAATAGACCGCGGGCTTGGCGCGCACGTCGGTCATCTCCAGCAGCCGCGAGCCGCGGCCGCCGGCCAGCACATAGGCCATCGCCTGGCGCGACAGCGTCGAGCTGACGGCGGGCGGGGCGGCGAGCTCGCTCATGGCGCGCCTCGCCCGCCGCCCGAATCCTCAGGCGTTCGGACCATCGGGCTCATACCGGAAATAGACGGTGGCGAGCGGCGGAAGCACGATCTCCGCGCTGGCGGGATAGCCGTGCGAGGGCGTCTCATGGGCGTGGGTCCCGCCGAGGTTGCCAAGGCCTGATCCGCCATAGACCCCGGCGTCGGAGTTGAACACCTCCCGCCACCAGCCGGCGTGCGGCAGGCCGATGCGGTAGGGCGAGCGCGGCTCCGGCGTGAAGTTGCAGACCACCGCCACCGGCGGATCGCCGGGCGCGCCGAAGCGCAGCCAGGCCACGACCGACTGGGCCTCGTCGTCGACCACGATCCAGCGGAAGCCCTCGGCCTCGCAGTCGCGGGCGTGCAGCGCCGGCGTCTCGCGATAGAGCCGGTTGAGGTCGCCCACCGCCCGCTGCAGGCCCTGGTGCGACGCATGTTGCAAGAGCTCCCAATCGAGCCCCTGGTTGAAGTTCCACTCCGCCCGCTGGCCGAACTCCTGGCCCATGAACATGAGCTTCTTGCCCGGATAGCCCCACATGAAGCCGTAGTAGGCCCGCGCATTGGCGAACTTGCGCCAGTCGTCGCCCGGCATGCGCGCGAGGATCGAGCCCTTGCCGTGCACCACCTCGTCGTGGCTGAGCGGCAGCACGAAGTTCTCCGAGAAGGCGTAGACCAGGCCGAAGGTGAGCTGGCGGTGGTGATGACGGCGATAGACCGGATCCTTGGAGACGTACGCCAGGGTGTCGTTCATCCAGCCCATGTTCCACTTGAAGCCGAAGCCCAGGCCGCCCTCGTCGACCGGCCGCGAAACGCCCGGCCAGGTGGTGGACTCCTCGGCGATCATCAGGGCCCCCGGGTGGGCGCCATGGACGACGGTGTTCAGGGCCTTGAGGAAGGCCTCGGCCTCGAGGTTCTCCCGGCCGCCGCGGACATTGGGGGCCCACTCGCCCGGCCGGCGCGAATAGTCGAGGTAGAGCATGGAGGCGACCGCATCGACGCGGAGACCATCCACATGGAACACCTCCAGCCAGTAGAGCGCGTTGGCCAGGAGGAAGTTCATCACCTCGCGGCGGCCGAAATCGAAGATCGCGGTGTTCCAGTCCGGGTGGAATCCGCGCCGCGCATCGGCGTCCTCGTAGAGCGGCGTCCCGTCGAAGCGGTAGAGGCCGTGGGCGTCGGTCGGGAAGTGCGCCGCGGGCCAGTCGAGGATCACGCCGAGCCCGGCCCGGTGGGCGGCGTCGACGAAGCGGGCGAAGCCGTCCGGGTCGCCGAACCGGCGCGTCGGCGCATAGAGCCCGACCGGCTGGTAGCCCCAGGACGCGTCCAGCGGATGCTCCGCGACCGGCATCAGTTCCAGGTGGGTGAAGCCGAGCCCGGCGGCGTAGGGGATCAAGGATTCGGCAAGCTGGTCGTAGCTGAGGAACCCGCCGTCCGGAGTCCGCCGCCAGGAGCCGAGGTGGGCCTCGTAGATCGAGATCGGCCGGCTCCAGGCGCCAGGCGCCCGATGGGCTTCGAGATAGGCGGCGTCCGTCCAGGCGAGATCGTCGACCCTGGCGACGCGCGAGGCGGTGGCGGGCCGCAGCTCGGCCGAGGCGCCGAAGGGATCGGCCTTCAGCGGCAGCAGCTCGCCCTTCGGCCCGATGATCTCGTACTTGTAGCAGCAGCCTTCGCCGAGCTCGGGGACGAAGATCTCCCACACCCCGCTGTCGATACGCTTGCGCATCTGCGAACGCCGGCCGTCCCACTGGTTGAAGTCGCCGACCACGGAGACCCGCTGCGCGTGCGGCGCCCAGACCGCGAAATGGACGCCGGCGGCGCCCTCGTGCTTCAGGACATGCGCGCCCAGTCGCTCCCACAGCCGCCGGTGCTGGCCCTCCACCAGGAGGTGGTCGTCGAGCGGCCCCAGCACCGGACCGAACCGGTAGGGGTCGTCGAAGCTCCACTCGGCCGCGGCGTTGGCCGCGTGCAGCCGGTAGGGCGCCCGGCGCCCGCGCGGCGCAAAGCCCTCGAACAGGCCGAGGGGGTGGCGAAGCTGGAGCGCCGCCAGCGCGGAGCCGTCTGGCGCACGCGCCTCCAGCCGCTCGGCGCCCGGCGCGAAGGCGCGGATCGCAAGGCCGCCCTGCGCCTCATGCGGTCCCAGCACCGCGAAGGGGTCTGAGCATCGGCCCTCGACGATCGCCGCGACGTCGCCGTCCGACAGACGCCAGTCGGGGGCCGACGCCGCGCTCAAGTCTCGATCACCGGGATGTTCCAGATCTCCTCGGCGTATTCCCGGATCGACCGGTCGGAGGAGAAGAAGCCCATGTGCGCCGTGTTGAGGATCGCCGAGCGCCACCAGGCCTTGGGATCGCGCCAGCGGTCGGCGACCTCGCGCTGCGTGGCCGCGTAGGCTTCGAAATCGCCCAGCACCAGGAAGTGGTCGTGCAGCATCAGTCCGTCGAGCAGCTCCCTGTAAAGGCCCGGCGCACTCGGCGAGAACGCCCCTTCGCCCACCTGCGCCAGCACCTGCTGCAGGGCCGGCGAGCGGGCGACGATCTGCTCGGTCCCGAAACCTTCGCGGCGGCGCTGCTCCACCTCCTGCGCGGTCAGGCCGAAGATGAAGATGTTGTCGTCGCCGACCCGCTCCTTGATCTCCACATTGGCGCCGTCGAGGGTGCCGATGGTCAGCGCGCCGTTCAGCGCCAGCTTCATGTTGCCGGTGCCGGAGGCCTCCATGCCGGCGGTGGAGATCTGCTCGGAGAGGTCCGAGGCCGGGATCACCGCCTCGGCCAGCGAGACGTTGTAGTTGGGCAGGAAGACGACTTTCAGCAGGCCGCGCAGGGTGGGGTCGTCGTTGACCGTCTGCGCCACGTCGCTGATCAGCTTTATGACCAGCTTGGCGTTGTGATAGCTGGCCGCGGCCTTGCCGGCGAAGATCTTCACGCGCGGCGTCCAGTTGCGGGTCGGCTGGGCGCGCATGGCGTCGTAGAGCGCCACCGTCTCCAGGATGTTGAGCAGCTGGCGCTTGTACTCGTGGATGCGTTTGATCTGGGTGTCGAACACCGCGTCGGGATCGACCTTCACGTCCAGGTGGCGGTGGATGTAGCCCGCGAGCTTGACCTTGTGGGCGCGGCGGATGGCGCGGAAGCGATCCTGGACGGCGGCGTCGTCGGCGTACCTGGCGAAGTTGGCCAGCACGGAGGTGTCGTCGAGCACCTTCTCGCCCACCGTCTCGACCAGCAGCGCGGTGAGCCCCGGATTGGCCTCCATCAGCCAGCGCCGGAAGGTGATGCCGTTGGTCTTGTTGACGATGCGGTCCGGATAGACGCGGTTGAGCGCCGAGAACACCGTCTTGCGCATCAGCTCGGTGTGCAGCGCCGAGACCCCGTTGACCTTGTGCGAGCCCACGAAGCTCAGCCAGCCCATGCGCACCTGCCTGGGCCCGGATTCGTCGATCAGGGAGACGGCGCCGACCTCGCTCTCGGAGACCTTGCCGGCCGCCTTCAGCTCGTCCAGGTGACGCGCGTTGATCAGGTAGATGATCTGCATGTGCCGGGGCAGCATGCGTTCCATCAAGGGCACGGCCCAATGCTCCAGCGCCTCGGGCAACAGGGTGTGGTTGGTGTAGCTGAAGGTCCGGACGGTGATCGCCCAGGCCTCGTCCCAATCCATCGCGTGCACGTCGACCAGGAGCCGCATCAGCTCGGGGATGGCGATCGCCGGATGGGTGTCGTTGAGCTGGATGGCGACCTGCTCGTGCAGGTTGGCCAGCTCGCCGTGCTGGCGGATGTGCCGGTGCAGGATGTCCTGCAGGGCGGCGGAAGAGAAGAAGTACTCCTGGCGCAGCCGAAGCTCCTGGCCCTGCGGGCTGTCGTCGGCCGGGTAGAGCACCTGCGAGATGGTCGCCGCGCGCGATTGCGAAGCCAGCGCGCCCAGGTGGTCGCCGCGGTTGAAAGCATCGAGGCGCAGCGGATCGGGCGCGCGCGCCGACCACAGCCTGAGCGTGTTCACGTGCTTGCCGCGCCAGCCCACCATCGCCGTGTCGTAGGCCAGGGCCTCGACGGTTTCGGCCGGCAGCCAGTGCTGGCTCACCTTGCCCTCGGCGCCCTCCTTGGCCTCGACGGAGCCGCCGAAGCCGATGTGATAGAGCACCTCCGGCCGCTCGAATTCCCAGGGATTGCCCGCAGCGAGCCAGGTCTCCGGCAGCTCCGACTGCCAGCCGTCCTTGATCTTCTGGCGGAACATGCCGTGATCGTAGCGGATGCCGTAGCCGTAGGCGGCGATGCCGAGCGTCGCCATGCTCTCCATGAAGCAGGCGGCCAGCCGCCCCAGGCCGCCGTTGCCCAGCGCCGCGTCGGGCTCGATGCCGCGCAGGCCCTCCAGGTCCACGCCGAGCTCGGCCAGCGCCTGGCGCATGGTCTCGACCAGGCCCAGCGCGTTGAGGCTGTCGTAGAGCAGCCGCCCGATCAGGAACTCGACCGAGAGGTAATAAACCCGCTTGCGCTTCTCGTTGTAGATGGCCCGCGTCGAGGGGAACCAGGCGTCGACGATCCGGTCGCGCACGGTGAGCGCGGTGGCCATGAACCAATCGTGCTCGCTGGCCACGATCGGGTCCTTGCCGATGGCGTAGGCGAGCTTGGCGACGACCGCGCGCCGCAGGGCCGCGACCTCCTGGTCCTCGGTCGGCAAGGCGATCCTGACCGCCACGTCCGGCGAAGCGCTCATCGGGTGAAGGTCTCGTGCAACGGAACGTCCGATCTCGCCGGGTCGCGCCGATTCCGCGCTCGCAGCGAATGGCGGCTCACCCTGCGTCCAGTGGCGGAGCGAAGGGCGCGGCGCAAGCCGGCAATATCGCTCAGCGGCGGCTCAATAGGCCACGGCCTCCGGGCGGGCCTCCTCGCGGCGCTCGTCGGCGCGGCCGAGCGCGTCCACCTGCAGCAGGATGTGGGAGAACCGCTCGGCGCCGGCATCCACGAGCCAGGCGAATTCCGCATCGCCCTTGTGGCGGCTGCGATGGATCCATGACTTGCCGTTGGGCGCCGATCCGTGCGGCACGTGATCGCTGATGCGCACCTCGTAAACCCGGGTGGTGGCGTAGCAGCGCCAGCTGAAGGCGCGTCCGTTGTATTCGTAGGATCCGCCGTAGGCCTGGAATGCGGACATTTGACTGTCTCCCGAGGGCCGATCGCCGAACTGAAGAGGCAGGGGAACTTGTCACCCCCCTCGCCCGTTGAAATCCTTCGCGCCGCGGTTGGTTCCGGTCGCGCGCGCGGCGGCGCCTATTTCGGCGCCGCAAGTCTGGTTGGCGTGCGTCGGAGCGCCTTGACCGAGGTCACAGCCCAGCGGTCGCCGAACGACAGAAGCGCCGAGTCTCGGGGCCGCAATGGGGGCCTTGTGCGGCCATTCTGGGGCGGGCGGCGCCAGCCTTGCGAATTCGTCTATTCGGCCGCGAACGCCAGGGCCTCGTGCGCCACCTTGCGGCAGCGCGTCAGCTCGGCCAGGTGGTCCTCGCCGGTCTGGACATTGCGCACCCAGGCCTTGTCGCCGTGCACGGCGATCACCGCATAGTGCGGATGGAAATTGGCGCCCATGCGTACGGTGTCGCCCGCGCGGATGTCCTCGTCGTGCGGCCGCTGGTGGTCGAGCTTGAAGACGTCGGAATAGGAGGGAAGCGGCATAGGCGTGAGCCTCGACTGGCCCCTACAGATGGGCTTCGCGGCGGGGCCGCGGAAGGGGCCTCCAGGCGGCCAGAAGGTCGCACGGGCGCCGCTGCGCCTCCCGTCGGCCGGCCCTTAGAGGCTGTGGCCGTTCAGCCAGTTCGTGACGTAGGCGTGGGCCTGGCGGGCCAGGGTGGGCGGACCCGAGAAGTAGAAGTCGCTGCCGAACAGGCGCTTGCGTTCGCGCCAGGCGAGCTCGCCCATGTCCTCGGTCTGCAGCAGCGCGCGCAGCCTGGCGCGCTTGGCCTTGGGCACGAAGGCGACGTAGGTGGCCTCGGACACGAAATCCCCCGAATAGAATCGACGCTATCCCTCGCCAGCTACAAAGGCAGAGCTGCGCTGTTCGCAGCAGATGGCGCGATGCCGCACGCGTTGCCGACGACGCTTCCGCCAGGCGCGCGAGCGCGGCGGGAGACGAGGTGTTCTAGACGCCCTGCCAGGTGCGCACGCGCGCCACGTCGACGTGGACGAAGTCGGAGACCGGATAGAAGCCGACGCCGCCGGCCTTCAGGCTCAGCGCCGCCTTGTGCAGATTGGCCAGCTCGATCCCCTGCACGCGGATATCGGAGGCCTTGCCGAGCATGTGCTGGCTGTGGCTCGCCACGCCTTCCGAGCGGGCGTGCAGCATGGCGTTGGTCTGCGGCGAGCGGTAGCCCGAGATGATCTGGAACGGCTGGGCCGTCCCCAGCCTGGCGTTCAGGTTGTGCAGCAGGTCGAACAGCTTCGGATCCATGAAGTGCTCTTCGCCGTTGCGCCAGTCGCGCAGCGCGTGCTGGGCGGCGGCCATCGCATCGGGCACATAGGCGCCTTCTTGCCAATAGACCTCGTCGAACATGTCGCCGGTGTGCAGGTTGTGCAGCGAGACGCGCCGGATGTCGGAAGCTTGCGCGGCCAGCGTTCGGGTCTGGTCGGTGTGCACGGCGGGCGCGGCCAGCGGCGAGCGCTTCAGGACGGCGCTGTCCAGCATCGAGGGGACCGCGACGGCGGCGGCGGCGGCGCCGAAACCGAACAGGACCTGACGGCGGGCTGCTTGCATGCGGACTCCCCGGCTTGCACGGCCGGACGGCCGCGACGCTCACAAAACTCGGGTCTTCACCTGAGAGCCGGGGCGGCGGAGATCAAGCGTGGCTGGACGGCGATGCGTCAAGCTGTCGCAACAGCTCCTGGTCCCAGCCGTAGATGTCGTCGCGGAACGAGACCTGATCGCCCTGCACGAAGGCGGTCCAGTAGAAGATCTCCACCGGCACGGGGTGCGGCAGGCTGACGTTGTGGGTGTCGGTGGACGAGAGCGCCTCGTCGACCTTCTCCGGCGGCCAGCCGAGCTCGCGGCCGAGCAGGAACTTCGCCAGGTCTATCGCCTGCTGCAGCCGCACGCAGCCGTGGCTCACCGAGCGCTGCGCCTGGTCGAAGGCCGCCTTGGCCGGGGTGTCGTGCAGGTAGATCGAATAGGGGTTGTCGAACAGGAATTTGACCCGGCCCAGCGCGTTGTCGGGCCCCGGCTGCTGCACCAGCCGGCCGCCCTCGGTCGTGAAGTGATGGGCGGCGAAGTAGCCCGGATTCGCCTGCTCCTTCGGATAGAGCTCGTCGTGGGCGATGGAGTCCGGCACGTTCCAGGTCGGATTGAGCACGACGGTGTGGATCGCCGAGGCGACGATCGGCGTCTCGTCGCCGGGCTTGCCGGCCGCGGCCAGCATGTGCATGGCCGGTTGGCCGTCCCACCACAGGTCGAAGGTCCCGGCGACGCTGTTCACCTCGACGCGGGTGGGCGAGGGATTGCGCGGCGCCCAGCGCCAGCGCTCCAGGTTGGCGCGGATCTGCGCCGCCCGGGCGATGGCGGGCACGTTGAGCGCCGCCAGCGTCTTGTCGTCCACCACCCCGGTGGGCTTCAGTCCGTGCCGGTCCTGGAAGCGGGCGACCGCCTGGGCCAGGGCGGCGTCGAAGGGCCGGGCGGCCCGGTCCTGGTCGCCGGCGGCCTGGGCGATGGCCGCGTCCTCGAAGGCCAGCCGCTGGCGCAGCGCCTGGACCCGCAGGTCGCGGCTGCCGAGGCGCATCGGCGGTCCGGCCGGCACCGGCTGCCAACCGCCCTGCTGGGCGAGCTTCAGGTAGGTGAGGTAGCCCTGCCGCAGGACCTGGTAGCGGGGATCCGGCGGCGGCAGGGAGTCCAGCCAGGCCTGCAGCCGGTTCTGCGCCAGCGCCGCGTGGAATTCGTCGCGGGCATCGTACTTGGCCGGCCGCATGCCCCAGTTCGGGTCCATCTGCGACTTCGCGAGCCCCAGCCCGTGCTGGGCGCGGGCGTAGGCGATGATCTCGCCGCTCAGCCGCGCCTGCGCCGCCGCCCGCTTGCCGCCGTCGTCGGACTTCAGGTCCTCGGCCAGCCCGGCGGTGGGGAACCGGGCGGGCGAGAAGCCCTGGCTCGGCGCATCGGCGAGCGTCTTCAGGATCAGCTCCGTCTGGTCCTGCCTGAGCGGCGCCTCGGCCGTCGGCGCCGGCCCGCCCCGGCCACAGGCCGCCAGCGGCAGCGCCGCGGCGAGCGCAAGCACCCACAGCCAAAGTCCCGCCCGCGCGCCGGCGCAGTGCGCCCGGCCCGGTCGATCTAAGCGCATCCGATCCACTCTCGTCGTGTCACCTGGAATGACAACGCAGGCGGCCGAGGTTGGTTGTGACCACCCGAGGCGCTGCCGCGCGGTTTGCGCCGGGCCCGGAAACAGTGGATGGTGCCGCTCGATGGAACAGCGCTTCTCCGTGCGCGCCGACGGGCCCGGCTATTCGGTGTGGGACCGTGAGGCGGGCGAACCTGCGGTGATCGCCGGCATGACCCAGACGGGGCTGTCGCGGGACGACGCCGACCACACCGCCGCGCTGCTCAATTCGCGCAACGAAACCGCCGGCCGCGGCGCGGCCGAGCTCGCCGAGGCCGCCGACCGGGCGCGGGGCCGGCGGGGCGCATCGCTGCCCGCCCGCCGAAACTCCCGACCGGGCCGCTCCGGCGCCTGAGCTCCGCCGCCGGCGCGCCGCGACGGCTTGCATCGCCAGTCATATCGTAGCACGATGTTTGCGTTTCTCTTTGTCGGGCGTCGCCTGGGGCGGACGGGATCGATTTCCCGCCCGCCCCGGTTCTCTGCGGCCCGGGGGGCGAGGAGGCTGGACCGCAGCGAGCGCCCCGGATGTTCAACTTCGCCTTCGCCACCGGCATCGAGAACAGCGCCCCCACCATCGACGGCGGCAAGCGCCGCATGGACGAGCTGGAGAAGTGCGGCTTCTACAAGCACTGGAAGACCGACTTCGAGCTGGTGCAGGAGCTCGGGCTGAGGTTCCTGCGCTACGGGCCGCCGATCCACCGGACCTGGCTGGGCGAGGGCAAGTACGACTGGGGCTTCGCCGACGAGACCTTCGCCGCGCTCAAGGCGAAGAACATCCTGCCGATCGTCGACCTGTGCCACTTCGGCGTGCCCGACTGGGTCGGGAACTTCCAGAACCCGGACTTCCCGCGGCTGTTCCAGCGCTATGCGCGCGACTTCGCCCAGCGCTTCGACTGGGTGCAGCTCTACACGCCGGTCAACGAGATGTTCATCTGCGCGACCTTCTCCGCCCGCTGGGGCTGGTGGAACGAGCAGAAGACCGACGACCGCTCGTTCGTCACCGCGCTCAAGCACCTGGTGAAGGCCAATGTCTGCGCCATGGAAGCGATCCTCGACGTGCGCCCCGATGCGCTTTTCGTGCAGAGCGAGTCCTCGGAGTACTTCCACGCCGACAGCCCCGAGGCGATCGGGCTGGCCGAGCGGTTCAACGCCCAGCGGTTCCTCTCGCTGGATCTCAACTACGCCCACCAGGTCGACGCCCAGACCTACGTCTTCCTGATGGACAACGGCATGACGCCGGACGAGTACGGCTTCTTCATGAACCAGGCGCTGCGCCACCACTGCGTGATGGGCAACGATTACTACCGGACCAACGAGCACCGGGTCTGGGCGGACGGGACCACCACGGCGTCCGGCGAGGTGTTCGGCTACAACGAGATCACCCGCCAGTACCACAGCCGCTACGGGCTGCCGGTGATGCACACCGAGACCAACATCGAGGAGGGTCCGACCGGCCAGGAGGCGGTCTACTGGCTCTGGAAGGAGTGGGCCAACGTGCTGCGGATTCGCAACGCGGGCATACCGGTGCTGGGTTTCACCTGGTACTCGCTCACCGACCAGGTCGATTGGGACACCGCGCTGCGCGAGGACAACGGCCGGGTCAATCCGCTCGGGCTCTACGACCTCGACCGCAACCCGCGGAAGGTCGGCCAGGCCTACAAGAAGCTGATCTCCAACTGGAGCCGCGTGCTGGCGGTGCAGAGCGCCTGCCTGACGCTGCCGGTGTTCATGCCCGACCAGCAGGACGAGGACGTGGTCAAGGCCCAGGGCCAGACCGCGCGCATCTTGCGCCAGCCGAAGTCGGAGAGCTCGAACCGAGCGCAAGCCTGAGCGTTATCGGCCGCACGGGATCGTGAACGCGGGTCTGCGGAACAGATCGTGTGACGATCAATTCTGCGCCCATGGGACCGACGGGATGCCGAACCGCAAGCTCAGCCGAAGGCGCGTGATCGCGGCGGCCGCGGGGATTCCCCTCGCGCCTGCGGCGATCCGCGGTGAGACGCCCTGGCGCGAAGGCGCGGCCGATGCGCCGAGGCCCGCGTCGGGCGGCGGCTATGTCTTCTTCACCGGCGCGGAGGCCGCCTTCATCGAGGCGGTGGTGGCGCGCCTGATCCCCAAGGACGAGCTCGGCCCCGGCGCGCTGGAGGCCGGCGTCGCCATTTTCATCGATCGCCAGCTCGCCGGCGAGTTCGGCCGCGCCGAGCGCTGGTACATGCAGGGGCCCTGGGGAGCGGGGACCTCCACCCAGGGCTACCAGACCCGGCTCACCCCGGCCGCGGTCTACCGCGCCGCCATCCGCGCCATCGACGCCGCCGTGGGCCACGAGGGCAAGGCCGCAAGCTTCGCCAGGCTGGCCGTCGCCGACCAGGACGCCTTCCTGCACCGGCTGGAGAAGGGTCAGGTCCAGCTCTCGAGGGTCGACGGCGTCACCTTCTTCGACATGCTGCTGCAGAACACCATGGAGGGCTTCTGGTCCGACCCGATCTACGGCGGCAACCGCGACATGGTGGGCTGGAAACTGATCGGCTTCCCCGGCGCGCGCTACGACCAGACGCCGTTCGTCTCCCAGCACGGCAAGCCCTATCCCCTGCCGCCGGTCGGCCTAAAGGGCCGGCCGGCCTGGAACCGCAGCTAGGGACCGGCGATGGCGACGCGGCTGCCGAACGTCGATGTGCTGGTCGTGGGGTTCGGCTGGACGGGCGCGATCCTCGCCCAGGAGCTGACCGAGGCCGGCCTCAACGTGCTCGCGCTGGAGCGCGGGACCTGGCGCGACACCCCGATCGACTTTGCGCCCACCTTCGACCAGGACGAGCTGCGCTACTACTGGCGACACGAGCTGTGCGAGCCCCTGGCGCACGAGACGCTCACCATCCGCAACAACGCCGGCCAGACGGCGCTGCCGATGCGCCGGCTGGGCTCGTTCCTGCCGGGGATCAACGTGGGCGGCGCAGGCGTCCACTGGAACGGCCAGATCTGGCGCTTCCTGCCCTCCGACTTCGTCGCGCGAACCCACAACCTCGGCCGCTACGGCAAGGCCGCGGTCCCCGACGACATGACGATCCAGGACTGGGGCGTCACCTACCAGGAGCTGGAGCCGCACTACGACACCTTCGAATACATCTGCGGGGCCAGCGGCAAGGCGGGCAACCTGAAGGGCCAGATCCAGCCCGGCGGAAACCCGTTCGAGGGCCCCCGCTCGCGCGAGTACCCCAACCCGCCGCTGGCGATGACCTATCCGCCGACGCTGTTCGCCGAAGCCGCCGCCGGGCTCGGCCACAAGCCGTTCCCGCACCCCGCCGCCAACATGTCGCGGCCCTACACCAATCCGCTGGGGGTGCAGCTCGGAGCCTGCACCTACTGCGGCTTCTGCGAGAAGTTCGGCTGCGGCAACTATTCGAAGTCCAGCGCCCAGACGACCATCCTGCCGGTGCTGATGCGCAAGCCCAACTTCACGCTGAAGACCGAGTCCGAGGTGGTGAAGCTGAACCTGGATTCGACCGGCAAGCGCGTGGTCAGCGCCACCTACGTCGACGCCTCCGGCCAGGAGTTCGAGCAGCCGGCCGACCTCGTCGTGCTCTGCGCCTACATCCTGCACAACGTGCGGCTGCTGCTGCTCTCGGGCATCGGCAAGCCCTACGATCCGCAGACCGGGCAGGGGGTGATCGGCAAGAACTACGCCTACCAGATCGTCTCTTCGGTGAATGTCTTCTTCGACGACAAGATCCTCAATCCGTTCATCGGCGCCGGCGCCCACGGGATGATCCTCGACGAGTGGAACGGCGACAACTTCGACCATTCCGGCAAGGGCTTCATCGGCGGCGGCTATGTCG
>Ga0308174_10000860_pt1 | contig 13509 bp, 9 predicted proteins | sample PhyPR2_FD_203894 | JGI IMG/M metagenome (GOLD analysis project Ga0308174, IMG submission 203894) | Soil microbial communities from UC Gill Tract Community Farm, Albany, California, United States - DLSLS.P.R2 | ecosystem: Environmental > Terrestrial > Soil > Agricultural land | place: USA...
TCTTGAACCGCTCTTCACGTGCTTTGGGTGAATCCCGTACGCTGTAATCAATGAAGGTGCGGGACATCATTAAGCGGATCGAAACGGATGGTTGGCGGCAGGTGGCCCAACGCGGAAGTCACCGCCAGTACAAACATCCGGAGAAGAAGGGCCGCGTGACGGTGCCCGGCCACCCTGGTGACGATTGCCACCGGGTCTCGAAAAGAGTATTCGACAACAAGCGCAGCTAGAGAAGGAGAAATAGGCCATGCAGTACACGTACACGGTCGTGATCGAAAAGGCTGAAAACAATTACGGTGCGTATGTCCCGGATTTACCGGGCTGCGTTTCGACCGGCAAGACAGTCGAGGAGATGAAGCGCAATATACAAGAGGCGATCGAGTTTCATTTGGAAGGCATGCGCGAAGACGGCGACCCCATTCCGGAGCCCACCTCCACTGCGATCGTCGTTAGCGTAGCGGCATGAGGCTATGGAGCGGCCTTCTACCAAGCCTGCCGGTACAGCTTAAGCAGGCTTTCGACGGTACATGGCACGGGATTTGATAAATGGCAGCCGTCCTGAACTGCTTTCTCCGACAGGTCCGGCAACGCCCGTTCCGGGATACCGTAATCGCGCAGCCGGGGCGAGATACCGCAGATCTGGTTCAGCTCGCGAGCGCAGTCCGCAACATCTCTTCCGAGTTGATGCTGCAGCTCGCGAAAGCGCTCTGGAACCGCGGGACGGTTGTATTCGAGCACCACCGGCAAGAGCACCGCATTACTGGTGCCATGGTGCATTCCAAATTCAGTTGAGAGCGGGTGCGCGAGCGAGTGGACCGCGCCGAGTCCTTTCTGAAAGGCGATAGCGCCCATCATCGCCGCAATCATCATTTCGCCGCGAGACTCGATGTTTTTCGGATTGGCCATCACGACGGGCAGGTGTTCGTAGGCGATCTTTGCCCCGCCCAGCGCAATGGCGTCACAAATAGGATGAAATCCATTTGCCAGAAAGGCCTCGACGTTATGGGTAAACGCATCCATTCCGGTGCCGGCGGTAACGCTCGGCGGCATGCTGAGGGTAAGCTGAGGATCGGCAATTGCGAGGTCAGGAATCAGATGCGGGCTGAAGATGACCGTTTTGCGATTGGTTTTACCAATTGTGATGACGGTGGAACGGCCCACTTCGGAGCCGGTGCCCGCGGTGGTAGGAACCGCGACGAAGGGCGGGAGATTCGAAGATATCTTCTCTGAGCCGCCGATATTGTCGTCATATTCCGCGAGTTCCAGCGGATGCGTAACCTTCAACCGGATCGCCTTCGCCGCATCAATCGGCGATCCCCCGCCAACAGCGACAATGCTGTCACATTCCTTATCTATGTAGAATGCTACACCACCAATTACGTTCTGCTCCGATGGGTTTGGATCAACGCCTGAATATACGGCAGCAGAAGGAAGCAGGGTCCGGATCCGCTGTATGACGGAGCTTCCGAGGAGGTCATGATCGGTTACAATCAGTGGCACACGCATGCGGCGATGGCGCAATTCGTCAGGCAGGCGGTCGATAACGCCCGAGCCGTACAACACTGTAGTAGGAAAAGAGAATTTTGCCTGGGACATAGTCGGTCAGATGGCTTCAAAGTACCGCGAGAGTTCCCAATCGGTGACATGGCGGGCGAATTGGCGGATCTCCCAAACGCGAGTATCGGCGTAGTGATCGACAAAGCTGGAGCCGAACCAGTTTCGCGCTACTTCTGAGTTGCGAAGCCTGCAAACTGCTTCATCCAGATTGCGCGGAAGCGGCTCGCACTCGACAGCGGCATAGCCGTTCGCGCTCGGCGGAGGCGGCTCCAGATTGAGAGCGATTCCTTCCAATCCGGCAGCCAGGCTGGCAGCGATCGCGAGGTAGGGGTTCATATCGGCGGCTGAAAGGCGCAGTTCGATCCGGGTACTCTTTACCGAAGCCGGAATGGCGCGCACGGCAGTAGTCCGGTTGTCCGTGGCCCAGGTCGCGTTGATAGGAGCCCAGGTCCCGGGAACGGTTCGCTTGTACGAATTGACAGTAGGAGCGATCATGGCCATGAACTCCGGCATGAATTTGACCAGCCCACCAATGTACTTACGCATGAGAGGCGATGTTCCGGCGTCCGTGTTCTCTTCAAAAAAGAGATTTCGGCCGTCCTGGCAAGAGCAGAGACTCTGGTGAAGATGGCCGCTCGAACCGGGCAAGTCGGCGTTCCACTTTGCCATGAACGTCGGAATTACGCCGTGGCGGGCGCATATTTCTTTCACCGCGGTCTTGAACAGCGCTGCTTTATCAGCCGCGGCTAGAGCGTCATCCACCGTAATGGCGGCTTCAAAAACACCGGGACCTGTTTCGGTATGGAAGCCTTCGAGCGGAATGTCGAAACCAGCAAGCTGGTCAATCAAATCCAGCACAAGTTGCGAGCTTTGCGATGCGCGCAGGACGCTGTAACCGCACATTCCTGGACTCAGCGGGACCAGTTTGTGAAAATCCTTTTCCCGAACCGTTTGGGGGGTTTCGCGAAAAATCCAAAACTCGTATTCCGCCGCGAACCGGGCGCGGAAGCCAGCAGCGCCGGCCTGCGCGATTACTTTCTGCAGAACCTGCCGGGGTGAGACCTCGACGATTTCGCCATTGCTCGTAAGCAGGTCCACCAGGAAAAATGCCGTGCCAGGTTCCCATGGAATTGTGCGAAACGTGCTGTAGTCGATCCGGGCGCGCGCATCCGGATAGCCGGTGTGCCATCCGGTAAATTTGCAGTTGTCGTAAAGCGCGTCGGCAATATCCCAGCCGAAGATCACGTCGCAAAAACCGAAGCCTGAAGCTGACGCCGCGAACTTCTCCAGGCTGATGTACTTTCCGCGCAAAACACCATCGATATCGGTGACGCCGAGCTTGATCCGGCGGATTTTCTGTTCTTCCAGCCGCAGCAGCGCGTCGTCAAATGCGCTCATAATCCCACCCAAACGGATTTCACATTGGTATATTGTTCGAGCGCATAGGCGCCCAGATCGCGGCCGAACCCGCTCTGTTTATACCCGCCGAACGGCGACGCGCTGTCGAACCCGTTGTAGGTGTTGATCCATACGGAGCCAGCCTTGATGCGGGCGGCCATGCGGTGCGCCAAGCGAATATCCCGCGTCCAAACCGCCGAAACCAGGCCATAAGCCGTGCCATTGGCGATTCGAACCGCTTCCTGTTCATCTTCGAAGCGAATGGAGGCGAGTACCGGACCGAAAATCTCCTCCTGGGCGATCTTCATTTCGGGACGAACGTTGGTAAAGATGGTGGGCTGAACGAACAGGCCCTTGCTGTTTGCGCCGGTCGTATCGCGGGCGCCTCCGCAGGCGAGCTGGGCCCCTTCTTCGCATCCGGTTCGGATATAGCCAAGAATGCGATCGAGCTGCTGCGCGGATATCTGGGAACCCATCTCCGACGAGGGATCGAAGGGATCGCCGACCTTCATTGTTTTGGCGCGCCGCGTCAGCAGTTCCAAGAAACGGTCATGCACATCCGCATGGATAAGGAGGCGCGAACCGGAGCTGCACACCTCACCTTTATTGGCGTAGATACCCCAGAACGCCGCGTCCACCGCAGCATCGAAATCGCAATCCGGAAAAATGATGTTCGGATTCTTTCCGCCTAGCTCAAGACTGAGGCGTTTAAGGTTGCTGTCAGCCGACGCTCTCAACAGAGAGCGTGCGGTGCGGATGCTTCCGGTGAAACTGATCTTGTCGATATCCATGTGACGGGCTATGGCATCGCCGGTAGTGGAGCCGCAGCCTGTAATAACGTTGACAACACCATCGGGTATGCCGGCTTCGGCGCATAGCTCCGCTAATTTCAGTGCGCTGAGCGGAGTAAGCTCAGACGGTTTCAGCACAACGGAGCATCCGCAGGCCAGCGCAGGAGCCAGCTTCCAGGTAGCAATGCAAATGGGATAGTTCCAGGGGACGATTGCGCCCGCGACTCCGACGGGCTCGCGAACGGTGTAGTTGAGAAACGGTCCATCGACGGGAATTGTTTCGCCGTAAATGCGCCGGACCCAGCCCGCGTAATAGCGGAAGGAATCAATGCCAGGGTTCACATCGCCGCGCAGAGCTTCGCGAAAGGTTTTGCCATTTTCAAGCGAAAGAACGGCCGCGAGCTCCTCCTTATGTTTTTCCATGACATCGGCAACGCGATGCAGAATGCGTTCTTTTTCGGACGGATTCTTGCCGCGCCAGGTTTGGTTCTCAAAGCTCTGACGGGCAGCGGCAACGGCGTCGTTTACATCGTCGAGCGAAGCATCCGGAACAGTGGCGAGCAACTCGCCCGTTGCTGGGTTTCGAACCTCGAATGAAGAAGTTGGGTGCCCTTCAACCTGATGGCCGTCGATGAAATGCCGGGGCGAAGGCAGATAGCTAGTGGCTTCCGAAGCGGTCAAATCCGAAACTCCTTTACGGGCAATGTGCGGCTGGAGCGCGCCCATTCCGGACCTTTGAAGGTACGTCGAACAGTAAGCCAGTACATCAGTAGAAGTATGGCAATGACCGTACCGAGCGTTTTCCCGGCAAGCTGATTCGGCGGCATCACGAGAACGACGGCGATCAGGACCGTATAGGCAATGGCGATAAGGTTGATGAGTTCGCCCCAGCGTCCAACGGTCCAGAGCGCTTCCGAGGTCCACGATGGGGATTGGTGACGGGCGCGCACCGCAAAAATGACCGGCAGAATGTACGCCACATATAGAGCAACGGTGCTGAGAGATGTAACGACGGGAACAGCGCCGGACCAGGCCATGGTTAACAGACTGGCAACGATGATGAGCCAAATAGCGGGTCCGGGCGTGCCATGGCGTTTGCTGACGCGAGAAAAGAAACAGGCGAAGGGGAAGCCTCCATCGCGAGCGAGAGCATAAACGGCCCGGGATGCAGAGGTGGCGCAAGACAGGCCGCAAAACCACATCGCCATAGAAGCCAGCGCGGCGAGCGCGTTGCCGATTCGGGGGCCCAGCCCGGAGCTAAGAATGGCAATGGCGGCCGGAACCGGATTTCCCTGCGCGTCTTTCGCTGAAAGCACGGCCGGAACGGAGTGAATTCCCAACGTGAGCGCCAGCAGCAGAGCGTACCCGGCGATTCCCGAGACAGCGACGGACAGCACGATGCCCCAGGGGGCGCTCCTGCGGGCGTTGGCGGTTTCTTCCGCCATATGAGCGGAGCCGTCAAAACCGGTATACGTCCATTGCGCCTGCAACAGGCCCAACAAGAACAGCCAGATGTAGGGCGCGTGAATGGAAGGGTGTGGATTCGGTATGGCCAGGAACGCAACGGGCTGAAGCGGAGCAAGCGCCAAAACAATCGCGACCAGAGCGATGACGCCTACTAGGTGGACCGATACGCTAATGTCATTCAGGCGCGCCACCAGTTTGACGCCGTACTGATTCAAGATGCCGTGAATGAGCAGCGTGAACGCGAAAACAAGAAAAATGTTGCGAGTGGAAACGGGCAAGCGGAGAAACGGAAGTATGAAAAGCGCGGCGCTGTAGTCGATACCGGCCTGTGCGGCAATCAGGCCGACGATGTTCATCCACGCGACAAACCATCCCGTACCAGGATTTCCGAGCGCAGTGGCCCAATGATACATGGCGCCGGAAGTGGGGAAAGCGGAACAAAGTTCGGCCATGCTGATTGCCAGCGCCAGAGTGAAGATAGTGGCGACCGGCCAACCGAGAGTCATTTCGAGCGGGCCGCCGAGATCGAGGCCGTATCCATATAGAGTGACCGCGCCGGTCAAGATCGAGATGATTGAAAACGAAATAGCGAAATTCGAGAACCCTCCCATATCGCGGAAGAGTTCCTGGGTGTAGCCGAAGCGATGGAGGTCGTGTGAATCCGAACTTTTCATGCCTAGCCTGAAACGACCGCGCCGCCGATGGGCTTGCCTTTGACCCCGCTGTAATCGCGGTACTCAAATCCCAGCAAATCGAGAATGGTGGGGGCGATGTCGCGTTGATAGCAGGTTGCGGTATTCGTTGCCTCGCCCGTCGCGGGAGTATCGGGGCCGATAAAAGCCGCCCAGATCTGTTCGTCGCCGGGAATCTTGGGGCCATGATCTGAGAAATCCGCGAGCGTGCTGCCGCGGCCGTGATCGGTCGTGATGACAAGCGTGGTTGTGCCGCGGTATTTAGGCGACCGCTGCAGGTAGGTCCAGAGATCGCGGAGGGCCTGATCGAAAAATTGAAGGCTCTGCAAGACCTCATCGTAGCGGCGATCATGAGCCCAGTCGTCGGTTTCGTCGAAGGAAATGTACATGTGCTCGGGAAGCAGTTTGTCCAGATATTCGGTTGCCAGACCGAACGTAAAGGCGTCGTGCCGCGAAGTGTCCGCGATAAATCGCGCTTCAAACTGGAGCTTGTTCAGCTCGTCAGCCCGCGCGGCATTCTTTGGCAAATCCGAGCGCTGGTAACCGGCATTGATGAACAGAGCGCCGGGCATACTTTCGGCGCTGTATTTGAAGTTATCCCAGGAAGCGAAAACGGCCACCTGCTCGGGCCTGAGATTTTCCTTTTTGCTTATGAACTGAAGGAACGATGGAGTCGGGTTCTGAATGTTGTCGTTGCCCGTGATCGCCTCGTCCTGGGCGCGACCCGTGAGGATTTCCGAATAGCCCGGATACGAAACGCGGTAGCGGTTCGTCACCTGCATCGAACTGCCCTTATTCAGATTGCCGAACAGAACGCCTTTCGGAACCAGCGTCTTCCAGAAGAACGGCATGAGAGCTTCGCGGCGCTCCTCTGGAGTTGGACGCCAGAGCTGTTTTCGAAGCGTCGCGGCATCCGCCATTCCGGCAGCTTTGGCATTCATCAGATTGGGATCGATTCCGGTAAACAGATCCTGCCAGCGCACGCCGTCAGAGGTAAAAAGCACAACGTGCTTCGTCTTCCGCTGCGAAGCGGGTGCGCGAGCAAGCAAATCCTGGGCGAAGATATCGGCCAGGGCGGCCGCGGTTGGAAAAAAGGTTCGTCGGTTCATGTGAATTTGAAGATCGAGCCGGGCATGCCCACCCTGCTAAAAGGCCGCGTCACTAGAAGTCGAGCCGGGCGCCTACCTGGCCGACACGGTTGCCGCCGAAATCGGATCCGCGCGCCCTGGTAATCTGTCCGAAATTCGGACTGACGATATTCAACACGGGATCGTCCAGGTTGACATGATTCAGGGCGTTCGTGAAGGAGCCTTCCAGGCGCATGCGAACACGCTCCGTGAAGTGGAAATATTTGGCGAGCCCGGCATTCAGGTTCACTGTTCCGGGGCCTTCGATGATGCCGATGCCGGAGTTACCGAAGCGGCCGAGCGGCGGCGCGTCTATACCTGGGCGGACGCCAATGGAGCAGGTTGGGAATTGAGCGGAAACCGGCTGGCCCGGGCACACGAATGCGCCTGGACTGATCCACTCGTTCCGATTCTGATTCGCCGGTACGCCCGAAGCGATGCGGTCAGGATCCTGCCTTGTTCCGACGATGTTCCCGGAACCGGTACCAGATGGATCTCCGCCGCTAAAGTTCGGGGTCAGGTAGGGGCCGCCCTGCCAGAGGAACATCGAGTTCAATTGCCAGCCGCCGAACAGCGCATCGACAAAGCGGTTCACATTGCTGCCGAAGGCTCGGCCGCGGCCGAATGGCAGGTCGTAGACAGCGTTTGTGATCCAGCGGTTGCGTCGCGTGCCGTACACGTTTCCATATTCGGCATGGCGGTCGTACAGATCGGATGCGCGGCCGCCGCCTGTTTCGCCGGAAAACCCTCCCGGAGCGGGCCCTTGATTATCGGCGAGATTCTTTGCGAACGTATATGTGCTGTCGAGAATCAACCCGCTCGAGAGCCGATGCGTGACCTCGGCCTGCGCGGAATCATAATGAGCGATCGCACCGGGAGTCCGCGTGTAAACGGTGCCCCAGTTCGGGAAGGGACGAGCGGCGAGCGGGCGTAGCACCGAATACTGCGTCGAATAGTACATCTGGTTGAGGTTCGGCGCCCACACCAGATCGTTCGTCTTCATGCCGATGTAAGAGACGCGAAGACCGGTTTTCCAGCCGATCTCGTGATCAATGGAAAAATTCCACTGCATGGAATACGGATCTTTAAAGTTGATCGCATTGGCCGTTCCGAAATAGGCGGTGCCCAACTGCGGAATCCCGAGGCCGCTGCCCAGACTGACTTGCGGCCACTTGAAAAGGGGTTGGCCGTTTGACCCCACGGTCGTAAATTGGCGGACATCGCTTTGCAGTGTGCCGGTAAGCGAATAGAAGACGCTTCCCAGAACCTGAATGTTGTAAACGCCAAAGCCTCCCCGGAACACGGTTTTCTCTCCAATGGGACGCCAGGCGAAACCGAAGCGCGGCAGAATGCGATCCTTAGGAACGATGCGCAAGCTTTCCGGCAGGTGAGCCTGTGAGGCAGAGAGCACGGGCGTACAGGGTGCTCCGTTCAACACAGGTCCGGGGCCGGTCAGGTTGGGGCAGGCGTTGAAATCGGCCAAAAAACCAGGCGCTAGCAGAGACTGTTTGCCGGTCGGATAAACCACCGCGCCCGAGAGCGGCACGTCGGGATTGAAGTTGCCGATGTTTCCTGATGAATCGCGGTACGACGGATTGTATTCGTAGCGCACGCCATATTCGAGGGTGAGCTTCGGATTCACCTTAAACGAATCCTGCGCAAAGAAGCTGTAGTGCTGGGTGGTGCCGTCGTTATTACTGTGGACAATAGCGTAGGACGTGTTCGTGGGAAGGCCAAGCAGGAAGTCGGCGAAGTCAGATCCGGTATAGCTGCCGTCGAAGGTGTAATTGCCGTAATTGTCGGCTCCGATGAAGCCTAGCGGGGTGATGGCGCGAATGTGGCGAATATCGAAACCGTACTTCATGGCGTGCCGGCCTTTGTTCCAACTCAGGTTGTTATTGAACTGGAACATGCGCGATGAACTGACCCCGCTCAGGTGATCAACGCCCAGGTTCGAAGTGAGGCCGCTGAAATCCAACTCGGGTATTCCGTTGAAGGGAAAGTTCGGGCCAATACCCTGCAGACCCAGTGAGTTGGCAAACGCCGGCCCATTGAACGAGTTGCTGCTGCCAGAATCGTCCAGCGTGAACCCAAAGCGAAACTCGTTCACAATAGCCGGAGTGAAGTTGAAATTGTGGGAAAGCACCAGGCTCCGCACCCGCTCGTAATTCGTGCTCGAGGGCACCAGCAGCCCTTGCGGCGAATTCTGACCGATATTTTTCCAGGTATAGCGCGCGAACATCGATTGCTTTGTGCCAATGTACTGGTCGCCGCGGATATCGAACTGGTTTGACGAATAGTTATTCGACTGATTCGCGACGTAGTTGTTGCTGTGTTGCGTTGTCGTGCTGCCGTAATTCGGCAACGGATACAGGGTCAGGAACTTCTGGGCGATGGGGCTGATAGCGGCTTCTGGAATCGTATCGTTTGCATAGGGTATGTTTGTTCCCGGTTGATTAACGGTGTATCCTTCGCCCGAAAAGTCACCGTTTCGCATGGCCTGCGTGGGAACGGTCTCCTGAATAGTTTCACCGCGTGGAAATTGGAATCCTTCATACGTGCCGTAGAAAAAGCTCTTGTTGTGCCCGTTGTACAGATGTGGGATTACAACCGGGCCACCGGCCGAGGCGCCAAAATCGTTTCCGATCTTTTGCGGCTTCACTTGCGTGCCATACGCCGTTGCATCAAACGCGCGGTTCTGGTGATACCAGAACAGACCTCCGTGCAATTCGTTCGTGCCGCTCTTTGAGATGGTGGTAATCTGAGCCGGCTGGCCGAATTCCGCGGCATTCCCCACGCCATCGACGCGCATTTCCGCAATGGATTCGATAGACGGAAAGGCCTCGGTCAGCGGGTTATTGCCGGTGACGTCGGTTGTGGAGATTCCATCCACCGACGATTCCGATTGCGAGGGGAGCCCTCCCTGAATGGAGAAATTATTGCTGCTGTCGCTTTGCACGCCCGGCAAAGCTGAAATGAGCTGGTATGGACTGGTTGTGCCATTGGCGCGCGTATTTGCCGGAAGATCGAGCAACTGCCGGGAATCAAAGCTGGACGAAATGCGCTGCGTATCTGTGGTAATGACTCCGGCGGTGCCTTCGACCGTGACTGACTGGGAAGTGGTTCCTACATTCAAGGTCACATCGACGCGCAGTTGCTGGCGGGCGACCAGATCCAGGCCCGCTACGGTTTTCGTTTCGAATCCTGGCTGGCTGACTTCGACGGAGTAGCGGGCGGGCTTCTGATTGAGCACCTGATAGTTGCCGTTCGAATCGGTGCGGGCCTCCTGCGCGGCGCCTTCATCCAGGTTCGTTACTTTGACCATGGCGTTCGGAACTACGGCGCCTGAGGAATCCTTTACTGTTCCTAAAATCGTGCCCAGCGTGGACTGCGCGGCAGCCAGACTAGACAGCAACATCAAACAGCATGCAATCTGAAAAATGCTTTTAGTCATCTTCTAACCTCCTCTGACGAATCGGGTCAGGCTCTACTGTATTTCGGCTGAGTGGATTTGCGAATCACCAGCCGGGTTGAAAAACGAACACCAATCTGTTCAATCGGGGAGCGGTGTTCGATGAGATCGATAAGCAGCCTGGCGCCCATGGCAAGCATGTCGTACCAGGGAATTTCCACCGCAGTCAGCGGCGGGTTGGCAAAAGCCGTTTCAGGCGTGCCGTCCATAGCCAGCACGGCCATGTCTCTGGGGATCTTAATTTTCAAATCGGCGAGCGCCTTCAGGCAGCCGAGTGAAGCACGGTCGCCCGTTACGATCAACGCTTCGGGACGCGGAGACTGCTCCGCCAGTTGGCGGGTTCCGGCATGCCCGCCTTCTACATTGAGTTCAATCTCGGTTATCAGCTTCGGATTCACGGCCACTCCGGCAGTGCTGTGCGCCCGGTGAAAGCCCTCCTGATACAGCCGGTGGCTTGCGTAGCTTGTCTTGCCAACCAGCAATCCGATGCGGCGGTAGCCGGAGCGCAGCAGATGCTCGGCCGCTGTGAACGCGACATTAAGATGGTCGGGCCCGATGTAATTCAATGACGTTTCAGGCAGCAGACGATTGACAATCAGGCAGGGAATGCCCGCTTCGCGAAACGGCTGAGAATCGCGGATTTCATCTTTCGTACGAAATAGCAGAGCGCCCGCGAACTCGCGATGCGCGATCATATCGTCTTCCACTTTCGCCGCAGGCTGCGGATTATAGGAGCCGACCATTGCGGCATAGTTGAAGCGAGACGCAACGTCGCTGATTGCACTAAGCCCCTGCTCCGTAAAGTTGGTGCGAACGCCCCATTGTTCCGCCTCAGCGGGCATCAGGAAACCGATCAGCCTGGAGTGAGCGGCTGGTCCGCGGGATATGCCGGGCTGGTAGTTGATCTTGCGGACCGCTGAAAGCACCCGTTCGCGAGTCCCTTCATTGACTCCTCTGGCGCCGCTGAGCACGCGCGAGACGGTGCTGGCTGAAACGCCGACTTTGCGCGCCACATCGTCCAGAGTTGCTTTTGCAAGCATTGCAAGAATCTTGCAAGGACGATATCAAGGCAACGGAATGGTTGTCAAGAAAAAAATCGTGTAGGCGCCCAGAAGGCGGCCGCCCGCAGTAATCAGCTAGCCAATGGAACGGACGACGCCACCATCGGCGCGAACGGCGGCTCCATTGATGGCTGAGGCGAGCGGGCTACAGATAAACGCCACTACCGCGGCAATTTCAGCAGGCTCTTCAAAGCGCTTCAAGATAGAACTCGGGCGGGCGTGCTCGAAGAAATCTTTCTCCACCTGGCCGCGATCCGCGTTGCTAGCGGCGGCGAGCCGGCTGACAAATTCCGTGACGCCCTCGGACGCGGTGGGGCCGGGGAGAATGGAGTTGACGGTAACATTTGTGCCGGTGGTGGTTTCAGCAAGTCCGCGGGCGATTGCCAGTTGGGCCGTTTTCGTCATGCCGTAATGAATCATTTCCATCGGTATTTGGAGCGCGGACTCGCTGGAGATGAAAACGATGCGGCCCCAGTTCTGTTGCTTCATGCGCGGCAGGTAATGGCGGCTGAGACGAACGCCGCTCATCACGTTCACTTCGAAAAAGCGGAACCAGTCTTGGTCTGAGATTTGTTCGAAAGGTTTGGGCTCGAAAATGCCCAAGTTGTTCACCAGAATGTCGACTTCCGGGAAACGCGCCGTCGCTCGACGGACGCCTTCCACTGCGCCGAGATCAGCGGCCAATCCACTCATCTCTGCTGACGCGATATTGCGAAGGCGCGCGACCGCATCGTCCACACGCTCCTGGGTACGCCCATTCACAATCACAGCAACGCCTTCTTGCGCGAGGGCCTGAGCGATTGCGAAGCCGATGCCAGCGGTGGAGCCTGTTACAAGCGCGCGCTTGCCTCTGATTTGTAAGTCCATGTCTCGAAGTCTAGGGCAGTTGCTGAAATGCAGCCGAAGCGGGTGAACTCGGATTCAGATTGAGAGCAGCGGGTGCTCCCGAAGAGCCCGGCTGCCGCGTGCGTATCAATCGGGCAATGCCGCGCGAATCGCGCAACCAGTGCTGGGCAATCAATTCGATCTTCACGTCATCGGCGCTGCTGACAATAGAGGTCTCGCCCGCTTGCTTTTCAGCCGAAGACAAGGCAACAGGCTCACCGTCGTCCACGCGAATGGCGGCGTAGGCGCTCGTCCGCGTTTGCTCGGGTGGCCATGAAATTAGCAGGCTTTGTTGCTGCAGACGAACGGTCACCGGGATGATGGCCGAAGGCAACTGCAGGTACGCCCAATACCCGACGCAGCAGCCGAGCACGGCGGCAATCAGTAGCACCAGGGCGAATTGAGCGCCATAACCCCTGCGCTCTTCATCGAATGTTCTAGGCCGCTGCCGCGCAGGCGGCATGGACCCAGGCACATTCCATTCTTCGCCGTATGGTACGGCGGGCACACGTTCCAGACTGAACACATCCGATCCGTGGGATACCGGCAGCGAAGCTGCGGCAGGTACGCGTTCGATAGCAAGCTGCGGCATATCGAGCGGGGCGGTCCGCGCGGGAACGTCCGCCGGATGCGATGAGATTCGAACTGCAGGTTGATTGGCGGTCTGCGGGCGTGGCTCGCTCTTCGAAGCGGCCGAACTCGTCGTACTGTCCGGCGAAGCGGCACGCTCAGGCGCTTTCACGGCAGATTTTTCAGTGGGGGCGACAATGGAAGGCACGGGGCCTTCCCTGCCCTCTGATCCACGGCCGGGCAGAATGATGGCGGCCGCGGTAGCGTCCGTTTCTACGCGCCCTTCCTTATCGCGGAAGAGAAAGCCAAAGCGCGTTGGGTGAAAACGCTCCGGCTTGACCAGAACCGTAATCTTTCCTGGGCCGGGGAAGAGTTGCTCAAAGAGCTGTGGTTCCTTGCCGCTCATCTTTAGCGGACCGCGGGTATGCGCAATGAACCATCCAACTACTTCCAAGCCATTTAGTTCCGGATCGGAGCTTGCGGAAGCGA
>Ga0308174_10000861_pt1 | contig 13505 bp, 19 predicted proteins | sample PhyPR2_FD_203894 | JGI IMG/M metagenome (GOLD analysis project Ga0308174, IMG submission 203894) | Soil microbial communities from UC Gill Tract Community Farm, Albany, California, United States - DLSLS.P.R2 | ecosystem: Environmental > Terrestrial > Soil > Agricultural land | place: USA...
AGCACCAACCCGGTGGCGAACGTGACCGTCGACACGGTGTTCTTTAACGGCGCCGGACCGGGCAGCGACTCCTCCCCGCCCGGGGAGACCTTCCAGCTGGGCACCAACCACACCGACAACGTGCGGTTGCTCAACTGCGAGTTCGACGGCCGCGACTCCGGGGGCGGCTACTGCTCCTCCAACATCGGCTGGAACAACTCCACGAACGCCTACGTGGAGAACACCTACACCCACCACGCCTGGTTCGGGCACGGGATCACGTTCTGGCAGACCGCTGGCATCCACACGGTCGGGCTGAACAGCCAGAAGCACGGACAGGGCGGGCACGGCGGGCACGGCATCAACCACGAGAACGTGTCCGGCGTCGTGCTGCACGAGAACCCGACGCTGATCATCGACCGGGCCAACAACGGCGGCCGGGGCTTCCACATCACCCTGCAGCAGTCCTCGGGCCAGGGCTACTCGGACAACCCGAACGTGAGCCTGACCGGGATCACCCACGACGCCGGGCCCACGGTCCCCTGCTTCTCGGTGCTGATCGGCGACACCTACGACGGCAGCCAGCAGGTGCAGGTGTCCATGCCGACGGTGACCAAGGCCGGGGTGACCCTGACCGCCCGCGACGCCAACGTGTCCACCTCGAACCCGCTGGCCGCCTCACAGTTCTTCAGGTACCACTGATGACGATCATCCGGGCCAACACCGCCGAGGGCGGAACCAACGGCACGACGGTCAGCACCGGCAACTCCGGCGGCGCCTCGGGCAACGCCTGGGACCTCGTGAACATCCCGGCCGGGCAGACGCTCACCTACACCGCGTCCGCGTTCGCCGGATCCCACGGCTTCGACGTGGGCACCGACACCGGCACCGTCGCCGGGGCGCAGATGCGCTGGGGCGACGCGCTGGCACTGACCCAGGGGGCGCTGCGCGCCTTCGTCTACCTGCCCGCGACCGCGCCCTCGGTGACCGCGATTGTCGCCCAGGTCTCCACGAACAACTCCGGCACCATCGGGTCGTGCGGCAAGCTGGCCATCAGCCCCAGCGGCAAGCTCGCCCTGCAGGACGCGGCGGGCACCACCCTGTGGAACTCCCCGAGCGTGCTGCCCACCGGCCAGTGGCTGCGCCTTGAGCTGTGGGCCATCCCCGGCACCACGACCAGCAACGGGCAGCTCGCCGCGGGCTGGGCGTCCGGGGCAGCCGCGCTGAGCGAGTCGTTCACCTCGACCGCCACGGCGAACGCGGGCACCGGCCCGATCGGCCGGGCCTCGTTCGGCAAGCTGTCCGGCACCTGGTCGACGGTGCACGTCCTGTTCGACCGGATCGCGGTGGCCGACACCGCCGCCTTCATCGGCAACGCCGACCTGAACGTCGCGCCGACCGCGAACGCTGGCCTGGGCCAGACCGACATCGAGCCGTGGGCCTCGGTCACTCTCAGCGGCTCCGACAGTGACTCAGACGGCACGGTGGTCACCCGCGCCTGGACGCAGATCGGCGGGACGCCGACGGTCACGCTGTCGGGCGCCTCGACCGCGACCGCGACGTTCCCGGCAGCGGCCACGATCGCCGGGACCACGCTCACCTTCCAGTACGCGGTCACCGACAACTCCGGGGCGACGACGACGGCCACGACGACGGTCGCCGTGCTGCCGGTCACCGAGCGCGCCGCGGTCGGCGGCGTCGAAGTGCCGATGCGGGTGTCGCTATGACGCTTTACTGCTACCCCGGCGCCGACATCTTCCCGAGCTCCACGCAGTACCCGGGCCCGCAGGCCACCTTCTTTCCGCCGATCCAGTCGCTGCCCTACTTCCTCGAGGGCCGACTGCGGGCGTGGGAGCAGCGCGGCCTGTCGGTCTGGCGCCTCGACGGCGTCTGGCACGAGGGATCTTCCCCATCCGCCGCCATCCGCGCGAGCGCCGACCGCTTCTACCTCGGCGGCATCGCCCACCCCCTCACCACCGCCGAGCAGGCCGACCTGATCGCGGCTGGCTACGGCTCCTACATCACGACCCGGGAGGTCAAGTGAGCTGCCGATCCGGCTGCCCGACCAAGGACCACGACAGCTGGGGCGAGTGCGCTCGCCAGATGAACCTGCAGATCGGTGACCTCACCGGCCAGGGCCAGGCGAAGGTCACTGACAGGCGGCTCAACCTCTACGCCGACGCCAAGCGCCAGGGCCTGCAGCCGCCGGGCACCAAGGTGTCCCAGTCGATGGCGACGCTGCGAGCGGCGGGCGCCTGATGATCACCCTGGGCGAGCTGATCGACGAGGTGATCACCACCCTGCACGGGCAGATCGTGGACCTGCCCGCGGTGGGCACTCTGGTCGGCTCGATCGACGCACTGTCCTCCGAGCTGGCCCTGGACTTCGGCGACGCGCCGGGGGCCAGCCGGCCCAACGGTGTGCTGGAGATCGGGTCCGAGCTGTTCTCCGTCTCCCGGTACGACAACACCAACGGTGTCGCCTCGATCCCGCCGTGGGGCCGGGGCTACCTGGGCACCACGGCGGCCACGCACGCGGCCGGGTCGAAGGTGATCGTCCGGCCGCGCTTCCCCCGCAAGCGGGTGGCCCAGACCATCAACCAGGTCATCTCGGCCAGCTGCCCGCCGCTGTACAACGCCAAGAACCTGGACCCGTTCGACACGAACGGGATCGTGGTCAACGGCTTCCCGCTGCCCGACGACTTCCTCCGGATCCTGCGCGTCGAAGCGATCGACGACTTCATGGACCCCACGATCGCCCCCAGGCGGACGCTGAGGCACTGGGAGGTCCGCTCGGTTGCCGGGGCCCAGATGCTCATCCTTCCTCAGTACGAGGCGTTTGAGACGGTGCAGGTCACGATCGCGGCCAACCCCGGCACGCTGGTCAACGAGACCGACGACTTCGCCACCGTCACCGGGCTGCCCGAGTCGGCCGCCGACATGGTCGTCTTCGGCGCCATCGCCCGGCTCGTCCTCGCGGGCGACATCGGCCGGCTGCAGGTCACCACCATCGAGGCCGCCAACCGGGGCGACAAGGTCTCCGGCGGCTCCGGCACGGCCGTCTCTCGCTACTACCAGGCGATGTACCAGCAGCGGCTGCAGACCGAGCAGGCCCGCCTGCAGTCCCACTACCCGCTGAACCTGACCCGGAGGGGCTGACGTGACCGTTCGCAACTACTCGAACGTCGCCTCCGTGGCGACGGTGTCGGCGCTGGTCGCTGCCGCTGACACGACGGCCACGCTGAGCTCCTACACCGGATTCCCGGCCGCGCCGTTCGCGGCGGTCTGGGAGAAGGGCACCGCCTCCGAGGAGGCCGTGCTCGTCACCGGCGTGTCCGGCTCCACGGTCACCATGACCAGGGGCTATGACGGCACGACGGCAAAGAGTCATGCCGCCGGGGCCACCTTCCAGCACGCGATCATCGCCAAGGACCTGACCGAAGCGAACGCGCACGTCAACGCCACCGGCGCCGTGCACGGGCTGGCCAGCGCGGTGGTCGGGGTGAGCGACACCCAGACGCTGTCCAACAAGACGCTGACCACGCCGGTGCTGTCCGCGCCGACGCTGACCGGCGCCGCCAGCGGCGCCAGCCTGACCCTGTCGCTCACGCTGACCGTGAGCGGCACGACCACGCTGACCACGGCCGCCATCACCACGCTCAACGTCTCCGGGAACAGTGCGCTGACCGGCACCCTCACGGTGACCGGCAACACCATCCTCAACGGCACGACGTTCAGCGCCAAGGCGACCACGCTCACCACGCTCACCACCTCGGGGGCGGCCACCCTCGCCTCGGCGCAGGTGACGGCCACGCCCGCATCGGCGGCCGACGTCGCCCGCAAGGACTACGTCGACAGCACGAACACCAGCACGCTGAACTCGGCCAAGTCGTACACCGACAGTTCGGTGGCCGCCCTGGCTATCGCAGACACCGGCTGGATCGACGTGTCGGGGGCGCTCGGCGCGGGCTTCTCCGTGGGTGTCGATGGCACCCACTACCGGGTCAAGAATGGCATCTGCTACTACCAGTTCCACGTGGTGCGGGCGACCGGCACCACGACTGGCACCGTCTACACATTCCCGTCCGGAGTGCGCCCCGGGTGGAACCACTGGGGCCTGTGGGAATCGGGCGGCGTGCCGCAGGCAGAAGCCAAGATCACGACCAGCGGGACCCTCCTTTTCAGCGGCAGCGGCTCCCTCACCCAGTGCGTCTACTCGGGCTGCTTCCCGGTCGGATAAAGACCTTCCCCCCTTTCTCTACGCGGAGGCATAATGGCACGCGATCCCGGATCCCAGTGGATGCCGCTGGTCGAATGGAACGACCAAGGGTCGTTCATCAAGGACAAGTTCATCGTCCACTCCACCGGCGACCGCGCAACGGCCGCCCAGATCTACGCCTACTTTAATCGGCCCGAGGTGGTGGTCGAGTCGACGTTCATCGTCGGCCTCACCCCGGCCGACCCGACCCTGCAGATCCTCGACTCGAGCGCCATGGCCGACGCCAACCTGAGCGCCAACCGCTCGGGGATCTCGGTCGAGGTGGTCGGCGCCGCCGACGACGAGTACACCGACTGGCAGAAGTCGGAGCTGATCCGGCTCGGCCGGTGGGCGCACGCCGCGCACGGCATCCCGCACCAGGTGGTGCCCGCCGCGATCGGCGCCGGCTACGGCTGGCACGTGATGTTCGGGGCACCCGGGCCGTGGACGCCGGTGGCCAAGGTGTGCCCCGGCGACAAGCGGATCGCCGTCCTCAAGAAGGAGATCTTCCCGGCGATCTTCGGCCCGACCCCGGTGCCCTACGTTCCGGCTCCGGCCTCTACCGCGCCCGCGCTCGGCTACTGGACGCTGCCCCCGCACCACTACTACGGGCTGGCCACCGGCCCGTACGAGAGCCACGGCGGCTTCTACGCCTCCGAGCGGCCCGCGATCAAGCGGATCCAGCAGCGGCTCATCGCCAAGGGCTACGTGCCCGGGCTCAAGGACTGGCGGTCCGGCTGGGCCGACGGGATCTACGAGCAGGCCACCGCCGACGCGGTGACCAGGTTCCAGAAGAAGGAGATGCCGGGGACGACCCGGTTCGGCCAGGTGTGGTCCGACGACTGGGCGCGACTCGCCCGATAGGAGAACCGCATGGCCATGATCGACACCATCCTCGACCAGCTGCCCTCCCCCCTCGGGGGCGGGGCGGCCGTCGGGGCGGCCCCGACCGACATCGACGTGATGGTCGATCAGTTGCCCTTCTGGCTGGCCATCGACCCGCAGCAGCCCTACCAGCGGGAGACGGCGCAGTACCAGCGCCAGCAGGTGGACCAGCAGCCGGAGGCCGGGGAGCAGTCCCTGGCCGGCTGGTGGACCCGCTCGCAGATGTCCTTCCACTTCGGCGCCGGGCTCAAGTACCTGGACTCCACCGCCCGCCCTCAGCCAGAAGACCGGCTCCGGTTCGACACCTGCCGCAACGTCAACCCGTGGACGCCCGGCCAGCTGACCCGGCTGAACGGCACCACGCTAAACAAGGCCACGCCCGCCGGTGAACTGGTGTGGCTCGAACAGACCGACACCCTGCTGATCATGGCCTCCCAGTCGAAGGTGAGCGTCTGGAATGGCACGTCCTGGACCGATCGCAACTACGGGTCGGCCAACCCGATCCTGGCGTTCTGCATCGACGGCGCCAACTACTACGCGGCGACCACCGACGGGGTCTGGAAGGACACGATCGCGGGAGCCACGACGGCCACCAAGGTGTGGAACCTGCCGGGCACGTCAGTGTCGATGTGCCTGGGATTCGCCAAGCAGCGGCTGATGCTGGGCATGGGTGCCGCGGTCTACGTCCTGGACGTGGCCGGGCCCACCCTGCCCACGCCCAAGATGACCCACCCGGTGTCCACGTGGGTGTGGACCAAGTTCTTCGACGGACCCAGCGGCATCATGGCAAGCGGCTATGCCGGTTTGCAGTCGTGCGTCTACAACTTCGGGCTGACCGACGTGTCCGGGGTGCCCACCCTGGGCGCCGGGCTGCCGATCATCACGCTGCCCACCGGTGAGCGGGTGCTGTCGGCGGTCTTCTACATCGGCTCGCTGCTGGTGCTGGGCACGAACCGCGGTATCCGGGTGTGCGTCTTCTCCGGCTTCTACGGGACGACGACCCTGGGCCCGCTGGTGGTGCTCACCGAGGCCCCTGTGACGGCGCTGGCCGGCTTCGACCGGTACGTCTGGGGTGGCACCCGGGTCAACGGTGAGACGGCGCTGGTGCGGGTCGACCTGTCGGCCCCGCTGGACAACGCCGGGCACTACGCCTGGTCCCCGGACCTGGTCTTCCCGACCGGCACCTGGTCCGAGACGGTGTCCTCGATCAACTTCACCTCGACCGGTTCGATCGTGGCCGGGGTGCAGTCGCGCGGCGTCGTCTTCGAGGGCACCGCCCCCGACGACACCCAGGCCTCGTGGCTGCAGACGGCCAAGATCCGGATGGGCACGGTCGAGGACAAGGACTGGCCGTACGCCTCGGTGCGCGGCACCGTGTCGGCCACCTCCACCATCCAGGTGGACACGCGCGGCCCGGGGGAGACGAACTTCTCGCCCGCCCGCACGGTCACCGCCAACGGCGACCGGTTCGGCATCCCGACCGGCCGCGGCGAGTGGCTGCAGCTGCGCTTCACCCTCGCCTCGCAGGCGGTCCTGAACTCCTACCAGGTGCAGGCCCTGCCCGCCGGCCGCCGTCAGCGACTGATCTCGCTGCCGCTGTGGGTGGGCGACTACCAGATCACCCGCTCCGGTGTGGAGGTCGGCTACCCCGGCTTCGGCAAGGAGCGGATGGACGACCTCGAGATCCTCGAAGCGACCGGCACGCTGATCACCGTGATGTGCCCGGCCTTGTTCGACGAGGCCGTGCTGTGCGTCATCGAGCGGATGACGTACGTGCAGGCACATGACCCGGGTGATCAGGGCTCGGGCACCGGCGGCGCTCTGCAGCTGGTGCTGAGGACGACATCGTGAACAACGAGATCCTGGTGGCCCTCATCACGGGCGGCCTGGGTCTCGTAGCCGCGATCAGTGCAGCGACCATCCCCCGGATTCACCGGCAGGGGAGGGCGCTGGAAGTCGTCAAGGAACAGGTGGTCAACAGCCACCGCACGAACCTGCGAGACGACCTGGACGTGATCCGGGACGAGATGCGCGAGGGCTTCCGGGCCCTCGCCGATGCGATATCGAACGTCAACACCGACCTGGCCTGGGAGCGCCGAGAGCGCATGGACCTGGCCGAACGACTCACGGGAAAGAGGCCAGCTGGATGATCCAGAAGGTTCTGGAAGTGAAGAAGACCATCGCCTACGTGGTGGGCCTGGTCGCGCAGCTGCTGACGCTGGGGCTGGTACCCCACCCGTACGTAGCGGCCGTCACCGGCGTCATCGCGGTGGCCACTGGCCTGGGGATCTACCAGGCCGACAACGCTGACCCCGCCCCACCAGGCGACCACGCCGCATGAGAAAGCGCCCCACCATCCCCGGAGGACCAACTCCACAGGGACGGTGGGGCGCTTCTCTGCGTTCCGGGCCAGGGGAGGAAGGGGTCCGACCCTGGCCCTTGTACGCACCAGAGGGTCGGTTAACCGTCGCAGACGGCACCTCTGGCCTGGACGAGGATACCACCTCGCACCAAGTCTTCTGGCCCTACGAGCACGCCGCTGCCGGAGCAGAACTGACGGGTGGACGCCCGGAAGTGCCGGGACACGCGGTACTCGTCGGGCAGCCCGTCCTGCACCTTCGCCCAGTTGCGGGCCACGCCGACGGTGCGCAGGCACACGGTGCACTGCATCTGCCGGGAGGCGGTGGACGGCTGGCCGCTGCGGTCCCTCACGGTCGGCGCTCCCCGCGAGCGGCGCCACGGGCGGCCGCGATGCACCCGCCGGGGTGGTAGTGCTCCCCCTCCCACTCGCGGGGCGCGTCAGGGATCGCGGTCAGCTTGATGTCGCACCACCCGCAGGTGGTGCGGACGGCCGACATCGGCACGGTGGCCAGCATCTCGGGCATCTCCATGGTCAGAGCGTTGGTGAAGGGGAGTGTCACGAGCCCACGGCGGGATTCGAACCCGCACCTGCCGCCCGCACAGAACGGGCGCTCTATCCGTTTAAGCTACGTGGGCGTAGCAGTGGGGGTGGGATTCGAACCCACATCTGCCGGGGTTGCACCCGGGTGTCCGGCCGTTAGACGACCCCACTTGTGCGGTCAGACGAGTGCGCCCTCCCGCTGGTCGATGGCGTTCATCTTGCGCAGGCACCGCTGGTAGTCCGACTGCACGGTGGCCTTGGGGATGGCCACGCCGGTGGTGATCTGCCCCAGCTCCTGGCCCCGGTAGGTGACGACCGCGGTCTTGCCGTTGGCCGCCTCCTCGATCTTCGCACCGAGGGAGCGGAGGCGCTTGACCGACGCGCCGGGGTTGGTGGGCAGCCCGGACATGGTCTTGGACCCGCCCCCGCCGGAGCGGTTCACCCGGTACTCGTCGTTGGCCAGCAGGGTCGTCCAGTAGCAGGCGATGACCGAGGGCTTGGCCCGGTCCCGGAAGCCGAGGATGGCCCGCACGTCGCCGCGCTGGAAGGCGAACACCGGGTAGCCCTTCTCCTTGGTCTCGGGCCGGATCTCGATCCGCTCCGGCTTGCGGATGGCGGTCTCCACCTCGTCGGTGTTGAGGCCGGCGAGGCTGAGCACGTTCGGGTGGTAGATGAACGGGTAGCTGCCGGGCAGCCCTTCCCGGCAGTCTTCCCACAGGTCGAACGTCTGCATGTCGAGCTCCTCGGGGGTGAGCGGGTCGGCCCCCGGGTCGGCCTCGACGACGGCCACCTCGTCGGCCAGGGTGCGGCTGCTGCCGTCGGCCTTGATCACCGTGACGCCGCCGAGCGGCTTGGGCTTGGCGACCTCCGGCACGGTCAGCTGGCTCACCGGGGCGGCCGCGGTCGGCAGGTAGCCCTTGCGGTTCAGCCATCGGCGCAGCTGCCGGTTGTTGCCGACCCGCCCGATGCTGCCGCCGTGCGTGGTGGCCAGCGGGAACCGGGAGCCGTCGGGCGTCCGCACGAACGCCTTGCTGCGGCCGATGACGGGCGTGTACTCGAACCCTGCGTCGAGGTCGAGGAGTCCGTTGACCAGGTCCTTGGTCTCCTGGTCGAACGGGTCCTCGGTGCGCGGCCGGGGGCCGGTGTAGCCGCTGGCCCGGAGGATGGTCTTGGCCGCGTTCTCGGCCTGCAGCTGCTTGAGTGTCAGCTCCGACGTCGAGCTCGAGGGGGCCTTGGGGTTGGTCCAGCCGTTGTTCGACGACTTGTCGACCTCGGGCTCGGCGACCGGTACCGGGGCGGGCTCGGCCTCTGCCCGCTCGCGGGCTTGCCGTCTCGCCTGCTCGGCGATCGCCCGGATGTGCTCGGCCGACCCGGGCTTGGGCTCCGGCTTTCTGAACGTCCGCTCGGCCCGGGGCGTGGTGCCGGGCAGCCGGATGCCGTAGACGAGCATCGGCTTGGTGCCGTTGATGGCCTGGTTGCTCTGGGCCTGCTTGCGCCGCAGGCCGGCCGCCGAGATCCCGGCACCGAACATGCGGGGCGACAGCGCCGGCTCGCCAGCCGCCACCCGCCAGGTCTCGTACAGCCCGCGCAGCGTCGGGCCGTCCACGTAGTCCTCGTCGGTGCCGGGCTCGGTGTTGTCGGCGAGGAACCGGGTGACCGGCCCGCCCGCCTTCTTCCGCATGGACTCCGCGGCCATCAGGCCGCGCTCGGCGCGCGTCGGGGCGGGGGCCTCGACCGAGGGCGAGGTCAGGGTCTCCTCGGTCGAGGCGGTCTCGGGTTCCGGCTGGAGCTCGGGCTCCGGCTCGGCTGGGCGCTTCGCCTCGATGACGTGTCGGGCCAGCTGTGCGGTGGCCAGGCCGTCCAGGTAGCCGGGCGGCAGGATGGTGGCGACCGGCTCGTGGCGCCGCTCGATCTCGGCTGGCTTGGTGACCTCCTCGGCCAGCTCGCCGATCTCCCTGGCGAGGGCCTCGTACGATCGCTCGTTGATCCGCCTCTCGGTGCCCTGCGCCTGGCGCAGCTCGTCGAGGCCCCGACGCAGCTGGTCCAGCTGGGACTGCTCGGCAGGCTGCGGTGGCATGAACGGGTAGCCCGGGCCCATGAACCGCTCCCAGGCCTGGGCGAGGAAGCAGAACGCGTAGTGCGCCCCGCCAACGCCGGTACAACGCTCACACGTGGTGCTCACGGTCATGCCGTCCTTTCGTCACGGATGGAACGCACTGGTGAAACGGGTGCGGAGGCGAGCTTGGTGAGGAACGGCCGGCCCCGCATCACCCGGTCGCGGGCCTGGACGTGCCGGTCCACGCCGATGTACTTGAGTGTCGTCTCCGGCCGGGTGTGGTGCAGCAGGGTCATGGTGGCCAGCACCGCGGAGTCGAAGCTGCCCTCCTCCTCGGCCATGCCGAAGTAGAGCCGGGCCACCGACCGGCGCAGGGTGTGCACGCCCTCCTGCTTGACGTTCTCCCAGCCGACGTCGGTCAGGGCCCGCTTGACCACCTCGTAGGGCTGAGCGCAGACCTGGCCGGGCCGGTAGGTGACCCGGTTGCGCGTCGGGTTGATGTGCTGGCTGGGCACCAGGTAGGACTGCTTGTCCAGGGTGGCGCAGGTGGTGCGGTAGTGCAGGAGCCAGCGGCGCAGCTCGGCGTCGAGGTCCGAGGTGATCGGCATGTAGTCGAACTCGGTGGTCTTCTCCACGTGCACGAGCAGAGTGCCCTTGTCGAGGTCGACGTCAGCCAGGGTCATGCGCTTGATCTCACTGCCTCGCACTGCGAGGTTGAGGCCGAGGGCCAGCAGTATCCGATCCCGTGGAGTCCGTGCCACGTCCAGCAGGCTGAGCAGCCCGTCAGCGTCGAGGCGTTCCCTGGGTACCGGCTGGATGCGCGGAGCGCTCAGGAGTCGGCTGGGGTCCTTGTCGAGCCATCCCCTGCGGATGCAGAACAGCAGGAACGACCGCAGCTGGTGCAGCCGGGTGCCCCTGGTGGACGGCGCCAGGAGAACGGTGCCGGCCCACCACTTGTCGATGTGCTCGGGCTCGATCTGGTGCACGTGATTGCGGTCGAGGCCGGTCATGCAGAGGGCGAACGCCTCCAGGCCCGGCCGCTCGCCGCGCCAGGTGTTGACCGACGTGCTGCCAGATCCCAGACGCCAGTGTCCGTACTGTTCGACAGCGTCATGAATGTTCATTCGGGGCCCCTTTCCCCTCGGAGTTGGTCGAGACAGACTGTAACCGACTGGGAACAGCTGGTGTCAAGTCGGGGTCTGGATCTATCCTTATCGCGCCCGCAGCCCGTACCGTGAGCCGGGGGGAAGCGCGAAGGCCCGTACCCCGGAGTAGTGGGTACGGGCCTTCGTGTTGCGTTCAGCGGCGGGTCGGCCGCCGCGGCGGGACGATGACCGTCGTGTGGTGGTGCACGATCACGGGCGGCGAGACCACGTGGTGGTGCACGATCACCACCGGGCCCGGGTCGTAGTAGTAGCCGCCCGAGTCGCAGCCAGCCAGTGCGGCCACCAGCACCAGCGCCGCAAGGACGCGGCGGATCACTCGGCCGTGACCTCGCGCCACGAGTCGACGGAGTCGGCGAGCTCGCGCAGGCCGTCGGCGATCGTGTCCGGGTCCAGGCCGGAGACGTCGATCCGGGCACCCGTGTCCTCGACGACGATCAGGATGTACGGCTTGTCGCCGGTGAGCACTCGCTGGGCCAGCTTCTCGCCGACCGGGATCGTTTCCTCGATCATGGTCATGCTGTCTTCCTCTCCTCGCGGTCGGTGGGCATTCCGTTCAGCCAGCGGCACATCCGCTGGATGACCCGTGCGTGACGGCGCCGACAGGAGTCGGGCAGCGTCTGGGTGTAGGTGGCCACCCGGTCCCAGTCGCCGTGGAAGTCGGCGACCAGGGAGAGGAACTGAATGTCCTCCTCGGGCGTGTAGTCCAGGGCCCGGCGGACGTCCATCAGGACGGCCAGCACGGTGCCGCCCTCGGCCAGGTTGCCCTTGGGTGAGGGGCCCTCGTGGTGCTGCCCGCCCCCGGGCACACCGTCGGGGTCCAGGGCGATCGGCAGGATGCCGACCACCACGGCGGGGGTGTAGTTCAGCTGGTCGCCCGGCTGGTAGCCGGACTTCTGCGCCTTCTCCTGCTCGGCGAACCGGGCGCACCACCGCCAGATGGAGCGGCGCAGCCGGACGTGGTTCTCGTCCTCGGTGAGGTAGGTCTCCAGGTACTGCTGGCCGGGGCCGTGCCACCAGACGTAGGCCTCGGACTCCAGGTCCTCCAGGGAGACGAACTCCGACCAGCGGCGGTGCACGTCGACGACGGTGCGGCGCACGATCTCGGCCGTCTCCGGGGTCAGGGTGATCACCGGAGCGCCCCGCACGACGGGCACTGGTCGAGGTAGCGGTTGTAGGCCAGCCAGCAGGTGGTGCACACCCGCTCCCGGTCGGTGAGCGGACGCGGGTCGACCACGTCGTCCAGCTCGGGGTTCTCGGTCACGCGGACCATTCCTTCTTCTCCCAGGTGAAGCTGCCGTCAGGCCGCATGTAGACGAGGTGCGGGGAGACCCGCTTGCCCTCGATGAAGTGGATGCCGAAGCCCATCTGCCAGTTGGCGCCGCCCGATTTCAGGTAGCCGGCGCGGCTCATGTCCATGAGGCAGCCGACCTCCATCCCGTAGACGGTGCGGGTGACCTTCCCGGCGTAGGCCTCGGTGTGCGGGACGATCGCGGCCCGGTGGGTGTGGCCGATGCAGACGCTCTTGCCGACCGCGCGGGCCAGCCGGGTGCCGGTGGTCCCGGCCTGGCCGGACAGGCCGCCCTCGTCGCCGTGGCCGAGCAGCCAGCCGGGGGCGAACTCGAACATCTGCCGGTGGTAGGTGATGCCGAGGTCGTCGAGCCGCATGTACCGCTCGTAGCGCAGCTCCGGCTCGTCGGCCAGGGCCGGTGCGTTCTGCCGCAGGTAGGACTCGAGCCGGTCGGATCCGTGGTTGGACCGGGACAGGTGGCTGACGCCGAGCTGTTCGAGGATCCGCACCGTGGTGTCCCGGTCCTTGTGCAGCTTGCCGAGGTACTCGCCGCGCATCCCGCGCGTCCAGCGGGAGACCTGGGGGGCGTCCAGCTCGTCGCCCACGCACTGCACCGTGTCGGGCTGCCAGGCCTTGATGAACTTGGCCAGGGCCCTGACTGCGCGCGGGTGGTGGTAGGGCACCTGCAGGTCGGAGACGGTGACGACGGTCCTCATCGGGCGCCCACGTGGGCGTAGACGGTGACCGTGCGGACCGGCTCGTAGACGTGGGTGATCACCGGGAGCGGCTCGATCATCGCTTCGGCGGTCATCGTCAGCCGGTAGTCGGGGTCCAGCTGCTGGAACTTGATGTGGTACGGCTGGTCCCGGGTGGCCATGACGCGACCGTCGGCCGGTCCGCCCTGCAGGATCGCGGTGTGCTCCACTACTCGCTCACCACCGAGATCACGGCCTCGTAGTTGGCGGCCATGGT
>Ga0308174_10000862_pt1 | contig 13492 bp, 12 predicted proteins | sample PhyPR2_FD_203894 | JGI IMG/M metagenome (GOLD analysis project Ga0308174, IMG submission 203894) | Soil microbial communities from UC Gill Tract Community Farm, Albany, California, United States - DLSLS.P.R2 | ecosystem: Environmental > Terrestrial > Soil > Agricultural land | place: USA...
TCTCGATCATTTCTGGCAAAACCGACGCCTGACGGACGCGATATTCGCCGCCACTCCTCGGCGGATCCTCGCGCTGTCGCTGAGCGAGATGATCGAAGCACAACTTCGCGAGCGTTCAGGCGAACTCGTGCTGCCGCCCCGACTTGCTGCCATTCATATCGCAGAAGCACAGCTTGCCTTGGTCGAGAGCTGGCTTCGCGGCCGCGCCTTCGCGCATTCTCGCGATGTCGCGGCGGCGCTTCAACAGAGCAGTCAAGCTTCCGCCGCGGCACTCGGGCGGGCGCAGTTGCAGCTTCCGTAGTTTCCATTCAGGAGCATGCCGCAGACAAGGGGAGACGTATCGAGTGCAGGGCAGTTCACGACGTGGGTTGGCTATCATTCCGAGTGGCATCGCTTTCGTGTCGGCCGGACTACTCCTTGGCCATTCGGGGCGGCAGTTCTTCGGCCTCTCGCCCGATCTTTCGTCAGGCTTGATGATGGGCGCTGGCATCGGCGTGTTGCTCGTCGCAGTCACCTGCGGCGTTCGCGGTCGAACATCTACTCGGTCGTGACCGAGAACGCCCGCCGAGTTGGGTTGCCGCAGAGCAATGGCGGCTTCCCACCTTTAGCTGACCGTCTGCCTGCGACCCATCCGTGGCATTAGCGCGTGCGACTGGGGCAGGGCTTCCCTTTTGTGGTATGCCCCGGACCCGTGCGCGGCTGATGCATTCGGCGGGGATCCGACGCGAAGGGTTTATGGCGCACCAGTGAGGCCAGCCGTAAAATCGCAGGAGGACGAAGGGAGCAGGCGAAATGCGATATGTCCGCTGAAGCGCAGGAACTACACAAGCGCGCCCGAGTCACGGGCATGATCTATCTGCTCTACTTCCTTGCTGGGATGCCGCTGTTCCTGCGCAGCTCGTTGATCGTTCCGACGGACGCTGCCGCTACGGCGGCGAAAATCACTGCGTCGGAGAATTTGTACCGAACGACGATCGTCACCGACCTGATTAGCTACTGCCTGTACCTCGGGCTGTCCTACCTGTTTTACTTGCTTCTCAAACATGTGAGCAGGCCATGGGCCGTTATCGGCACCCTCTTTACCGTTGCTGGCTGTATCGTTCTGATTACGGCCACGGCAGCGCTAACCATTCCGCCGGTGCTACTTACCGGGAACCAATTCAGGGGCATCCCAATTGTCGAACGGCAGGCGTTCGCGCTGCTGGCGATCCGGTTTTACAGCCAAGCCTATGTTATCGGCTTACTTCTCTTCGGTGTTCAATGGCTAATCATGGGTCCGCTCTTCGCGAAGTCGCGCGTGGTCCCGAAGGCGATCGGCTATCTACTTACACTTGGCGGTATCGGCTGGGTTTCATTCGCCACTGTCACTCTCGCGGCCCCACCGTTCGCGGTGCTCATGCGCCAGCCGGTGCTGGTCGTTGGCAGCTTGGCCGAGCTAGCGTTGTTCCTGTGGCTGCTGATCTGCGGAGCGAAGCCAATCGGAAGACAAGAAATAGCATGAGCGCAGGGCGCTGCGGTGAGCGGCGCCGACGTGCTCGAACTCGCGGGACGGCGGCTTTTGCCGCGACCGCTTAAGTCAGCTTTCCACCCAAAGCTGCCGCTAGGGGGAGTAGTGGCAGCATTCGACCCGTTGCAGACGTTGGCACCGCGACCGGTTCACAACGAGAGCGTGGGCCAGACCATTTCGAAATAACGTTGCATGCCGAGCTTCCCCGTAGCGGATAGTTCCAGCCAGCAGCGCGGACTCCCGAGGGGCTCACCGCGGTGGAATAGCCATCCCTCCTGTTCAAGCGCACTAATCCAGCGCAGGGTACTGGTGTCCGGCACGATGCTATCCCGGCAAACATTACTAACCGTCAATTGCTTGCCTTCCAGCAACGCCACGTATGCAAGTAAGAGGATGTCCCAAGTTGGATTGGCAAAGTGGTGAGATCCGAAGAAGAACGCACGCGCGTGCCTAGCATCCAGCAACTGTCGTAACCGTTCAGATGTTGGACTTGAATGCGAGAACGGTGGATCATTGTCCGAGCGGCCCGTACTATGGCCAATGTAATGGCGACTACCCTGCGAGGGGTCTGACTTAGTCCCAACGTCCTGGAGTCGCCGCTTCAATATCCAGTTCCCGATCATATCCCGCCTTGTGAATGCACTTGGGAAACGTCATAGCCCCGACCCTAGTCTTGCTTTTTTCCGATCCCGATGCAGGCTGCCGGGGCACAAGTTGTGCACTTTTCTGAAATGACGTCGTTTAGTCCAACCGAAGGCCCGTGAAATCTCCCTAAAGTCAGTGCTTTTTTCCGTCGACGATGAAGCCTTGGGAACCAAAAGCCGTCTAGTTCACATCGCCTTACTCAACCTCAACCTTCGCTTCATGGAGAATTGGCGCTCGGGACAGATTGGCGCCGGTCGCTCGCCACTCGACTATGAGTCTCTGATGATCCTGATGGCCATCATCGTCATAGGTGCGGAGAAGGTTCTTCGAAGCGAGCTGGAACCTGACTTGCAGTCACTGACGCAACAGCTGCCTACGTCGAACGTCGGGCGTGTCAATCTGAGTTCGATAGCTGCCGCCACCGCTATCAATCGGGAGACAGTTCGCCGTAAGGTGCACAGTCTCCACGAAGCCGGCTTAGTCTGGCGCGACAAGGACGGTATCCGAACCGTGCCGGGAGCTATCCCCCATGACGTGATCCGCCGTGTTATTGGCGCCCAAGTCGATGCACTGACGCGGATGGTCAATCAGCTGACAAGACTTGGCGTGTTGACTTCCGGCGCGTTGAATGCGTGTCCCAACCGCTGACCTACTGGCTAGTCATCGCTTCGGCACCCGGTAAGCATCGGCGCGACGTTCGCCATTGAACTCAGCTTTCGGCCCTTGGCCGACCGCCGCTTCCGGCCATTGCAGACCTAGCGGTTGAAAGTGCATCCTCCCCCGATGTTCGAGGGCAACCAGATCGTGGAAACTTGTCCAGCACAGACGCAAATGTCTACTTTCCACCTGTTGCAGACGTAGCCTCTTAGGTCGCTTTCCGCCCAGGACTGTCGCTAGCAAATTGTCATCCTCCGCTTCAGCGAGGTCCAAACACGCGTTTTGTTTAGAGTAGCTGGCGAACTCGTTTGTCTGCCTACGCCGCTGCGTGCAGATAGGCTGGATCGAACTCGGCGAGTGCACATAGTTGCTCCCAGTTCACAACTTGGAAGCGGTTGCGGTTGCGCAAGAGAGCACCATCGCCATCCAATGCCTTCAATGTGCGGTTAACATGGACGCTCGTCAGCCCAGTCGCGTCTCCGATTTGCTCCTGCGTCATTGGGAACTCGAAGCTTTCAGCACTTCCAAGTCCCACGGCTTCGCAGCGAGCGACGAACTCACATAGCATGTGCGCCACGCGAGTCTTTGCGTCTCGCCGCCCCACGTTGAGCACCCATTCACGAAAGATAGAACCGTCAATCAGGGTGTCGCGCCAGAGGGCCTTGCCGATATTAGGGCGCTCCCACGCTAGCCTCAGAAGCTCTGCCTTAGGTATCCAGGCAACCGTTGCGGGCGTGATCGTTTGGAGCGAGTGGTCGGCACGGGCGAGAAATAGATGCTGAATGTCAAGCAAGTCGCCTCTGAGATGAAACGAGACGATCTGGCGCGCTCCGCGCAGGGACTCTTTGTAACGACAGGCATAACCGGCCGCTAGCAGACAGCACTGGTCTGGTATGTCTCCTTCTCGCACCAACTCACGAAAACGTGACACCCGTTCAGTCCGCAAAGGAAGCGTGCCGAGGCGTTTGATGTCCTCCTCCTCGAGGGCACCAGTCAGCTTCAACTTCCGAGTGAGCCAAAACAAGGGTGTGTCCAGCTCAGCCATGCTGGCCTTCGTGCGCGCGGTCCTCCGGAATGATGTCGAGCGCTTTGGCGAAGCCAAGCGTGTAAACGACCACGCCTTCGCGGTTCTCCGCGTCAATGCGGAACCTGAGGTCGACGACGCCGCTTTTGACATCCTCGCTGATCAGCTCCCGTACGGCGACTAGGACCTTCTTCTTCAGGCCGTCTATATCTGCGTATTCCAGACCATCTGGGTCGAGCAGTTCCTCGCTCCCGTCACGCAACTGCATGTAAAATCGCGGCACAACCTCTCCCTTTTCTGCCGAGAATAATACAGCGCAGTCGACGTCAAGATAACCTGCATCAGCATGCCCAATCGTCTGCTGATCTGGCGCGCATCTCGGGCGTGGATGTCCGCTTTCCACCCAAATGCGCCGTAGCGGAGTGCCTGCTTTCGACCGATTGAAGCTGAGGTGGATGGCTCTGAAACAGAGTGACTATTTTGTCGTTTACCCACCCTGCTGAACGTTGGACTCGTACTGTTCGACGGAGCCGTCACGGAAAACTGATCCCTAGCCCTCCCCGGCCAGGTTGATCGGTTCCGCTCTAAGGCGGCTCGGCAAGAGCGGGGCAATTGTCGAGTCGCTTGATGTGTTAGTTGCACCGCACTCATCTACGTTAGGCTTCGCAACCGTTCCCTCATGGTTGGTTTTAGGCCGCGGATGCCCCGCTATTTCTTTGATCTCCACAACGATGTGGATGTGCTCGACCCGGAAGGGAAAGAGCTTCCAGACCTGAGCGCAGCCGTGGCTCACGCCCTCCTTGAAGCTCGCACTATGATCCAGGCTAGTGTGGCTGACACCGGTAGAATCGATCTACGGCACCATATCGACGTTCGGGATGAGAGCGGCTCCATTGTGCACGTAATGCACTTTGAGGATGCGGTGGCAGTCCAGCGCGGAACGGAGTTTCTTAGTCGTCCTAAGGTCGCTGCATAGGCCCGGTTTTTCAGCCGCTCTTCGCAGCGCTTCTCGTCCTCGTCCGCTGCAAGCTCTCAGCTTAGGTCCGCGACGGGTTTGAAAGTAGGCACTGCGGGTCGCGCAGCGCCGCAAGCACTGGTCTACGGAAACCATCGCATTAGAGGCTATGACTTGCTCAGCGGTGTAGTAAGTTCGCTGCGGAAGGCTTATATCTAAGTCGCCGCCAGTCGACATCGACAGGTCCAAGCGCCAGCACCGCTTTCGCCCATCCTTAGCGGCTTTTAGCCGAGTGACGGTCAATCCGGGCCGCCTTCGCCACCAAGGACACGGCAATGGAGCATTTCGGAACAGTTCAGTCTTTCAACGAGACGACGGGTCACGGGTTCATCCGCCCGGAGAACGGCGGCACAGACTTGGGTTTCGAGCGGAGTGAGATCTTATGGGACCCCATGGTCTTACCGAGACCAGGCATGCGCTTGTCCTACGGGTTGAGTGGCAGGACTGGCCAAACCAGCGCGATTGACCTTCGAACGGTGCTCTCCGCGCGGCGGCCTTCAGTCCGCAGGTCCTTCAGCGTTTTCCGCTCTGCGGCCGAAGAGGCAACCACGAAGTCGGAGCAGGATGAGTGGGACAATGAAGGCGGCCACATGAGCTCCACCGCTGGCCAAGCGCGGCACATAGCTGGTGCGGAGCTGCCGTACGTTGTGACCATGAAACACGACCTGAGTGAAGCAACCGAACATCCATTCGCCACGATGCGAGAGTCGGAAGCCTTCATCAAGCGGAACACGCCAGTGCCCAGCCCCGCGCTTTCATCCCTATATGACCAGCCAGCCTCCGAGTTCGCAGCGCCGCCATCTCACGAAGGTGCCGCGACGAACGACGAGCAGATACTTGCCCGGCTCAGGGCCATCGACCAGCGCCTGCGGGCTATTTCATCCGAGGATGCGGCTTCAGTTTGGGCTAGTGGACTGGCTAGCACTGGCATTCATGAGCGTGAGCGGCTGCGCCTCATTGCCGAGACAGAGCGCATTCTCGACGAACTGGACGGCAAGCGCCGAGTTGGAACAGCCTTATGAGCTAAGGACCCTGCACAACTTTTTAGGACAATCCGATGATTGACCATACCTTCATAGCAGACTGGCGACTTGTCGCTCTCCCACTCATGATGACGGCCGTGGTGGCCGCGGTTGCTGCGACCATGGCGCTTTCACGGTTCAGCTAAAGACTTAAACTGACGTTTGAAGCGGCTCGCCGCAGTCGAATTGGGTCGCATTTTCGTCGAGCACTTGCTGCGGGGCTCAGCCAACTCTTGTAGTTTCGCTACGTTCCTGTTTAGGTCGAAAGCAGACACTCCGCTAATGGCAGCTTTGGGTGGAAAGCAGACGTTCTCTACGTGGCCTGAAGCAGTTCCGTGCAGTCCGCGTTTTCAGCATTCGATCCCGCATCGAATGAAAGGGACGCAGATAGCTCCCGATGAGCGTCGATCTGGTCTTGGATCGTGCGCAAGTTGGCCTCGACTGCCGCCATCGCATCTGCACCGGCCACGAAACGTAACGGCAGGTCTCCCGAGTCCGATAGCTTCACCAGCGCCGCAGCGAGCTTGGCAGGATCGCCACCCTGCTGCCCGTTCATCCCCTTCCAGGCGGTGATCGTTTCCGAAGTGCGGCCGGCATAATCATCGATCGAAAGCTCAGGCCAGATCGTGGAGGAACCCTCCACCAGCAGCTCTGTCCGGAAGAAGCCTGGTTCGACGGCCATCGTCTTGATGCCGAATGGCGCAAGATCGAATCGGATGGACTCCATCCAGCCCTCAAGTGCGAATTTGGACGCGGCGTAGGCGGCAACGAACTCCTGGCCGACAAGGCCCGCTGTTGATGTGATGGTAATCACCTGACCACTGCGCTGCTTGCGCATGACGGGCAGGACGGCGCGGGTTACGTTTAGCGGTCCGAAGAAGTTCGTTTCGATCTGGGCTCGAAGCTGGCCCGGGCTGATCTCCTCGAAGTAGCCAGCATAGAAGTTTCCGGCGTTGTTAACGAGAACATCTATGCGACCGAACCGCTCGACAGTCGCATCCACGGCAGCATTGGCCGCATGAGGATCAGTGATGTCCAATGCGACCGTCAGCAGGTTTTCGTAAGCGCCGATGGCATCGAGAACCTTGTCGGGGTTGCGCCCGGTCGCGACGACACCATGCCCCGCGGCGAGTGCCTTTTGCGCAATGTCGATGCCAAGTCCCCGACCGGCGCCGGTGACAAACCAGACCTTTTGTTGGGCCATGCAGAATCCTCCATGGGTGCTCCGGCGACCACCGGGCTCTGCACGCACAACGCCGTCAGCCGCGCAGAGGGCCCGAACTACTCACGCGGACCCCAATGCGCCTTCAGCAAATGTCCGCTTTGGGTCGAATGCGGATATAAGCAGACGGTCCGCTACCGGCCAATTGCTGCCGTTCCGTGGAGCGCCCGTTGCGGCGGTTCGCGTCCCACGCAAGTCGGTCCGTTACCTTCGGAATCAGCGTCGGCCAGTAGGCAAAGAATGGCAGAAGCGCGCGGCACACTTGAGCATCCTCAGTGGACTTAACGGGGGCAACGAAGAGCGGAACTTCATCGGCACATTCCGTCGTCGAGGCGGATGATACGGCTCTTCGCGTTCGCTTAATCAAGCCCGCGGTAATGAGCTCAGTGCCAGAAGCGCTCCTACAGCTCGCAGACTCGCGTCGGGCTAAGATCCGGTTGTAAGTCACCCACAGTAGTCGACAGGTACACACCAGCTGAAATGCAGTTTGAATGGCCTTCTAGCGAGCAGAAACTTCTCAGCGACGTTCAAAAATAACCCTAGAAAACAGTATGTTGGTGTAAGCTAACGGTGTTGACATCGCAGGGGTCGCAAGTTCAATCCTTGCCACGCCCACCATTTTACCCCCGCGAAGAGTGACTTGAACGCGCCTGCTATTCAGCGGGAACAGCCTCGCCAAACTTCTGTTCGCTGCTGCCGATGTCGCTGCCGATGTCGCTGCCGATCACGCGGCGCAGGAAGTGCGCGAGCCGTGTTTCGAGGGAGATTGCGATCGAGAAGTAGGACGGCACGAGGAGCAAGGTCAGGATCGTCGAGAAGATCAGGCCGCCGATCACCGTGATTCCCATCGGAGCGCGCCAGCTGTTGTCGCCGCTGATCGAGATTGCGGTCGGCAGCATGCCGGCGACCATCGCCACCGTCGTCATCACGATCGGTTGCGCGCGCTTGTGGCCAGCTTCCCAGATCGCGGCGTTTTTCGCCATCCCTTGGTTCATCATCTCCACGGCGAAATCGACGAGCAGGATCGAATTCTTCGCGACGATCCCGAACAGCATCAGGATGCCGATCAGCACGAACAGCGAGACTGGCTGCCCGGAAATGTGCAGCGCAACTGCCGCGCCCAAGGGTGCAAGAACCAAGGAGCCCATGTTGACGAAGGGCGACAGCAAGCGGCGGTAAAGCAGCACGAGAACGGCGAAGACCAGCAGCACGCCCGAGACCAGCGCGATGGCGAAGTTGAACAACAGCTCCGATTGCCACTTCTGGTCGCCGAGGTTCATCTGCTGGATGCCCTGGGGCAGATGCTTGACGCTCGGAAGGTTGTTCACCTTGGCCCAGACGTCGCCCTGCTGCACGCCGGGCGCGAGGTCGGCCCCGATCGACAGCCGGCGGAGCTGGTTCGAACGCTGGATGGTCGTGGGCCCAGAACCGAAGCCAATGTCGGCAACCGCTTTCAACGGCACCGAGCCTCCGCTCGACGTGGGCACTGGCAGGTTCTCGAGGATCGACAGGTCGCGGCGGGCATTCTCCGACAAGGACACCTGAATCGGGACCTGCCGGTCGGACAGTGAGAACTTTGCGCTGTTCTGCTCGATGTCTCCAAGCGTCGCGATACGAACGGTCTGGCTTAGAGCGGCAGTTGTCACGCCGAGGTCCGCGGCCAGGTCGAAGCGCGGTTTGACCGTGATTTCGGGCTGGGCGAGATTGCTCCCGACACGCGGCGCGCGCAGTCCGGGGACGGTCTCCATGTCCTTGGCGATCCTGTTCGCCACGATGTTCAGCTGCGCCGGGTCGGCACCGCCGAGGTAGAGCATGATGTCGCGCGAGTCCGCGTCGGGGCCCCCGCCGTTCTGGCTCTGGAAGCTGACACGAGCGTCGGGCATCGCAGCAAGCGTTGGTGACAGGTTGCGCTCGAATTCCGAGCTTTTCACTTTCCGGTTCTTCTTGAGCACGATGTTCACGTGCCCCTCACCGACGTTGACCCGCTCGAACACGCGTTCGACGCTGGGATCCTTGCTGATCACGGCCGCGACGCGGTCGACCATGCGTTCTGTGGCCTTGAGCGGCGTCCCAGGGGGCATGGTGATATTGACGCGTGAATAGTCGCTGTTCTGGGGCGGGAAGAAGGAGACGGACAGCGTTCCGAACAGGATGACGCTGAGCAGTAGAGTCGCGAACCCGGCGGCGACCATCGCCAGCCGGTGATCGTGCATGCGCGCGTTCCACCGTGCGGCCACGACTCCATGCCATTCGGCAAAGTCCGCGGGCGCCAACCGCCGGACGAGAAAACCCGTCAGCTTGCCCGCGCCATAGGCTGCCGTCGCTCCAACCAGTAGCGCGACGACGAAGCTGATCGCACCATTCCACGACAGCGTAGCGAGCATTTTCATCATTGCCCCTGTCGCCCCGACGAACGCGGCGGCGAGAGGGAGCAGGAGGAGGAAACCGGTCGCGTAATAAACGAAGTTCCGGCTGGGCTTGGGCTGCCTTTCGAGCAACGCATGCGCCTTCGTCGTATCGAGGCTCCAGTTGAGGATCTTCAGATAGATATCCATCCACTTCCAGGCGGCGTGCGGCTGCTTGCCGTGCGAACGGAGGAAGTAGGCGGAGATCAGCGGGGTGATCATCCGCGCGACGAACAGGCTCATCAGCACCGCGAGCACGACGGTGAAGCCGAACGCCTTGAAATATTGCCCGGCGATGCCGGGCATCAGCGCCACTGGGAAGAATACGGCGACGATCGCCATCGTGGTGGCGAGGACCGCAAGGCCGATCTCGTCGGCTGCGTCGAGGGCAGCCTGGTAGGCCGATTTTCCCATGCGCATGTGCCGGACGATGTTCTCGATCTCGACGATCGCGTCGTCGACGAGCACGCCGGAAACCAGGCCCATCGCCATGGTCGACATGAAGTTGAGCGTGATGCCCATGAGGCTCATCAGCCAGAAGGCCGGGATCGCCGACAGCGGGATCGCGATTGCCGAGATCATCGTCGCGCGGATGTCGCGGAGGAAAAGGAGGACGACGAGGACGGCCAGGATCGCCCCTTCGATGAGCCCTTCCATCGCCGACTTGTACTGCGCCTTGGTATAATCGACCGTGGTGAACACCTCGGAGAAGCGAACCTTCGGATTGACCTTCTCGAGCGCGCGAAGCTCTTTCCACATCGACGCGTAGGCGGTCACTTCCGACGATCCCTTCGACCGCTGGATCATGAACGTCACCACCTGGTGGCCGTCCTGCTTGGCGATCGAGCGCTGTTCGGAATTGCTGTCCTGCACTTGCCCGATGTCGGCGAGCTTGACGAAGCGTCCGCCCGGCAGCGCGATCTGCGTCTGCGAGAGCCGGTAGGCGTCGGGTGCATTGCCGAGAACGCGAACGGATTGCTCTGATCCAGCGACCTCGGCACGTCCGCCGGTGCCGTTCATGTTGCTTTGCCGCAGTTGCTGATTGACTTCGGCGGCAGTGATTCCCTGCGCTTCGAGCTGTGCGGGATCGAGGATCACCCGGATCGTCCGCGCGACTCCGCCGACGCGCTGCACAGCGGCAATACCTTCGAGACCGAGCAGGCGCTTGGCGACGTCGTTGTCGATGTACCAGCTGAGCTGCTCCAAAGTCATGTCGGTTGTCTGCGCGCCGACGTAGGAGATCGGCTCGTTCTCCGCGTCGACGCGGATGATCTGGGGCTCCAGAATTCCATCCGGCAGAGTGGCGCGGACCTGCGCGACGGCGTTGCGCACGTCGTTCACCGCCCGGTCGGTCGGCGTGCCGAGCTTGAACTGGACGAAGGTCTGGCTGTTGCCCTCCGTCACCGTGCTGCTCATCTCTTCGACGCCGGTCACACCGCGGATCGCGCTTTCAATCCGCTGGGTGATCTGCGTTTCCATCTCGTTGGGGGCCGCACCCGGCTGGACGACGTTGACGATCGCTGCCGGGAAATCGATGTCGGGCGCGTTGTTCACCTGCATCTGCGCGAAGGAAACAAGCCCCGCGAGCATGAAGCCGACGAACAGGACGATCGGGAAAACGGGGTTGCGGATGCACCAGGACGAGACGTTGCGGAAGTTCATCGTTCGACTTCCCTGCTGGCGCGTGTCGCCATGCGGCGATGATCCGCCGCAGTGCGCTGCACGCCTGTTATCGATGTACTCGGGCCCCCGGCACCAACAGACCGTCGGAGGCCGTTTTCGCTAGTGAGTTAGTGTATTACTAGAATAAGTCACCGAGTCAAGCGCTGTTCGGCCAATGCGCTAATTGGCTCGACGCTCGACAGCTTGGTCGGGCCCGCGCGCTCTGCGACTTGCCATGGTTCGAAGAGTTCTGCGGATACAGGGCCGCACCGCGTGAGTTAAGCGGCCAACACATCCTTTACGAGGAGCAATAAGCGATGGCGAAGAAGGCGACCGCGAGCGGCGGAACGAAGAGCGGCGGCGGCAGGAGCGGCGCAAGCAAGAGCGAGAGCAAGACGGGGACATCCGTTGCGCGAGTGTCCTCGGGCGGTGGCTCGGATGGCGGCGGTTCGGGCAAGCAGGACGGCTTCAAGCCGGGTGAGGCCGTGATCAAGCTGCTCCAGAGCCCGCTCGTCGCAGAGTTGATGGCCGTCGCGGCAACGGCCGCGCTCGCGGCACTCGCCGAGCATGGCTTCACCACGGGCGGTGAGGGCGCGCGCGGCAGACGCGCCGGAAGAGCCGTCAAGGAAGCCGGCAAAGCGGCTGCAGCAGCGATCGGCCGGAGGCTCAGCACCGAGGTGGAGGAGATCCGGAACGCGGCGAAGGCTAAGGGCGGCGCAACAGCGTAAGCCGGGCGCGGCCGATTTCACGGACGGCGTCGAGCTCGAGCCCGGCGCCGTCGACCTCGTCGCCGCGGCACGTCTCGACCGTCATCCAACCGCCTGGCGCAAGCCAGTCGGCGCGGAGGACCGAGCTTACGACTGCCGTTCCTGACCCGGCGGCGTAGGGTGGGTCGGCGAAGATCAGGTGGAAGGGCTCGGATTGGGGCAGGCTGAGGGCGGAGCCGCTGAGGATCTGGATGCTCGCGCCGAGCTTCGCGGCGGTCGCGCGAATGGCAGTGGCCGCCTTCGGATCTGTCTCGACGAACGTCGCATGCGCTGCGCCACGGGACAGCGCCTCGAACCCGAGTGCACCGCTGCCGGCGAAGAGATCGGCGACGCGAAGATCCTCGAACGAGCCGAGGCGGCTCGCGAGCATGGAGAAAAGCGCCTCGCGCACGCGATCCGCGGTCGGGCGGGTGCTCAAACCCGCCGGCGCCTCAAGGGTCCGGCCGCGCCACTTGCCGGCGATGATCCTCATTTCAGCGAGGAACGAAACGCGTTCAGCTCGGCCTCGGAAACCTCCTCGACATCGCCCGGCTGCAAATCCTCGACCGTCAGCGGGCCGTACGCCGTCCGGATCAGGCGCGAGACCTGAAGACCGAGGAAGGCGAGGACGTTGCGGACTTCCCGGTTCTTGCCCTCGGTGAGGCTCATCTCGACCCAGCAATTGCTTCCCGTGCGCCGTTCGAGGTTGGCGTTGATCGACCCGTAGTGGATGCCGTCGATCGTGATGCCATCGGCGAGATCCTCGAGCTGTGCCTGGCTTACCTGGCCATAGGCGCGCGCACGATAGGTGCGGACCACCCCGGTCCTGGGCAGCTCCAGCTGGCGCTTCAGCTCGCCGTCATTGGTGAGCAGCAGCAGGCCTTCGGTCATGAAGTCGAGGCGCCCGACCGGCATCAGCCGTGGCAGTCCCGACGGCAGGCGATCGTAGATGGTCGGGCGTCCCTTGGGGTCGCGCGCCGCAGTGATCGTCCCTTGCGGCTTGTAGTGGCGGAACAGGCGCGTCGCGGCGGCAGGCTCGACTGCCTTGCCATCGACCGTGACGCCCGCGAGCGTTTCGATGATCGTCGCCGGCGTCGTGAGCTTCTCGCCGTTAAGCGCGATCCGGCCGTCGGCGATCATCCGCTCGACCTCGCGTCGTGACGCGACTCCGGCGCGCGCCAGCAGCTTGGCGATGCGCTGCGGCCCCCCGCTGCCGCCGGCTTTGCTCGCCTGTGGCGTTGCAGGCACAGCGTGGCGCCTGGCGCTCTGGCGGCGCGGCACCGGTTTGCCCTTCGTTCGTTGCGGTGGCGAAGTCATTTGATCAGGACCATGGATGCTGTTCGGGAAGCGCAAGCAGGTCGTCAAGCGGATCCTCATCGTCGAGGACGAGCCGCTAACGGCGTTCGACAATGAAAATATCCTCAGCGATGCCGGATATGAGATCGTCGCAACCGTCGACGGCATCGACGAAGCGCTCGAGGCGCTCGACAGCCAGGAAGTGCACCTCGTCCTCAGCGACTTGCGGCTCAAGGAACAGCAGAGCGGCATGCACCTCGCCCAGGCAGCCAAGGAGAAGGGCGTGCCGAC
>Ga0308174_10000863_pt1 | contig 13476 bp, 21 predicted proteins | sample PhyPR2_FD_203894 | JGI IMG/M metagenome (GOLD analysis project Ga0308174, IMG submission 203894) | Soil microbial communities from UC Gill Tract Community Farm, Albany, California, United States - DLSLS.P.R2 | ecosystem: Environmental > Terrestrial > Soil > Agricultural land | place: USA...
ACTGCCGGTCGATTCCGCGTGCGGGAACCCATGTTCCTGAAACCATTGCGCGACCACCTTCTGGGTACGCATTCCCCGCGCCTTCCGGGCGGTATTGGTAGTCACCCGTGCTCACCCATGTGGTCAACCATCCACGCCCGCATTAACGACAGGTCATCCTGACGGGCAGTGACCTGACGCAGCCAATACGGGGATTCATGGTTCGCTGCACGGCGTGCCGCGACAGCAAGGTCCGCCTTTGCCCGTAGCACCTTGAACTCCATCCGGTGGCAATCCGCACAGTAACCCTCCTTCTTCTTCACCGCTCTGCCCATGTCTTCTTTGCCTTCCACTTCACCGTGTACCACTTCATCGGCAAATCGAATGTGAACCACCCAACCAAGCACTCACCCATCATTACTCCTAGTCATCGGCCCAATGCGTCGGTGTCCACTCAGGGTCCGGCACCGGGGCGGGAGGAACGTATTTGTGGAAGGAACACCGGGCCAGGTCGGCACGGTATGTGTACGGGTACTGCGCGCCAGGGTCTGACTTGTCAGACCTGTTCTTAACGCACGCCACCTTGTAGTCCCCGGTGGCCGGGTTAGCGGCCACCGTCAACACCAGCTCGGGATGCTCGGTGATTTTGTTCTTGATTTCCTTGCGCGGTGGAGGATCAAAGGGGGACTTCCCGTTGACCTCCGACGCGTGGTGCAGAACCACCACCCATGCCCGCGTGATGCGGGCCAGAGAATGCAGCTCGGACAGAATGTGCTGCTGGCCCTGGTAGTCCTCTGAGCCCTGGATATTCATGACGTTATCGATGACGATGACTTCGGGGTATTCGTCGAAGACTTCAACGTGCGCGGCAAGTTCTGCGCCCACGTCCTCCAGCGTCGGGCCGGAGTCAAAGCAGAAGATGAACTTGGACTCAGCCAGGGCGTCGGCGTAATACTCCATGCCCATCCCTGTATCCATTGCCTGCTCCACCGATTTGACGGTGTTACCGGAATGGATAGCCGCTAGGCGGCTGTTCGCTGTGTAGGAATCCATGTCTGCGCTGAAGTACAAGGTGGAAAGTCCAAGCTGGGCCACCCACCACATTGCGAAGGCAGATTTACCTGTGCCGGGGATACCGGCAATCATGGTCATTTGCCCCCGCCTGGGGACCACCCCGTCCGAACGCATCTCGGACAGGGTGGCCACCTGCGGAATGGGCTCGGCGTTAGACGTGGACTTAGTGAAGGCCCGTCCCGCCGTAAGCACTAGCCCTCAGTCTCTACGCGGAACCAACCCATTGGCGAGAACGCCACAATCAACTCGGCGCTCAATTCCTCGCGGACATGCAGTGAGCCACCATCATCTACAAACGCCTGCGCGTCGGCAATGTTCTCCCATAGGCCCTGACCGTCGTCATTGGTCAGGATGCGGACGGTGCTCACACGTACCCCGGCTCACCCTTGCGCAGCCACACCGGGTCACACTTGTCCGGTGCATTGCGCTGCGCGCCACACATGAATGCCTGCCACGCCTTACCGGCACCATTGACGCCGCTCTTGTGCTGCATGGGGCCGTGCTTACACACCGGACCCACCGACTGCGGGGCCTGCTGGGCGTAAGCCGGCGCGGACTGCGCCGCCACCTGCTGGTACTGCGCCACTGCCGGGGCGTTGTACGCCTGCTGCTGGGGCTGCTCGTACTGCACGGCGGTCTCAGCCACCGGCAGCACCTCGGCCACCGCGCCCACGCCCTTGATGAGCGCCACACCCGAGGCGATGCGTGCCGCATTCTCAATGACCCACCGCAGGTTCTGCTCAAACTCGGCGGGGTTGTCGCCCTGAATGTTCAGCATGGACCCGTCCGCCAGGTACGGGGAAATCTGAATCTTGTAGCTGTCAGACACCGTTCACTTCCTTCTCTTTTGATTGATAAGTTCTCGGTTCTCGGCCCGATACTTTTCTTGGTGCCGCTTTCGGCATGGCTTGCACGTGCGCCTGCCATTCACGGGCGGCTCGGTGAACGGATGCCCATGCTTGCAATGCGTCTTTACCGCATTGCCGCAACTGCTCCGGCCCTTGGCCGCTCGGTCTGCATTGTTGTCACCCTTGGTGCCCACCATGAGGTGGGCCGGGTTACAACAGGGCGGGTTGTCGCACCTGTGCATCACGCACAGGCCGTCGGGTATGGGTCCGATGAATACTTCATAGGAAACCCTGTGGACGCCCCGCGTTTTCCTGTCAACTGCAATCGCGCCATACCCGGTGCTGGATCGGGCCCTTTGCCATTCCCAGCACCCGGTGTCTGTGACGACCACCGCTGCGAAGATTTTGGCTTCCAACTCCTTCTTGGTCACGCACATAGTCTTGCACAATACCAGTAAGGCTCAAAGAGACTTGGCACAATCTTTACGTTTGCGTGTCCCACGGCGCTGGAACCTCCTTGGCGCGCTCGCCACCCACAGCGAAACAGAATGGGCGAACACCACACGCAGTGCACATGGGGGAAGGGCTTGCCATCAGCCGGTTGTTCTTACGGCGGTGATCCGCCTCGGCATACGTGAAATCCAGACGCTCACGCGTCCACTCCGTCAACATCTTCGGCATGGTGGTGGCCCCGGAGCGGGCCATCCAGTACGTGCCAATGTCGGCGGACGTGTTCTCCTGCTGCCACACCGCCTCACGGTAGGTGCCAAGCTGGAGCGTGTTGTCCGGCTCACGGGAGTTGGTCTTAACGTCCAGCACGATCAACTGCCCGTTGTGAACCATGATCCGGTCGATGAAACCCTTGACCCGCTGGCCACCGATCACCACGTCAAACTCGTACTCGATGGCGGGCCTGCCGTTGTTGTCGATCCACACGTCCCACGGGGCCGTGAGCCGCCAGGACTTCCACGCCAGGCTGAACGACGGGCCATGCTCCTCCCACCACCTGTGGTCCTCCTTGTTCGGGTACGCCTTGCTGGACCGCCCGGAGCAATACCACTCCTTGCACAGCACGCCCGACCTGTGCTCGTCCTCCTGAATCTGCTGGCCAAACTGCTGGTGGAACTCGGCCCGAACGTCGTCGTCGCTCATCACGTCGCCGTGCTCGATGAGGCGGCGGTCAAAAATCTCCGACACGATGTGCACCGCCTTGCCACCCACACCGGCCCACATGGGCCGGGACTTGATACCCAACCCGCGTTCCAGCCGGTACTGCTCACCACACCTCAGGATCGTGGACACCTGCGAATAGCTCAGGTGCTCGGGGATATTCAAATCTCCCACGTTCGTTCCTCCAAAACCTCGCCACGGGAATGTGCCCAATGCCTGTTGTGCAGGCTGATGAAATGGTCACTGGTCATGCTCCACGCCATGTCACCGTCAAGCTCCTTCAGGTGCTCGTCGTAGCCACAGCCCGCAAAGTCGTCGCACTCTGCATGGACCTCAAACTTTCCGTCCATGTCCTCGTAGGTGGAGCCGCCGATGAGCATGACCCCTCGACAGGTCAGCCTGTTGCGTCTCGGCTCAGTCATCACTCTCTCCATATCCGCTGCGCAACAGGTGAAGGTCCGCCCGCAGACCGCTGTACGTGGCCTCGTCGTCCACGTCGTTGTCCAGGTAGATACGCCGACCCGCCAGCTCCAACAGCTTCGTGTCCCACGCCTCACCCTCCTTGTCAAGTGCCGGCAGGTGCAGCAAGTAGAGGCTGCTGCCGATGACGACCGTCATCACCGAGGGGGCCAGCGGTCCAGCTTCCACCGCGTACGCGTCGATCCAGTCCACGACGCCCTGCTCGTTGATCCCGGTCGGCCCCATGACGCTCGCCTGGATAACACCCAACACCTGCACCAGCCCCTGACGTTTGGTAGACGTTCGGTAACGTTTGCTCCCGATGACGTAGAAACTACTACGCCAGGTACCGGATCGAACAGGGTTTCGGCGGGCTGGTCACCTACCATCTTTGTTCTAGCCCGATGTGACTACGCCCACGTAGTCACCCTGTGCTCTTGACCTGCACACAATACTATGACCGGGCACTGACAACGCCGTAGCCCCGACCCCTGCGATGACCGTAAACGCGCTGTCAGTGCGCCCTGGTTATACTTCCGAGCGAAGCGAGGAACAACGGGGGGTTGTCCCTGACGGGCCAACACCGACCGTCAGGGAGGGGGTGGATGGGGTTGGACCTGACGGCCCACCCCCCGACCGACAGGGAGGGGCTGTCCGGTAGGGTTTGCCCTGCTGGTCTGGAGACGGCACAAAGAAACCCCCCGGTCACTGCCGGGGGGTTTCCTGTTGGTTCAGCCATCGCCCCGCAGGATGCGGGCCACCTGCCTCAACAGGTCATCGGGCATCCGTCCTCGCTCGCGCACCATGCGCTCAGCCCACTCCTGCGGCGTCTCACGCCGGGCGGGGGATGGCGTTGCCGTCGTCATCGATCCACGGCTCCCGCACGTACCACTCGTCAATGCCCGGCCTGCGCGGTACGCGCCAGAACCCCTCCGGGGTGTCCGGGTTGTAATACACCACCTGGTCCTCCACGAGTAGACCAGCGATCCACCTGTCAAGCTGTCGCTGCAACGACTCCCCGATGGGGAGTCCCTGTTCCTTCCTGGCCTGCGACCGCAGCATCCGGGCCGCGTTCAGGTGCCGGTGCTCCGGGCGCAACTTCCACGGGATGCCCCGCCCGGTCACCGCGTACTTGGACGGCACGTTGATCCGGCCCTCCACCACCGCCAGGCTCACCGCCTTCTGCGTCACGTCGATCCCCCGGCGCTTGTGCTCCTCCACCACGTCCTGCTGCGTGGCCCCAGCACGCAGCATCCTCTCGGCCACCTTCAGGTCCAGCTTCGCTGCTGGCATGTCCACCACCCCTTACCGGGCTCGTATCGCATGGGTCTGACACCCTCTGCCGGCAGCGTAGCCGACGCGCTCACTCCGGTGCAACGATTGACAACACCAGCAAAATCTCTACGATCAGACCATGCAAAACCGCAGGTCAGCGTAGGTGAAAGACTCGTACTCTTGTGTGCACACAAGGGGGTGTACACACAACACCAGTTCGGCTACAGTGAGGCGCACACACACCGGCACGCACTACTAGACATGGGGAACGGGGCACGACATGGCAGCAATGACGCTCAGTGAGGCGATTGACGAGTACGTGGGATCGCGCACGAAGCAGTACAGCAACTCCACCATCGAGATGCGCAAGCGGGCGCTGTCGATCTTCCTGCGGGAGACCGGCAACATCAGCGTGCGTCACCTGGACGCCCGCCACGGCGAGGCGTTCCAGACCTACCTGCTGTCGCCCGGCGCGGGCCGGATGAAGAACGGCTACGAGCCCGCCACGGTGAACCTCTACATGTCCATGCTGTCGGGGTTCTGCACGTGGTGCAGGCACCGGAAGTACCTGCCGCTGGGGAACAACCCGATGGCCACTGTCACCACCCTCCAGCTCGGTGACAAGGACCGCCTGCGGGTGCCTGCGGTGGACTTCCCCCGGCTGCTGGACTGCGCCCGCACCCCGCACGACCGGATCGTCACCGCGCTCGGGCTGTACCTGTTCCTGCGGCAGTCGGAGGTCGCCAACCTCCGGGTCGGCGGCGTGGACCTGGACGCGGGCACCATCAAGGTCACCGTGTCCAAGACGCGGGTGGCCGGGGGGAAGATCTACGTCATGCCGATCAGCGAGGAGCTGGACGAGGAGTTGCGGCGGTGGCTGACGTGGTACGCCAATGACGTGAGGGATGAGCTGGGGTCTCTCCAGCCCACGTGGTACCTCGTGCCGCGCCGGAACGCGCCCCTGATGAGCAACGACGGTACGGGGTTCAAGGGTGGCACGGCGGCGTGGCCGGAGACCGGCAACTGCCTCCCGACCATGAAGTTGATCAACGTGCACAGGTACGCACAGCGTCCGCTGGAACGGCTCGGGGTGCCGATGCGCGGGCTGGACGGGGCTTCTAACATGGAGGGCGTGCACACACTGCGCCGGTCCGGCGCTCGGGCACTGTTCGACTCACTGGTGGAGCGGGGCGAGGGGGACGGCGCACTCAAAAAGGTGTCGGCCATGCTGCACCACAAGCACACGCAGATGACGCAGCACTACCTTGGCATCCGGGCCGACGAGAAGGAGCTGATGGACATGCTGAAGGGAAAGCCGATGTTCCCCCGGAGCGAGTCCGCTAACGTGGTCCCGTTGCACAAGGTCGAGAACAACTAACCATCGAGGGTAGGAGAGGGAATCATGGCAACGATTACCAAGAAGTTCACGGTGTGTGACACCTGTGGTCGGGAGGGGGACACCACCCCGTTCCGGGTCGGCACGATCACCGGCAGCACCCGCCAGGTCGACCTGTGCGACGACGACAAGGCCCCGCTGGTGGCGCTGCTGGCCAAGACCGGCGGCATCCGCCGCCGCCCCGGTCGCCCCGCCGCGCACACGGTGGAGGAGATTGACAAGATGGCCGAGCAGCACAAGGCCGAGACCGCCAAGCCGGCCCGCAAGCGGGCCGCACGCAAGACGGCTCAGGTAAAGGCTTAGTCAAGGCGCACCCCGCCTACAACGGAAGCACCGCACGTCCCGCATACTCGGGCGTGCGGTGCTTTTGTGTGCCGCTCCAGACCAAGAGGGAGACATGGCATGGCGTCTGACAGGGACGTACAGGGTTGGGCTGAGGAACTGCCGGACAAGTTCCTAGAGTGCCGAGACTTCGGGCACTCGTGGCGGGCGTTCGGCGTCAGATTTGACGAGGAGTACAACAGCTACGAGCGGACGCTGCGCTGTGCCCGGTGCCGCTCTGAGCGGCACGAGGCGTTGTCCCTGTCGGGAGCCAAGTCCTCGCGCGGGTACCGCTACCCGGATGGGTACCAGGCCCCTGCGGGCACGGGGCACCTGGTCCTGTCTGACCGGGACGCGCTGCGCATTGAGTCGATCACCCGTCAGGTCAATGACCCCACGCTGCTGAAGCGTGGCGCGCAACTGGAGATGGCGAAGCAGAAGCGGAAGGGGCAGACCCGTGGCTAAGGAGTTGGTGATCCTCGCGTGGTGCGACGTGTGCCAGGGCGAGGACATGCGCAGTGAGGGCGAGTCGTACACGCTGGGCATTGGCAATGGGAAGTTGCTGGAGCTGGAGCTGTGCGACCGTCACGCCAAGCCGGTGCGTGAGGTCATTGCGCTGCTGTCCGCGCACGGCAAGCCGCCCTCGGATGCGCTGCCGGTGCCGGGCAAGCGTGGCCCGTACAAGAAGCAGGTGATCCCCACCCAGGCCGGGCCGGTGGCGACGGATGGGCGCAGACGCGCCCGGCTTGAGCAAATCGACCCACGCTCGGACGACGGGGCCAAGCGCAATGTGAGGTATTGCGTCCTCTGCGCGGTGGGCTTTGCCTCAGAGTATGGCCTCAATCGCCATCTCAAAGAGGAGCACGGCCTGTCCTCGATGCTGACGCAGGGTGAGCTTTACGGCGGCGTGTGCCCCCAGTGCGGCGAGGACACGGGTCACATTCGCGCCCTGTCCAACCACGCCACGAACGCGCACCAGTTGGCCGGGCCGGTGGGCAGGTTGTTTGCGTTGGCTGCTGCGGAGGACAAGTACGGCGTGGTGGCTCAGACGCGCAAGCGTCTGGAGGAGTCTGCGGACACGCTGCTGTGAGCGACTTCCTGACCGTGCCGGAGGTGGCCGAGAAGCTGAAGCTGTCCCGCATGTCGGTGTACCGGCTCATCTCCAACGGCGAACTGAAGTACCATTCATTTGGCAAGGCGTTCCGTATCAGCAAGGCAGAGTTTGAGGACTACCTGAAACGCTCTGTACGGCCCTGAGACGCACGAAAAACCCCCTCCGGTACACCAGCTACCAGAGGGGGTTTTGCGTGTCTCACGGCGGGGTCTAGACCGCGAGACGTTGGGAGCGATCACACCGGAGGCAAACCAGCCAGGGCCACTCCGTCGCGGCAGCGGTGCTGCCCGGCGGTTCGGGCCGTAGGATCAGCCTTGCAGTGTTCGCCCCACACTTGGGGCAGTGGAAAGTGCGGGTCTCAGTAGTAGTCGCCGTAAGAGACGCGGGGGTCTCGGACACGGTTGGCCTCCCTCTCACGATTCCATTCCCGCTCTGCGGCCAGCCGCAAAGCCTCACGTCGCATCTCAATATGTTCATGGGCGGCGAAATACAGCCGGTCCGGTGGCTGCCAGCGATGCCACACCTTGACGCAGGTCATGCATTCCCAATACAGCACGCCGTCATGGATGCCGCGCTCGATCACCCCGGCCACGTTGTCGCTGCTGCGACAGCTGGGGCACTTGGTAACTGCTGCCATGCCTTACCCCTCTCAGAGAATGGGAGAGCCCCACCGGGCGGAGAACAAGGGGGAACTCGACGCCCGGTGGGGCTGTAACCCAACTCCACTGCACCACCGGGGGGGGTGATGGGGCGGTGAAGCCGGCAGAAGGAACACTGACACACGCAGGGCCACCTACGCCAGTCGGCGTAGGTAAAGGTTGGACAAGTAGCCCCAAAGTGGGGCGCTGTGGTAGAGGACGCCGGGCCTTGGTCGGGGGTTGGTCAGGGTTTGGTCAGCGTTCTGCCTGCTGTCCGCCGCACGGCCCCGAGGTGCGTACGCTCCCGGCCATGACAGCAGACGACGCCATGCACAAGCTCATCACCCAAGCGGGTGGCATTCGGGAGCACCTCGGCTCCCTCCTTGATCGGGTTGACCGGATCATGAAGCAGCAGCAGGAAATCGCCATCCAGCAGAAGGAGACGGCTGCGCGGCTGGAGGCGCGCACCAGGGCCGGGCGCACCTTCACCGAGAAGGACGTGCGGGAGTGGCTGAAGGACAACCACAACCCCCTGTCCCAAGACGGGCTCTCGTGAGCGAGGGCGCATTCCTTGCCCCCAAGGAGCGGTACTGCTACCTGTGCTTCCGACCCCTGCCGGACCTGAGGTGGTACCAGCGCATCGCGTGGGGCGTGTTCGCCCCCGACGACAACAGGTGCCCACCCAAGGATGACTGGGAGTGCTTTGAGCACTTCACCGAACGGCCAGGGTGGTCCATCCCCGACCCGGAGTTCCGCCGGAACCTGCGGGAAAAGATCATGGAGGAGTTCAACCACAACCAGAAGTTTGAATGACGGCACAAAAAAAGAGCCCCCCGGATGGGAAGTCCGGGGGGCTCTTTCACGTACCCAATTTTAGAGCAGAACACACAGCCATCTATCTCGTGAATGGATGAATGTGGACACCGGGCCAGCGGAGGGTAAGAACGCCAGCCCGGTGCCGTCACAGACAATACACGTCCGCCAGCAGCGTCGCGCAATCCGCATCCAACACGCCGGTAACCGGCAGCCGATACGCACCCTGGAACCGGCGCAACGCGTCGGCATCCCCCACCGTGGAGGCCAGCACCTGCGCCTCCCGCTCGGGATCACCCAGCCACTCCGGCACTTGGCCGGCAGCGGCGCGCTCCCCCAGCACTTTGGCGGTCTCCACGTCCACCACCCCGGTAACGGGTAGCTTCCACCGGCCCTGTACGCCACGCACGCGGGCGCACAGCTCGTCGGTGTAGGTGGACCCCAGCGTGGCCAGCTTGCGCGCTACAACGGCCACGTCACGCCCAGTGTCTCCCGGTCCCAGCTCGCGGTAATACCAGCGGGGAATCACAGCCGCCTCACGGTGACCGACAGGAACCCGCCGAAGTTGGGCCGGTTGTCGCCACTGCGTGGCCCTGTCCTCTTGAACTCAATGGTCTCCACCAACGCGTCAAAGGTCTCCCCGGTCACGAAGTCCTGCACCTGCACGGTGGCTCGCTCGTTCTCCACCGCCTCCAGCGCCTGGACCCGCTGCCATGCGTAGCCCTCCCTGCCGAAGGGGGTGCCACCACCGGAGCGTTCAAGGTCAAAGCACATGAGCGGGTACTGCACCATCCGCTGACGCGGGGGTGACGGAATCGCTTTGATCTGAAGGGAGTCCACGGACGGCGCAACCAAACCGTCTGTGCTGCAACCCAATTCAACCTTGAAGGACACGAACTCTTGGGTGCCCGGTGGGCGTCCCCGCAAGGACAGCCCGATGGAATCCGCCGAGGCGGCGGTCATGCCCCGGATGAACAGCTCGTTGCCGCCAGGGTCAATGACCGAGAACTTGGCAGAGCCACCGGGAACCCGCAGGCCCAGGTCGGCCCGCTCAAAGGACTTCTGCTCCACGGTGCCATAGCGATGACGGCCAGAGACCAGATACCCGGTCGGCTCGTACTGCGTGGCCGACTGCATGTAAATGCCCTCACCGGCCACCGCCAGGACAACCCGCCCCGAGGTGCCCAGGAAGGCCACCGACGTGACCCGCCCATTGGTGTGGGTCTGTGCGTCCCACGCCCAGGCGAATTGCATATCGCTGATCTGCTCGGACAGGTTGACCCTGACACAGCCGCTACCACCGTCCGGCATTGCCGCCTCCACGGCGGCATACAGGTAGCTATCACGGGCCGACAGGGACCGCACCGGGGATTGGGTCTCGATCAGCAGCGGCCCATAGGACACGCCGCCCTGACCGTCAATGAGCCCCACCCGCAGGCCCTTGCTCGTGCCAATGCCGAGGTAGGCACCGAGGTACACCCGCAGGGTGTGGATTTCCTCACCCGGTGGGAACTCAGCAATTTGATACGCCTGTGACAGCTTGGGCAATGACCCGGCTGTCGCGTCCTCCAGTGTGAAGCGATAAATGAGCCCCTGTCCACCGCCGTACCCGGCAGCGAGAATGGCGGACGGGGACTCCGCAATGCTGGTCCACGTCCAGCCGGGGTCCGGGTGCGTGAACAGCGCGTCAACCGGCCACGTCCCGGCTGCCATTGGCATCTCATACAGCGACGCACCGGCAGAGGCAATGATGCGAGACTTGGCCCAATAGGGCACGGGCGGGGCCGGTGCCCCGGTGACCAGATTCGCCACGGTGCTACCGGTGCTGGCACCCCAGGCAATGGCCGTGTCGGTGCCCACCAGAATCTTGGTCCCGGCCACGGCCACCCGCGTTGATGCGGTGACCCCGGTAATGGTCGCACTCGCGGTGGAACTGCGGCGGCGAATGACGCCGTTCTCCACGGTAAAGGTCACGTCCGTGCCGTCCGGGGTTTTGCCGGTGCTGGCATAGGCAACCTGCCCCGCAGCGACCGGACCAACCTTGGTGCACCGCTTCAGCAGGGTGAAGCTGTCCTTGGTCCACGGGTCAATGCCGACCGACTCGGTAAAGCGGTACGGCGTGGCGTCATCGGAACCAGGCTCGTAATACTTAATGCCCGCACCACGGTGCCAGGACGTTTGCGACCGCAGCCAGAACTGGTCGAGGGTCTGCTCGCCAGCCTCTTTGCTGGAGTCGAATTGCTGCTTGGACACCGACGCGCTTTGACGCACGTACGGGCGGGCGTCGGACGTTGCCGCCAGGAAGGCGACACCGCCAATGGCCACGTCAAACCGGACCCCGCTCTGGGCAAAGGTTTCCGAGGTCTCCCGCGCACTCAGTAGTGCGGGCAGACCCTCGGAGATATCGGGGGCCACCGACAAGTCAAAGCTCACGGTGACTCCTTACAGAACGTAGGTGATAGTGGAATAGAAGGAATCGCCAGCAGACCAGGGAACGTTCGGGTTAGTGGAGGCATTGATCGTGAGCACGCCAGCACTGGAGATGCTGTAAATGAACCCGTAAGAGCCGGGGTTCTGCACCACGCCACTGCCGGACTGATTGAAGCCAGCGCGGGCTGCTGCCGGAATGGTCAGCACGTCCACGTCTGCGATACTGCCGGTGGCTGAGGCGGTAATGGTGGCCGCACCAGTAGCACGGGTGAACCGCAACTGCACCGTGCAGACGCCATTGCACACCTTGTAGGACGACGATGCAGTCACCGTCCATCCGGCCTTTGCGACGAAACCCGTACTGACCCAGCCGGTGTCGCTGATGTTGCTGGCCTTGACCAGGCCTGTGACGGTGAGCGCGTTAGCAGTGATCGGCCCGTTCACGTCAAAGGTGCCATTGGCAAACAGGGTGGTGCGGGCCTTCTCTGTCCCATCCTGCGCCAGCCGCGACACCACGGCGGTGGTGCCGTCGCCAGGATCGCCAAGGTAATACGCGGCCTCGTACGTGTTCGCACCCGTGCTGGCCTTGCGGAAGATACGCACCGTCCGCTGGGAGGTACTGCCAGTGTCGCCCACCTTCACGTCGCCAACGGCGGTGAGGAAGTCGCCCCCGTTTTGCAGGGTGCCGTCCGGGCCAAGGGAGGTGCGACCCACCTCAACGCCGTTCTCCACCAGCACGTTGGTCATGCGGGAGGTGGCCTGGGAGTTATCCAGATACACGCGCCCCTCGTACGTGTTGGCCCCAACGGCAGCCATCTTGTAAACGCGGTAGAAGCTCTGCGTCGCGCTCGTCACAGCGCCAATGGCGATATGCCCAGCGGCATTGAGTGCCGTGCCGGTGAACTGCGGCGCGGCCAGGGTCTTATTGGTCAGCGTCTGCGTATTGGTGGTGCCCACCACGGCACCCGTGGCACCGTGTGCCGCCGTGGCGGCGGTGTGTGAGGTCAGGGATGCCGTGGTCGCCAGGGTGCCGGGGAACACGTTGCTGGTCGCGGCCAGGTTCTTGTTGGTCAAAGCCTGCGCGTCATTGACGCCGACAATGTTTGACGTGACGCCGTGGGCCGACACGTCGGCCTCATGCTCGCGCGACTCCCGCAAATCCCGTGCGGTCAAAGCGTGCCGGATGATCGCACCATTGGCGTGCGCCTGCGCGCTCGTGCCGTCCTGCCCGCGCTGCACGACCAGGGTGTTACCCGAGACCTGCGTGACGGTGACGATTTCCTCAGCCGAGCTACCGGCGTCCAGCAGCAGGGTAAAGGGGGTGGAGCCGGGCAGGCCCACCACGGTGTCCACCGACAGGGCGGTGGCCACGGCGGTGACGCCGAGCTGGAGCACCATCTTGCCTGCGGTGGAGGAATAGAAACGAGTTACAGGCATTAGCGCGTCCAGTGGATTCGGGCCGGGTATCGGTCAGAGAGGATGCGTCGCTCCTCGTTAAGCCGCACGGTGTACTGCTTGGCGAACTTGTCAGCCAAAGCCGACGCGGAGCCCAAGGGCCGGGGCGTGGCCAGCTCGTCGGCGGCGGCGTGCTGCACCGCCAGGCGGGACACGTCCAGCATGGGAATGATTCGGGCCAGGGCACCCAGGACCAGCAGATCCTTTGCGCCGGACTGGAGTCCGGTGTCGGCAATGGTGGAGTCGGCGGTGTTCAACGGGGTGGGACGCACGCCGTACACGAGCTGCACCGGGTAACCGATGGGCACGTTGCCCAGCCGCACCGCAATGCCGGACGCGGAGATGCCGGAGTCCACGGAGAACTCCACCTCCCAATTGCGCACCCGCTCCCAATTGCCAAGGTTGTCCTTCCACCGCACGTCAAAGACAGCCTCAGCCTCACCGGGCACACCCCACGCGTTCTGCAGCGGGTCACTGTGCGTGAACGTGAAGGTCTTAACGCCG
>Ga0308174_10000864_pt1 | contig 13470 bp, 9 predicted proteins | sample PhyPR2_FD_203894 | JGI IMG/M metagenome (GOLD analysis project Ga0308174, IMG submission 203894) | Soil microbial communities from UC Gill Tract Community Farm, Albany, California, United States - DLSLS.P.R2 | ecosystem: Environmental > Terrestrial > Soil > Agricultural land | place: USA...
GCGCACTCATGACATGCTTGATGCGGGTGTAGTCCTCGACGCCATACATGGACAGGTCCTTGCCGTAGCCGGACTGCTTGAAGCCTCCGTGCGGCATTTCGGCGGTGAGCAGGATGTGGGTGTTGATCCAGACGGCGCCGAAGTCGAGGTCCCGGCTCAGGCGCATCGCCGTACCGTGGTTCGAGGTCCAGACGCTGGAGGCCAGGGCGTAGTCGACGTCGTTCGCCAGTTCCACAGCCTCGTCCTCGGTGCTGAACTTCTGCACCGTGATGACCGGGCCGAAAGTTTCCTTCTGGACGATGTCGTCGCTCTGCTTGGCGCCGGTGACGATGGTGGGCTCGAAGAAGAAGCCCTTCTCCCCCGCGCGGTGCCCGCCCGTCTCGATTTTGCAGTTCTCCGGGAGGTGCTCCACCACGGAGGTCACCGCGTTGAAGTGGTTGATGTTGTTCAGCGGGCCGAAGTAGTTGTCCTCGTCGTTCTGCGAGCCGGTGTGCAGGGTCTTGGTGTGCTCGACCATCGCGGCGACGACGTCGTCGTGCACCGAATCCTGGACCAGGACGCGGGTGATCGCCGTGCAGTCCTGCCCGGCGTTGAAGAAGGCGAACTCGGCGATGGCCGCGGCGCTCTTCTTGATGTCGGCGTCGGCGAACACAATGGCCGGGGCCTTGCCGCCGAGTTCCAGGTGGGCTCGCTTGAGTCCTTTGGCGGCGCCGGAGGCGACGGCGATGCCGGCGCGGACGGAACCGGTGATGGAGACGAGACCGGGGACCTTGTGCTCCACCATCATGGCGCCGGTCTCGCCGGTGCCGAGGACAACGTTCAGCACCCCGGCCGGGAAGATCTCACCGGCAAGCCGGGCCAGCACCAGGGTGGATTCGGGGGTGGTGTCCGAGGGCTTGAGGACAACAGTGTTGCCGGCGGCCAGGGCGGGGCCGATCTTCCAGATGGCCATGAGGAACGGGTAGTTCCACGGGGCCACCTGCGCCACGACGCCGATCGGTTCCCGCCGCACGTACGAGGTGTGGCCTTCAAAGTACTCGCCGGCGGACTTGCCTTCGAGGACGCGAGCGGCACCGGCGAAGAAACGCAGCTGGTCGGCGCCGGCGGCCACTTCCTCGGCGGCGATCAGGGAGCGGACCTGGCCGGTGTTGCGGTGTTGGGCCTCGACGAGCTCGTCGCTGTTGGCCTCGACGGCATCGGCGAGCTTGAGCAGCATCAGCTGGCGCTGCCCCGGCGTGGTGTGCTTCCAGGTCTTGAAGGCGTTCTTGGCAGCGGTCATGGCGGCGTCGACGTCGGCCTGCACCGAGATCGGCGATTGGGCCACGACTTCGCCGTTTGTCGGGTTCACGATGGGCAGCAAGCCTGTGCCGGCGGGGGTGGCGAACTCGCCGCTGATGAAGTTCTGCAAGGTTTGAACCACGGTGTACAACCTCTTTCCTACTGCCAATGACTGCCTATGACGGATGTGTGACTGGTCACGAGCCTATGCCAGGCGTCCAAGCCAGGGAATAGGCACCTGCACACCGGTGCCGCAATACTTTAGTGCGCTTGACCAGCACGCGGTTATCCTGACTTCATGGCCATTTCACTCGCCGCCCTGCTGGGAGTTCCGTCCCTTAAACTCGCCAAGGCCGGCCTCGCCGAGACCACCTGGCACGAGGACATCCTTTGGGTCGCCGTCACCGAACAGGAGGATCCGCAGCGCTTCCTCAACGGCGGGGAGCTGATCCTGACCACAGGAATGCGGCTCAGGAGCGCCGCGGAGCAGCGCCGCTTCGTCCGCCAGGTCCAGCGGGCCGGCGCGGTGGGGATCGGTTTCGGCGTCGGCCTGACCCACGAGGCCGTGCCGCAGGCCCTCATCGCAGAGGCCAACCGCTGGGGACTGCCGGTGGTGGAGGTCCCCTACGAGACGCCCTTCATTGCCATCGGAAAGCTGGTGGCCGACGCCCAGTCCGCGGACCACTTCGTCAAGCTGGAACGCCTCATCGCCGGGCACCAGATCCTGGCCCGCGCCCTGCTTACCGGCGGAGGCCTCGCCGAACTCCTGAAACACCTGGGCTCAATGCTGCGCACCGAGATCATCCTGACCCAGTTCACCGCCCAGCTGTACAACAGCATCCCCGGCCATCCGGCGCCCACGGCCGAGGGCTGGGCGTCCTACCCGATCCCCACAGGCCGCCGCGACGCCTGCACTTTGTGGGTGAAGCAGCCCTTCGAGGACTCGGGCATCGTGGGCTACGCCCAGAACCTGATCAGCGTCGAGCTCAACAACATGGTCAAGCAGCGGCAGGCCCAGCGGGCGCTGGCCGGCCAGGTCCTCGACGACGTCATCCACGGGACGCTGGAAACTTCCGAAGCCACCCGCCGCCTGGCCGGCGTCGGCATCAACAGCACCCGCAAGAACGTGGTCCTGCTGGCCGAATCGGCGGCGCACCACAAACAGCTCGGGAGTTCGTCCCTGCCCCAGCCGCTTGAGGCGGCGGTCAGCGCCGTCGTCGGGAAAGACCTCGTAGTGGTCATGCCCGACGACGGCAGCGGCGCCAGCGCGCTCGCCCGCAGTCTCAGCGGCCACCTGGCCGAGGCCGGGCTCCATGCCACGATCGGCATCGGCGGGGCCTACACCAAACCGAACGGCCTGCGCTGGAGCTATTTCGAGGCCCGCGACGCGGCCACCCACGGCCTGCCGGTCAACGAACCCGAGCGGCTGAGCCTGACGTCGCTGCTGCTGGCCAGCGAAGACGTGCCGCTCTCGGACATGGCCAACGAATCGCTGAACCCCCTGCGGGCCTTTGACGCGACGCACGGCGCCGAACTTATGGCCACGCTGGAAAGTTACCTCAACAACAACGGCTCGGTGGCAGCCGTGGCAGAGGAACTGACCCTGCACCGCAACACCGTCCGCTACCGACTGGCCCAAATCACGGAACTCACCGGCTACGACCCCGCCCAGACAGCGGACCGGGTGCAGCTCTGGCTCGCCCTGGCCGTGCAGCGCCTGAGCGCCCGCCACCCGCGCTGACAACCCCTCCCGCCTCCTCCCAACCCCCTTCCCAAACCCCAAGCAACGCGGGGTCAGATAACGCCCATTGGGGACCCCGCATTGGGCCTTATCTGACCCCGCGTTGCTTTGGGGGTTGCTGTTGGCGCGCTGCCGTTGGGCGAGATTTTCGCCACTAAAGGGTGGGCCCCAAACGTCAAACGTCTAACCTTTAGGTATGGCCAGCAGCACGGCGGTTTCCGCCCTCCCCCAGACAGCCCCGCCCGGCGCCGCGCGCCCGCGCGGCATGTTCGTTGCCGGCGTCGTGGCGCTCGTGCTGATCGGCCTCAACCTGCGTGCCGGCATCACCGGCTCCGCCGCGCTCTTCCACGACCTGCAGGCCGTCCTGGGCTACGGCCCGCTGATCGCAGCCGTTCTCCCCTCGATCCCCACACTGTGCTTCGCGGTGGCCGGAGCAGCCACATCCTGGCTCACCCGGCAGCTGGGCCTGGAAAAAGCCATCCTGCTCTCCCTCGTGATGCTGGCCGCAGGGCTCCTGCTGCGGGGCGTGCCGTCCACTGGAATGCTGCTCGCCGGGACCGTGGCGGGGATGTCCGGGCTGGCCGTCTGCAACGTGGCGATGCCCGCCTTCATTCGGGTTCACTTCGCGGACCGCACGTCGCTCATGACCGCCCTCTACACGGTAACCATGACCACCGGCGCCACCGTCACGGCCGTGCTGATCGTGCCGGTAGCACAGGCCCTCGGCTCGCCCTCGGCAGGCGTAGGGTCAATCGGCATCCTGGCATTGTCCGCCTGCCTCGGCTTCCTCCCGATCATGGTGCACGCCCACCGCAATGCATCCGCCGGCAAGGCTGCCCGGGTGTCCCCGTGGCCCCTGCTGCGGACCCGGACCGGCGCCCTGATTACCCTCGGCTTCACGGTGCAGGCGCTCCTGGCCTACGCCGTCCTCAGCTGGTTCCCCTACATGCTGGTCACGATGGGACTCACCGCCTCCGGAAGCGGGCTGATGTTCGGACTCATGCAGCTCGTCTCCGTCCCCGCCGGCATGGTGCTCGTGGCCATCGGCTCGCGTCCGCGGATGCTGCGGACCTCGTTTTACCTGGCCACCGTGACCATGGCGCTTGGCGTCCTGGCGATGCTGGTCCTGCCGGTGGACTGGGCTCCGCTTACCGCAGTGCTGCTGGGCTTCGGGCTCGGCATCTTCCCCCTGGTCATGGTGATGATCAGCCGCAGCGGCCGCACCACGGCCGATACCACCGCGTTGTCCACCGTGGCCCAGTCCGTCGGGTACCTGCTGGCGACCCTCGGACCGTTCGGCATGGGTCTGCTGCACAGCGCCACCAGCTCTTGGGCGCTGCCGTTGGCCCTCCTGCTGGCAGTGGCCGCGGGCCAGATCGCCGTGGGCCACCTGCTGACGGCTCGGCCGGCAGACGGGAGCCGGCGATGACCCTCACCGCTTCGCACCGGCCGCCGCTGGCGGAGGAAATCACCGCCAAGCTGCGGGCGCTGATCCACTCGGGCGAGTGGGCGCTGCAGCAGCGTATTCCGGCTGAACCGGCGCTCATGGCCGCGTTCGGTGTCTCGCGCGGCACCCTGCGCGAGGCCATCAAGGCGCTCGCCCACAGCGGCATGCTTGAGGTCCGCCGCGGGGACGGCACCTACGTGCGCGCCACCAGCGAGATCGCCGGGGCCACGCAGCGGATGTACGCGGACCATTCCCAGGAGCACATCCTCGAGGTCCGCATCGGGCTGGACACCCAGGCCGCCCGGCTCGCCGCCCGTCACGCCACGGCCGACGACGTCGCCGCCATGCGCACGCTGCTCCGCGAACGTCGCGCCGCGTGGCTGGCGCAAGACTACGCCGCCTGGGCCCGGGCCGACTGGGACTTCCACGTGTTGGTGGCACAGGCCTCCACCAACCCGCTGCTGCATGAGCTGTATGTCAGCTTCGGCGCCGTCTTCCATAACGACCTGCTGCGGCAGCAGCGGCGGGGCGGCTTCAACGGACTCCCCCATGAGGGCCACGACGGACTCGTGGATGCCATTGCCGCCGGGAACGAGGCGGCCGCCGTCGAGAGCGTCACCCGGAACTTGAATTCCTGTGCCGAGTGGCTGCAGGAGTAGCTTCTCAGGGTTTTCCGAAGGTGGCCAGAAGATGCTCAGTCTCAGCCGTCGCCCTGCGCCCAGCAGCAGGACCACGGCAGGTCAAAGGCCTCCGGGCCGGAACCGACGTTCCGGCCCGGGGGCCTTTGCAGTGCTCGGCTCCGCGGGCAATGACATTCCGGGCCCGCGCGGCAACCTCAATAGGGTCTTAGTGCCGTAGACCCGACCCTGGCCAGGGCCAATACTGACAGTTGCAGGACGCGAGCGTGCACGCGTCGGCTGGACGTGCCGTTCCGCCCCTGCGGAGGCATCTGTGCGGACGAAGCCGTACGCACGAAAATGCCGGACTCGCCGGATCTCGCAGTGCTGCTTCTGGGTTCAGCCCCGCAAGGACTTGGCGAGGAGGTCGATGGTGGGCAAGAAGAAGAAAAAGAAGAAGACCGGAGACACGGCGGGGCCAGACGGGCGGGCCGGAACAAAGATGGGCCGCAAGGAGTACGAGGCGGAGATGGCCGACCTCCAAGGTGAACTGGTCGCCCTGCAGGAGTGGGTCAAGTCCACCGGAGCCAAAGTCTGCATCGTGTTCGAGGGACGTGACACGGCCGGCAAGGGCGGAACGATCAAGCGCATCGTCGAGCGGGTGAGCCCCCGGGTGTTCCGGGTGGTGGCGCTCCCCACCCCGACGGAGCGGGAGAAGTCCCAGATGTACCTCCAGCGGTATATGTCGCACTTCCCGGCGGCGGGCGAGGTGGTAATCTTCGACCGCAGCTGGTACAACCGTGCGGGCGTGGAGCGCGTGATGGGCTTCTGCAGCGAGGAGCAGACCCAGAAGTTCCTCGATATGGCCCCGCAGGTTGAGAAGGCGATGGTTGACTCCGGAATCATCCTGCTCAAATACTGGCTCGAGGTCAGCCCGGACGAGCAGACCCGGCGGCTCAAGAGCCGCATGGACGATCCACGCAAGACGTGGAAGTTATCGCCGATGGATCTGTTGTCCTACAGCCGCTGGTACGACTACTCCCGGGCCAGGGATGCGATGTTCGAGGCAACGGATACCGCATGGGCGCCGTGGTACGTCGTGAATAACGACGTCAAGAAGCGCGGCCGGCTCAACATCATCAGCCACCTGCTCAGCCAGGTTCCCTACAAGCCGTTCCCGGGGGTCGACGTCGAACTGCCGGAGCGACAGAAGGCCGGGAACTACCACGAGCCGGCCCTGCCGGTACGGCGCATTCCGACCCCATTCTGAGCAGCGCGCCCGCGATCAGGAGGAAGCCATGAATGACAAGACCGGAGTAGCACCAGCAGGGGTGGCGCCGGCCGAGGCGGACGCAGCCTGGTACGCGTTCTCCTCTGCGGATGTCGCAGGGCGGCTGGCCGTTGACCCATCCCGCGGGCTGACCACGGCCGAGGCGCAACAGAGGCTGCAGGAGCATGGCCCCAATGCGCTGGCCGAGGCCAAGCAGGAGCCGGTGTGGGTACGGTTTTTCAAGCACTACCGCGACTACATGCAAATTGTCCTCGTGGGCGCCGCGCTGGTCAGCCTGCTGATCGGTGAGTACGGGACCGCCATCGGGCTCGCGGTGCTGACGCTGTTCAACGCGTGGTTGGGCTATCACCAAGAGGGCAAGGCTGAAGCGGCCGCAGCCTCGCTGGGGGCGATGATGAAGTCGATGGCCAAGGTGCGCCGCGACGGTGACGTTGTGGAACTCGCCGCCGACCAGATCGTGCCCGGGGACATTGTGGTGGTGGACGCCGGCGACCGTGTCCCGGCCGACGGCCGGATCATCATCGCAGCTACCCTGCAGATCGAGGAGGGCGCGCTGACCGGCGAGAGCGTCGCGGTCGAGAAGGACACCGCGCCCATCAGGCGCCACGACGTCGGCATCGGGGACCGCCTGAACATGGCGTTCATGAACACCAACGTCACCCGGGGGCACGGCGAAATTCTGGTCACCACCACCGGCATGGGGTCGGAGGTGGGCCACATCGCCAACATGCTGTCCGGGCAGAAGGTGGAGAAGTCCCCGCTCACCAAGCAGGTGGACCGGCTCACGATTTTCATCATCCTCGCGGCCCTTTTCGCGTTCGTCGCCATTGTTGTAATGGGCCTGGCCCAGGGCGAGTCCTTCACTGTGCTTTTCGGGATCGGTGTGGCGCTGGCGGTTGGCTCGATCCCGGATGCGCTGCCCGCCGTGGTCACCACGATCCTGTCCGTCGGCTCGGTAAACATGGCCAAGAAGAACGCCATCATGAAGGTCCTGCCTGCCGTCGAGACGCTTGGTTCCACGTCGGCAATCAACTCGGACAAGACGGGCACCCTGACCCTGAACCAGATGACGGTGCGCGAGATCTCCACTGTGCAGCATCGTTACACCGTGGGCGGTGAGGGCTACAGCTTCGAGGGCCAGGTCCAACGGACCACCGGCGACGCCGAGCGGGACCTGGACTACGTGATGTTCTCCTGCGCATTGTGCAACGACTCCGACATCCAGGACGGCGAGGTCGTCGGAGACCCCACGGAGGCCGCGCTGTACGTGCTCGCGCAGAAGGGCGGCGTGGATGTCAGGGAGTTCCGCAGGAACAACCCGCGCGTGGCGTCGGTACCGTTCGACTCCGACTACAAATTTATGGCCACGTTCCACCTCATGGCGCGCGCCGATGGTAAACACGTGGTCCGGGCCTACGTGAAGGGGGCGCCCGATGTCCTCCTCGGCAGGTCATCATTTGCACGGATGCCCGGCGGCAGGGCCGAGCCGCTCACCGAGGAGATGCGCGCGAAAGTGCTCGCCGAGAACGACCGCATCGCAGGCCAGGGCAGGCGGGTCCTGGCGCTGGCGCAGCGCGAGTTCGATCCGGCGAGGTTCGATCCGACCGGCGACCTCATGGGGCTCATGCTGGACCTCGAACTTTCGGCACTGATCGGCGAGGTCGACCCGCCGCGCGCCGAGGCGGTGGCCGCGATCGCCAAGGCCAAGCACGCCGGCATCCGGGTCCGGATGATCACCGGCGACCACGCCGTCACCGCGGCCGCGATCGCCGACGAGTTGGGCATCAGGGGCCGCGCGGTGACCGGTGCCGAGTTCGCGGCGATGAGCGATGCCGAGGCCGAGAGCGAGGTGGACGGAATCGGCGTGATCGCCCGGGTGGCGCCCGAGCACAAGGTCAGGCTCGTCGAGGTGCTCAAACGCAAGGGCAACGTCGTCGCCATGACCGGCGACGGCGTGAATGACGCGCCGGCGATCGCGGCGGCCGACATCGGGATCGCGATGGGCATCACCGGCACCGACGTTGCCAAGGGCGCGGCGAAGATGATCCTGGCCGACGACAACTTCGCCACCATCGTGGCGGCCGTTGAAGAGGGCCGGCTGGTGTACGACAACCTGCAGAAGTTCATTCGGATCCAGGTCGCCAACCTGTTCATGTTCATCCTGGCGTTCATCGGGTCATCCGCGTTCGCGATCGCCGGCACGGCCCTGCTCAGCCCGGCCCAAGTGCTGTGGATCCACATGGCGATCGTCGCGCCCATCGGCGCGGTGATGGGGCTGGACCTCGCAACGCCCGGCATCATGGACCGGAAGCCCCGGCCCTTCAACCAGCCGATCATTGTCCGGTCAATGATGGTGCGTCTGTTCATCGTCGGGCTTTTCATGGCGGCGGCGACGCTGATCCTCGTGCAGATCGGCAAGACCACCTACGGTTCCCTCGAGATCGGCCAGACCATGGCCGTCGTGGGGCTGGGGCTGATGAACATCTTTGTCGCGCTTAACCTCCGGTTCCCCACGGAGAGCGCCTTCGGGCCCGCCACGGTGTCCAATCCGAAACTGCTCTGGGCGTTTGCGTGGGCCGTCCTCGGCTCGATGCTCATCAGCCAGGTGCTGGTGCTGCAGGAGTTGTTCGGCACCCAGCCACTCACCGGACAGCAGTGGCTGCTCTGCCTTGTGCCCGGCGTGGTGCTGCTGCTCCTGGGCGAGCTCTTCAAGATCGTCCTGCGGGCCAGGCAGCGAAGCGGCAGAGCCAAAGTCTTGGACCCGGCCCTTCCCGCCTGAGCCGACAAAACCCCGGCCAGCTGCCGCCGGCCGGGGTTTTGCTGCACGCGGCTACTTTTCGCGGCTACTTGGTCCGGGCGGGACGTGTGCGGACCAAGGCTGTGACGCCGGCGGCGAGGCCCAGCAAACCCGCCACCAGCCCGATCCAGCCTGCTGCGGAGCCGGCATCCGTGGAGGTGCTTTCCGCGGCAGCGGACGACGCCGGCGCTGACGCCGCCGGGGCGGTCGCTGCGGCGGCGTGGTCGGCGTCTTTGGCCGTGGTCACGAACGAGGGGGCCGGGTGTTCGGGTTCGGTCTGGCCTTCAGCGGTTTTCTCGTCCCATTTGACCACCGTCCCGTCGGTATACGTCTGGGCCACGGGCAGAACCACGGTTGTCCCAGCATCTGGAAGGACGCCGACGGACAGGGAGAACGCCTGGTACTCGTTCTGGCCGATCTGGTGGGCCGCGTCGGCCGTCCAGACGACGGAACTGGGCGCCTTGGTGACAGTGGCGCCGGCAACGGTGATGGGCTTGGGCAAATCGCTCGTGGTGATTACGGCTTTCCAGCCCTCGACCGGCTTCACCGACACTGAGGTGAGCGGGGTGTCCGTGGGCAAGGTGACTTCTAGTTTGCTGGTTTTGGCCGTAGGGGATTCGTTGGGCACGTTGAAGGTCAGGTGGGTGTAGCCGCCGGCGGCGGTGTCGTCCGGGTCGACGTGGACGTGGGCCGAGGCGGCTGCGGCGCCGACGGCGAGCAGGCCGGCGGTCATCGTGGCGGCTGCGGCAGTCTGGAGGGTACGGCGCAGAGAGGTCTTCATGGCAGGATGCCTTTCACAAACGGGGCGGGAAACGGCTGGCGCATTGTCCGGCCGGGAAGCAGGCTGCCGCCCCTACCCCCTGTCCGCAGCGTGAACGGCGGGATGGTTTTAGGCGGCAGGAAGGCACGCCGGAGGTCCCCGCCGGGCAGGAAGGCGCCGGCCGGCACGTCCCAGCGGGATGGTTCTGGAGGCCATGAAGGGCCAGGAGACGGGAGCGGGCACCATCGCGACGGGCTCCGGCGTGCAGACCAGCGGCCGGAACCACGAGGCCAGCGCAGCCAGGGCGCGCTCTCCGCGGGCCAGCAACAGGGCAGTGCCGAGGGTCGCCACCGCGTGCGCGGCGAACATGGCGGCGTCCATGCCCGCCGAGGTGGCGGGCATGACGGCGTCGAACGCATCCGGTGACAGCGCGGCGGCCGCATGGCCGGCATGGAGATGCGCCGCGGGTTCCGGGACCGCCACCGGCTGCGCGGCCGACAGCGCACCGAACGACCAGTGCAGCCAGGCCTGGCCCGCGGTGAGCAGCCCGGCCAGCACAGGAAAGGACAGCCGGAACCGGGTCAGGAACGCGGTGGGGATCATGGCCACGGCACACAGCGCCGTCAGGATCACCGGATGCGGAAGCTGCCCGCCGCCGGCCAGGTGCCCACCCGCGGCCAGCGCCAGAATGACGGATCCGATGAGGCAGGTGCGGAACAGCCGGAAGGGGGCACGCGTCATGCTGGGCGGTCCTTTCCGGGTTCCTGGCTCAAGGTGGGGATTCGCTTATCATCCTACCGACCGGCCGGCACGTGACGCCCCGGCCGCCCCTCTTTGTACCGCCGGATGACGGCACTTGCGTAGACTCGGCAGCATGGGATTTTCCGCTGCGAAGAACGAGCCCTCGTTACCGGGGGAAACCGGCGTCGCGGGAGACACCGGCGGGAACTCCGCCGGTGAGGCAGCAGTGGACGCCGCCGAGGCGGCGTCGAACAGCCCGGTGCTCGACGTCGTCGCCCGCACCGGTTTCGCCGTCATGGCGCTGCTGCATGTGGTGATCGGGGCCATCGCCGTCGCCCTGGTTCTGGGCGCCCCGGGCCAGGCCGACGCCACGGGCGCCATCGAACAGCTCGCCGCCAACCCTTGGGGTCCGGTTGTGATGTGGGCAGCGTTCGTCGGCTGCGCGGGACTCTCCATCTGGCAGCTGTGCGAAGCGACGCTGCGGGCACGCCGGCTCCGCCGCGGGCAACGGCTGGGCAAGCTTGTTTCCTCCGGCTTCCTCGGCATCGCGTACGGCAGCATCGGACTCAGCTTTGCCGGCTTCGCGCTCGGCCGGCCCGGCGATTCCGGCGACTCTACACGGGACTTCAGCACCGCCGTCGTGCACAGCCCCTTCGGCGTGCCGCTCCTGATCGGCCTGGGCCTGACGATCATCGGCATCGGCATCTACTTCATCGTCAAGGGCTTCGGCAAGAAGTTCAAAGAGGAGCTGCACCATTTCGAGGGGACCAGGCGCGGACGGCTGGTCAGCGCGCTCGGTGTCGCCGGCCACACGGCCAAAGGAGCGGCGCTGATCCTCACCGGGCTGCTGTTTGTCATCGCCGCGGCCACCCACAACCCGGGCTCCTCCACCGGGCTGGACGGGAGCCTCAAGGCCCTGAGGGAGCACCCCTTCGGCCCATACCTGCTCCTGGCGATCGGCGCGGGCTTTATCGCCTACGGCGTGTTCGCCCTGGTCAGGGCCCGCTTCGGCCGGATGTAGCGCCCGTGTGGCTGGACGCTGAGGTAGCGGTTTCTTGTTGGCCGCCATCGGCGGGGCTATCGTGGAGCTACCCCTCGGGCCGGCTGGGCGCCCACCGGTGGCAGGTCTTGCAGAGGTATGCCTTGAGCTACATCCCAGTCAGCAGACGCACCATCAGACGGCACCGTGAGTCCGAGCGGTCCACCCGCCGCCTCGTGGCCGGCTTGTCCGTTGCGGCCGCCCTAGCTTGGCTGTTGTCCGTCACATTGTCTGCCGCGGTCCATGTCGATGCCCTTGTGCACGCGCTCGCCGTCGTCCTGCACGTCCTGTTCTTGGTGGTGGCCTTTGGCGCCATCCTCTTGGTGGACTGGCACGGCTTCCTCTGGCTCATCGGCAGGCGCGGACTCGCCGAAATCATCCGCCTCGACGGTGCGGCCACGCCACTGATCTGGGGCGGCCTGGCCGGCATGCTGGCCACCGGCGTGTTCTTGAACCCGCACCTGGACAACCCTATGACGGACGTCAAGCTCGCCGCCGTCCTGGTGCTCAGTTTGAACGGGATCATGCTCATCCCGCTCATGCGGCGGCTGGCCCGCCTGCCCTCCGGCGCCTCGTTCGAGGACCTGGCCGTCGGGCAGCGGACCCATCTGCTGTTGTGCCTGGTCATCTCGCAGGCCTGCTGGTGGACGGCGATCATCATCGGGTTCATCAACGCCGAGTTCTAGGACCTGGCCGGGCGGCGGTCCGGCCCGAATACTAGCCGGCGGCCTTCCGCAGCGGGACCACGTCGCCCTCCTGGTAGAGCAGGGCCCGGATCTCGGATTCGGCGGAGTTCGCCCGTTTCGGGTCGATGGTCTCCCCGGCGGCGAAGTGGTCCAGGATCCGGGGATCCACGTAGCTCTTGCGGGCGATCGACGGCGTGTTGCCCAGCACCGCGGCGGCATCGACCATGGCGCGGCTCACGGCCCGCTTGCGCGTTGCAGTTTTTGCCTGCGGCCCGCTCTGCGCGAGGCTCACGGCAGCCGCCACCGTTCCGCGCAGGGTGCGGAAATCCTTGGCGGTGAAGTCCTCCCCCGTGCGCTCCTTGACGTACTCGTTGATCTCCGCGCTGGACACCGGGTGCCAGCGGCCGCTGGTCTTGTAGGCCAGCAGCCGGGCGTTGCCACCGCGCCGCTTGAGCTGGCGCACGACGGCGGCGAGGTCGGCGTCGTCGATCCGTGATTCCCAGGTCTTGCCGCTCTTGGCGGGGAAACTCAGCCGGAGCTCGTCCTTGCGGACGCGGACGTGGGCGCACAGCAGGGTGGCCAGGCCGTGGCTGCCGTTCTCGTTCGTGTACCGCTCGGAACCGACCCGGAGCGAACCGCTGTCCAGCATCCTGAAGGCGGCCGCCAGCACCCGTTCCCGGCTAAGCCCCTCGGAGCGCAGGTCCATGGTCACGAGCCGGCGGGCGGCCGGGAGGGTTTCGGCGAGCTGGAGGGCGCGGTCGAACTTGAGCCGGTCCTTCTTCTCCCGCCAGCCCGGGTGGTAGATGTACTGCCGGCGGCCCACGGCGTCGAGTCCCGTCGCCTGGATGTGCCCGTTGTCGTACGGGGCAATCCACACGTCAGTCCAGGCCGGCGGAATGCCGATTTGTTCCAGCCGGTCCCGCACCGGGCCGGGCGGCAGGGTGGACCCGTCCAGGTCCTTGTAGCTAAAGCCGGTACCGGCGGGGACCCGGCGGTAGCCTCGGCCGGATGCGTTGCTGTGACGGAGCCTCATGACAGTAAGCCTACTGACCACCGCCCGTTTCGCGCCCACA
>Ga0308174_10000865_pt1 | contig 13469 bp, 12 predicted proteins | sample PhyPR2_FD_203894 | JGI IMG/M metagenome (GOLD analysis project Ga0308174, IMG submission 203894) | Soil microbial communities from UC Gill Tract Community Farm, Albany, California, United States - DLSLS.P.R2 | ecosystem: Environmental > Terrestrial > Soil > Agricultural land | place: USA...
CAGATCGACGACCTGGTGCACGAGATCCGGCTGCGCACCGAGAAGGACGAGCGCGTCCTGGTCACGACGCTGACCAAGAAGATGGCCGAGGACCTCACCGACTACCTGCTCGAGCTGGGCATCAAGGTCCGGTACCTGCACTCCGAGGTGGACACCCTGCGCCGGGTGGAGCTGCTGCGGGAGCTGCGGCAGGGCGAGTACGACGTGCTGGTCGGCATCAACCTGCTGCGCGAGGGGCTCGACCTCCCCGAGGTATCGCTGGTCGCCATCCTCGACGCCGACAAGGAGGGCTTCCTCCGCTCGGGCAAGTCCCTGATCCAGACGATCGGCCGGGCCGCGCGCAACGTGTCGGGTCAGGTCCACATGTACGCCGACAAGATCACGCCGTCGATGGCGCAGGCGATCGACGAGACGAACCGCCGTCGCGAGAAGCAGATCGCCTACAACACCGAGCGCGGGGTCGACCCGCAGCCGCTGCGGAAGAAGATCGTCGACATCCTCGACGGCATCTACCGGGAGGCGGAGGACTCGGAGTCCACCGAGCTGCTCGGCGGTTCCGGGCGTCAGCAGTCGCGAGGCAAGTCGCCGGTCCCGGGACTGTCGTCGAGGAAGGCCGGCGCGAAGGGCAAGGCCGGCGCCATCGACGTCCAGGGGCTGCCGCGCAACGAGCTGGCCGACCTCATCACGCAGATGAACGAGCAGATGCTGGCGGCTGCCCGCGAACTGCAGTTCGAGGTCGCCGCCCGCCTCCGCGACGAGCTGCACGAGCTGAAGAAGGAGCTCCGCCAGTTCGACGCCGCCCACGCCTGAAGAACCGCTGACGGCCGACCGGGCAGGATCTCGCGAATGGACCGCGACGAGCTGGTCGATCACTGCCTGGCGAAGCCGGGGGCGGAGGAGACGTATCCCTGGGGCGAGGAGGAACTCGTCGCCAAGGTCGGCGGTAAGGGCTTCGCGTTCATCGGCGCGGGCACCGTGAGCGTGAAGTGCGGCCGCGACGCCGTCGAGGCCGCGGAGTGGCGCGACCGGTATCCCGACGCCATCACGGTCAGCCACTACACCGGGCGCTACGGCTGGAACAGCGTCGACTTCACCGGGCCGGTGCCCGACGACGACGTCCGCGAGCTGGTCGACGCTTCCTACGACGCGGCGGTGGCGGCCCTGCCGAAGAGCCGCCGTCCGCCGGCCTGACCCACAGCGAGCTGGGTCAGAGTGAGCGCCGGGCGTCCAGCCGGGTCTTCGCCAGGCTCGCGCCGACCGTGATCGTCAGCGTCGCGAGGATGAACAGCAGCGACGTGGCGATCCCGATCTCGGGCAGCGGGATGGCGCCGAGGTGGTCGATGTGCGAGCCGTGCAGCGCCTCGATGACCAGCTTGACGCCGATGAAGCCGAGGATCACCGACAGGCCGACGTTCAGGTAGATGACCCGCTCCAGCAGTCCGCCGATGAGGAAGTACAGCTGGCGGAGGCCCATCAGCGCGAACGCGTTGGCGGTCAGCACGATGTACGGGTCCTGGGTCAGCCCGAAGATGGCCGGGATCGAGTCGAGGGCGAAGACCACGTTCGCGATGCCGATGGCGGCGATCACGATCACCAGCGGGGTCAGCATCCGCTTGCCGTTCACGCGGGTGGCGAGCTGCGGACCGGAGTAGTCGGCGGTGATCGGCAGCGCGCGCCGCAGCCCGCGCAGCACCCGGCCCTCCTGGAAGTCCTCCTCGTCGTTCTCGCCCTCGAGGGCCAGCTTCACCGCCGTGTAGATCAGGAAGGCGCCGAAGAAGTAGAAGACCCAGCTGGCCGCGGAGATCGCGGCGGCGCCCGCCGCGATGAACACGCCGCGGAGCAGCATCGACACCACGATGCCGATGTAGAGCACCTTGTCCACGGCCAGTGCCGGCACGGCGAACCGGGCCATGATGATGATGAAGACGAAGAGGTTGTCGACGCTGAGGCTGTACTCGGTGATGTACCCGGCGACGAACTCGCTGCCCGACGTTCCGCCGCGGAAGACGAACAACCCGACGGCGAACAGGGCCGCCAGCGCGATGTAGAAGATCACCCAGAGCGTCGCCTGGCGCATCGTCACCGCGCTCTTGCGCCGCGCGATCACGACCAGGTCGAGCACGACGATGGCGACGAACCCGAGCGCCGTCAGGGTCCAGACGATGGGCGGCACGGCAGTGAACACGCTTCCTCCGAAGGGGTCGCCAAAGGCGACGATTCGAAGGTCTCTTCCGTCCGCGTTCTGAGGACCAGCGGCACCGGGGACGCCGACGAGGCGCTCCGTGATGACGACACCGCTGCGAAGGAATACTCCCCTTCAAGCGGGCGAAGAGTAGCCCACGACGACCGTCAGGTGCGTTTGATCCAGGCGGTGAGAATCCTCACCCGGGGGCGCGGGAGAGGAATTCGAGACCCGGTACGCCCGTTGCGCCGGGTGATCACCTAGGGTGGTCCTCGGACGCCGTCGCACCATGGTCGGCGTTCGAACGTGGAGGGGAGTATCCCCCGCGGCAGCGTCGTCATCACGAGGTCCCATGACCTCCGGCGTTGTCGGCCACAGGCACGGTGCCTGCGGCGGGAGAGACCTCCGGTACTGACTCGATGCCAGTAGCCGGAGGCTTGTCGCCGCATGGATGTGCCGTTCTTCGTCTGGGCTCTCACGATCGCCGCGATCGTCGGGATGCTGATCTTCGATTTCGTCGGGCACGTGCGCACACCGCACGCCCCGACCCTGCGTGAGTCCGCGATCTGGTCGGCGGTCTACGTCGGCCTCGCCGTGCTCTTCGGGGTGCTGGTCCTGTGGTTCTCCGGCGGCGAGTACGCCGGTGAGTACTTCGCGGGCTATGTCACCGAGAAGAGCCTGTCGGTCGACAACCTGTTCGTCTTCGTGCTGATCATGTCGACGTTCGCCGTGCCGCGGGCGCTGCAGCAGAAGGTGCTGCTGTTCGGCATCACGTTCGCCCTCGTGCTGCGGACCGTCTTCATCCTGGTCGGCGCTGCGGCCATCGAGAACTTCAGCTGGGTCTTCTACCTGTTCGGCGCGATCCTCATCTACACGGCCTGGGTGCAGGCCCGCAGCGGCGGTCACAGCGGCGACGAGGACTACCAGGAGAACGTCGTCCTCCGGATCGCGCGCAAGGTGCTGCCGACGACGGAGGACTACTCCTCCGACCGGATGACCGTGCGGATCGACGGCAGGCGGTTCATCACCCCGCTGGCCATCGCGCTGATCGCGATCGGCACCGCGGACGTTCTCTTCGCCGTCGACTCGATCCCCGCGATCTTCGGGCTGACACAGGAGACCTACCTGGTGTTCGCGGCCAACGCGTTCTCGCTGCTGGGCCTGCGCCAGCTGTACTTCCTCATCGACGGCCTGCTCGACCGCCTCGTCTACCTGTCCTACGGGCTGGCGGTGATCCTCGGCTTCATCGGCGCCAAGCTCGTCATCCACGCGCTGCACACCAACGCCCTGCCCTTCATCAACGGCGGTGAGCACGTCACCGCCGTCCCGGAGATCTCGACCTCCCTCTCGCTGGCCGTGATCCTCGGGACCCTCGCGGTCACCACCGTGGCCAGCCTCGCCCGACGCCGGCCCGACCGGGCCCCCGTCGCCGAAACCACCTCAATCCCGACCCCCGGAAGGTGACCACCGTGGATCTGCCCACCTGGTTCACGATCGCGACCTTCGTGGGGCTCACCGCCCTGCTGCTCGGCGACCTCGCGATCGTCGCCCGCCGTCCGCACGAGCCGTCGGTGAAGGAGTCGAGCCTCTGGGTCGGCTTCTACGTGACCCTCGCCCTGCTGTTCGGCGTCGTCCTGCTGGCCGTGACCGGCGGCGAGTACGCGGGCGAGTTCTATGCCGGCTGGCTCACCGAGTACAGCCTGTCGATCGACAACCTGTTCGTCTTCGTGATCATCATGGCGCGCTTCCAGGTGCCCCGGAAGCTGCAGCAGGGGGCGCTGATGGTCGGGATCATCATCGCGCTGGTGCTGCGCGGGATCTTCATCCTGCTCGGGGCAGCGGTCATCGAGCGCTTCACCTGGGTCTTCTACCTCTTCGGCGCGTTCCTGATCTACACGGCGATCCAGCTCGTGCGCAGTCGCCACGAGGAGGAGGACTACGAGGAGAACGCGTTCATCCGCCAGATGCGCAAGGTCCTGCCGATCACGCCGGACTTCCACGGCAGCAAGATCCGCGTCCGGCGGGACGGCCGGAAGTACTGGACGCCGATGATCGTCGTCTTCCTGGCCCTCGGGACGACGGACCTGCTCTTCGCCCTCGACAGCATCCCGGCGATCTTCGGGCTGACCCGCGAGCCGTTCATCGTGTTCACCGCGAACGTGTTCGCGCTGATGGGGCTGCGCCAGCTGTACTTCCTGCTCGGCGGCCTGCTGAAGCGGCTGGTCTACCTGTCGCTCGGCCTGTCGGTGATCCTCGCCTTCATCGGCGTCAAGCTCGTGCTCGAGGCCGTGCACGAGAACAGCCTGCCGTTCATCAACGGCGGCGAGCCGGTGCACGCCGTCCCGGCCATCCCGATCTGGCTCTCGCTGACGGTGATCCTCGGCGTTCTGGTGGTCGCCACGGTGGCGAGCCTGCTGAAGACCCGGGGTGCGCTGCCGGCGGAGCAGCCGGCGGCGACGAGTCCTGTCGGGAGGCTCGACTAGCGTCGCTGGCCATGCGGCCGACCGATCTCGCGCTCTTGCGCATCCCCGGCGTCCCGGCCGTCTCGCCGGACGGGCGCATGGCCGTGGTCGCGGTCAGCCGGCCCGACCTGGACGCCGACGAGTACCGGAGCCAGCTCTGGGCGGTGCCGACCGACGGGTCGGCGTCCGCCCGGCCGGTGACGTCGGGAGACCTGGACAGCGCGCCGGCGTTCTCGCCGGACGGCCGCTGGCTGGCCTACCTCAGCGCCTCGGCGGGCGGCAAGCCGCAGATCTGGCTGCTGTCCACCGCGGGGGGAGCGCCCCGCCGGCTCACCGACCACCACCTCGGCGCCGGGGCGCCGGTCTGGGCGCCGGACTCGCGGCGGCTGGCCTACGTGGCCCGGGTGCCCGAGGACGGCAGGTACGGGACGGCGGACGGCGTCGGTCCGGGGGCGGAGCCGCCGCGGCTGATCACGACGCTGAAGTACCGGCTCGACGGGGTGGGGTTCCTGACCGACCGCCCCAGCCAGGTCTTCGTGCTCGACCTGCCCGCGGACTTCGCGGACGACACCGCCCCGACGCCCGAGCCGGTGCAGGTGACCACCGGGACCGAGGACTGCGTCGACGTCACCTGGCGGCCGGACGGCGGGGAGCTCGCCTTCGTCTCGGCGCGGCATGCGCGGACCGAGGTCGACCTGGTGCGTGACGTCTACGCGGTCGCCCCCGACGGTTCGGGGCTGCGGCGCGTGACGGGCTCTCACGGTGACTGTGCGCTGCCGGCGTACGGCCCCGAGGGGCGGCTGTACGTCACCGCCGTCCCCGACCTCGGGCCGGACGGTCTGGACTTCGTCGCCCGGCAGGCGGTGCCCTGCCGGGTGGACGACGGTGCGCTGCGCCCGCTGCTGGACCCGGCGCTGCACCATCGCGGTGACGAGACGCCCGCGACGGTGCTCGCCGACGGGGCGGTCCTCGTGGGCGTCCAGCGCGAGGGCGCGGTGGAGCTGTTGCGGGTGCCGGTGGACGGCGGGCCGCCGGAGACGCTCATCGACGGGTCGTTCACGGTCCGCGGGGTGGCGGCCGCGGGCGGGGTCGTCGTCGCCGTCGTCGCGCACGACCGGTCGGCGGGGGAGCTGATCGCCCTCACCCCGGGCCGCCGGCGGCTGCTGACGTCCTTCGGCCAGGAACTGGGGGAGACCGGGCGGGTGCACCGGATGCGCGAGCGGACGGCGACCGCGCCCGACGGGTACCCGGTCCACGGCTGGGTGACGACGCCGCCGGGGCCCGGCCCCCATCCCGTGCTGCTGACCATCCACGGCGGTCCGTTCGCGCAGTACGGCTGGACCCTGTTCGACGAGACCCAGGCGTACGTCTCGGCCGGCTACGCGGTCGTGCAGTGCAATCCGCGCGGGTCGTCCGGGTACGGGGAGGCGCACGGGCGGGCGATCAAGGGCGGGTTCGGCGAGCTCGACGCCGCCGACGTGCTGGCCTTCCTCGACGACGCGCTGACCGATCCGACGCTCGACGCGGACCGGGTCGGCGTCATGGGCGGCTCCTACGGCGGCTACCTGACCACGTTCCTGATCGGCCGCACCCAGCGCTTCACTGCCGCCATCAGCGAACGGGCGTTCCTCGACCCGGTCAGCTTCGTCGGGTCCTCCGACATCGGCTGGACCTTCCCCGACCAGTACCTGGGCACCGATCCCGAGCGGCTGGCCGCCCAGAGCGCGATGACCGGCGCCCCGAAGATCACCACGCCCACGCTGGTGATCCACTCCGAGGAGGACTGGCGCTGCCCGCTGGAGCAGGGGGCCCGGCTGTACGTCGAGCTCAAGCGGCGCGGCGTCCCGACGGAGCTGCTGCTGTTCCCGGGGGAGGGGCACGAGCTGTCCCGGTCCGGACGTCCGCGGCACCGGCTGGCCCGGTTCGAGCACGTCCTGCGCTGGTGGGCCCGATGGTTGCCGACGCCGCAGAACCCCGGCGCCGTGACCTCGGAACTCTCGTCGGAGCTCCCGGCGGCGGACCGCGTGGAGCCCGAGCTCGCCGCGGCCGAGCCACTGTCCATGCGGGCCACCCGGGTCGACTGACCTGCCGCAGACCGGTTCCGCCTGGCAGGGTGATCGGCCGTGGTGGAGCGCCGGTTGCCTCGCTGGTCGGAGCTGCGCGAGGTGGTCCGCCCGCGCCGGCTCCCCGGCGACGCGACCGCCCGACGGCTGGCCCGTGCAGCCACGGTCGGTGACCTGCGGGAGATCGCCCGGCGCCGGGTGCCGCGCGCGGTCTTCGACTACACCGACGGCGCGGCGGGGGCGGAGATCAGCCTCCGGCGCTCCCGGGAGGCGTTCGAACGCGTGGAGTTCGCCCCCCGCGTGCTGCGCGACGTCTCGGCCGTCGACCCGTCGACGACGCTGCTGGGTGCCCGCACCGACCTGCCGCTGGTCCTCGCGCCGACCGGGTTCACCCGCCTCATGCACACCGACGGCGAGCCGGCCGTGGCGCGGGTCGCGGAGCGCGTCGGCATCCCGTACGCGCTGTCCACCATGGGCACCAGCTCCGTCGAGGCGGTGGCGGACGCCGCCCCGGCCGCCCGGCGGTGGTTCCAGCTCTATCTCTGGCGGGACCGGGAGGCCAGCGCCGCACTGGTCGAGCGGGCCCGCGCCGCCGGCTACGAGGCGCTCGTGCTGACCGTGGACACCCCGGTGGCCGGGCCGCGACTGCGCGACGTCCGCAACGGGTTCACGATCCCGCCGGCGCTCTCGCTGCGGACCATGGCCAACGCGGCCCTGCACCCCCACTGGTGGGTCGACCTGCTCACGACCCCGCCGCTGGAATTCGCCTCGCTGCGCAGCTGGGGCGGCACGGTGGCCGACCTCGTCGACCGCGTGTTCGAGCCGGCCGCCGTCCTCACGGACGTCGGCACGTTGCGGGCGAGCTGGCCGGGCGCGCTGGTGGTGAAGGGCATCCTGGACGCCGACGACGCCCGCGCCGTGGTCGACGCCGGGGCCGACGCCGTCGTCGTCTCCAACCACGGGGGCCGCCAGCTCGACCGGTCGCCGACGCCGCTCGAGCGACTACCGGCGATCGTCGCCGCGGTCGGGGACCGGGCCGAGGTGTACCTGGACGGCGGCATCCTGGACGGGGCGGACGTCGTCGCGGCGGTCGCGTTCGGGGCGCAGGCCTGCCTGATCGGCCGGGCCTACCTGTACGGGCTGATGGCCGGGGGTGAACGCGGCGTGCAGCGGGCCGCCGACATCCTGGGGCGCGAGATCACCCGCACAATGCAGCTGCTCGGCGTCGCCTCGGTGGCCGAGCTGACGCCCGAGCGCGTGCGCCTCCGCTCCTGAGGTCGGCGCTCCTGAGGTCGGCGCTCTTGAGGTCGGCGCTCTTGAGGTCATTGCCCCCGAGAGCTGCGAGTTCCTAGGGTGCTCCATGGACGTCATCGAGGTCGTTCCCACCTTCGAGCAGTACGCGTTCACCTTCGGAGGCGTCGCCCCCCTGCACCGGATTCCGCCCGGGACCGCGTTGCGCCTGTGGTCCGACGACGCCTACTGCGGGGTGCTCCGCTCGACCAAGGATCTGGCGAGCGAGAAGGTCGACCTGCGCTTCGTCAACCCGCAGACCGGTCCCTTCTACGTCGAGGGCGCCGAGCCGGGGGACACCCTGGCGCTGCACCTGGTCGCCCTGGAGCCGGCCCGCGACTGGGGCGCCTCGGCGGCGATCCCGTTCTTCGGCGGGCTGACCAGCACCGACCGCGTGGCGACCCTGCAGGACCCGCTGCCGGACACCACCTGGATCTACGAGCTGGACCGGTCGCGCAACACGGTCACCTTCGCCGCGCAGCACAGTGATCTGGAGATCGCGCTCCCGGTCGAGCCGATGCTCGGCACGGTCGGGGTCGCACCCCCTGGCGGAGAGGTGCGCAGCTCGCTGGTGCCCGAGCGCTTCGGCGGCAACATGGACACCCCGCAGATGCGGGCCGGCACCACCTGCTTCCTCGGCGTCAACGTCGAGGGGGCGCTGTTCTCCGTCGGCGACGGTCACTACCGGCAGGGGGAGGGCGAGGCCTGCGGTACGGCGGTCGAGGGTGCGATGACGACGACGCTGATCGTCGAGCTGATCAAGGGCAGCGCACCCGTCTGGCCCAGGCTGGAGGACGACACGCATTGGATGACCGTCGGGTCCAGCCGGCCGCTGGAGGACGCGTGGCGGATCGGCGCCGTGGAGCTGGTGCGCTGGTTCGGGGAGCTCTACGGCCTGCACCCGATGGACGCCTACCAGCTGCTGTCGCAGATCAGCGAGGTGCCGATCGCCAACGTCGTCGACGCCAACTACAGCGTCGTCGTCAAGGCGCGGAAGTCGTTCCTGCCCGCCGCGACTGCGTACGGCGGCCTGCACGCGGAGCTCCGGCAGCGCGCCGCCACGCTCTGAGTCCGAGAAGGAGACGCCATGGACCTGCATCTCACCGGCGCGCGGGTGCTCGTCACCGGTGGCACCCGCGGCATCGGCCGGGCGATCGTCGAGGAGTTCATCCACGAGGGCGCCCACGTGGAGTTCTGCGCACGGGACGCCCGGGAGATCGAGGCGACGGAGAAGACCCTCGCCGATCGGGGGCCCGACGTGCGCGGCGTCGAGCTCGACGTCCGGAACGGCGCGGCACTGCGGCACTGGGTCGAGTCGGCGGCGGCGCGGCTGGGCGGCCTCGACGCCGTCGTCGCGAACATCAGCGCGCTGGCGATGCCCGACACCGAGGAGAACTGGTACACCTCGTTCGAGGTCGACCTGATGCACACGGTGCGCCTGGCGCAGGCGGCGCTGCCGTACCTCGAGGCCAGCGACCACGGGTCGATCGTCGCCATCTCCAGCGTCTCCGGCCGCGAGGCGGACTTCGCCGCCGGGCCCTACGGGACCATGAAGACGGCGATCGTCGGCTACATCTCGGGGCTGGCCTTCCAGCTGGCCGAACGGGGTGTGCGCGCCAACGTGGTCTCGCCGGGCAACACGTACTTCGAGGGCGGGGTCTGGCAGCAGATCGAGCACGGGAACCCGGACCTCTACACGTTCGCCATGGGGCTCAACCCGACCGGGCGGATGGGCACGCCCGAGGACACCGCGCGGGCCGTTGTCTTCCTGTCCAGCCCGGTGTCCAGCCGGACCACCGGTACGCACCTGGTCGTCGACGGGGCGCTGACCCGCGGCATCCAGCTATAGCGTCTGCGCATGGCGCTCATCTATCCCGTCCTGGCCGACGCACCCGAGCCCGAGGAGACAGCCGACCCGGAGTTCGACGAGCTCGCCGCGGACCTCTCCGACCAGTGGCTCGTCGAGGTCGCCGTCGGCGACGACGGGGACGACGCCTGCTTCGGGCCCCTGGCCGCGCACATGGCCTGGGACCTCGCGGTCGACATCGTCGGCAAGCGGCCCGAGTGGACGGTGTCGGTCGTGCCGCTCTACGTCGCCGAGCCGGCCGACACGATCATCGGACTGTTCGAGGACGACTGACCCGGGCTCAGGGGACGCCGAGCACCAGGGCGCCGAGCCACCGGGCGCCGTCGGGGGCCAGGTGCAGCAGGGCGGCCGGGGAGAAGAACGGGTCGCGGTCGTTCCGGGTGTCCCGCCCGGCGTGCTGCGCGTAGGGATCAGCGGCGTAGACGCCGTCGGTGACCGCGTCGTCGAAGAACAACTGCCCGGTCAGGACGGTCGCACCGTCGAGGTGCACCTTGAGGTGGAGGTGGGCGGTCCGCGTCGGGTACCAGCCCGGGTAGACGGTCGCGAACCGGACCACCCCTCCCGCGTCGGTGACCTGGGTGCCACGGAGGAACCGTTCCGGCGTGGTCGCCGCCGACTCCTTGTCGCCGTACTCGTCGACGCCGCCGGCGCCGCCGCCCTGGCCGGGTGCGGCCCGGGCGAATCCCGAGTAGATGCCCTGCGCGTCGCACTGCCAGAGGTCGACGACCGCGTCGGGCACCGGGGTGCACGCCCCGGTGCGCTCGACCCGGAAGGCGAGGTCGAGGGCGGTGCCCGGCCGCCCGTCGCGGATGTCGGTGCGGACGGCGTGCGCGTCGAACCAGGTGGGCCCGGCGATCGTCTCAGGTGTGAGCGTGCACGTGCCGGCGCCGTCCAGCAGGTCGACGGGCGAGGGCGGCGGGGGAGTGGCGGACGTGGACGCCGCAGACGCGGACGGGCTCGCCGTCCCGGTCGATGCCGACGACGTCGCCGTCCGGGACGGCTGGCCGCTGCAGGCGGCGAGGACGGCGCCCAGGCCGATCAGCCCACCGGCGGCCAGGATGCTCCGGCGGTCGAGCTCAGCCACTGGTCACCAGCCCCGCTCCCGCCATTCGCCCAGGTGGGGGCGCTCGGCGCCGAGCGTGGTGTCCTTGCCGTGTCCGGGATACACCCAGGTGCTGTCGGGGAGCGTGCCGAACAGTCGCTCCTCGACGTCGTCGATCAGGCTGGCGAAGCGGGCGGCGTCCTGCTGGGTGTTGCCGACGCCGCCCGGGAAGAGGCTGTCGCCGGTGAAGACGTGCACCCCGGCGTCCTCGGGACCACGCCAGACGAGCGCGATGCTGCCCGGCGTGTGCCCGCGCAGGTGGATCACGTCGAGGGCCTGCCCGCCGACGGTCACCGTGTCGCCGTGCTCGACGGTCCGCTGGACCGGCACCGGCAGATCGGCGGCGTCCGCGGGGTGGGCGACGGTCACGGCGCCGGTCGCCTCCACGATCTCCGGGAGCGCTCGGTGGTGATCCCAATGGCCGTGCGTGGTGACGACGGTGCGCAGGTCGGCGCCGCCGATGAGGGCGCGCAGCGCGTCCGGTTCGGCGGCGGCGTCGATGAGCAGCGCCTCGCCGCTCGCGGGATCGCGGAGCAGGTAGGCGTTGTTGGCCATCTCGCTGACCGCGACCTTGCTGATCGTCAGGCCGGGCAGCTCGCGCACCTGCGCCGGGCCGCCGACCTCGACGTCGCCGGTGTAAGGAGTGGTCATCCGGGACTCCGATCGGAAACTGTCGGCGACCGCAGTTACGGTCCTCTGCATGGACGCTAGCGGAGCTCCCGACCCCGTTCAGGTCGCCGCCGGGACGGTCGGTCTGCCGGCGACCGAGATCGCCCGGCTCGTGCGCTCCGGCGAGGTGACGGCGGTAGCGGTGGTACGCGCGCACCTCGACCACATCGAGGCCGTCGACGCACGGATCGGCGCCTTCCGGGTCGTCCGCCGCGACGCCGCGCTCGCCGAGGCGCATGCCATCGACACGGCGCTCACCCGGTTCGCCCTCCCGCTCGCGGGAGTGCCGATCGCGGTCAAGGACAACGTGGCCGTGGCCGGCGAGGTCTGCTCCGACGGATCCCTGGCGAGCAGCGACGTCCCCGCGACGCGCGATCACCCCGTGGTCGCCCGGCTGCGCAAGGCCGGCGCGATCATCGTCGGGATCACCCGGGTGCCCGAGCTCTGCCTCTACGGCACGACGGACGGGCCCGGCACGGTGAGCCGGAACCCGTGGGACACCGCGCGCTCCCCGGGCGGCAGCTCGGGCGGCAGCGCCGCGGCGGTGGCGGCTGGCTGCGTCCCGCTCGCCCACGGCAACGACGGCATGGGCTCGCTGCGCATCCCGGCGGCCGCGTGCGGGCTGGTCAGCCTCAAGCCGGGGCGGGGCGTGGTGCCTGCGGAGGTCGGGCTGGACAGCTGGTCGGGCATGGCCGAGAACGGTGCCCTCGCGACGACGGTGGGCGATCTCGCGGTCGCGCACGCGGTCCTGGCGGGGGAGGACCCGGCCGTTCCCCCCGACCCCGGCCGGCCGCTGCGGGTCGCGGTCTCCACCCGGTCGCCCGTCCCGGGCGTGCGCGCCGACGCACCCGCGGGCGCCGCGGTCGACGGGATCGTCGCCCGGCTCGTCGCCGCCGGCCACACCGTCGTGCGGCGTGATCCGCCGCTCACGACCGGCGCCGCCGTCGGGGGCTTCGCGCAGTGGATGGCGGGTGCGGACGACGACATCACCCACTACGGGCTGGACCGTGCGGCACTGCAGCCGCGCAGCCGCGTGCACGCGCGGGTCGGCCGCCTGATGCGCCGCGCCGGGCTGGTCCGGCCCCGCACGGGCGAACGGTTCCGCGAGCGGATGATCGACTTCTTCCAGGACGTCGACGTGCTGCTCACGCCGGTGACCGCCGGGCCACCGTTGCCCGCCCGGCCGTGGCACGAGCGGTCCTTCCTGGCCAATGTGACGGCCAACAGCCGGTGGGCGCCGTGGGCGGCGCCGTGGAACGTGGCCGGACTCCCCGCGCTGGCGTTGCCGGCCGGCACCCGGCCGGAGGGTCTGCCGCTCGCCGTCCAGTTCGTCGGGCCCCCGGGAGCCGAAGCGCGGCTACTCTGGCTGGCCGGAGAGCTGGAGCGCCTGCAGCCGTGGCGCCGCCATGCCCCCGTCTTCGACCCCACCGCGTTCGCCGTCCCGGCGGCCGTCTGAGCGCCCGGACGATCGCCGCGGCACGCCGTCCGGCACGCGTGACGGGGGCGACACCGGGGCACGCGGTGGAGCGGGAACAGCGTCCCGGCGCGGGGCCTTGGCCCTTCTGATGATGCATCTGGCAACAGCGACTGACAGGGATCACATGGACCGGCTCGTCGTCCGCGGCGCCCGCGAGCACAACCTCAAGGACGTCCACATCGATCTGCCGCGGGACGCGCTGATCGTCTTCACGGGGCTCTCCGGCTCGGGCAAGTCCAGCCTGGCCTTCGACACGATCTTCGCCGAGGGGCAGCGCCGGTACGTCGAGTCGCTGTCGGCCTACGCGCGGCAGTTCCTCGGCCAGATGGACAAGCCGGACGTCGACTTCATCGAGGG
>Ga0308174_10000866_pt1 | contig 13464 bp, 12 predicted proteins | sample PhyPR2_FD_203894 | JGI IMG/M metagenome (GOLD analysis project Ga0308174, IMG submission 203894) | Soil microbial communities from UC Gill Tract Community Farm, Albany, California, United States - DLSLS.P.R2 | ecosystem: Environmental > Terrestrial > Soil > Agricultural land | place: USA...
ACCCCCCCCCCCCCCCCCCCCCCCCCCCCCCCCCCCCCCCCCCCCCCCCCCCCCCCCCCCCCCCCCCCCCCCCCCCCCGCCCCCCCCCCCCCCCCCCCCCCCCCCCCCACGCCGTGAGCCGACAACGCAGGCGGTGGCGAGCAATCGCACGAGCCGGGCCGCATCGGCGCAGGCGGTGCGAACGGCGCAATCGAAGGAGGCCGCGAGGCGTCGGGCCGGACATAACAAGGCAGAACCGGGACTCTTTGCCCGTGTGGGGGCGTTTTTTCAACGAGTGAGCTATCGACGCCATGCCGCATCCGGCCAGCGAGAGGAATATACCCGTCCGTGACGTTCGCGGAGAGCCCGCGAGCGAGGCGTTGAGCGCGCGCGTGGCTCACGCCGTCAGCGCCGCGCGTGCTTACGCGCTGCGTCTGCGCGTTCCCGGCCCCGCTCCGATGGCCGCCGCCGCGTTGCTGTGTCTTCTGATCGGCCTGCTGTTTCTGGCGTATCAGGTGCGCGCGATATTTTCGGCGCAACTTCAGCAGGAATACGTCGGGCTCGTGCTTCAGGCGGTGGAACGCGCGGACACCGCGCGCGCCTCGGCGCTTGCGCTGAAGGATGCATCCGCGAGCGACGCGCAGCATCGCGCCGCGTATCGCGAGGGGCGCATCGAACTCGCGGCGCGGCTTGCGAGCCTGCATGCGCTGATCGCGGCGAGCCCGACAGCCGCGCCCGCGCTGCCGCCGGCGGTGCTGTCGCCTGCGGCGAACTTCAACGAGGCGAGCGCGGCGCTCGACTCCGCTTACACCTACTGGCGCAACGAACGCGATCGCGCGAGCACGGATGTACGCGCGCGCATCGTGAGCGTGTCGCATACGTTGATCGTGCTGTCGGCGATCGTCTTCGGCGCGCTCATCACGGCGCTCGGCATGTACGCAAAGCGCAACCGGCAACTTGTCGGCATCTCGAGCGAGTTCGAGCACGCGTCACTGCACGACGCAATGACCGACCTGCCGAACCGCCGCATGCTCTTCGCCGCGCTGGAGGAATCCGCCGAAGCGCTCGACGCGGGCGCGGGGGACACACGCATCGCGGTGCTGTATATCGACCTTGACGGCTTCAAGCGCGTGAACGACACGCACGGCCACCGCATCGGCGATGAGTTTCTGATTGCGGTTTCGCGGCGGTTTCGGCAGACGGTGCGCAACAGCGATGTCGTCGCGCGTATCGGCGGCGACGAATTCGCGGTGCTGGTTCGGGAGTTTTCGAGCGATCTGGAGCTGGCGGCCATCGCGCAACGCATCATCAACTGCGTCGCGGAGACGGATGCGCGCATGAACCTGTCGCTCGTGCGCGCGAGCATCGGCATTGCGAGCTTCCCGGACCGCGTGGCCGATTACTGGCGGCTCGTCGCCGTCGCCGACGACACGATGTACACCGTCAAGCGCAACGGCAAAAACGGCTACGCGTTCGCGTCGTCGGCGGCTTGAGCGGTGGATCGGTCTGCGGATCTACGCCGCCGCGCGCAGGTCTTCTTCGCCGCCGAGCGCGCCGGTCAGTGCCACGAACAGGCGCGCGAGTTCGCCTGTCATTAGCAGGAAGTCGGATTCGAAGCGCTCGTCGTCGTTCGCGGCGGTGGGATCGGCGGCTTCCTTGATGACGTCGAGCGGCGTCAAGCGCTTCAACGTCAGCGACGGCGTCAGCACGAACGAGACGCGGTCGTCCCAGCTCATCGCAAGCCGCATGCATTGCTTGCCTGCTTCGATATGGCGGCGCATGTCGTCCGCTTCCAGCGCGTGGCCGACATAGCGCACCGTGGCATTGCCCTCGCCGGCCGAACGCAGCTCGGTATCGCGATCGAGCGTGAAGCCCGCGGGCGCGTCGCCGGTCAGCAGCCATTCGGTCATCGCGGAAACCGGCGAGCGCGCGGTACGAACGCTCCCGAGCGGCAAATCCGTGACGGACTTCACGAGCAGGCCGATGATGTCGTCGGCGAGCGTGGCCGAAGTCGCGTCGATCACCAGCCATCCATTCACCGGATCGATCCACACGCGCGTGTCGCGGCGAATGCTGAACGCGCGCGGCAGCAGTTCATCGGTGACCTGTTCCTTGAGTTCGCGCATCTGCTTGCGGCCCGGCTTGAAGCCCTGCTGTTCTTCAAGTTCGAGCGCGCGTTCCTTCGTGAATTGCGTGACGACCGACGCGGGCAGCAACTTCTTCTCTGCGCGATACGTGATCAGCATTTGACGATTGACCGTGTAGACGAGCGCATCGTCGCCGCGCGGCGAGATCCAGCCGCGCCGCTCGTTTTCGATGCTCGACGCCGCGTTGAACGCGAGCGGCGTGAGCCATTGCTGCATCTGATCGGGAGTGACGGTCCAGTGAGCGGGAAGACGATGAAGCTGAACGTTTTTGAACCACATGGCGGCGCTTTCGATGTTGTCCGGAAAAGCGGGCCATTCTATACGACGCGCGCGCCATCCTGCATCGTCATCCACTCGCGCGCTGCCGCGGCGGCACGATGCGCCATTGCAGATTGACGCCCGCAGCGGCAAGCAGAATCAGCGCGGCGCCGGCCAGTTGCAGCCATGCGAGGCGCTGACCGAACGCGAGCCAGTCCACGACGATTGCGACCACCGGATAGATGAACGACAGCGCGCCGGTCATGGCGGTCGGCAGCTTCTGGATCGCGCCATACAGCAGCACGTACATGATGCCCATGTTCACGACGCCGAGTATCAGCAGGTCCGTCCAGCCGGAGAGCGTCGCGGGCGCCGCATCGAAGCGTGCCAATGGCGCGAGCATGACGACACCGAGCAGCACGTGCAGCATCGCGATCAGATGCGGCGGCGTGCCGCTGAGCCGCTTCGTGATGATCGACGCAATGGCGTAGAGCAAGGCCGCGCCGAGCGCATAGCCGATGCCTTCGAGATAGCGGCCCGGCATGGCCAGTACAGCGGGCTCGACGCGCACCACCGTCACGAGACCGATGAACGCAATGCCGAGCCACGCGAGCGTCGAGGCCGAGATGCGCTCGCGCAGGACGAGCACACCGAGCGCGACGAGCATGAACGGCTGCGTGTTGTAGACGGTCGTGGCCATTGAAATGGACGCGCGGGAATAGGCCGCGAACAGCAACAGCCAGTTGCCGACGATTGCGATACTGCCGAGCGCAACGAGCCCGAGCATCCGCCACGAGAAATAGCGCTTCTTCAGGTACCCGAACATGGCGCAGACGGCGACGAGCGTGGCTCCGCCGAAGACACAGCGAAAGAACACGACGTTCCACGTCGGTTGCCGTGACGACACGACGAGCCAGCCGATGGTGCCTGACATCAGCATCGCGAGCGTCATTTCGAGCGCACCTTGTCGCAGGTTGCTTGCGGGATGGGAAGTGGGCATGTCGGGCGTTCCGGCTCATTCGGTTTTCGATGCCCTCCAGTCTAGCGAGGCGCATGCCGCGAAACCATGCCTAAAATAAGGCACATCGGCTCCGCCACCTTGTCATCGAAGGCCATCATGCCCAAGCACCTGAACAACCCGCAAGCGGGCATCGACGCGATCGACCGCGAGTTGCTCGGCGTGCTCGCAAGCGATGGACGCATCGCGGTGAGCGAACTGGCGAAGCGCGTCGGACTATCCGCGCCGAGCACCGCCGAACGCATGCGCCGGCTGGAAGCACAAGGCGTCATACGCGGCTTTACTGTCGAGATCGATCCGCGCGCGCTTGGCTACACGCTGCAAGCCATCGTGCGCGTGCAGCCGCTGCCAGGGCAATTGCATCTCGTCGAAGAGGCGATCCGCCGCATACCCGAGTTCGTCGAATGCGTGAAAGTGACGGGCGACGACTGCTTCGTGTGCCGCCTGTATCTGCGCTCCATCGAGCATCTGGACGACATCCTCGCCAAAGTGACCGACCGCGCCGCGATCAGCACGGCTATCGTGAAGACGACGCCCGTCGAACGCAGGTTGCCGCCGCTCGCACCCGATCGTTTCTAGCGCGCAACGGCGCTACACTGAAGGTGCAGATCAGGCGAGGAGCACCCAATGACCGAGTTCGACGACAACAGCACTTTTCGCGGGCTACCGCTTACGCCCGAGCAGGATGCCGAAGTGAGGCACTACATCAAGAAAAGAAAGCAGCGCGGCGAGCCGTGGGATACATCAGAGTTGCGCGCGATGCTGCAGGACATGCTCGAGCCGCCCGGCGATGAAGACGCGCGCGACGAAGACGCCGACGATACGACACGCTCGGCGGCCGAGCGCGCGTCCGCTTCCATAGACGAAGGTATGGACCCTATCGAGAACAGCGAGGAACGGCACGCGGCGATGGAAGCCGAAGCGATGAAAGGCCCGCGCCGATAATAAAAAGCGCCGGCGAAGGCCGGCGCAGTCTGTTTATCTGCACGATCGTTCAATGCCTGCGATGCGTCCAGTCACGCGGCGGATGCGTATCCAGCCAGCGCGATTTCGGCGGATAAATATTCGGGTGCTTGTGGTGCATGACGAGAATCACGATGGCGCATAGCACCACGACGACTCCTACCATCAAGCTGATCATCGGCTCGGTCATCGCAACCTCCTTCGGGGCTCAAAGGACGACCTCTACATTGTAGTCCTGCGCCGCAAGCGCAACGGACGCAATGCTCACGCCCCGATGCAAACCGCGCCCGCCGCGATCACGCAGCACGCAATCAGGCGGCGCGCGGTCAATTGCTCGTGCAGGAACATGCGCCCGATCAGCGCCGCGAACACGACGCTCGTCTCACGCAACGCGGAAACGGCTCCCATCGCTCCGAACTGCATCGCCCAGATGACGATGCCATACGCCGCCACCGACACGAGCCCGCCGGCCACGCCTTGCGCCATCACGCCCGTGGGCGCGCGTAACGCAGGCGCGCCGCGCAGCGCGACGAAAAGCGGCAGCATCAGCAGATAGAACGCGAACATCCACGCCGTGTAGGCGACAGCATGCCCGGATGCGCGCACCCCGATGCCGTCGATGACCGTATAGATCGCGATGGTCGCGCCGGTAATGAACGCGGCGAGCGCGCCCTTTCCCGACACATTGCCGCGCTGCAGCGCGAGCCAGACGATGCCTGCCGACACCAGCGCGATACCGACGACCGGCAGCACGCCTGGATACTCGCGCGCAAAAAGCGCCGCGCCGATGGCGACGAGCAGCGGCGAAGAACCGCGTGCAATCGGGTACGTCGCGCCCAGGTCGCCGCTCTGATAGGCCCGCACGAGCGCCATGTTGTAGCCGATATGCACGAGCCCCGACGCGACGATATAAGGCCATGCGCCTTGCGCGGGCATCGGCAGAAAAGGAATTGACACGACGGACACGATGCCGATGCTGATGCTCATCCACGTCATGGAGAGGAAGCGGTCCGCGTTGCCGTGAAGCATCGCGTTCCAGGTCGCATGCAAAAGCGCGGCGAAAAGCACGCAGCCGCCTACGTAGCTGAACATCGGTCCTCGCTCCTTCTCGTGTATAGCGGCAGTTTAAGCGAGAGCGTCCGCGCGAGCGTGCTTTGTATTGCGTAATTCCATATAAGCGGCGCGGGGCAGGCGTCGCATGCGTGTCCTATAGTGCAGAAGGACCGCTCGAGGGAGACCCGAAATGGCGACATGGAAACCCGATCCCAGCTTCTACCCTTCCCCGCGACTTGCCGCCAGGGCGCCGCGCGAAACGCTCGCCTATGTCGCGACGTTCGACCCGGAGCGCAAGACGCCGGACAAGCTAGCCGTCGTCGATGTCGATCCGGACTCGCCGGACTATGCGCAAATCGTCGGCGAATTGTCGATGCCCGATGCCGGCGACGAACTGCATCACTTCGGCTGGAACGCATGTTCGTCGTGCCTGTGCCCGAATGCGCCGCATCCGCACATGGAGCGGCGTTATCTCGTCGTGCCGGGGCTGCGTTCTTCGCGCATTCATATCATCGATACGAAGCCCGATCCGAAGAAGCCGGTCATCGTCAAGACGATCGAGCCGGACGAGCTCGCCGACAAGACCGGTTATACGCGCCCGCACACCGTGCATTGCGGACCGGGCGGCATCTATATCACCGCGCTCGGCAACGCGGAAGGCAAAGCGCCCGGCGGCGTGCTGCTGCTCGATCAACAGAGCTTCGATCCGCTTGGCCGCTGGGAAGTGGATCGCGGGCCGCAGCAGCTTGCATACGACGCCTGGTGGCATCTCGGCTACGACACCATGGTGACGAGCGAATGGGGCACGCCGGATACCTTCGAGCAAGGACTCGTGCCCGAACTGCTGCTTGGCGCAAAGTACGGTCGCAAGCTGCATTTCTGGGACTTCACGAAGCGAAAGCATGTGCAGGAGATCGACTTTGGCGACGAGTATCAGCTCGTCTTCGAGTTGCGCCCCGCGCATGATCCGACCAAGGCATACGGCTTCGTCAACTGCGTCATCAGCCTGAAGGACCTGTCTTCGTCTATCTGGACGTGGTATCGCGACGGGGACAAGTGGGCCGTGAAGAAAGTGATCGACATTCCGGCCGAGCCTGCGGATGCCTCCGTCTTGCCGCCGCTCCTGCAAGGCTTCGGCGCCGTGCCGCCGCTGGTATCCGATATCGATCTGTCGATGGACGACCGCTTTCTCTACGTGTCGTGCTGGGGCACCGGCGACATGCTGCAATACGACGTTTCCGATCCGTTCGCGCCGAAGCTCACGGGCAAGGTACGCATCGGCGGTGTGGTCGCGCGCGCGACGCATGCGGGCGCCAAAAACGGTGCACTCAACGGCGGCCCGCAAATGGTGGAAGTCAGCCGCGACGGCAAGCGCGTGTACTTCACGAACTCGCTATACGGCGCCGTGGATGCGCAGTTCTATCCGGAAGGTATCGACGGCTGGATGGTCAAGCTCGATGCCGATCCCAACGGCGGCTTGAGCACCGATGACAAGTTCTTCATCGACTGGCCGAAAGGACATCGCCCGCATCAGATCCGGCTGCAAGGCGGCGATTGCTCTTCGGACTCCTACTGTTTTCCGTGACGCCCATGTCGAGTCCTGGACTCTGGCTGACCGCGGCGGGGCTCGGCGCATTTCATGGCGCGAATCCCGCGATGGGCTGGCTCTTCGCCCTCGCCCTCGGTCTCTATGCGCATAGCCGGCGCGTGGTGCTGGTGTCCCTCGTGCCGATTGCTCTCGGTCATGCCGCGTCGGTTGCGCTCGTGCTGGCAGGCGTGCTGACGCTCGGGTCCGTCGTCGATCATGAGACGCTTGCCCATGCCTGCGGCGCGCTGCTGATCGGCTGGGGCGCGTGGCGTGCGTGGCGCGGGCATCGGGGGCGACCCGCGGTCGGCATGCGCACCGGGCTCGCCGGACTCGCGCTGTGGTCGTTCGTCATGTCGGGCGCGCACGGTGCGGGCCTGATGCTGGCGCCCGCGCTGCTGCCGCTTTGCGCGGGCACGGCGGGCGCTTCATCCATGCCCGCATTCGAGGCCGGCGCGCTCGCGCTATGCGTGCATACGGCGGCGATGCTCGTGGTGATCGCCGTCATCGCACTCATCGCGATGTCCGTGCACGAACGCACGGGCCTGGCGTTCCTGCGCACGGGCTGGATCAATGTCGACTGGCTCTGGAGTGTGGCTTTGATCGCATGCGGCGCGTGGCTTTTCGTGTAGTGCCGGCTCGCCCTTTTTTGCGGCAGGCGCGATGGCGGACGCGGGCAGAAGTTCGGCGGTTCGCGCCTACCGGCGGCGATTGCGCGACGCCCCGCGTCCCGGCAATATCGGCTCAAACGAGAAATAAAAATCATCGCAGCGCTGAGGCCGGACCGGCCGGTCCGACAAGTCGATAAAAAACGGGGACTCTTGAATGCGCGACATCTCTTACGAAGAACAGACCGTCAACTCGGGCAATCCGCTTGCGCGTTTTGCGCACCGGACGCGCATGACGATGGCGACCGAACTCGTCACGCGTTTATGCGCCACGCGCGGCACGGTGGTGGATTTTGGCGCGGGGCCGGGGCTTTTTCTGCACACGCTTGGCGAATCGCGCCCTGACATTACGCTCGTCGGCCATGACAAGTTCATGGCTCCGGCGTTTCCCGAAGTGAAGTACGCGGAATCGCTCGATGGCGTTGCCTCGCATAGCGTCGATGTCCTGACGGCCTTCGAGGTTTGCGAGCACCTCTACGAGGAGGAGTTGCATGCCCTGCTCGACGACGCCGCGCGCATTCTGAAGCCTGCCGGTGCGCTCGTCATCTCGGTGCCAATCATGTATGGACTGGCAATTGCGCCCAAAGTATCGAACTGGATGATTCGCAGCCGAACGCTCAGATCGGAATACACGGCGACCGAACTGCTCAAGGCGATGGTCGGCATCCGCGTGAGCCGGCCGCAGAATCCGCGCACGACGCATAAAGGATTCGACTTCCGCGAACTGCGCGATGTGGTCAACGAGCGCTTCGATATTGATGCGGTGCATATGAGTCCGGTGCCGCATGCGCCGTGGTGGATTAGTTCGCAGTACTTCATGGTGTGTCGGCCGCGTCGGCGGCGTTGAGCGTGCATTGACTCGTTCGATGTGAAAGCGCCCGCATCGCCATCGCGCGATGCGGGCGTGCAGGCAACGCCTCACTCACGCGCCGACACTTCATCCGCCGATGGCAACTGCGCGACCGTCCATCCCCCGCCGAGCGCTTTGACCAGTGCAACGCTCGCAGCCATTCTTCGTCGCTCGATACGCACTGCGGTGCGCCGGTCCGACAACACGATCGCTTGCGTAACGACCACGCTCAGATAAGTGATGGCGCCGTTCTCATAGCGATTACCGACCTTGCCGAGCGCGCGCTTCGCGGCATCGACCGCATTGCGCTGTGCATCGCTTTCACGGCGCAGCACGTCGAGCGCGTTGAGATTGTCCTCGACCTGACCGAATGCAGTGAGCACCGTCTGCCGGTAATCGGCGACGCTCTCCTCGTACGCCGCGCGCGCTGCATCGCGGGCCGCCGCGCGACCGCCGAAGTCGAGCGCAGTGAACGCGAGTTGCGGCCCGAGCGACCAGAAGCGGCTCGGCGCCATCAGCCATGAACTGAAGTGCGTCGCTTCGAGGCCGCCCGTCGCGGCGAGAAGGAGGTTCGGAAAAAACGCTGCAGTCGTGACGCCCACGCGCGCATTCGACTCCGCGACCCGCCGCTCCGCCGCCGCGATATCCGGACGCCGCTCGAGCAGCGCCGACGGCACCGACAACGGCAAAGCGTCGAGCGCCGCAGCCGGATGTGGCGCGTGGCCCTCGTCGAGCGCCGCGACATTGAGCGTGAAACTCGACGGCGGCTCGCCGACGAGAATCGCGATTGCATTGACGAGGCTCGTGCGCGTGGTCTCCAGGTCGATAAATTGCGCCTGCGTGGAGCGCAACTGCTCCTCGGCCTGCGCGACATCCGCTTCAGCCGCAGCACCGCCCGCGAAGCGATCCTGTGTCAGCGCGAGCGCTCTTTCATACGCTTGCAGCGTTTCCTTCAGCAGCCGCTCCTCTTCGACGGTGCCGCGCAAATCGAAGTAGTTCGTCGCGAGCTCCGCCTGCATCGAAAGAATCGCGCTTTGCAAGTCCGCCGCGCTGGCCTGCGCTCCGGCGCGTCCGCCTTCCACCGCGCGCGAGATGCGGCCCCACAGGTCAGGCTCCCACGATATCTGCGCATCGATCAGATAGTCGGGCACTGTCACGCCCGCGCTCGACTTGTACAGCACATTCGACGATGCATGCGACTGGTTGAACGCCGCGTTAGCGGTGATTGCCGGGAAGAATGCGGAGCGCGCCTGCGCAACCGCCGCACGCGCCGCGCGAAAGCGCGCGGCGGCCGACGCCACGGTCTGATTCGACGTCACGACGCGCTCTTCGAGCGCGTTCAATTGCGGGTCGCCGTACACTTGCCACCACGGCGCGCGCGGTGTCGCGTCGGCGGGCTGCGCGGGCTTCCAGTCTCGCGACGCTTCGGACGCGTCGAGCGGCACCGTCGACTTATACGATGCAGGCGTCGCCACATCGGGACGCACGTAGTCGGGACCGACCGTGCAGCCGGCGACCATCACCGCTAGCACTGACAATGCGAAGCATCCACGCATCGCGCTCATGATGCTTCACCGCCTGACTTGGGCGCGCTTTGCTTGGCGTGCCCGATGCGCACGGCCGCGCCGTCGACGATCGAATCCGGCGGATTCACGATCACGCGTTCATCGCCGTTCAGTCCCGATACGATGGAGACGCGCGTGCCGTAATCGGTGCCGAGCGCAAGGGGCACGAGCTTCACGCGATCGTTCGCATCGACGGTTGCGGCATGCACGCCATCGGGACGAAACAGCAGCGCGTTGCCGGGCAGCGTGAACGACGGGTTCGCGCTCGTCAATGTGAAACGCACCTGTGCATAAGCGCCCGCGAGCAGTTCGCCCGTCGGATTCTTCACGTCGACCTCGACGCGCATGGTTCGTGCGACGGGATCGACCGCGCCGGCCGTGCGCACCGTCACGCCATCGAACTTGCGGTTACGGTCCTCGTTGAGCAGCAACTCCGCGGGCATGCCGACCGTCACCATGCGCGCATACGCCTGAGGCACGTCGACGAAAACACGCAGCGTCGTTGCATCCTGAACGTGGAACAGTTCGCGTCCTCCCGCGCCGCTGCCGGCATCGATCAACTGACCGACGTCGGTGTTTCGCGCAGTGACGACGCCATCGAAGGGTGCATAGACCTTTTGAAAGGACACGAGTTGTTCGAGCCGCGAGACGTTGGCTTGCGCCGCATTGAACGCGGCTTCCTTCGCCAGCATGTCGCCGTTCTTCTCGTCGGTTTCCTGACGCGATACCGAATTGTTCTTCGCCATCTGCGCCCAGCGATCGGCCGTCGTTTTCGCGAGCACATAGTTGGCGCGCGCGGTTTGGGCATCGGCGCGCGCCTGGCGCAGTTGATCGTTGATCTCGGGCGCATCGATCTCGGCGAGCAGCTGCCCCCTCTTCACCCTGCTGCCGATATCCACCATCCAGCGCTTCAGATAGCCGTTCGTGCGCGCGAAAATGGGCGCATCCGAGAACGCGCGGATATCGCCCGCGAGCACGAGGTCTTGCGTCGGCTTCATGCGTGCAGGCTTGATGATCTCGACCGTCTGCACGCCGTGCTCGGCGGCATCGCGTTCGAGATCGGCGTGCGCCGCATGTCGGGACCAGATGCCTTGCGCGACGATTGCAACGACGATCACGAGCGCAAGCACGAGCCACAAGCGGCCCCGCCTGCTGCCGTCCGATCGCCGTGTGAACTGCTCTTCCATTCGGGCCCCGTAATATTCCGCTTCAGGACTGCGCCGCGTTCAATCGCATGCGGCGTGCCTCGATGCGCTTGTAGATCATTGAAAACACCACCGGCACGAAGAACAGTGTCGCGAGCGTGCCGACCATCAGCCCGCCGATCACCGCGCGCCCGAGCGGCGCATTCTGTTCGCCCCCTTCGCCGAGGCCGATTGCCATCGGCACCATGCCGATCATCATCGCGAGCGCGGTCATCAGCACGGGCCGAAAGCGTGTGTAGCCCGCTTCGAGCGCGGAGCGCATGGCATCGCCATGTTCGGCAAGCGCGGAACGCGCGAAGCTCACGACGAGAATGCTGTTCGCCGTCGCAATGCCAATACACATGATCGCGCCGGTCAGCGCCGGAATGGACAGCGTGGTGTGCGTAAGGAACAGCATCCAGACGATACCCGCCAGCGCGCCCGGCAACGCGGTGATGATGATGAACGGATCGAGCCATGACTGGAAGTTCACGACGATCAGCAGATAGACGAGCACGACCGCGAGAATCAGCCCGAAGGCGAGGCCCGAGAACGAGCCGTTCATCGTTTCGACCTGACCGCGTATGTCGATGGTCGAGCCCTTCGGCAATTGCCCGCGCGATTCGTCGATGATGCGCTGCACGTCATCCGACACCGCGCCGAGATCGCGGCGCTCGGTGGTCGCATAGAGATTGATGGCGGTCTGCGCGTTGTAGTGGTAGACCACTGCGTCGCGCGAGCCGCGAGAAAGCGATGCCAGCGCGCCGAGAATATTGGTCTTGCCACTCGACGACGTCACCGGAATATTCGCCACCGACTGAAGCGAATTCATGTCGTATTGAGGCGCGGACGTGATGACGTTATAGCTCACGCCATTGACCGGATTGAGCCAGAACGTGGGCGTCGTCTGCTGGCTGCCGGAAAGCGTGATGAGCAGATTGTTCGCCACATCGCGCTGCGTGAAGCCCGCTTGCAGCGCCTTCGTGCGGTCGACTTCGACGTTGATCGCAGGCAGGTCCGAAGGCTGCTGGATGCGTGCATCGACGAGACCGGGCACGCGGCGAATCTTTTCCAGCAGATGATTCGCGAACGCGCGATTGCCATGCACGTCGCGTCCCGTAATGGCGATATCGATAGGCGCGGGCACGCCGAAATTGAGAATCTGACTCACGATATCGGCGGGCAGAAACGAGAACGTCACGCCGGGGAACTCTTGCGGCAAGCGCTTTCTCAGTTCTCGGATGTAGCCGTCCGTTGGCGCGTGGTCTTCGCCGAGACTGATGAGCACGTCCGCATCGGCGGTGCTCACCGTGCCCGTGTTGCTATACGACAGGTTGATGCCCGATACCGGCAAGCCCATGTTGTCGATGATCGAACGAATCTCGCCGCGCGGAATGAGTTCGCGTATGCGCTTGTCGACGCGGTCGGTCAGCACCGCTGTCTCTTCGATGCGCGTGCCGGTCCTCGTGCGCATATGCAGCGCGATGACGCCCGAATCGACCGATGGAAAGAAGTCCCGCCCGAGAAACGGCGCAAGCGCGAGCGACAGCAGACAGCAAACCAGGAAGAGCGACGCGAAGCGTCCCGGATGCGCCAGCCGCGCTTCGAGGAACACGCGATAACGTCCGCGAACGGCTTCGAATCGCCGCTCGAAGCCGAGATGAATGCGCGCGAAGATATTCTTCGAGCCCTGCATCGACTCCACATCCCCACCCATGTGCTCGTGATGGCGCAACAGATACTTCGCGAGCGTCGGGATCAGCGTGCGCGAGAAAAAGTAAGAGGCGAGCATCGCGAACACCACGGCCTCGGCCATCGGCACGAAGAGATAATGCGCGACGCCCGTAAGCAGAAACATCGGAATGAAGACGATGCAGATGGACAGCGTCGAGACGAGCGTGGGCACGGCGATCTGCTGCGCGCCGTCGAGAATGGCCTGCTCCAGTTCCTTGCCCTGCTCCAGATTCTGGCTGATGTTCTCGATGGCGACGGTCGCATCGTCCACGAGAATGCCGACCGCCAAAGCCAGCCCGCCGAGCGTCATGATGTTGATAGTCTGGCCGATAGCGGACAGCGCGACGATGGACGTCAGCATCGAGAGCGGAATCGAGATCGCGATGATGAGCGTCGCGCGCCAGCTACCGAGAAAGAGCAGCACCATCAACCCGGTCAGTCCCGCTGCGATCACTGCTTC
>Ga0308174_10000867_pt1 | contig 13462 bp, 9 predicted proteins | sample PhyPR2_FD_203894 | JGI IMG/M metagenome (GOLD analysis project Ga0308174, IMG submission 203894) | Soil microbial communities from UC Gill Tract Community Farm, Albany, California, United States - DLSLS.P.R2 | ecosystem: Environmental > Terrestrial > Soil > Agricultural land | place: USA...
CGTCAAGATTCTCCAGCCGTTCGCGGAGCCGGGGCTGCGGCTCGTCAATTACACGCATCCGGAGTACCGCGAAAGCCTGACGGGACTGTTCACCGAGCATCCCGATGCGGCGCAGGGCGGTGCGCTGCTCGCCCGCGGAACCGAAGGCGAAGCCGTCGCGGACACGCGTCGTCAGGTCCAGGTCGACTGGTTCCACGACGGCCACGCCGAAACGCTCGTCTCGCCGGAGCGTTCGCAGGCGGATGCGCCGGCCGTCGAGATGCCCGAATCGCTCGATGCCGCGACCACCGCGCGCTGGATCGAAGACGTGATGCGCGGCGACGTGGCAGTGCCGCCCGGCATTGCACGCCAGGTAGAAGTGATCGCGGATGTGGTTCGCCGGCCCGTCTAGCCGGCCTTGCAGTCGCGGCAACCCACCGCGTATTTGACACGATCTTCAACGCTGGTTTAAAGTGGACCAATGCGCTTCACCCAGCTCTCCTCCCTCCGAATTATTTCGGGCCGCCTAGCGCGGCCCCTATCGCTACGTCTAGCGTAAATCGCCAGACGTAGCGCCGCGCGTCGCCGAGTCGCGCGGTCCTGCCAGCAGTTTCCGAAGTTCCTTTCCTTACCACTTGTAGTCGTCAGCTTTTCGTTCGCGCATCCCGCAAAACGAAAACGCGAGGGTCAAATGCACGCTGCTTCGCGCACGTTCACGTTGGTCGCAGGCGTCACCGTCGCTGGTGCGCAATGTGACCGCGCGCGCGGTCCGGCTTTCCGTGCATCCCGCCGCAGCCGGCCAGCCGCCGGCGACGGCCGCTCTCGCAGGCGCTACGCAAACCGTCCCACCAAAGGTCGACGATCATGATGCCGAGCCCCGCCGAGAAATATCGCCCGTTCCCGCAAGTCCGTCTGCATGGCCGCCGCTGGCCGAATCGCACGATCGAGAAAGCGCCCATCTGGATGAGCACCGATCTGCGCGACGGCAACCAGTCGCTGATCGAGCCGATGAGCATCGCGGCCAAGCTCGAATTCTTCGGCATGCTGGTGTCGATGGGTTTCAAGGAAATCGAGGTGGGCTTTCCCTCGGCATCGCAGACGGATTTCGACTTCGTGCGCAAGCTGATCGACGAAAACCGCATTCCCGCCGACGTGACCATCGAAGTGCTCGTGCAATCGCGCCGCGAACTGATCGAGCGCACGTTCGAAGCTGTCGAAGGCGCGCGCAAGGTAATCGTGCATCTGTACAACGCGATCGCTCCGTCGTTTCGACGCATCGTGTTCAATCAGTCGAAAGAGGAAGTGAAGGCACTCGCGGTCGAAGGCACGCGCATAATCAAGGAATGCGCCGCCGCGCGGCCGCAGACGCACTGGGTGTATCAGTACTCGCCCGAGACGTTCAGCATGACGGAGCTGTCGTTCGCGCGCGAAGTCTGCGATGCCGTCGCGCAAATGTGGCGTCCGACGCCCGATCACAAGATGATCGTCAATCTGCCTGCGACCGTGGAAGCGGCGACGCCCAACGTGTTCGCCGATCAGATCGAATGGATGGATCGCAACATGGGCTTTCGCGACAGCATCGTTTTATCGGTGCATCCGCATAACGATCGCGGAACGGCGGTCGCGGCGGCCGAAATGGCGCTGCTCGCGGGCGCGGACCGCATCGAAGGATGTCTCTTCGGCAACGGCGAGCGCACGGGCAACGTGGATCTCGTCACGCTCGCGCTCAATCTCTATACGCAAGGCGTCGATCCGGGCCTCGACTTTTCCGACATCGATGCGGTGCGCCGCGTCGTCGAGCGCTGCAATCAGCTTCCGGTGCATCCGCGCCATCCGTATGCGGGCGATCTCGTGTTCACCGCGTTTTCCGGTTCGCACCAGGACGCTATTCGCAAAGGCTTCGCCCAGCGCGTGGCCGGCACGCCTTGGGACGTGCCCTACTTGCCGATCGACCCTGCCGATCTCGGCCGCAGCTACGACGCCGTGATTCGAGTGAACAGCCAGTCCGGCAAGGGCGGCGCGACGTATCTGCTGGAACGCGGCCTGGGCTTCACGCCGCCGCGCCGCGTGCAGATCGAGTTCAGCCACGTAGTGCAGGCCGTGGCGGACCGGTCGGGCGAAGAAATCAGCGGCGAAGCGATCTGCGCGCTCTTCAGGCGCGAGTATTTCGATGCGGGCGGCGCGGTCGTGCGCGCCGATGCGACGACGGTTTCGGTCCTCGGACGAGACATCGCGATGCCGCTCGCATCGGACGCCGCGAGCGAGGAGCACTACGCGCAGGCGATCGCGTCGAGCCTGGGCGTCGGTGCGGGCGTGAGCTGGTTCGAATCGACGATGACGGCAAGCGGAGATACGGCCGTTTTCGTAGGCTGCCGCGTCGCGGACGAACCGATGCGCTTCGGCGTCGCGGTGCATGCGAATCCGGCGCTCGCCGTCGCGGATGCGGTGATTAGCGCGGTGAATCGATCGAACGGTGTGCGCGAAGAACTGCGGCAGGTCGACGCGATGGAAGTCTGAAGCGCAGGCGGCTATTCCAGCGCCACGCGAGTTGCCTGCAGCGCGAGCAATTGCCAATGACCGCCCGTCTGAACGTGAATGGCGGTATAGGCGATGGGAAACAACAGCGCGCCGTTCTTCGATTCCATCTCGATCAGCACCCGGCCCGACACCAGACAGGTGTCGGGGCCAGCGGAAATCACGTCCTGCGATTGAATTTCGATCTGGCGATAACGGCGGCGGCCCGCGGTGATCGCGTCGATGAACTGACGCTTCGTCTCACGCTTGCCGTTCGTGTGGACATAGCTGACGTTCTCGGCCAGCAGCGCTTCGAGCGCGGCGCCATCGCCTTCGACCATCGCACGAAAACGGTCGCGCTCGAGGCCGCGGATGGCCTCAAAGGTTCTTGCCGGCATCTGTCGGTTCCCCTTTTGTCGAGAAACCGATGGGCCGGCACCTCGTCAGAAGTTGTATTGCAGATAGAGCTGGCTGAAATTTATACCAGGATTCGGCTCTTTGATACTCGCGTTCGACAGATGCTGGAAGCGAAAGCCCGCCTGGTAGTTCTGCTTCTCGCCGAAGATCGCACCGACGCCGACCATATCGGCGAACTGAAACGCCGTCGACAAGGTGTAATCCTCCGTGATGCGTGCGTGCGAGAGGACCCGTACGCCGACGCCGGCTTCGAAGAAAGGCCGAATGGTGCCCGAGCTCTTTACGAAGCGCAGCACGGGCGTCACGCCGAATTCCCAAATGTTCGGATTCACCGAGTTGGCTTCTTTCGTGTGCCAGTACGCAATGTGCCCTTCGCCGAGCAGCGTGAAGTGGAACCCGCCGATCTCCCACCACGTCAAACCGGGGTCCCAGACCACGCCGAGGTCCGCCTTTTTGAAATCGTGGTTCGCCACGCCGCCTGCTATCTGAAGGCCGAAACGATCGGCGTGGGCCGCCGCCGACGCAAGCCCGAGTGAAAGCGCAATCGCGCCGTGAGAGAACAAACTGCGCCAGAGACCTTTGTTTTTCTGCATGAGCGCCCCATATAAGGGTGTTGTTCGCGTTCCGCCAAGCGGTGATCGACGCATTGTATTTCGCCAGACATATATTTGCACAATCGGCCTTCTGGCATCTATTTGCTTGAATAATCTGTCGCTTTTGCCGCCTCTATGCGGTAAATCGTTCGAATTAAGCCGTGAAAGCGGTAATTTCGACTCAGCGATGCCACCACTATTGAACCCACAAAGTCGATAGTTTTGTGGGAACTCTCACACTCCGTTAGCCTCTAACACTTAGCACTCAATTGACGGGAGTGCTAATATCGTGATTGGCTTGTAGTCGCCATTGCGGCCGCGAGCGATTTATTGACAAGGAGCTTATGAGCGTGACCAATGCGATGACCCTTCCGAATGTAGTAGGCTCGGCGCCTGCCAAGGCTTCTTCGGCAGGCGCGCTGACGTACGCACAGTCGTCGATGCTGACCGGCCAGATCGGCAACATCGATTCCTACATACAAGCCGTGAACCGCATTCCCATGCTGTCGCCGGCAGAGGAACGTCAGTACGCAACCGAATTTCGCGAGCAGGGTAATCTGAACGCGGCGCGGCAACTGGTGCTTTCGCACCTGCGCCTCGTCGTGTCCATTGCCCGCAACTATCTCGGCTACGGTCTGCCGCACGCGGACCTGATCCAGGAAGGCAATATCGGTCTGATGAAGGCCGTCAAGCGCTTTGACCCGGAGCAAAACGTGCGCCTCGTGTCGTATGCGATGCACTGGATCAAGGCCGAGATTCACGAGTACATCCTGCGCAACTGGCGCATGGTGAAGGTCGCGACGACGAAGGCGCAGCGCAAGCTGTTCTTCAATCTGCGCAGCCACAAGGCCGGCCACGCGGCGTTCACGCCGGGCGAGATCGAAGGTCTGGCGAGCGAACTGAACGTCAAGCGCGAGGAAGTCGCGGAGATGGAAACGCGCTTGTCGGGCGGCGACGTCGCGCTCGAAGGCCAGGTGGAGGACGGCGAGGAAGCGTTCGCGCCGATCGCGTACCTCGCGGATTCGCACAACGAGCCGACGAACGTTCTCGCCGCGCGCCAGTTCGACGAGTTGCAGAGCGACGGTCTTTCGACGGCGCTGGAATCGCTCGACGAGCGCAGCCGCCGGATCATCAAGGCGCGCTGGCTGGACGTGCGGGACGACGGATCGGGCGGCAAGACGCTGCACGAACTGGCCGACGAATTCGGCGTGTCGGCCGAGCGTATCCGGCAGATCGAGGCAAGCGCGATGAAGAAAATGCGATCGGCGCTGCACGACTACGCGTAACACGCTGAACAGGCGTTAGGCCGCAGCAGAAGCATTCGAGCCCCGCTGACGAAAGTCAGCGGGGCTTTTCTTTGCCCGGCGCGCGTTGGCCGACAAAAAAACAGCGCCCGAAGGCGCTGTTTCCCTGAAGACGACCGCTTACCGCATCACGCAGGCATCGGCGCGGTGCCGCCGCCATTGCCGGAGAGACGCGTGGCCAGTTGCGCTGCATAGCGCTGCGCCGCGGAACCGACGACGATGTGGAAGGTATCCGCCGACACCCACGCCACATCCAGTTGCGACAGGCGTTCGCGATCCACCGCCGACGGATCGCGCACGACCACGCGCAGGCGCGTCTGCGCGACCGCATCGAGCGAAACGACGTTGGTCGCGCCGCCGAGCACGGCGAGCCAGCGCATCGGGTCCGGGTCCAGCGGGCCAGCGGCTTGATCCGCCGCGCTCGCTGCCACCGAAGGTTGCGCCGGAGCCGACGATGCCGGCGTTGCACCGCGCGTCGACGAATGCTCGAGTTCGCCGCGAATTTCATCGGCGATGATGTCCGCTTGCGGCCCGATGATGACCTGCACGTTCGTCTTGCCACGCTTGAGCACGCCACGCGCGCCGATGTTCTTCAATTGCGGCTCGGATATCGCTTCGGAATCCACCACCGACAGACGCAGACGCGTCGTGCAGGCATCGACGAGAGTCAGATTCGACGCGCCGCCCAGCGCCGCGATGTACTTCGTCGCGCGCGTGCTTGCCGCACCCGGCACCGCGTCGGCCGGCGCGTACCCGCCAACGGGCGTTGCGTCGGTTTGTGCATCGGTCGTGGCCGGCTCGCGGCCCGGCGTCGCCATGTTGAACTTGCGAATGAAGAAGCGGAACAGGCCGTAATACACGATGCCGTACACGAGGCCGAGCGGGATTGCCATCCAGCCGCGCTGCGACAGGCCGTAGTTCAGCACGTAGTCGATCGCGCCCGCAGAGAACGTGAAGCCGAGGTGAATGCCGAGCGCCGAGCAGATAGCGAGCGACAAACCGGTCAGCACCGCGTGGATGCCGTAGAGCACCGGCGCGAGGAACATGAAGCTGTATTCGATCGGCTCGGTCACGCCCGTCAGGAACGCGGTCAGCGCCATCGAGAACAGCAGGCCGCCGACGACCGCGCGGCGCTCCTTCGGCGCTTCGTGGAACATCGCGAGGCACGCGGCGGGGAGGCCGAACATCATGATCGGGAAGAAGCCGGTCATGAAGCCGCCCGCGGTTTTATCGCCCGCGAAGAAACGGTGCAGGTCGCCGTGCACGAGCGCGCCGCCGCCGGGCGGCGCGTACGAGCCGAACACGAACCACGCAAGCGAATTGACGATGTGATGCAGACCCGTCACGAGCAGAATGCGGTTCAGCACGCCGAACACGAAGGTGCCGAGCGCGCCCGCGGTCGTCAGCCAGTTGCCGGCCGTATCGATTCCGAACTGCACCGGCTGCCAGACGTAGCCGAATATGATCCCCAGAAACAGACACGCGACGCCCGTCACAATGGGCACAAAGCGCTTCCCGCCGAAGAACGCCAGATACTCGGGCAGCTTGATGTCCTTGAAGCGGTTGTACATGTACCCCGCGACCATCCCCGCGATGATGCCCGACAACACGCCCATGTTGAGCTTGTCGTTCATGTCCTTCATCACGGCCGTTTCGATCAGATAGCCGATCGCGCCGGCGAGACCCGCCGTGCCGTTGTTGTCCTTCGCGAAGCCCACCGCCACGCCGATGGCAAAAAGAAGCGGCAGGTTCGAAAAGATGGCGTCGCCTGCGTCGGCGATCATCTTGATATTGAAGACGTCGGGCTGGCCCAGGCGCAAGAGCAGGCCGGCCACCGGTAATACGGCAATCGGCAGCATTAGCGCTCGGCCCAGGCGCTGCATTTTCGCAAACGGGTTGGCGTCCATCGGGTTCTCCAAAAGATATAGGTCTTGTCGTTGCTGCTTCGGGGTTTTGCTACCTTGGTCTTCCTGAAATCAGTCCACCGGCCAGATTTCGCGGCTCGCCGCTCTTACTGCCTGTGCCGATTCGAGCGCGAGCACGTCTTCCGCACGCTGACGGCAAAGCTGGTAATCGAGATTGCGCACACGCGCCTTGATGCCGGGCACGGTCGCCGGATCGACCGACAACTCGGTCACGCCGAGGCCGACGAGCAGCGGCACTGCGAGCGGATCGCCGCCAAGCGCGCCGCACACGCCGACCCATTTGCCGTGCTTCTCAGCGCCCTGGACTGCCGCCTTGATGAGCCGCAGCACGGCCGGATGCAAGCCGTCGGACTGCGCGGCCAGATCGGGCTGGCAGCGGTCCATCGCGAGCGTGTACTGGGTGAGGTCGTTCGTGCCGATCGAGAAAAAGTCCGCGTATTTCGCGAGCTGATCGGCCAGCATTGCCGCCGAAGGCACTTCGATCATCACGCCCACTTCGACGGAATCGGTGCGGCCCGCTTCACGCGCCAGTTCGTCGATGCGCGCGCGCACGCGTTGAAGTTCGCCGGCGTCGGTGACCATCGGCAGGAGAATGCGCACCGCGCCCGCCGGTTTCACGGCGAGCAGGCCGCGCAATTGGTCATCCAGCAGATCGGGGCGCACTTGCGCGAGCCGGATACCGCGCAGACCCAGCGCCGGATTCTCTTCGGGCGGAAGTGTCAGATAGTCCACTTCCTTGTCCGCGCCGACATCCAGCGTGCGGATGATCGCGCTGCGCCCGCCGAGCGCCTCGACGATCTCCTGATAGCTCGACGCATGTTCCGCAACGGTCGGCGCTGCCTGACGGTGGATGAACAGCAATTCGGTGCGCAACAGGCCGACCGCATCCGCGCCGTTTTCGACGGCGGCTTTCGCGTCGTCGAGCGTCGCGATATTCGCGGCAATTTCGATATGACGCCCATCGCGCGTCGATGCGGATTCCTGCGACATCTTGCGATTCGCCTCGCGCACGCCCGCGAGACGCTCGCGTTCGTGGCGCGCGCGTTCGACGTCGAGCGCGGTCGGCGCATGCTCGAAACGGCCCGCCGATGCGTCGACGACCACTTGCGTGTCTTCGGGAATCGCGTGCAGCGCGTCCCCCATTGCGACGAGCGCCGGAATGCCGATCTGCCGCGCGATGATCGCCGCGTGCGACGTCGCGCCGCCGCGCGACATCACAAGCGCGGTCACGCGCGTCCGGTCGATGGATGCCAGATCGGACGGGGTGAACTCCGTGGCCGCCAGTACGGCTTCGTCGGGCAGCACGCGCGCGGCCGTATTCGTCAGTCCGAGCGCGCGCAGCACACGCTTTTCGATGTCGCGCAGATCGGCGGCGCGCTCGGCCAGGAGCGCGTCCTTCACGTTGTTCAGCAACGCAATCTGCGCGCGGATGGCCTCGCGCCACGCGAAGCCCGCGCTCTTGCCGAGGCTGATGAGATCGCGTGCGGCGTCGAGCAGCGTCGGATCTTCGAGCAGCACGCGATGCACCGCGAAAATGCCCGCTTCGCCCACTGCGCCGCGCTGCGATGCGGTGCGCACGGTGTCGCCGAGTTCGGTATCGACTTGCGCGATGGCGCGGTCGAGCGCACGGCTTTCCGCCGCCGACGGCCCGCTCGCCTGTTCCGGCGGCACGATTTCCTTATCGTCCCAACGCACCAGCTTGCCCACCGCGATGCCCGGCGCGGCGCACACGCCAGCGAGCGTGTTCGGCGGCAGCGGCTGCGTGGACGCGCGCGCGGCCATGACCGGCGCGGGCGATGCCTCGCGCGCAGGCGTCTCTTCGACTTCGCCTTGCGCCGCGCGCAGCAGTTCCGTTGCGACGGCATCCACCGCTTCCTGCGCCTGCCCGCCCATGCCGACGAGTTCGATGGTCGCGCCTTCGCCTGCGCCCAGGCTCAGCAGGCCGACGACGCTTTCCACCGGCGCCTTGCGCCCTTCGAAGCGCACTTCGACCTTCGCATCGAGACCGCGCGCCGCTTCGCGCGCCCGCGCAGCAGGGCGCGCATGCAGCCCGCCCGCGTGCGCCAGCGTGACGCTGCGGCGTGCTTCGGTCATCACATTCGTCGCGGAGCGCGCCGCTTGCGCCGCCGCGCCGTCCTTCGCGCGCAGCACCAGCATGCGCTCGCCCGCATTCACCACGCCGCGGCCGACGCGCCTGGCGACATCGAACGCATCGCCGTTAGCGACCGCGACCACGGAGATCAGGCTCGGCGCGTGTTGCGCGACGAAATCGGAATCGAATTCGATCAGCGGCTGTCCCGCGCGCACCGTCGCGCCCTGCTCGACCTTCGGCGTGAATCCCTTGCCGCCCAGCTCGACAGTGTCGATGCCGATATGCACGAGAATCTCCGCGCCCTGCGCCGTGCGCAGCGTGACCGCATGATGCGTGCGGGCGAGGTGCGTCACGGTGCCATCGCACGGCGAGACGAGCACGTTATCGAGCGGATCGATGCCGATACCGTCGCCGAACATGCCTTCGGCGAATACAGGATCGGGCACCTCGGCGAGCGGGACGACGGGGCCGGTAAACGGCGCGAGCAGAACGATGTCGCCCGCTTTATCGGTGGAATGGTTCAACAAGGACTCCTCGGCACGGCGCATCGTCATTCTCAGTCAATGGGTTTCGGTGACTTTGTTCAGGTGGCGCGGCGCGTCGGGGTTGCGCCCGCGCGCGGCGGCCAGACCTGCGGCCATTACATAGAAAGAAAGGATCGCGGCGATCGGATCGAGCGCCGGGTGATCGGTGGCGACGAGCGGCAGTTCCGCGCCGGTCACGTCGTCCGGCGCGGCGAGCAGCACGCGTGCACCTCGCGCGCGCATGTCGGCGGCCAACTGGATCAGCCCCGCCTGCTCCGGCCCGCGCGGTGCGAATACCAGCAGCGGATAGTCGCGGTCGATGATTTCCATCGGGCCATGACGCACTTCCGCGCTCGAAAACGCCTCCGCCTGAATGCCCGACGTCTCCTTCAGCTTGAGCGCCGCTTCCTGCGCGATGGCAAGTCCCAGCCCGCGCCCGATGACGATCATGCGGTCGACGTCTTTCAGTTCATCGACGGCGCGCGTCCAGTCGAGCTTGCCCGCGGCGCGCAGCGCATCCGGCAGTGACTCCAGCGCCTTGAGCAATTCGACGTCGCGCTGAACGTGCGCGATCACGATGGCCGACAAGGACAGCATCGCGATATAGCTTTTGGTGGCCGCAACCGAGAATTCGGGGCCGGCTAGCAGCGGCAAGAAGTATTCGCACGCGTCTTCCAGCGGCGAACCCGTGACGTTGACGGCCGCGACGGTGAACGCGCCCGCGTCGCGCAGCGCCTGCATGGTGCCGACGAGGTCGGGGCTCTTGCCCGACTGCGAGAACGCGACGGCAAGCTGGCCCGACACGCGCAGCGGCGCTTGCTGCAAGGTCGCGACGGACATGGGCAGGGACGCGACGGGCACGCCGATGCGGCTCATCGTCAGGCTGGCGAAATAACTGGCGGCGTGATCGGAGCTGCCGCGTGCGACGGTCAGCGCGACGTGGCGCGGCTGCTCGGCGAGCTTCACGGCGAGCGCTTCGATGCGCGAGGTATCGGCGAGTTGGGCCGCGACGACATCAGCGGACTCCAGCGCCTCGTTAAGCATATTCGACAAGTGATTCTCCTTCGACATAAGTAGCGGTCAGCGCAAGTTCCCGGTCGAGCACGACCAGATCGGCCCATGCGCCGCGCGCGATGCGGCCGCGGTCTTCGAGACCGAGATAATCGGCGGGAAAGCGCGACAGGCGATTCGAGACGTCCGCGAGCGGAATGCCCAGCGAGACGAGATTGCGCAGCGCCTGATCCATGGTTAGAGTGCTGCCGGCCAGCGTGCCGTCCGCGAGGCGCACGCCGCCCATGCACTTGGTGACGTGCTGGCTGCCGAGCCGATATTCGCCGTCCGGCATGCCCGCCGCGGACGTGCTGTCCGTGACGACGTAGAGACGCGGAATGGCGCGGATGGCGGCGGGGTGAACATGCAGCAGGTCCGGAATCAGTTCGGCGTACTCAGCGTGCGCGAGCGCCGCGCCGACCATGCCGGGATCGCGGTGATGCAGCGGGGACATGGCGTTGAACAGATGCGTGAAGCCGCGCGCGCCGTGCTTGAGCGCGTTGACGGCGTCATCATAAGTGCCGAGCGAATGGCCCAACTGCACGCGAACGCCGCGCGCGGCCATTTCCGAGATTACGTCCAGATGGCCGGAAATTTCCGGCGCGATGGTCACGACGCGGATGGGCGCGAGTTCGAGATACCTGAGCACTTCGTCGCGCACTGCGACGGCCGCTGCGTCGGGCTGCGCGCCGAGTTTGCCCGGATTGATGTAAGGGCCTTCGAGATGCACGCCGAGCACGCGCGCGCCGCTCGCTGCGCGGCGCTTCGCCTGTTCGCCGAGGCCGGCAACGACCTGCATCAGTTCGTCGCGCGGCGCGGTCATGGTGGTGGCGAGCAGGCTCGTCGTGCCGTGCTGCGCGTGCTGGCGAGCGACGGTGTCGGCGGCATCGCCGCCTTCCATGATGTCGCGGCCACCGCCGCCATGCACATGAAGGTCGATGAAGCCGGGCAGGATGTACGGCGCGTCATTCGCCGACGGATCGGCAATATGGCCTTCGAGCGCCGTCACCCGGCCGTTCTCGAAGCGCACGGTGCCGTGAATCCAGCCGTCGTTCGTCAGTATGTTTCCTTTCAGCATGAAGTTCTCTGGAAGTACGCAATGCGTATTGAGGTTCAGGTGCGGTCCGCGCCATGCTGCGAGCAGGCTGATTCGCCCGATGTTTCCGTGCGTCCTGCGAACCGTTTCTTATGGTCCTCTGCTTTTATTGATCTCTTCTCTTGATGCCTGGTAACGCCGCCCATCAATGCAAATGGCGCTGACCGATGCAGCTGCGCTACTTGCGGACTGACGCTCGTCGGCTCCGCGATGTCCGTACCCGCATTCACTGCGCGCAAGTGATGCAACGCGCGAACTTCCGCCTGACCGCGTTCCTCAGATAGCGACAAGCAACGCGCCGATTGCACGCGGGGCCGGCACCCGCCGAAGCAGGCAGCGTCCAATGCTCGACCGCCATCACGATGCCGTCTGCGCGCCGCAAACTCTTACCGAAACTGAGCCGGACGAGATGCCACGCTGTTCCAGCTTCCCGGTAAAGCCTGTCAGTTCGACAGCGTATCTTCGACGCGCGAATAACGAAGCTGCCCGCGCCGCTCGACCGCCTCATCCGCCTTGCTTACAAGCCCGCGTGTACGCGGTACACCACTTCCCCGGACAACGCGCTGCTGGGCGTCAGATCGTCCCAGTTCGCGTGCATCCAACACGTCGGCCGTGCAACGCCTGGAGCCCATTATATAACCAACATAATACCAGTCAACGCGCGCGCACTCTCTCTCGACGAATGCTAAAAATCGTCAGCAATCAATCAGTTACAACCGGTTTAGTCAGTACTTTCGCAGCATCGACGCCATTGGTACTTTCCCGCACTCGGAACGTGATGGAACCAGTCGATCGCCAGTGCCGGAAGTCCGTTCAAATTACGCGTTTTCGTATTCGCACGTTCGTGCTTTCTTTGGCACAATGAGCTATTAGTTCGGAATCGCAACTAATTCAAATAAAACCACATATTTTTGAGAGAGCAAAGGCAGATGGGCTGTTTTGATCCGAGTCGGGCTGTCGAGGCCGTGCGACGCTTTAACCGGTTTTACGCTCGCCATGCGGGCGCCTTCCACGAGCGACTTCACAAAAGTCATTTTTCGCTGACTGAAGTCCGCATTCTTCACGAACTCGCGCACGATCGCGCGCATACCGCTGCAGACCTATCCCGCAATCTGGGGCTGGACACGGGCTATCTCAGCCGGCTGATCACGAACTTTCAGAAGCTCGGGCTCGTGGTGCGTCGCAAGAACGAATCGGATGGGCGCGCGCATCTCCTCAGCATGACGCCCGAGGCCAAAGCCAAGGTCGACGAACTCGACCTGCACGTTTCATCCGAAACGGCTACGCTCGTCAATCGGCTCACGTCCGGCGAAATCGAACAGTTGTCCCTGGCGATGGCGGAAATCGAGCGTTTGCTTTCTCCCACTTCGATCGACGTTCCCACTCGCCTGCGCAGCCCGCGATGCGGCGACTTCGGCTGGATGATCGAGCGCCACGCGCACCTCGACCTTGCTGAGCGCGCGAGTCTCGCGAACGAAGCGCACGCGGCGAGAGTCGTCTCGCGTTTCCTCGTCGCCATGCAGACGAACACGCCGCGCATTGCGTGCTGGGTGGCGGAACAGGAAGGCGATGCCCGCGTCGGCGCGGCGCTGCTCACTGCTGCATCGGAAGGTCAGGCGTGCATCGAACTACTGTTCGTCGAGCCGGGCGCGCGCCGGCGTGGCCTGGGCGAGCGGCTCGTCGCGGCCTGTACGAACTTTGCGCAGGGCGCGGGCTACGACAGCGTGGTGTGCCGGTTCGATAAAACGCGTGAAGACTTGTCCCGCCTTTTCGAGCGCGCGGGCTTCGCGGCCCAAAGGGACGACAACGGGAAAGTGGTGTGGGAGCGCGAACTGCGCCGCATCTTCGCTGACTGAGCGGCCATCGAAAAACGGCGTCCACACGGGACGCCGTTTGCATGAACCGACCGCTGCAATCAGAACGAAGGCACGACCGAGCCTTTGAACTCGCTCTTCAGGAACTGACGCA
>Ga0308174_10000868_pt1 | contig 13461 bp, 9 predicted proteins | sample PhyPR2_FD_203894 | JGI IMG/M metagenome (GOLD analysis project Ga0308174, IMG submission 203894) | Soil microbial communities from UC Gill Tract Community Farm, Albany, California, United States - DLSLS.P.R2 | ecosystem: Environmental > Terrestrial > Soil > Agricultural land | place: USA...
CAAAACGGTGCATACGGCCTGAAATCCGGGGTCAGTCAAGTAATTGTCACGCCACCATGTGTAAGAGCCTGGATTTGCCATTTCTCCTCCTGACACGGTATTTTAATGCGCCGGGCCTGTCTGGTGGGGCGCATCGCTTGCTCGAAACAAACTTGTGTAGTAGGATTGCAAACACGAGTAGGTTTTTCCCGTGGCCCAACCCAAACTGAGCAAGTTGGAAATGCAGATCATGGACGCCCTGTGGACCAAGGGCGCGTTGTCGATTCGAGAAATCCAGGAGGTCTTTCCGGAGCGGCACCGTCCCGCCTATACGACTATCCAGACGACCGTCTATCGGTTGGAGGCCAAAAAGGCGCTTCGGCGGGTCAAAAAGATCAGTAATGCCCACATTTTCGAAGCGGCAGTGTCCCGGCGGGCGGCGCAAAGCCGGCTGATCGACGAACTGTTGGGCTTCTTCGGTGGGAGTACACAGCCACTCATGTGCCATCTGGTCGACACCGGAAGGCTCACCCTGGGTGATATCCAGGAGATCGAAAAGACCTTGAAGGAACTGGGCCGCAAGGGCGCAGGCGACTGAAATCCGCCGCATTGTCACAAATTTCCGGCAGAAGGCGTTATCAATTTTTAGGAAATTCGAACGCTTTCGGCTGTTTTTCCGTCATATACACAAACGGCCCCAAACGAGCGGAGGTAATCAGATTGAAGACAACTATATTTGCGCAGACAGCCCTGGCGGCGCTCCTCGCCGCGGGCGCATCCGCCCAGTCGGAGGCCGTCCCCGAATTCGAGGTGGCTTCCATCAAGCCCGCGCCTCCTCCGACCGCCAACATGATCAGGGTCCAGATGCACGGCGGCCCCGGGTCCGACGACCCCGGCCGGCTAGACTGGCAGAACGTCAGCCTACGCAACATGCTGACTAACGCATTCAACTTAAAGGAATATCAGCTTCAGGGACCGGACTGGCTGAACACCGAGCGCTTCGACGTCAGCGCCAAGATCCCGGCCAATACAACCCGCGAACAGTTCCGCCTCATGTTGCAGAAACTGCTCGCCGACCGTTTCAAGATGACCTTCCACCACGAAACCAAGGAACATGCGGCTTATGCACTGACTGTGGCCAAAGGAGGTCCCAAATTGAAGGAATCGGACCCCAACGATACGTCGGGGTTTGCCCCTATGGCCATGCCGGGACGTGGCGGCGACATCCAGATGCGCGCCGCAGCGCCCCCTCCCCCGCCTCCGCCCGGCGCCGCTAGGGGCGGCGGGGGTCCGGGACCCGGTGGTCCGCTGCCCGGACGCGGTGGCATGATGCGCATGATGCCGGGACACTTCGAGGCCAAGAAGACGACGGTGGACGGCCTCGTGAATATGCTTTCGAATCTTACCGGCAAGCCGGTGGTCGACGAGACGGGCCTTAAAGGCATATACGACTTCACCTTGGATTATTCGCCCGAATCTGCCGAAGGCCCCACGATGATGGCCCCTCCTCCCGCCGGCGGAGGCGAGGTCCGGATGCCTTCGGCTTCCGAGCCCGGTTCCGGCGCCACCATCTACTCAGCCGTCCAGCAGCAGTTGGGCTTAAAGCTCGAGCCGAAGAAACTTCCGTTGGATCACGTTGTAATAGATCGCATGGAAAAGATACCAACAGAAAACTAGGAGCAAAGGTTAACCGAACGGCGTCAAATCCGTCATAACGGAAAAGGATTCTATGAGTCGAAAGCACCTCCATGCCGGTTTCGCTGTCGTTATGGCATGCTGCGCTTTTGGCCAAACTCCGTCATTTGATGCAGTCTCTCTCAAACCCAACAATTCCGGTAGCAACAGTTCCAGCAGCAACACGCACAACGGCATTTTGACCGGCTCCAACGTCACTCTGAAGAACTTCATCATGCGGGCCTACGGGATGCTCGATTACCAGATTTCCGGTCCGGAATGGCTGCAGAGCGAACGATTCGACATCGCGGCCAAACCGCCCTCCGGAGCTGACGACAAAGACTTCCCGCTGATGATGCGGGCCATGCTGGCAGAGCGGTTCAAACTGCAGGCGCATAAAGATACGAAAGTCTTCCCGATTTACGGGCTGGTTGCCGGAAAAACCGGCCTGAAAGCCGAGCCCGTGAAGGATGAAGGCGGCAATAACATGAACAGCAGCCGTGGCTATTTCAAGTGCGAGCGTTGTTCCATGACGAGCGTCGCCGCCTGGCTGGCCCGGCAGATGGACCGGCCGGTTCGGGACATGACCGACCTTCCCGGCGTTTACAATCTCATTCTGAATTTCACCCCCGAAAACGCCGACCCCATAAAGGAAGGCGCCGAGAAGAAGGAAGTTTATCCCCCGCTCCTGACGGCGATCCAGGAACAATGGGGCCTGAAGCTGGAGCCGAAAAAGGCCCCGCTCGAAATCCTGGTGATCGATCACATCGAAAGGGTGCCCACGGAGAACTAATGCGCGCCCTCGTCCTCGAAAAATTACCGATATTTATGGCTGTAACTCGGAGTAACTTCCTCATGTGGAATCGGATTCGGAATTATCTTGCCTGCGCGGCGCTGGCCTGTCTGGCTGCTTTCCCGCTGGCTGCCGCCGAACATCACGGCGTAGTGAAGTTCGGCGGACTGCCCCTTCCCGGCGCAACCGTCACCCTCTCGCAAGGCGATAAAAAGTTGACCGCGGTCACCGACGGCGCGGGCGTCTACTCGTTCGCCGACGTCCCCGACGGCACCTGGTCGCTGCAGGTCGAGATGCTCTGCTTCGCGCCCATCAAGCAGGAAGTCGCGATTGCCCCGGGCGCCCCGAGTCCCGAGTGGGAGATGAAACTGCTCTCCTTCGATGAGATCAAAGCCAACGCGCCCCCGCCCACCCAGCCCAGTACGCCGCCCACCGTGGCTCCTTCGACTGCCACCGCGACACCCGTCGCCGGCGCGCCGCCCAAGCCTTCCATCGCCGGCGCCGAGCAGGCTGCCAACGGCGGCGGAAATAACAACAAGGGCAAGAATTCCAAAAATTCCAAGAATTCCAAGAACACCAAGACGGCCAATGCCACGCCCGCCAACCCGACCAACGGCTTCCAGCGGGCCGACGTGAATGCGGCCGGCGGCGGAACACCGCCTCCTGCTCCAGCCGATAGCGGAATCGGTGCCGCGGCATCCGGCGACGCTCCCAGTTCCACCGCGTCGGACTCCATGGTGGTGAACGGCAGCGTCAGCAACGGCATCGAGCGCAGAGTCATCGGCAATGCGCGGCGCGGACCGGGCGCGCTATACCGCGGCGATGTGAACGCCATCTTCAGCAATTCGGCGTTGAACGCCCACTCCTACTCGCTCACCGGGCAGAATACACCGCAACCGGCCTACAACAACCTGCGCTTCGGCGGGTCGTTCGGCGGTCCTCTGTATATCCCGCACGTCCTGAAGAGTAATGGCCAGATCTTCCTGAATTACCAGGGCAGCCGCAGCCGCAATGCCAACAATCAAACGGTCAGCCTGCCCACACTCGCGGAGCGCATCGGCGACTTCTCCCAAGCCACCAACCTCCTCGGACAGCCGCTGGCGATTTTCGATCCGACCACAGGCGCGCCGTTCCCCGGAAACGTGATTCCCCTGAACCGCATCAGCCCGGCGGCGCGGGACATGCTGGGGTTCTATCCGAATCCGAACTTCTTCAGCCCGCTCGGTTATAATTACCAGGCGCCGATAACCACGATCAGTAACTCGGACGCCGCCCAGATCCGCTTCAATCGCAATCTGAATCGCAAGAACTTCATTAACGGCAGCTACGGTTTCCAGCGCACGGATGGCACCGGCGCCAACATTTTCGGCTTCCTCGATCCGAATGAGTCGTTCGGTCAGCAGGTGAACCTCAGCTACCGCCACATGTTTAACCAGCGGATCAATGGGAACCTGAACTATACGTACAGCCGCCAGAGCACCAGCACGACCCCGTACTTCGCCAACGTGAAGAACGTTTCTGCGGAATTGGGGATCTCCGGCAACGACCAGAGCCCGAACAACTGGGGACCTCCCTCGCTCGGCTTCAACGGCGGCAGTGGAATCCAGGGACTCAACGACGCCAATGAGAATTTATCCCGCAATCAGACGCAGGCCGTGGGTTACAACATGCTCTGGATCCACCGCCCCCACAACCTGCAATTCGGCGGCGATTTCCGTCGGATCGATGCGAACCCGCTGACCCAGCAGAACGGACGGGGCGGCTTCAACTTCACCGGCGCCGCCACGCAACAGATCGTGAACGGTGTGCCGGTTCAGAACACCGGATTCGATTTCGCCGACTTCCTCCTGGACCGGCCCGATATCGTCAACCTGGCGGTGGGCAATGCCGACAAGTATTTCCGCAGTTCGTCCTATGACGCCTTCATCACCGACAATTGGAGAATCGGACCGTCGCTCAGCGTCAACTACGGTATGCGCTGGGAATATGGCTCGCCAGTAGTCGAGAAATACGGACGCCTGGTCAACCTGGACGTCAACGGCTTCTATGCGGCGGTCGCCCCCGTCACCGGCCAGAACCCGACCGGCCCGCTGACCGGCAAATCGTATGCGGATTCCCTGGTCAAGCCCGACAAGCACGGGTTCGAGCCTCGCGTCGCGCTGGCCTGGCATCCCATCTTCGGATCGTCGCTGGTGGTGCGCGCCGGCTATGGCGTGTACTACGACACTTCCGTCTACCAGTCGATCGTCAATCAAATGTCGCAGCAGTCGCCCTTCTCCCGCACGCTGAACCTGGCCGGATCGCTCACCAACCCGCTGAGCATGGCCACCGCCTTCAACAGCCCGGCCAGCGGGACGCCCAACACGTTCGCGGTCGATCCGGATTTCCGCGTCGGCTACTCGCAGAACTGGCAGATATCGGCGCAGCGCGATCTGCCGGGCGGCAATGTGCTGACCGTGACTTACCTGGGAATCAAGGGCACGCGCGCCGTACAGGTCTTCGTGCCGAATACCTATCCGGCCGGCGCCACGAACCCCTGCCCGTCCTGCCCGACCAACTTCTATTACATGACGTCCAACGGCAACTCCACACGCGAAGCCGGACAGGTACAACTGCAGCGCCGCTTCCACAACGGCATCTCGGCCAGCGTCAACTACACGTTCTCCAAAGCGCTGGACAATGCCGCCCTTGGCGGACGCGGTGGTGGCGGCGGATCGGTGGTGGCGCAGAACTGGCTGAACCTCTCGGCCGAACGCGGCTATTCACCCTTCGATCAGCGGCACCTGGTGACCTTCAACATGCAGTACACCAGCGGCGTCGGCGTGAAGGGCGGAACCCTGTTGAGCGGGTGGCGCGGCGTCGCCCTCAAGCGCTGGACCATCCTGACCAACCTGACCGCGGGTTCGGGCAAGCCGGCCACTCCCAGTTGGAATTCCGCGATTCTTACCGGCACGGCCATCAGCGGCCCCGTCCGGCCGGAATACACCGGCGTAGATGCCTACGACGCACCGGCCGGACGCTTCCTCAATCCGGGCGCCTACATCGCGCCCCTTCCGGGACAGTGGGGCAATGCCGGCCGCAATTCCATCATCGGGCCTACCCAGTTCGCCATGAACGCATCCATGCAGCGAACTTTCGAGGACGTGATCGATGTCCGTCTCGACGCCACGAACGCCCTCAACCACGTGACCTATCCGAGTTGGAACACCAATGCTTCCAGCCAACAATTCGGCTTGCCCAATCAGCCCCTGGCCATGCGCCAGGTGACTTTGACCCTGCGGTGGAGGTTCTAACATGAAGTTACCTGTTTCCATTTTTCTGATCATCGTTCTGGCCGCGGCTCAGCAGCCGCCGAAGCCCGCCGCTCCTCAACAGGCCGCCCAGACCCCGGCCGATGGACCCGTGAAGTTTACCGCCAACGCCCAACTCGTGGTCGAAGCAGTCACCGTGACCGACAAGAGCGGCAAGCCGATCAAGGGGCTCACCGCCAAGGATTTCACCATCACCGAAGACAATATTGCCCAGCCGGTGGCCTTCAGCGAATACCAGGAACTGCTCGAGCCGGAAGGTCCGGCGCTGCAGCAGAGGGCCCCCACGGTAGTCGCCGCGGCTGAACCCGGCAAGCCGAAAGTGGACGCGGTCACGCAGTTTCAGATCCAGCCCGAATCTCCCGGCAGCATCCGGTATAAGGATCGCCGCCTGATCGTCCTGTACTTCGACATGGGCGCCATGCCTCCGGCCGATCAATACCGGGCGATGGATTCGGCAGTGAAGTTCATCAAGAAGCAGATGTCGCCGGCCGATCTGATGGCCCTCATGTCCTTCTCCGATCGCCTCCACGTCCTGCAGGATTTCACCGACGATAAGGACGCCCTGCTGAAAGTGTTGGACAAGCTGTTCATCGGCGAGGACCAGGGCCTGGATACGGGTTCCAACGACGACAGCTCGGCCGATACCGGCAGCGCCTTCGGTGAAGACGACAGCGAGTTCAACATCTTCAACACCGACCGTCAGCTTGCGGCGTTGCAGACCGCCGTGAAGATGCTGGGCCAGCTTAACGAAAAGAAAGTGCTGGTGTATTATGCCAGCGGCCTCCGCCTCAACGGAATCGATAACCAGGCGCAGTTGATGGCCACCACCAACGCGGCCATTCGCTCCAACGTTTCCTTCTACACGGTGGATGCACGTGGGCTGGTTGCTTCGGCCCCGCTGGGCGACGCCACCCAGGGTTCGCCGGGCGGTCAGGGGATGTACTCGGGCGCTTCCGCGCTGGCGCGCGTCGGCAATTTCCAACGCTCGCAGGATACGCTGTACGCCCTGGCAGCCGATACCGGCGGCAAGGCGCTGCTCGACAACAACGACCTGGCGCAGGGCGTCGTGAATGCCGAAAAGTCGATCGACAGCTATTACATCGTCGGCTATTACTCGACCAACTCCGCCCTCGACGGCAAATTCCGCAAGATCAAGATCACCTATAATGGCGACCCCTCCGCCAAGCTCGCCTATCGCGTCGGCTATTACGCCAACAAGCAATTCTCCAAGTTCAACACCGTGGACAAAGAGCGGCAGTTGGCCGACGCCCTGATGCTGCAGGACCCCATCACCGAACTCACCATCGCCATGGAGCTGAATTACTTCCAGTTGAACTCGGCCGAATACTTCGTGCCCGTGGCCATGAAGATCCCCGGCCGCGAACTGGCGCTCGCCCGCCGCCGCGGCGCCGAGCACACCGTCATCGACTTCATCGGCGAGGTGAAGGATGAATACGGCGTTACCGTGACCAACGTCCGCGATAAGGTGGACATCAAACTGAGCGGAGAAACCGCCGCGCAGCTTGCCAAGCAGCCGATCCAATACGCGACCGGCTTCACCATCCTCCCCGGCACCTACACCATCAAAGTGCTGGCCCGGGACGACGAAACGGGCCGCATCGGGACCTTCATGACCAAGTTCCTGGTCCCCAACCTGAACAAGGAACAGAAGCGCGTTCCCATCAGCAGCGTGGTGCTGAGCGGCCAGCGCATGGACGTTCGCGACGCGCTCTTTAACGTGGCGAACAAAGACAAGCTGCCGTCCGTCGATCCGCTGGTTCAGGATGGTCTGAAGCTGGTGCCCAGCGTCACCCGCGTCTTCAGCACCAGCAAGGACATGTACGTCTACCTGCAGGCGTACGAACGCGGGCAGACCACCACCCAGCCGCTGATTGCCTTTGTGACTTTCTATCGGGGGCAGAACAAGGCGTTTGAAACTCCGCCCTTGCCCGTTACGGAAGGAATGGACCCCAAATCGAAGGCAGTGCCGCTGCGCTTCAGTCTGGCGTTGAACAAACTACAACCCGGCAAGTACGATTGCCAGGTGACGGTGCTGGACCCGACCAGTCAGAAGGCCGCCTTCTGGCAGGCTCCGGTGGTGCTGGTCCCCTAAAACAGGCCCCTAAAATGAGTAGGGCAGGCGGTCACCCGCCTGCCCTCAATGCTTCACTCGATCGAACTAAACGAGATTCACGTCCTCGGCTTGCAGTCCTTTCGGACCTTTCTTCACTTCAAAGGAAACGCGCGCGCCCTCATCGAGCGAGCGGTATCCACTGGCCGCGATCGCGGAGAAGTGCACGAAGACATCTTCTCCATTCTCTCGCTGGATAAATCCAAATCCCTTCGCGGCGTTAAACCACTTCACTGTTCCTGTTTCTTTCAAAACGACTCCTTTTACTTCTACAAATGTTGCGCAAACGTATCAATTGATGACGGTGGTACAGGCGAGGAATCGAAGACTCGAAAGCCGGTCCAGCGGAATTCAAAAGACGTGCAAGTACAACTTCGATTCAGTTTAGCACTTCAGCCCAGTGTGTGGGGCAGGCGCTTTCGCCTGCCGACAAAGCCGAGCGCCAGCTCGGCCTCCTACCTCCCTTTCCCCGTCAGCTTGATCGACTGCGGCGAGCCCGCCGCATTGTCCGCGATCGCTACGGACGCGCTTCGATTGCCGCTGGCCGAAGGCTTAAACGTCACCGAGATGCTGCACTTCCCGCCCGCCGCGACCGAAGTCCCGCAAGTGTTCGTCTGAGCGAAGTCGCCGGCATTCGAGCCAGTGATCGAAACTCCACTAATACTCAGCGTCGCGGTCCCCGTATTCGTCAGCGTCACCGATTGCGCCGTGCTGGTAGTTCCCACCTTCTGATTGCCGAAGCTCAGGCTGCTGCTGCTCAACGACACCGCCGGCACGCCGCCCGCCGCCGTCACGGTGATCGTGGCGTCGGTATTCCAGTAATAGTTGTGAGCCCATGTCGAGTCGAACACCCCAACATCGATCGTGTACGTGCCGGCCGGCAACGACGCCGCCGGCGTCCAAGTGTACGAGTACGGATGGTTCTGTCCCGCCGTGAAGTTCTGTCCGCTCCACACCTGAGTCGCCACCGCCGTTCCGCCGGAATTGAAAATCTGCAGTTCCACATTCCCGTTGGTCAGGCTGCCCGCGCCCGTCTCCGTCACACTCACCGAAATCGGCGCGCTGCCTCCGGCCACCACGCTCGCCGGCGCCGTCGCCGAAGAAGTGAACGCCAACGCGGATGTGACCGTGATGCTGCCGGCCGCCGCATTCCAGCTCCATTGCTGCCAGGTCGAGCTGAACACGCCAACTTGGATCGTATACGTGCCCGCCAGCGACGGCGTCAACGTCAGCGAGTAGTTCTGTTGCTGCTGCGCACTAAAATTCTGCCCCGTAAAGTTCTGCACGCCGGCCGAATTGCCATTCGGATCCAGCACCATGATCTGCACGTTCCCGTTGCTCAGGCTGTTGGCTGTGCAGGTGACGCTCGCCGTTACCGTTGTGGCCGTGCCTTGGGAATCAGGGTTCGGCGATGCGGTGGCCGACGATTGAAAGGTTGGGGGCGCGATTGGTGTCGCGCCCGTTTCTCCTGAATTCGCTCCCGTGCCGGCCGTGTTCGTCCCGGCCACCACGTAGTAATAGGTTGTGCCATTGGTCAGGCCGGAATCGCTGTACGTTGTGCCGGCCGTCGTGCCCAGGGTGGCGTATGGGCCCCCGCTGACCGTGGCGCGCCGAACCGTATAGCTCGTAGCGCCCGCCGCGGCAGTCCAGGAAAGATTCACCACGCCGCTGCCTACCGTAGCAGTCAGACCGGTGGGCGCTGGCGGTACCGTCACCACGTTTCCGCCGGGAATCACGTAAAGAGTGATGCTCTGCGATGGCAGCGTGGCCGTGATCGCATTATTGGCAATACTGACGCTCCCCAGCGACGAAATGGACGTCTGCGTCGCCGACGCGATCTGATACGCTCGCGCCGTTCCGGTCGATGCGAAATTCGCCAGGTTGATGGTCACCGGCGTCGTGCCCTGCTGCTTGTTAATCACCATGACCGTCAGAGCGCCGTCCGACGCCCGCACCGCGGCGAACGACGACAGATTATCCGGGTTCGCCACGCCGGCCGAAACGCTGGTATCGCCAAAACTCCCGCGGTTCCCGTCGTAGTTGCGATAGATCTGCATCGCCAGGTAGGTCGGCGACGGATTCGCCGGAACCGTCCACCGCGTCGCCATGTCCAGCCCCTCCCGCCCGAAGATGCCGAGCACATCGGCCTGGGTTGTCGCGCCGTTCAGGTGCGTTTCGTCGCCCCAGTTATACTCCGTGATGCCCGTTTGCAGCCCCGGATAATACTGGCTCACCCAACTCTTCAGCGTGGGAATCAGATTGACCTTTCCCCCGTTGATGCCCACCTGGTTCAGCCACGAAGGATCCACGAAGTTGGGATCCCACAGCGCCCGCGTCGATTGATTGCGCGTCTGCTGCCCCGACGCCGAATCGTCGTCGCTGTTCGACAACTCCTGCGGATAATAATGGACGGTCAGCACGTTCAGCAGTTGCGTGCCCGTGCTCTGCTGGTAGGCATTGAGCTGTTGCAGCAGCCACGGGTAGTAATAGGTGTGATTGTGCGTGTTGTAATCCGACCCCGTGGCGCCGATTCCATTCGTCTGGTCCAGGCCGCTGACAAACATCGCCCACCAGCCCCACTCCTCCGGTCCCACGATCTGCGCATTCGCGTCCAGCCCGCGCACCGCCGCCGCGTAGCTCAGAAAGTCGTTATACAACTCGCTGTAAGTCTCCGGCGAAGGATGCACGTCGCGGTGCGTCGAGTTCCACAGCGACGGTTCGTTGTCCATGATGTAATACTTCAGCCCGCCGCTCGACGACGGCCCCCACGTGTTGATCAGATGCTGAATCCAGCCCTGCTGGATCGCCACGGAGTTCGGCGTATTGGCGTCCAGCGGATTGTTGCCGGTGATGTTCTTGCCCGTGGCGGAGCTGACCCCATTGCCCGCGTCCGCCTGATAGGGATCGTGCCCCGTCTGCGCGCCGTACTTGGCGATCGAGAACGACCAGAGGCCCGAGTTGCCCGCGCCGAGCTTCGCCAGGTAGCCGATCATCGGGATCGTCAGCAGCGGCTGCGCGCCCACGTTGGCGGACCGCGTCTGGCTAATGAAATTGTCGCCATCCGCGCCCGCCGTAGAGGGCTGGTCCGGCAGGCTCTCGAAATACCAGTCGGACGCGCGGCTGGTGGCGTTAAGCTGCCAGTTGTACCTGCTCGTGGCATTGCCCCCGCTGCGGTTCAGCGTGAAGTTCGTGACCGACAGGTCGGTCGTGCTGCCGAACGCGAACCCGTAGATGTTGGGGCTGATAGGCCGGCGGTTCGCGTTGGCGTCGACATTGACCGTCGTAGCCGGGTTTTGAGCGAGCAGCGGGATGGCCGCAAGGAAAAAGGGGCAGATACGGATAAACGGCATGATTCCTCCCTCTGAGGAGCTTGGCGGCTTTCAGTATATGACGGCATTGGCGAGTTGTGGACCGTTAACGGTACTGGGAGCAGGGGAATGCCGGAGGCTGGGCCGGCGTTTTCCAGTCGAATCGGACCTTGTATAATCCACACATGCGAGGAATACCCTGGAGCACAATTGCGCTCGGCTCGTTGTTGCTCATCTCGGTGTGTTCAAAAGGAGGACAGCAAGTGCAGTCTCACGAACCGGAAGCGTCGAAGGCGTCCCAGCGTGGGCGCATCCTTGGAATCGGCGGTGTCTTCTTCAAATCCGCAAATCGCGATCAGATGCGGGAATGGTATTCCAAGCATCTCGGGCTCGCCGACAAAGGCAGCGGCGCCATGCTCCCCTGGCGCGATCACGATGACCCGAAAAAGGAACACCTTACCGTGTGGAGCATCTTTCCCAGTTCCAGCAACTATTTCGATCCCGGCCATGCGCCGTTCATGATCAACTACATCGTCGACGACATGGATGCTCTGCTCGCCCGCCTGAAAGAAGAAGGAGTCAAGATCGACGCCAAGCGCATGGACGAATCCTACGGCCGCTTCGCCTGGATCTACGATTCGGACGGCAACAAAATCGAACTCTGGCAGCCCCTGCCCTAATAGCTCGGCCCTGGCCTTTGGACATTCTGCCCCGAGTGGGGCAGACGCTTCCGTCTGCCAACAAAGCCGAGCGGAGCTCGGCCGGATTTTGGTTGGCGCTCCTCTGCCAACTCCCCGCTTCCCCCACTCCCGCCCGCCCTGGAGGATAATAGGAGCGGTTTCTACCCCAGGAGTTCGTATGCCTGATTCGTACGATCGCAGAGATTTTCTGAAGACCGTGGGTGCCACGGGACTCACGCTGGAGGCGGCGAAGTCCGCACTGGCATCCAAAAGCGCCGCCAAAGCGAGCGGCCGCGTGATCGGCGCTAACGATCGGATCAACATCGGCGTGATCGGCTGCGGCAGCCGCGGCATGGACGTCGCCCGCACCTTCTCCGAGGTCGGCGCCGCCGACAACAGTTGCCAGATCGTTGCCGTCTGCGACGTCTACGAGAAGCGCAAGCGGCTGGCCACTGAAAAATATAAGGCCAAAGGCTACACGGACTACCGCGAGTTGCTGCAGCAGCCGGACGTCGACGCGGTCTACATCGGCACGCCCGATCACTGGCATGCCAAGAATGCCATCGACGCCATGGACCACGGCAAAGACGTCTACCTGGAAAAGCCCATGGTCCACACCAACGATGAGGCCCGCCAGCTCGTCGCCACGGTGAAGGAGACCAAGCGCGTCCTGCAGGTCGGATCGCAAACCACCTCCGCCGACATCTGGGCCAAGGCCAAGAAAGCCATTGCCGACGGCGCCATCGGGCAGATGCTGATGAGCCAGGGCTCCTACCACCGCAATTCGATCGAAGGCGAATGGAACTGGCCCATCGAAGCCGGCGCGGGTCCGGACGCCAAGGGTGACGCCCATATCGACTGGGACATGTGGCTGGGCTCGCAATTCAAACTCGCGCCCAAACGGCCCTTCGATGCCGACCGGTATTTCCGCTTCCGCAAATATTGGGACTACTCCCTCGGCATCGCCAGCGACCTCTTCTATCACGTCATCGCCCCACTGAATATCTGCTGGGACGAGCCGCAGTTCCCGGTCAAAGTGATGGCCACCGGCGGCATCTACGTCTTCAAGGAAAAACGCGAAGTGCCGGACACCTTCCACCTCATGGCCGAATATGCCAAGGGCCACTCGCTGGTGCTGAGTTCGTCGATGGCCAACGACACCCACATCCCCGGCACCATCCGCGGCCATGAAGGGACCATCGTGATGGTCGATCACGGGATGTTCGAGCGCAACGTTCCCTACATTACCGTCAAGCCCCAGGTGAAGGGCGCCAAGGCGATCGGCGGCGAAAAGTACGCCGAAAAATTCGGCGTGAAGGACTACCAGATCCCCGTCGAGCAGTTCAACATGCAGACCGCGCATGTGAAGAACTTCCTGCAGTGCGTCCGCACTCGCGAAAAACCACGCCTCGATGTCGAGACCGGCGCCAAGGCTGTGGTGGTCATCAACCTGGCTGCTCAGTCCTACCGCGAAGGAAAGGTCATGTACTGGGACGAGAAGCGCTGGAAAGCATCGGACAAGCCGGTGAAAGCGTAGTTGTTCCGTCGCGAACACCGTCATCCCGCAACCGGACAGTAGGGCAGG
>Ga0308174_10000869_pt1 | contig 13460 bp, 10 predicted proteins | sample PhyPR2_FD_203894 | JGI IMG/M metagenome (GOLD analysis project Ga0308174, IMG submission 203894) | Soil microbial communities from UC Gill Tract Community Farm, Albany, California, United States - DLSLS.P.R2 | ecosystem: Environmental > Terrestrial > Soil > Agricultural land | place: USA...
AATTTCACTATACCAGTTTAAACATAGTTATACGAATTACCGATAGAAAACCCACTTGTATTTTGTAACTTATAGAACTATATGTTTTATTTAGTAATGATAGTTCTTAATTTACGGTAAGAGAAACAACACTAGACTGCATAGTTGTAGAGAAAGCTTTATTGGATTTATACAATAATAAAGAAGATGATAAAAGAGTAGACAAGATTAAAATGTTTATATTTATATAAGAAGAAAATAGCATATAGAATACTATTCCTGTTGTTATAAACAATGCGTAACTTGTAACAGATCCTGTGTTAAGGTTACCAATATTAGTACTTATATTTAATAGCCCTTTCTCAAGTCCATATGGTCCTATATACTCCACAGATCCCTTATCTATAACTTTTGTAGTTTGTCCTCCAAGTTTTAATACAGTTCCAGTAACGTATCTATTATAAAATAACTCAATTAAGAAACGTTGATTAAAAAAACTAAATATATTATAACCTGTTCTAGATAGTTTGAAAGAAATTAATATAGTAGATAAGAATTCAGACAAGAGAATCGCTATTACACTTAATGATATAGTAAACATTAAAGGTAATAATTTAAACAGAGTTGGTACTCCAAATTCAGTATCTAACATAATTTCATGAGTAGGGTGTATAAATAATGCATTATCTGAAAAGAATCCTGAACCCAACCCTATAAACATATCTTTTGTTACAAACCCAAAGAATATAGAAAATACCGCTAAAATCATTAAAGGTGAGCTCATAAAGATATCACCTTCATGTGCATTTTTATAGTTGATTAACGGTCCATTAGGATTAGTTAAGAATGTTAAATATAACACTTTTACAGAGTATAGTGTAGTAAACATTGCTCCTATAGTAGCAATTATATACACAACAGTACCAGAAAAATAATACTGACCATACGCAGATTCAAGAATGAAATCTTTTGAATAGAACCCTGTCATAAATGGGAAAGCCACTAAACTTAAAGAAGCGATAAGCATTACTGAATAAGTTAGGGGTAAGAATGGTCTTAATCCCCCATATCTTCTAAAGTCTTGATTATCCGCTACAGCATGAATAACCGCTCCCGCTCCTAAAAACAGAAGTGCTTTATAAAAAGCGTGATTTACTAAATGAAATAAAGCTATTCCATAATTAGATAAACCTACAGCTATAACCATCATTCCTAATTGGCTCATAGTAGAATAAGCTATAACTTTTTTAATATCTTGTTGATATAAACCAATAAGAGAGCTAAACACAGTTGTAATAGCACCTAATCATAAACATATCATTAATACGATCGAACTGTATTCTATTAAAGGAGATGAACGCATTAATAGATACACTCCGGCAGTAACCATAGTGGCAGCGTGTATTAATGCACTAACAGGTGTAGGACCTTCCATCGCCATAGGTAATCATACATGAAGTCCTACTTGAGAACTTTTAGCCATTGCTCCTATCACTAGACATATCCCTACAATAGTTACAACATTTTCATTCATGTAAGCAGCTAATGAGAATACAGTAGCATAATCTAGATTACCAAATGCTCATAATATGGCAAACATACCTATAGTTAAGAAACAATCTCCTACTCTGTTAGTTAAAAATGCTGAAAGAGAGCTTTGATTTGCTGCTATTCTAGAATGTCAAAAACATACTAAAAGATAAGAACAAACTCCAACACCTTCTCAACCTACAAACATTAATAAATAGTTATTTGCTGTAACTAATATAAGCATCATAAATGTGAATAAGCTTAAATAACTAAAAAATCTTTGGTTATGCATAAAAATCAAATTTATCCTGCAATTGATTTATAAAGTGCTTATTAACAATGGTTAAATATCTTCAAGGTTTCTACCTGTGTTCATACCAGATTTTATCTTTCTAATAGAATTTAGACTTTCAACCGTAAGATGAGCTTTATCATTAACAAGTTCTACCGCTTTTTTAAATAATAAAAAATCTGCGGCTTTTTGAGTCAATAACGGATATTTTTCTAAATAAGTAATAAGGTTATTTAAATCTTTAATTAAATCTATTGAATAATTAACCATATCTCGGTTTGAAGCTAAATGAATAGAACCAATACCCCCCCCTAAGTATTGTTGTAATAGACATAATAAGTTAAGATCTTTTGTGTGTAAACCCATTTGAAATTTTAATTGAACACGTCAACCTAATTTACGAACTTTATTTTTGTCTACTACTATAGTAAATGAACCTTCACCGTCTATTAGACCAGATGAGACTCCAGGATTTACAATGGTAGAACTAGAGGTAGAAAATCTTTTTAAATCAAATTGGTTAGATGGGTTTTTGATAAAGGAGTTTCAACCTTGTTCCATGTTGAAACCGAGTTTTATATCTCTATTTCTTTCGAAACCCTGTAGAGTACACCTTAAATTCATTAAATCTGGTTTAATAAATCAACTGCCGTCTACTCGTTGCTCTTTTACAACAATATTTTTTAGTATTGCTGACTTAGATCCGCGATTGTCCATTTTGTTTTCACTCATCTTAAGACTTGTTACCATACCTGAGTAATTACTTCAGCCACATATAGTTTTTCAACTATAGCTTGGTACCTTAAGCTTTAGGAGTTCCCCGGAATTTGACAGTTTACCCCCATAGACGCGTTTTCCCCTTACGCGCCCCCCGAGGGTCATGACTCATATAACCAATAGAGTATATATGTACTAAAGAAGAAACAATTAGTACAGGTATAAGCATAGAAACTGTTAGTGAATCAAAATGAAACCCTCAAGATACATATAATGATTCAGAATCAATTCATCTGAACAGCTCTATAGACACAGGTATATTATTTAATCCAACTTCAAAAAAAGCAACTACAGCAAAAACAGTTGTCATTACAACAGCTGTACATGTAATTATTTGTGACCCAGAGACTCCGATTTTTCTACCAAAAAAACCAGATGCTATTGATCCTAATAGTGGTAAAATTATTATAGCTAGATACATTATTTAAATTCAATACTAATACTTCCTCTTCGTTTTCTCCTTTTTCCGTAGGAATTCTATTCCCTTAGGAAGGCTAGGATATTACCATAATCTTTTAATTATGCCTGACTATATCTTAAGCAAATAATTATATAATCATAATTATAAACCAACCTACATTTAGTCGATGAACTTCGCACCAGGATCATAATCTTGGTGTTTGGCTGCGAATTATCTATTTCATTTCTTCATACAAATCGTTTTTACCTAATTTTTTTTTTGGTTATTTATAAATAACCAAAAAAAAAAATAACAACGAGTCATTACCTGTTCCATTAATTACATTACTGTATTAACTTGGTAGATTTGTCTTTAAGATGTTCCCGCAATTTGAAGGTTTTGCCTTAAATAAAGACTAGATGAAGGTTCACTTCACCTTTTCTGATCCACTTTTCTTTTCAAAGCCTAATCATACCCATGATTATTTTTACCCTTATTCATATCCGTAATATTTTTCTTTAATAATAAAATTTTATTCAGACCTATTCCATCTTGTTTTAAATGCTCTTTATTCTTAATAATTAAAGCAGCATTTTTAAAATCCAATAAGTTTGAATATTTTGATCCTATTATCTTATATTTATCAAAGAAAGGAATAATATTATTTATTATGTCATCAATTTTTGTAACTACAAATTCACAAACTGAACGATTTTTATACTTAACTACATACCCACATGCAAAAAAATTTACAAAACTTTCCAATAAAGATGCATCTTTCGAATCCTGAGCTATAGAAAAACGCAATGAAGTAGCTATACCACTTTTAGTTTTAGATTTTTGAACAGATATAAAAAAGTTAGATTCTCCTGTTGAAAACCCAGCCATTCATTCTTTAGCGGAAACAAGGATATTGTAATTGTTTACCACTTCTTCCTTTTTAACTGGAACAGTATCAGGGAAAGCTATTTTTAGTTCATTGGATAAACCTCAATTCATAGATGCCTTATTATTAACTATGGTTTGTATTCCTTGTAAGTTACTGTGCTCTTTTTCTGACATTAATTTTACAATTTTTTTAAAAAGTACGTAGTCAAAATATTTTTTAGTTAATAATGGGTAATTAGTAAAATGTGGTATAATCACGTTAGTTATATGCTCCATAGTACTAACTCTAAATTCAACTGTGGAATTTTTGTTGGGATTTGATACATATCCTATTGCTCCAAAATACTCTTGGATTTTTAGAATTAAGTCTCTATCCCTTTCATGCATTTTTATTTGAGTCCTTGCTTGAATATTTCACCCTGTTTTGTATCTAGGGTTTTTTAATATAGTAACTACAAAAGAACTTTCAGCATCAAAAATACCAGTTACAAATCAGGGATCTAATGAAGTTTTAGAATGAGTATTTGTAGAATAATTCCTTATTCCAAGTGGAATAATACTTACGGGTTTAATAGAATATTTAGAGTTAAAGGATAGATGGTTTGATTTGAAAAAGACGAATCTATAAAAAGCTACTAAAATACCTAAACCAATAGCGGATTCTGCTCCAGCTATGGCAATAATATAAATAGCGTATGTTTGACCTAATATATCATCAAAGCTAAGTGAACTAACCAATATTAAAAACGTAATAGCCAATAGCATTATTTCTATTGAAATAAGCATTAGTATAATGTTTTTTCTATTTAAAACAAAACCTAAAATTCCAATTGTAAATAAAATTAGTGATAAATTCATTGTGTAAAAATATAAGTTAATGTCTGTTTGTTAAAATACTCTCATTTAAGAATCGAACTTAAATGAGAATAGAATAGTTTTCTTTTTTTTATGGGTGGGCTTTACTAGACTATAAATTCTAGCTTCTCCTTTACTGCTCTATAAACTTAAATTTATAGTACAATTTTCCAACAGTAGATTTTTTTTTATCTGTTGGGATTTGTTATAGGATTTATCCAGCTGTACTCTAGAGTAGGGAAATTTCTATAACAAGTTAACTTACGGTTAACAACTTTTGTTAACCATCTCTATAGTAAATTTACTTTCTATCTCTTTTTTAATAAAAAAGCAACTTTTATTTAGAATAAGTTTACTTTGTTTATTGTTCTTGTAATCAAGAAAGGAATTTTTCTAGAGATACAGATTCTACAACAATAGGCATAGAACTGTGTAATATACCACAAATTTCTGAACATTGACCATAGAATGTTCCTAATCTGTTAATTAGAACAGAGAATTGGTTTAATCTACCAGGGTATGCATCACATTTAACACCTAATGCTGGGATAGCAAATGAGTGAATAACATCAGCAGCAGTAAGAATAAATCTAGTGTGTGTAATTTCAGGAAGAATAACTCTATTATCTACTTCTAACATTCTTAAAGCCCCTTCTTCTAAGTCAGATTCAGGCACTAGATAAGAATCAAATTCTACGAAATCTCCATCACTGTTTAAGAAGTCTGGGTATTCGTAACTTCAATATCATTGGTGCCCTTCTGCTAATACAGATAATGAAGGATCAGTAACTTCATCCATTAAGTATAATAGTTTGAAAGAAGGGAAAGCGATTAATACTAATATTAAAGCAGGAGTAATTGTTCAAATTAATTCTATTAATGTACCGTGATTAAGGTATTTGTTACTTATAGGTGATTTAGCGCTATCAAAATTTTTTATAATAGCTCCTTGTATTCAACCAACACTAAATAAAATAGCAACTAAGTAGTACATAATGTTATCATGTAATTCGATTAAAGCTTCCATTTGTGGACTGGCACTATCTTGGAAATATAGTCCTCAGGCTCTAGGTGCATCACATAAAAATTCACTAGAAACAGTAAATAAAGTGCTAATTGCGGCAATAATAGAAGATAGGATTGTACTACTTTGTAATGGTAAGCTAGTAAATGCATGAGGTTTAGGTGGATTATGTAATGCTCACTCTAACCCTGGAGCACATTTATCTTTAAGTATTCTTAAATAATCACTAAATAGTTGAGGAACCGCTCAAGGGTAACCAAATATAGCTTTCCCTTTAACAAGTTGTAAGTACACTATGTGTAAGAATAGTACAGTAGCAGCAACAGAGATAAGTGAACCAATACTACTAATAAAGTTTCAACCTGTAAAGGCGTCAGGGTAATCACTAATTCTACGAGGCATACCTTGTAATCCTAAGAAATGTTGAGGGAAGAAAGTTAAATTAACCCCAGTAAATAAAACTCAGAAATGAGCTTTAGAATAAAGTAAGTTATAATCTAACCCTAAAATTTTAGGAATTCAGAAGTATCATCCACTAAATAAGGCAAATACGGCACCCATACTTAAAACGTAGTGGAAATGAGCAACTACGTAGTAAGTATCGTGGAAAGCAATATCAAGTGATGCGTTCGCAAGAACCACACCTGATAATCCCCCAATAGTAAACATAAATACAAAACCTAACGCAAATAGTAATGATGGTATGAAATGTAAAGAACCACCATAACAAGTTGCTAATCAAGAGAATATTTTAATACCAGTAGGAACAGCAATAATTAAAGTTGCAGCAGTGAAATATGCTCTAGTATCTACATCAAGACCTACAGTATACATGTGGTGACTTCAAACTACAAATCCTAAGATACCAATAGAACACATGGCGTAAACCATACCAAGGTATCCGAACACGCTCTTGTTAGAGTTAGCAGAAATTGTAGTACTTATTATACCAAAACCTGGAATAATTAAAATGTAACAATATTTTGATTAAAGGAATAGCTGTGTATTATAACACAGTCTTTTCTCATTAATACTCAAAAACTTTTATATCTTTGTTAGGACTTTATCTTGAGTTGTAGTATTTTCTTCATGACGGTTTATTAAGGATTTAATTATTAGTATTTTAAATAACCCTTTATCTGTAAAGTGTTCTTTGTTTTGTATTAATCTATATACCTTTCTCCATCTTAAATAGCTTATATGCTTTCTAGATTGTAAGTGGTATTGATCAAAATATTCTATAACCCTTTTAGCAGCACCGAAATTAGTAGAACCATAATAATAGGTATCTTGAGACTTCCTATATCCAATGTTTCCACCTAAGTATTCTTTTATCATATTTAACAATAAATCACTTTTTTGATCTATTTGAAAATTTAATCTTATTTCCGGTTTATTTCTGGTAATAGGTTTAATAATTTTTATTTGAAAACTAGCATCCGCATCAGAAAAACCTGCTAATCAGTGGTTATCAAATTTTTTACTAAAATCTATTCTAAAATTAATATTTTGATCTGCATAATTAGTATGACTTAACACATTATTAATTACTTGGTTAAATCTGTGTTCTGTTCTTAATTTACCATTTATCAAGTTAATTACATTCAACATGCCTTTTTTATTAGATACTATTAAAAGGTATGCGTTTTTGTCTTTTACTTTTCTTACATTACCGTAACCTAATCTTTCTTTAAAGTAATAGGCTAGAAATGCATCTGGAGAACTAAAAGTTATAACTAATTGTTGAGCTTTACTAAAATGACCATCCCCGTCTATCAATCCTGCTAGATAATAACCTAATTGTTCATTATTTAGAGGCTTCAAGTGTTTAGGAACATGATCTGATACACGTTTAACATTTTCTAAATTTACTATAACTCCGTCGCGTAGAGTCTCTGAGGTTCCATTTTTTATGTATAAAATGTTACCTGCTGATTTACTTCATTGTTCTAACTTTTTAACTATGTCATTTAAGAAGGAGTATTTAGAACTATATAGCGAAGTGGTCCCAGCATACAGCAACGTTAAGAGGCCTACATGCGTAACCTCAGGATGTCCAAAAAATCCATTTCTTCAAATTTAACTTATCTTTTAAAAAGTCTCTTGTTAAATCCAGGTACCGGTAGTTTAAATTCCGGGCTTGTGTATCTATGATAGAAGAAACCGACTGTACATTAAGCATCATTTCAGACACCTACCAGTGAACCAGTCTGTAGCGACCCCTTAAATAACCGACGGTCTTTAAGCGAGAGTCTTGTTGACCGTTATTGCACTAGCATCGCTAATATTTTTATCACTTTTCCTTGTATTTATAAAATACATTTAAAGTCTTATATAAAAGAATATAATCTTTAAACTTAAGAGTTGCAAGTAATACGTATATATATTAACTAAATCTAAGGCATATTCTCATAAGAATATTCACTATTGCAGATCTTAATCTTTTTACATCTGTCTTTATAGTTTCATAACTTGCACGTTAAACCTTGACTTTTTTTCCCTAGTGTTTAAAATTTGTTTATCAACTGTAGCTTGCGTAATAACAAACACCAAATCTCCTCTATTGTTAACTATAAAAGAACCTTCTCCTTCCGTAAAACCCACTAACAAAGTTAAAAAGTTTTCTGAGGGAATTTTATTATTTGGCAAATGAGTTTATTTATTCTTAAATGTAATAAAACAAAAATAACAATTAAACGATAAAGCACTATCTTGAAAATATAACCCTCAAGCTATACGTGCATCACAACTAATAGTGCAACCACCAACACAATTGCAATCACAAACATAATTGCAATCACAAACACAACAGTAGACTAATCCTACACTTAGTAACAAGATAATAAAGTATACTATTCCAGATGAATAATGATTAGCTGAAAAATTAAAGAATCTATCATATAGAGCAGCAGATTTTATAGCCCTACGTATCATAAGTAATAATTTTATAAAAAAAAATATTATTGAAAATAATATGCTCAGAGCTAACCCTATGTTATCTATACTAAATAACCCAATACATACTTTTCATAGAAGTATGTATTTTATAGCTAAAAGAGATAACAGTAAAGACATTGTTCCTAAGAACAATGGTGTTAAATAAATAAGCATAGGTTTAATAGATGAAAATACATTTAAACGAATACAAGGTAGTAGAAATGATCAATTAGTTTTTGAGCAATAATCATTAATAGGTGTTCAACCAGAAGGATGACGTCTTGGCTGTAGTTCTTCTGTTTCTTGTATTGGTGGTATTTGTTCAACCTGTGGTCTTTGTTCCACAGGTGGCATTTGTTCAATCTGTGGTCTTTGTTCCACAGGTGGTCTTTGTTCAACCTGTGGTCTTTGTTCCACAGGTGGCATTTGTTCAACCTGTGGTCTTTGTTCCACAGGTGGCATTTGTTCAACCTGTGGTCTTTGTTCCACAGGTGGTATTTGTTCTATGACTCGTTCTTGAGCTATTTTTATTTTTATTTCGTCCATTTCTTCTTGAACCCGTATAGTCTTCCATGGTTGTCATCTATTGGGGTCTGTTATTTTCAAGTCCTCCTGCCGATCTAAATCAGCTTGTAAATGTTGTAATTGTTCACCATTAGACATTTTACCTTTATACCTACGTCAATCACAATATACACCGGTGAATTGTGTAGAACTATTTAAAGGTGCTCGACCTGAATGTAGGGGTAAATTAGCAAATGCATGAGGTCTAGGGGAGTTATGAGGTTCAAAATTTAGAAAAATAAAAAATGTTGATGATATCAAATAATCTTCAAACACTGGTTTTGAGAAAAGATGTTGGTATAATATAGGATCACCACCACCTGCTACTTCAAAGAATGAAGTATTAAAGTTTCTATCTGTTAGTACCATAGTGATTCCCATTAAATTGTTGATTTACTGGATAAAATCCCATAGCTTAAAATATAACTTTTAAGCTTAAAAAGTTATTAAAACTTAGTGTAAATACGCAAACACTCTCGTGTTTGATCGGACCATATCTTATATTTTTACGTTGTAGAATTTTTGTAAATGATCTCAAATAAAATCTGTTCTGTAATTGTTCATACGAGATTTGATCTTTACTATTTTTTCCTTTCCTTCACTTGTACTATGCTCTTTTTTATCAAATATGTCTAATACTTTCATTCAATCTAAGGAATCTAAATGTTTAGTTCCAAATAAAGGAAATTCTAAAAGATAATTTTTAACTTTAATATTACCCTTAAGGTTAGTAGTTCTAACTCTATACTCAGGTTTTGGTTTATCCGATCTTATTTTTTTTACTTCTGTTTCTAAAAACTCAGCAATATAAGTTAAAAAATCTAAATTATCATATCCTTTGTGATCTTCTCGTCTTTGGCGTATTTCTAATTTACATTCAAATTTAGGATATTTACCTGAAAGAGTAGTTCTTACTTGAAAAGAAGCAGATGCTTCTATAAATCCTGACAACCATGGATTTAAATGTAAAGGCTCTATAGATACAGAATGTTTTTCAATACTTGTTCCTTTATTTTTATTATAAAAATCTATTAATGCGTTAAGACTATGTATTTTAGGTGTTCTCATTTTTCCATTTATTAATGAAATAATTGACAATATACCTTCATAACTATTTATAGTTAATATATAAGCATCTACCCCTTTTTTTCTAGATAATGAACCTACAGCTAATTCTTTTTGAATAAGTAAAGCTAAAGGTAGGTCTTTTAAATGAAAAATTATTTGTATAGAAGGGTAATTTAACCTACCCTTAGGGGTTCTTAAGGTTTTTGGTGTAATTATTGAACCATCCCCTTCAATAAGCCCGGTAAAATAATAGCTAAAGAGAGATTCGTTTAAATTTTTACTATTGGTATCGGTATGAACAGATCTAAGAGTTGTGAATAAAGGAAAGGTCAAAATTTCTAAACTACAACCAAAATATTTTGGCGTGTGGCCTCTGAGGTTCTCTAAAAAGTTCAAACTTAATAGATTACCTGCTGATTGCGATATATATTCATATAACGGTTCCCAGAATACAGCCAAATTTAGAGCCGGCAGATTTAGTTTACCGGCTAAAACAGGTAGTGATAATAATAATAAAACAGCTGTAATAACAACTGCTCATGCAAATAGTATTAATTTATGTAATCTTATTCCAGGACTTCTCATATTAAATGTAGTAGTCATAAAATTCATAGCTCCAAGTAAACTTGAGATACCAGAAAGGTGTAATCCAAAGATAGCTAAGTCCACACTTGGACCACTATGACTTTGTATTCCTGATAATGGAGGGTATCAATTGTGTTGGTAATCTCATTGTGTTATATACAACTATCATTACACTCAATATATTTCTATATTGTTCGGACTATACCATTATCTAAAAAAAAATGAAAAAGAATATAAAAGTTTATGTTTGTAGTTATGTATTATTTTAGTATTAACAGTTGTGTCTATTTTTTGGATATACTTCCACTAGTTTAATGGATGAATTATCGGACAAACCTTTTGACTTATCCAACAAACCTTTTGACTTATCCAATAAACCTTATAACTTATCAATATCTTGTATCTCTACTAAGTTAGATTTCATCATTCTTATTCTTGATTGTACATCTAATAACTTATTATAATCTCCCTTATGTTTAACGTATGTCCTTGCTCAAATTTTATATTCAACACTTTTCATACCAACTAAATTGTCTTTAAAAAAAGCTATTATATTCTCTACTGTTCTAGAGTTAGTTGTATCAAGGATAAAATAATTATGGTTCTCTTTATATTTAACGGTAGCGGAGATATGTAATATTTTTTTGATAGCTTGTAGTACTATTTCATCTAATTTTTGGCTTATACCAAAGCCATGTACTATTCTATTTTCTTCTTTTCTTACTAAATAAAAGCTACCTTCTCCTTCTATAAATCCTGCTAACCAAGGTTTAGATGCAATATTCAATGCATTAGAATGAGTTAATGTAACATTGTTTCAAACTGGGGATATATAGTTATCAGGTAAAGCTTTTTTTATTAATTCTAGTAAAAGTCTATCTTTTTCTATCATATCTAGATTAGGATCACTCACTATAGTAAATGCTTCTTTAATTTTTATATAATTAAAATATTTACTAGTTAAAAGAGGATATTTGTCGAATATAGGGAAAATTACATTTTCTAGTTTTGTTCTATCTCTTATTAATATTTGTGCTTTTGTACCGTCTTTGGTAATAGTACCTATACCTAAGTTAGTTTTAATATAATACAAACACCTTAAATTATATCTAGAAAGAGCTATTTTATAAACTAGGATCCATTTACCGTTTTGTTTATAGAAACCAAAAGTACCTTCTCCGTCTGTTATTCCTACTAATCATTGTTCAAACCATTCTTTTTCATTTTTTTCTAGATACTCTTTGTTAAGTCTCTGATGGATAACAAAATTTTTTTTTGCTACCCAGGCGTATTGTCCCCCTGTCATAAGCGTTTTTACGTACGATTTTTTTAAATTTAATTTAGGTAATCATGAGTATCTTATTTCATTTTTCTGGGGATATTCACGCATCGAAAAGAGTTTAATTCCTCCTAGCATCATCATATGCTCGGAGTACTCCATATTAAGAGTTCACCCTGTACCTACACCATTTTCAATTCCACCTGCAAATAAGAATAAAACAATACTAGGAATTAATAATAAGTAACTAATATTATTAAGTCTAGGGAATCCCATATCAGGTCCTCCTAACCCTAATGGAAGTAAAAAGTTTCCAAAACCTCCAATTAAAGCTGGCATAACCATAAAGAAAATCATTATTATAGCATGAGCAGTAATAATACTGTTATATAATTGATTATCAGCAATATACTGAACACCAGGTCCTGACAGTTCTAGTCTAATTAAAACAGAAAAGGCAGTTCCTACTAAACCTGAAAATAAGGCATATATTAAGTATAACACCCCTATATCCTTAGCATTAGAAGATAAAAATCATCTTTCAAATCACATACTAATCCCTGACGTTTTAACTGTTAGGTCGTTGTACCTATCATCTTTATTATCTGAAGATATTATAAGGTTGCTTTTAGAAAAGGTAATAGGATTATAATGGGTCACACTTATCTAAAAGAGAAGCGTAGTTGTATATTTCCATTTTTGTAAAAATATAGTCAAAAAAAGTTCATTTTACTACACTTAACGCTAGTTACACTAAGTCTAGAAATGGATATCTTATTGCGATTACTATCACAATAACACTCCATCTAACTTGTGTTTTTATTTATTTTTTTTTAATTTTTTAAAGGAATAGCGGCAACCTCTATATCATATAGAGTAAACAACCGTATAACTTTTTTAGTAACGAGAGCCCCAAAAAAGATCTTAGTGTAGAGCAACGCATATTTTTATTACGTTTTTCTATTACAAATTTTCCTATTACAATTTTTCCTTTCCTTTAAGGCTGGTCCCTCACTGCTTTATTTAGTTTTTGCTTAAGTCATCAGCAAACATTGGCAAAACAAATAAAATATTAATAAGGGACTAGCTATAAATAAATTAGCAATTACTTTATAAAATATGCTATACAGAATACAAAAGTGTTATATAAATATTCTATCGACTGAGAAATATCTTTTTTGTTTTTTCTTATATATATCTATTTTACCGTAGAAAGGGATATGAAGGAGTTGAACCTTATATTTATGATCTGCAATCAAAATGCATAGCCCTATGCAACATA
>Ga0308174_10000870_pt1 | contig 13459 bp, 10 predicted proteins | sample PhyPR2_FD_203894 | JGI IMG/M metagenome (GOLD analysis project Ga0308174, IMG submission 203894) | Soil microbial communities from UC Gill Tract Community Farm, Albany, California, United States - DLSLS.P.R2 | ecosystem: Environmental > Terrestrial > Soil > Agricultural land | place: USA...
GGGAAGGTGAAAAGATGTGGTTCCAGTTGATTCCGGCCGAATAGGTGGCATCTGTACCGGTACCCTGAAATCCGCCGCCAATCGGGCCACCCGCTACCGGACCATAGGCGGGCGATTGATTGGTGACGGGGTTCATGTAGCTGAGGCGGCCCGAAATGTGATTGTTGTCTCCGGCGTTCTCGTCGATCTTCACGTCGAAGCTTTTGTTGTCCTGAAGAAAGTTTGTCGTCTCCAGAAAATTGTTTGAATACTTCTGAGTGCCGCCTGCGGTGAGATTTGCATTCGGGACTGGAACCAGGCCGAGCAGTGCAGCGGAGATGGGATCAATGCGGTTCGCGGGGATTCTGTTTCCAGGGAATTGTGTCCTGCCCTTGCCGCAGTTGCTGGCGTTTCCGCCCGGGAGACAATCGGCGGTATTGCCTGTCTGCGGGTCGAAGATTTTGGTCAGCGCGGAATCGGAGAAGTCGCCGCTTCTCATGGCAGCGGTAGGGACGCCGAAGCGCTGGAATTGTCCCTCGTGATCGGTGGTTCGCAGAAAATCGAAGAAGAAGAACGTTTTGTTTTTGATGATGGGGCCGCCAATCGTGCCGCCGTAATAATTCGTGACCAGGCGCGGCTTAACGAAAGGCTTTCCGGCGGTCCCATAATCGAAGAAGTTCCGGGCGTCCAGACGGTTGCCTCGCCAGATCTCATAAAGTGATCCGTGAAACTGGTTGGTGCCCGACTTGAAGATCACATTCGTCACCGCACCCAAGGCCGTGCCTTGCTCCGGATCGTAGTTGCTGGTGGTGACATCCACTTCCTGGATCGCTTCGACAGGCGGAATGTAGACCTGCAGCAGACCAGTGCGCTCGTTGTCGTTCACGCCTTCGAATTGGAAGTTATTGGCAAGGCTCGATGAGCCGTTCACCTGGTTATTCAGGCTGTTTTGCGGATTGAAGAAGCGTGAGTGGTTAAATTCCGAGCGTGTCGCGCCGGGCACCAGGTTCAACAGGTTTTGAAAGTTCCGGTTGTTGCCCAAGGGCAGTTGTGAAGCCTGCGCCGCGGTCAGAGTTGCGCCCGTTTTAGCAGTATCGGTCTGCAAAAGCGGCATGGTGCTTGCGACGTTAATGGTCTCGGTGACTTGTCCGGGTTGGAGCGCGAGGTCGACGCGCACGGTGCTGTTCACCTGCAAGGGCACATTGCTCCTCTCGGCTGTGGCAAAACCTTGCTTCTCAATCCGCACCTTGTAGGTGGCCGGCGGAAGATTGGGGAACGTGTAAAAGCCGTTGGCATCGGTGGTGATTGAACGGCTGATGTTAGTGCCGAGATTCGTGATGGTGACGGTCGCGGCCGGCAGAACCGCCCCAGTTGCGTCGGTTACGGTGCCGACGACGGTCCCACTTACCGCCTGCGCTTTCGCGGAAAGCTGAGCAAGCAGGGTGAACACACAAATAGCGCAGATGGTGCGCATCATTTTCATTTCGCTAACCCCTTTTCCAAGAGCATTTCTCCGGCGGCTCGAAACCCCTATCGAGCCACTCAACCGCTCATTCGGATAGGATGAAAAAATCGATACAACGATCACACTGGTACAATTTCGGGGCAGCTGGGCTGAACCGCGGGCCTATATCTCAAGGCTTATATTCTGGAAGTCTTGATACGGAAGCTTTGTGCTCACTGCCTGCCCATGCTGGCGCTTGCCTGGCAACTTGCCGCTCAGACTACAACTGGGAATAAGCCAGGAGATCCGAATCAGACCTTTCCGGCGCAGAAGGAGACGGTGGTTGTCACAGGCGCCTGGGAGCCGATTCCGCTCACGGAATCGGACCGATCTGTCGAGGTCTATCCTCTTCGCGATCCGTTTCTGCTGTTCGGAAGCCTCACCGATGCGTTCGATCTTGATTCTTCCGTTCAGGTCCAGGGGCGGGCGCCGAACGGTGTGCAAGGCGACCTCTCGATACGAGGCGGTTCGTTCGGGCAGACTCTAGTGCTTCTGGACGGCATCCGGTTGAGCGACGCGCAATCAGCCCACCACAATCTCGATATTCCAGTTCCTCTGGACGCAGTGGATCGAATCGAAATTCTTCGCGGCTCGGGATCAACCCTTTATGGATCCGATGCGGTAGCGGGCGTAATCAATGTTGTTACCCGCCCGCTGACTACCACTGATACTCCGGAATTAATTCTTCGCGGCGGATATGGCAGCTTCGGCACGAACGAAGAGAGCGGCACTGCCTCGTTCGGCAGAGATTTCTTGTCGCAGCGATTCTCGTTCGAGCGCGAGCTTTCCGACGGCTTCCGTGACGATCGCGAGTACCGGAACCTGGTCCTTGGCTCACAGACCTGGCTGCGCACAAAACTCGGGCTGACCCGTGTCTATCTTTCGTTGCTTGACCGGCCCTTTGGAGCGGACCAGTTCTACGGGAATTTCAACTCGTGGGAGCGCACGAAAACCTGGCTTGCGACCATATCGCAGGATTTGGGAAAGAACACACTGTTCTCGCTTGGGTACCGGCGGCATACGGACCTTTATGAGCTGCTGCGGGATGATCCGGGCTTTTACACAAACCGGCACGAGGACGAAACTTGGGATGTTGCGTTGCGCCGCCATGACACGGTTCGCGAAGTTTTTCACGTTTATTACGGGGCAGAATTCCTGGCGGATCACGTGGATAGTAACAATCTGGGAGTTCATTCGCGCCGGAGAGGCGCGGTTTATGGCGACCTGGATGTGCGCTCGTGGCATCGTTTTTCGTTCAGCGCCGGAACGCGGCAGGAATTCTACGGCCGGGCTCAAACCATCTCAGTACCGTCGTTTAGCGGTGGCTATTGGATCGGTTCGAAAGCGAAGCTGCGCGCCTCAGCCAGCCGGGCATTCCGCCTGCCGAATTATACGGACCTCTTTTATCACGACCCGGCGAACATCGGAAATCCGAATCTGAAACCGGAGAGGGCCATGAATTATGAAGCAGGCGTGGATCTCTATCCGGCGAGTCACTGGCGAAGCTCGCTTACTGTTTTTTCGCGTCATGAAACAGACGATATCGATTACACGCGGGCGAACTCATCAGACATCTGGCAGGCGATGAACTTCGGACGTGTGACCTTCACCGGATGGGAAGCGTCACTCTTCGGGTCGCTGCCGCATTCACAGACCGTGCAGTTCGAGTACACCGGATTATACGGCGCGAAGGCTGCTCTGAATGGCTATCAATCAAAGTACGTTTTCAATTATCCGACTCAACAGGCGGTTATCGGCTGGCAGCGGACATCTCCAACGGGATGGATCGCGAGGGTGCGCGTCGGCATCACCGATCAATATCAACGGAATGCATACATGCTGGTGGACGCTTACGCGGCGTGGACACGCTCGCGGTTCCATCCCTATTTGCGGGTAACGAATGTAACGAATACCGATTATCAGCCTGTCTATGGTGTGGTGATGCCGGGCCGCGCTGCTCTTGCCGGGTTGGAGTTATGCGTGATCTGCCACGCCCGTCATCTTTAGAACATACGCCTGCCGGAAGCCAAGCTTCGACCGCAGCGCGGCTGGAATTTCCACGATGAGCTGTTGGCCCTGCGTTCGCCACTTTAATTCATCGCCGGTTTCTAGTAGGCTGATTTTCGCCCCGGACCCTGCGGCAACGTTGTTTAGGATGGCCTCGCCGTTCGGCCAACGCGGGAGTATCGCATAAACCGAATTGTTCTTTGCGGTGAAGAACGCCTCTATGCGCGCGTATCCGGCCGGGGGCTGATCCACCATCTTCGTGATGTCGTATTCGGCGCGAAATTCTTTATCTTCCATGTGTGGCCTGGTCCCGCTGCTCCACTGGGAAGGCTGCTTCCAGGCGTGCGTGCCATAGATAGCTTCGCCGTTGGGCCGGAGCCAGTCTCCAATCTGGACCAGGCGCTCTTCCATCACGACCGGGATATGGCCGTCCGCACGAGGGCCGATATCGAGCAGCAGGTTTCCGCCACGGCTGACTATATCGATCAACATCAATATGAGCTGCCGGTCGGTGTGATAGTCGCGCAGGGTTTCCATCCGGTTGTACCCGTACGAATAGCCCATCCCACGGCTCTCTTCCCATGGATGGCCGGACTGCTGCATGCCGGAGGTGTATTCGGTTGTGTAATATCCGCCGTGTTTGTGGCGTGTGTCTTTCCCCCAGCGATCGTCAACCACGACTGTATCGGCAACCGGTGAATCGTTGTAAAGCCAAGCCAGAAGCTCTGGAGAATGCCATTCCGCGCTGGTCAGTTCCCATTCGCCGTCGGAAAAAATGATGGCGGGCTTTACGTGGTTAACGACATCTTTGAATTGCGGGAACAAGTGCTGCGTCACGTAGCGCGGTTTGTCCGAAAGCCACAAGGGGTTGTACCACTCGTAAAGCGAATAATAAATTCCCATCTGCAGACCTTTTCTGCGGCCCGCTTCGGTCAAATCCAATAGAAGATCCCGTTTGGGGCCGACATCCACGCTGTTCCATGGGCGCTTCCAGGAGCGGTTCGCTTCCGCACTGCGCCAGAGCGTGAAGCCTTCATGATGCTTGGAAGTAGGCGCGACGTATTTTGCGCCGGATCGGACGAACAGATCGGCCCAATGGTCCGGATCGAAGAGTTCGGCGCGAAACATGGGCGCGAAGTTAAAGTAGGGGAAATCCGCGCCGTACACGCGTTTGTGAAATTTCCAGGTGAGCGCGCCATTACCAACCGGACCCTTGGCATCCATTCCGTTGGTGAGCGAATTCCAATACCACTCGGCATACGGGTTCTCATCCTTCACATTCACGGCCGCGAACGCCGGGACCGAATACACGCCCCAGTGAATGAAAATGCCAAATTTCGCGTCGGTGTACCACTGCGGAATAGGCCGTTTGTCGAGCGAATCCCAATTGGGTTCATAGCGCCGGGAGTTTGATGATTGGCGGGCCGCCGCTACTCCCAGAGGTGCAGAGGCCATCGCTTTCAGCAGGTCGCGTCTTCGCATCATCTTGGATTCCTGTTATTCTATCGAGCCCGCAAGCCGATGTATCTCTGCTGGGGAGCGGCTGAGTAGCATCGCGCGCAGCTTCTCGCCCCCAACTGGCATTCATCTGTGTTGTCCTTTTCGGTTAGAACGCGTTAAGGTTTGGCCCGCCTTAGCCGATGAGAGTCTAAGTCGCGAACTGGCTAAGGCCCTGGAGTTCCGATGGAGCGCAGCATACCCGATTTGGAACATGAAATCCTTGCGTGCGGCTAGAGCGAACTTATGCAACAGACCCGCCAATAATATTCCCTGTCTGGACTTCCTGAGATCAATCGCTATTCTGCTGGTTATCACCGGCCATGTGGGCGGATCCTTTCCTGATCCCCACATTCAGAAATTGCCATTTGTCTTATTCGGTTGGACCGGAGTGGACTTGTTCTTTGTGCTTAGCGGCTTCCTGATTGGCGGACAGTTATGGAAGGAACTGGATCGATCCGGTACCATTAACGTCCGGCGATTTATCGTGCGGCGTGGATTCCGGATCTGGCCACTGTACTTCAGCGTGGTTATTGGCCTAATGCTCCGGGATCTAATACTGAAGGTTCCGCTTCGGGGCTTCTCGTCGGACATTTTCTTTCTATCGAACTATTTCCGCTGCAAGGTTGGCGGTGGCTGGTCTCTATCGACGGAAGAGCAGTTCTATTTGCTGTTTCCAACTATTCTCTACGTCGCTTGGCGTTTTGTCCGTCCTGAGCGTTTGGTCCTGATCCCGATAGCGTGGCTTATTGCGCTTCCCTTGCTGCGATGGCTCACCATATTAACCGCTGCGACCACAAGCGAGGAAGTGATCCACAAGCTCACCTATACTCCACTGCACACACATTCAGATGGGCTGGCTATCGGCGTGATCATTGCCTGGATTGCGATTATGCGGCCTTCCACGATGAGAGCTAGCACTCGGTCCAATCTAGTGGTGCTAGTTTTGATGCTCGCCTTAGCGTTTACAATCCGAAACTGTATCAGCCGGAATCTTTTCGCATTCACTGCGCTGGCGTTGAGCTACGGAGGAGTGGCGTTCGTGCTCTTGCGCACCAAGCGACATCCACAGCTTCTTAATTGGCCCGGGTTTTACGTCTTGTCGAGGTTATCGTATGGTATGTATCTCAATCACTTCGGCGTGGTTGAGCACGTGGTTTCACCGCTTCAACTGCTTGTCGGAAAAAGTCCAATAGGATTCGCTATTTGCTGGTGCGTGACATTGACTGTTACTTCTGCACTGGCTTTTTTGACCTTTGCCTGGATAGAGTTGCCGTTCTTGAACGTGCGCGATCGTTGGTCGCAGCCGGGAACGGCAATCTCTGATTCCAAGCTGCCTGCGCAGGCTTGAAGCGCCGTGCGGCCGTAGCCGCTTCAGCCTTATTTGTCCGATCCAATCTCAATTACGAAATACTGAGCCGGCACCTTGCCCACGTTCTTCAATCCATGCTCCTCGTTGGAATTAATATAAATCACGGAGCCCGGGCCGACGCGCGAGCTTTTGCCGGAGATGGTCGCTTGCAGAGTGCCTTCCTTGATCAGCATCATTTCTTCGTGAACGTGATGATGCGCCGGATGCGGCATCTGTCCAGGTGGCAATGTGCTGATATGCATGGCAAGGGGGCAGCCAGTCTGTGTTCTGCCTCGAAATACATCGCGAATCGCCATGCCGGTCTTTGCGTTCGTTTTCACTGGCAGGTCATCGAAGTTGTAGCACTTCGACGGCAGGGCGGGAGTGTCCGCATTCGCTGCTGCGGCCAGAAGGGCGGGAAAGAGCAATCTCAGGTCTCTACGGGAACAGGTCACAAAATCTCCTTCTTGTGAGCATGCCACGCTGAACTTGAAAATCTCCGCTGATCACGCCCAGAGGTCGCGGCCAATCAGGAAACCAAGCGAGAGAAACACAACATATTGGAGCGGCCATGTAAGCAGGACTGCTACGGGAATGTCCATGATCTGCAGGTGAGGAAAGGGCCAATTCGTGTAGATCCAAAAATGATGCGCGGCATTCACGGTCTCCCAGAAGAGCGCGAAGACAGCCGACGCAAGCAGAAGCGCGTAGAGCGGCAGGCGGTTGCCGTTCAGAATGGTTCTTAACAGTGATAATCTGCCGCGCGCGAACTGCACCCATTCCAATACAAGCCACACTCCGGCAAAGGTAATAAAAAAGTAGCTGAAATGATTCTTTACAGGCAGAACGGTTCGCGTATCGAACACATAGCCACCCGAGCTCTGGTAATCGTAAACCAGCAAAATAATTCCCGATAGTGTCAGAACCGCGCCCAGTATTCCGAGCGCGCGGAACAGCACCGCCTCATATGGCCGAGTGGCGGACGGAACGGGAGGGTGGTGATTGCGGCCCAGAATGGCGCGAACTGCCAGATAACTTTCCGCGGTTGCCAGCCAATAGGCACAAAACCCGACTACAAAAGTGGCGGCATACACGGCCTCATTCCAATACGGATAAATCCATAGCTTGCCGAGCCATTGTGCGATGCCATCTAACAGGAGTCCGCTCAATGCTCCGACTCCGAGAAACGAAAGCCAAGCTTTACCGCTGGCGGTCGCCTGCTGCAGCAGCGAGCCGTGCTGGAGCACAATCGTTATCTGGTCGCACAAAATGATCAGGGTCATCGAAAAAAATGACCAGAAGATCATTAAGCCCACCAATCCTACGCTGCGCTCCGGTGCCAGATTCGGGAGATAGGCAAGAGCCACGAAGACGGCCCACGCAATTGCGAGTTCCAACCGCCGCGACGACGCGCGTGCGCGAATATTATCTGGGCACGCCGGCGCCGTGGCCATAGCCCCACCAGCCGCCGCCCCAGCCGAAGCCCCAGGAGAGAATCCACCAAATTAAGAGAATGATGAGGATTGCCCAGAGACAGCCGCATCCTGAATATGGACGGTTATAAGTGTCCCAATGGCGTCGATAAAAAGGCCGGCGGGGAGTTACTGGGTCAACTACTGGATCGACGGGATCAACTGGATCGTTTGGCGGCATGACACTCAGGGGACTCGCCCCGGCATCATGGATGTTTCATGTTTTCCGTTACGATGAGGGATGCAGGGCTGGATGCGCCAGCCCTGCGCCTGCTCTACTGGGTCTGGACAAGCCTCCATTTCTGGTTATCGCCGCCCCAGCATGTCCATTGCTGGATGGCCGCGCCGTTGTCTTTGGAAATGCCGCTCACGTCCATACACGAACCGCTGCTGTTCACAACGATCTTGAAGTACCCGTCCGAGGTGGGGACAAGTTTCCAAATCTCATTTGAGCCGCCCCAGTACGGATATTGAATTACGCGCGCTCCATTTTGGATAACAGTTGGACCGCCCAATACATCAAGCTGTAACTTACTGCTCATCACGGTGATCTCATAGCCGCCTGAAACGGGTGTGAATTTGAACTTCTGGTTGTCGCCGCCCCAGCAGGTCCATTGCTGAGCCGGATCTTTCGCCCAAGTTGCGGTTTGGCCGCCGGCCATGTCGAGACATTTGCCGCTGTTTTTCGAAATGACATTCACCCAAGCGGTAGGAGGCGGGGGTTGAGGAGCGGCAGATGAACCGGATGTTACGGCCGCCGAATTTGGGTCGACCATCAGGGAGGATTCATCCACGGCTTCGAAATCGGCCCCGATGACGCGGGTCAACTGATGCATCTCATCGTCATTCCAGCGCGAATCAGGCACACCGGAAATGAACCAGGAAGCTCCATTGTCGGCCAAGATCATGCCATATGTTTTGAGAGCCTGGAGGACCACCTGAACGTGGAGAGGAAAGGAGCTGATATCAAAATCCTTGCGCAACCGGAAGCGAGTGCCCATGGGCGGATATTGGCTTCCGTTAAGGGTTGATGCGTAATGACGCGCTGGCCAGACAAATGTGTCGTTGGTTGCAGGCGCGGTGAATCGAAGGGCATGATTGATGTGTCCCGAAGCTACTTCGTCGTAGCGAACCAAGCCTGGAAAAATCGGCAGACCGGCCGCGTCGGCGGAGGTCCAACCGCTAGGCCTCAAGTTGTTTGAGTTCAGCGGAAAGATAGCGCCGGAACCAGCCGACCATGTTCCGCCCGCTATCGGCCAGGCGTTAAACAACTCATAGAGAACGCAGTTATCCGTATCAATAAGCAGAATGTGGCGGTCTCCTGTGCTTTGCGGGCCTTGTTCAATCAATGGGTTCAACGGAATCGGGTACGGGCCTGGATCGCCGTTGTAATAGAACGAAACGCTGACTTTGGGTTGGCTTCCGGGCACAAGATTGAAGGGAATGCCGTTCCCGGCATCCTTTCCGAAGTCGGGATGAGCCGGGTTGCTGGGCCCAATGGTCTGCACGTATGCTGCAGAATTCCGGTGGACGGGTAAAGAATCCACTCTCGCGTTCCAGACGTTATTGGCTGGAAATACAGTACAGTTCTGAATCTTTGGTAGTTGCGCATGCAGCGTGAACGAACTCACGGCTGCGAGCGCAAGGGTGATATAAGGGCGAATAACTGCCTCCTAAAGAGTGAAAGATTTTAAACCAGTTTTGGGAAGCGTTGGCTTCCGGAATGAGACCGGAAAAGCAATCGATCTCAGCTTCGCTTCGACGAAGTGTGCGTGCGCACAACCGCCGCGTCCGAGGCGCGGCGGGCCGTCCAATGATTAGCGAAAAGTATCAGCGCGGTTGCGCTTAATACTTCTATTAGCAATTGGTATGAGGAAAGACTAACATGGGTTGCGGAAGAATACCAGGTTTTTTTGAAGCTTTTTTGAAGCGAACAAGTAAGGCCTGTCAGCGATTGCGGAGTTGCGGGTTTCGGCAGATACTAAAAGCCGCATCCTATGCCCAACTGTTCATGCTCCATCGCGCTGGTGCTGAGCTTTATCGCAACCGCTGCTCCTCTGTGGCTTCAGGCGGAAACCGTGCAGTATTCTGCTGTGACCTCTCGCGCCGTCTGGCATCCGGACGCGAAGACGCTCGAAAGAGCCAGAACCGCTTGCCTCAGCGCGCCACCCCAATCCGTGAGCAAATGCTTCGTTCGGCAGATGCAAGACAACGGAGCTTCACAGCAGGCCATCGCCTTCGCCCATCTTCTGCACGATGACGCCTATTTAGCAAAGTTCCAGAACACCGGCCGCGTGAGCATCGCTTGGGTAATTTACCCTTTCCGCGCAAATTCGAATACCGCTTGCCTGCTTGTCAACGGACTGCCTGCGGTGGTCGATATTGACGATCTCTCGCGGTTGCCGCGCGCCAAGCTGAAATCCGATCCGGTCTGGAAAGCTCTCCTGGCCAGCCATCCTAAAGCGATGCTGTGGCCCGATGATCGAAGCGGCATGACGGGAGTGAGTGAAACGCCTCTGCCAGGCGGCGGCCAGCGCTTCGTTGCCGGATACCTGGTATTGGAAGGCTGCCATGCTTGCGCGCGCCTCGCACGGGTTCGCTACAGTTTCGAATTCGATAATAGCGGTCGCCTGCTCGGGGCGCGCTTTCTGGACTTGCAAGCAATCCAATAGGCTGAATCTGAGGAGCGACGCCTCAGCTCATGTTCACCAGGTCGGAAGCAATCCTCTTCAGTTGTCCGCAAGCCGCGAAAATGTCGCGGCCGCGCGGTTTGCGGATGAAGCAGGGAACCGATTTGCGGAGGATGCTCTGGAATGCAATTACGCGCTCCGGCTCGGGCGTTTCAAAGGGAATGCCCGGGCCCGGATTCAGAGCAATCAGGTTCACTTTGCAATCCAGATGCGCGAGCAGACGAACCACGCGTCGGGCATCTGCATCGGTGTCATTTACTCCTTTTAGCAAGACGTACTCAAAGGTCAACTTCTCCCAAGGCCGCAGCGGATAAGCCCTGCAAGCCGCCATCAAATCCGCAAGATGGTACTTGCGGGTGATCGGCATCAGTTCACGCCGCTGTTCCTCGGTGGAGGCGTTGAGCGAGATGGCCAGCTTCGGTCGAATTTCAGCACGACCCAACTCCGACATTTGCGGCACGATCCCGGAAGTAGAAACGGTAATCCTGCGCTGTGACATGCCGATGCCGGCCGGATCGACCAGGAGCCGGGTCGCTTTCAAAACATGGTCCAGATTCAGCAGAGGCTCGCCCATGCCCATCATGACGACGTTCAGCCGCGAACCAGTAGGACTCAGGCGGTTCTCACGGGAGATGTGCAGAACCTGACCCACAATTTCACCCGCCGTCAGGTTCCGTTCCAGTCCCATCAGCGCGGTCAGGCAAAACTTGCAATCGACCGGACAGCCCACTTGGCTCGAAATGCAAATCGTGTCCCGCCCGGCCTCCGGCATCAGGACCGCCTCCACGGTCCGGTTGTCTTGCAGGCGGAGCAGATACCGCAGGGTTCCATCGCTCGAATCGAAGCGCCGCTCCACCTCGGGAAGACCTATAGTATGCACCGTAAGTAGCTGACTGCGAAGGGCTTGTGGTAGAGTGGAAATTTCGGACAAATCCGCCACTTGTTTCCGGTAAAGCGCGTCAAATAGTTGTCGTGCGCGGTACGTGGGCTGCTTTGGGCCGAGCAGTTGCCGGAGGTCGGTAAGCTCCATTCCGACCAGGGTCCGGCCCTTAACTACTTGCAGCATTTAAGTTTTAGTGTACCTTCGTACACTTGGAAAGGCATACTAAATGGTTCTGGCAGCCACTCAGGTTCGGGAGATTGAGCGGGCGACTCTCCCGAATGGGATTCGTATCGTCACGGAAGCCATGCCTTATGTACGCTCGGTTTCACTTGGGGTCTGGATCGGAAGTGGGTCCCGGATTGAGCACGGCCCGGAAAACGGCATTTCGCATTTCATCGAGCACATGGTTTTCAAAGGAACCAAACATCGGTCCGCCGAAGATATCGCGCGCTCGGTCGATTCGGTGGGCGGGGGCCTGGACGCTTTCACAAGTAAGGAACTGGTCAGTTTCAATACTAAAGTGCTGGATGAGCATTTGCCGCTGGCGCTGGACATTCTGGCCGATCTGGTGCTGAATCCTCTCTTTCGTGAGGGTGACATCGAAAAAGAGAAGAGCGTCATTCTCGAAGAAATCAAGATGGAGGCCGATCAACCCGAATTCGTTTTGCACGAGACCTTTATCAGCAATTTCTGGAAAGGCCACGGCCTGGGAAAGCCGATTCTCGGTACGAAGGAAACGGTCAAGAAGTTCGGGCAAGCGATGCTGTGCGATTACTACAGCCGCGTTTACTCGCCGCGAAATATACTCGTGACGGCCGCGGGTAATTTGGACCACGAGAGCATTGTGCGCCTGGTGCGCGACAAGTTCGAGGGATTGCAGGAGCGCGGCGCGCTACCGCAGGACACCATCCCGCAGCCGCATGCGCCGCTGATTCTGAAGAAAAAGGAATCGCTTGAGCAGGTGCATATCGCGCTGGGTGTGCCGTCTTATGCGCTGGCCCACGAACTCCGTTTCCCGTTGTATGTCCTGAACACGGTTCTGGGCGGCGGTATGAGTTCGCGGCTGTTCCAGAATATTCGCGAGAAGCAAGGCTTGGCTTACGCGGTGTACTCGGAACTGAATCTGTTTAGCGATACGGGCTGCTTTACCATCTACGCGGGTACCGCAATCGAGACCGCCAAACAGGTGGTCGAGTCGGTCATTCAGGAGCTTCGGCAGTTGAAAGGCGAACTGATCGCGGAAGAGGAACTGCGCCGGGCGAAGGATCATCTGAAGGGCTCGCTAATGCTCAGCTTGGAATCGACCTCCAGCCGCATGTCGAACCTGGCCCGTCAAGAGCTCTATTTCAACCGCTTCATGTCCCTGGATGAAATGCTGGAAAGCATCGAAACCGTTACTCGCGATCAGGTACAAGCCATTGCCCACGAGTTTTTCCGCACCGAGAACATCGCCCTTGCGATGCTAGGGCGGCTCGGCGGCGTGCAAGTCACTCGTGACGATTTAATCTGCTAAGGCAATCGTCAATTACCGCAATCTTGCCATCCAGGTGATCTAACGATCGCTGGAGCATCTCTCTATATTTCGAGTGGACTGCTGTTTCCATATCGTGGCGAACCCTGCTGCGGGATAATTCAATACTTTCTCGTTCTCGTTCGAGCCGCACTTGTTCAGGATTCGCGCGAGCTAACGGTGTGTGATGCGTACGTTCCTCGGCGGATTCGATCTGTGACTCGACAGCCTTGCTTTCCCAGCCGCGTGCCATAATTCCAGCTTCCCACAAAACGATCGGTGGCATTACGCGGATGCGTTTCTGAGACACGCGCGCTAGCAGGCAGTGTTCAGAGCTTCTTCTCAGTCGCTACATCGGGCGCGTGACTGGTCCTTGCGTCACCATCCTCTTCGTATTGACCGCGCTCGCAATTCCCGCTGCCACAACCACTACGCCGACACAGAGGCTGTTAATAAATCGTCCGGTATTGCCGGTGTAGTTATACAGCCAAGGCGAAATGAAAACATAGATGCCGAGCAGCATGCTGAACCAGCTCAACCCTGGCATGCTCAACGGCCATACCAGT
>Ga0308174_10000871_pt1 | contig 13448 bp, 13 predicted proteins | sample PhyPR2_FD_203894 | JGI IMG/M metagenome (GOLD analysis project Ga0308174, IMG submission 203894) | Soil microbial communities from UC Gill Tract Community Farm, Albany, California, United States - DLSLS.P.R2 | ecosystem: Environmental > Terrestrial > Soil > Agricultural land | place: USA...
GCACCACCGACGCCAGAGCCTGCGATCTCGACCACATCGCCCCATACGTCCCGCCGGATGAGGGCGGGCCACCCGGCCAGACATCCCCGGCGAACCTCGCCTGCCTATGCCGCCGCCACCACCGGGCCAAGACCTTCGCCGGCTGGCGCTACCGACGACGACGGGTCCGGTGGTCCGACGTACGAGTGGAGCAGCCCCCACCTCCGCTCCTACCGCGTCACGATGCCGCCCGCGCGCTGACGCGCGCCCACACACGGTCGAGAGCCCCGACACCACGGTCAGCAACGCGCCCACCTCACGACGCGGTCGTGCCGCTCGGCTGGCGGTCCGTACCAAGCGTCCACGCTGGACGACCCGCTACCTGGGTGCTGCGATTGCGATTGGCAAGCGATGGCTTCGCTGACACAGCGTGACGATGTCATCAGCACGACGCACTCGCGCCTGACACATTCGTTCGACGTCACACTCTCTGGTGGGCTCGTCCTCGTGCCCAGATGGCATGCCACGTCGGTCTTGGAGCGCTCGTGGCAAGCGGCTGGTCGGGTCGGTGCCCCATGACCTCCTGAGCGGAGCCCTGAGCCCATGCGGCCGGGCGTCCCCAGCTCCCTGACCGCCGACCAGACCAAACAGCGTCGGGAGCCGGAACGAGACTCGACACCCCGTGTGGTGCGGGCGGCTCCCGACCAGGCGCGGCGACGAACGAGACTGCCCGCGTCAGGCCAGCTCGGCGGAGCGGCGGGAGCGCCAGAGCGTGTCGGGGCGCGGGACGTCCACGCCGTCGACGGAGAGGTCGGTGCGCTCGGCGTAGAAGCACAGGTGGTCCTTGACGGCCGCGGCCTCGTGGAGCGGGGCGAGGTACGTCCAGGCGACGTCGACGGCGTCCTCGTCGTCACGGCCGGCCAGCGAGAAGTACGTCGCCTGCCCCTTGTACGCACACACCGTCGTGGAGTCGCTGGGCGCCAGCAGGTCCAGGCGTACGTCGTCCCGCGGGACGTACCACCGCACCGGCAGGCCGGTCTCGTAGAGCGCGACCGCACGCGTCGTGTCCGCGAGCGTCGTCCCGCCAGACGAGACGACGACGTGCCGGCTGCTCGGCAGCACGTCGATGCGCTTGAACGGGTCGTGCGGGTGGCCGGTCACCGGGGTGTCTTCTTCGACCCAGTCGAAGGGCGCCCACTCGACGATGACCCGGCCTCCGAGGTCGGGGTCGGCCGCGACGAACCCGGCAGCCTCGAGCGCCGCGTTCCCGACGCCGATCGTGACCGACTCACCGTCGTGGAAGTGCCACCCGAACCGCACCGGGCCGAGCACCGGCGGCATCTGCGGAGGCGGCTCGGGAGTCGGGCAGGGCGTGAGCGTGGCAGTGAAGTCGTCGCGCGGCACGGCGTACATCGGGACGACCCGGCGCGGCTCCCACACCACCATCGCGTCCGCGGTGTCCAGCACCGGCCGCCCCGCGTGGGTGGCCCGGATGCGCTTCCCGACCGGGTGGAAGCGGAGCTGGTCGTGGAGGGACGCCAGGTGCCGTCCGAGGTCGAGGGCCATGAGACGATGCTCCGGCGCGCGCGCATGTGCGTCAACGGGCGGGGCACGATGACCCGCATGAAGATCTACGCCGACGCCCCGGTCCGTCGTACCCGCCAGATGCTCGGCGACGTGATCCTCGTGCTGTGGGTGCTGCTCTGGCTCAAGCTGGCCAACGTCGTGCACGACGCGACGCTGGCGCTGGCCGCGCCCGGCCGGAAGATCGAGGCGGCCGGCAGCGGGCTGGCCGGCAGGCTCCGGGACGCGGGGGCGGCGGTCGGCGACGTGCCGCTGGTGGGGGACAAGGTGCGCTCGCCGTTCGACGGGGCCGGGCACGCCGCCGACCAGATCGCCGCCGCGGGGACCGCGCAGGTCGAGGCGGTGCAGCACCTTGCGTTCTGGCTCGGCATCGTCGTCGGCGCGCTGCCGATCCTGCTGGTGGTGCTGGTGTACCTCCCGCTGCGGTGGCGGTTCGTCCGCGAGGCGAGCGCGGGCCAGCGGTTCATCGACTCCAGCGCCGACCTGGACCTGTTCGCGCTGCGCGCGATGTCTCGGCAGCCGATGCACCGGCTGGCCCGGATCAGCCCGGACCCGGTGCGGGCCTGGCGGGACGGCGACCCGGACGTCGTCCGGGCCCTGGCTGTGCTCGAGCTCAAGGACGCCGGCCTCACCCCACCCGGCAGGATGGCGTCATGACCGTTCCGAACGTGGTCCTCAACAACGGCATCGAGATCCCGCAGGTGGGCCTCGGGGTCTGGCGCGTGCCCCACGCCGAGACCCAGCGGGTGGTCGCCACGGCGCTGCGGGCCGGCTACCGGCACATCGACACCGCGAAGCTGTACGGCAACGAGGAGGCTGTCGGGGCAGCGGTGCGCGAGTCCGGGCTCGACCGGGACGCGGTCTTCGTGACCAGCAAGGTGTGGAACACGGACCAGGGCTACGACTCCACGCTGCGCGCGTTCGACGAGACCATGGAGCGGCTCGGCTTCGACGTGCTCGACCTGTACCTCATCCACTGGCCCCGACCGGAGGCCGGCACCGCGGCGGACACCTGGCGGGCGATGGAGAAGCTGTACGTCGACGGTCGGATCCGGGCCATCGGGCTGTCCAACTTCGGCCCCGAGCACCTCGCCCGGCTGCTGGAGACGGCGCAGGTCGTCCCGACGGTCAACCAGGTCGAGCTGCACCCGTACCTGCAGCAGCGGGACACCCGCGCGGCCGACGACGCGGCCGGGATCGCCACCGAGGCCTGGAGCCCGATCGCCAAGGGCGGCGACCTGCTGCGCGACCCGGTCGTGACCGGCCTCGCCGAGAAGCACGGCCGCACCCCGGCGCAGGTGGTGCTGCGCTGGCACGTCCAGCTGGGCATCATCGTGATCCCGAAGTCGGTGACCCCCGCGCGGATCGAGGAGAACATCGACGTCTTCGGCTTCGAGCTCGACGCCGACGACCTGGCGGCGATCGCCGGCCTCGACCGGGACGCCCGGGTCGGGCCGCACCCCGACGACGTCGGCTGAGCGACGGCAGACCGGCCGAATCGGGCCGGAGCGGTTCAGGGACCGGCCCACGGGATACAACCAGGGCATGGTGACCAAGGCGCAGACCAAGCGGCAGCAGCAGATCGTGGACGTCCTCGACGACGCGTTCGCGGACCTCATGCAGGCCGACCCGCACGCCTTCCGGGTGAAGTTCCGCAAGATGGCCGCCGACCCGTTCGCGTTCTACCGCGGCTCGGCCTGCCTGTTCTACGCCGACATGACCACGGTCAAGGACGCCTGGGCCGACGACCGCACCAGCCGGGTGTGGATCCACGGCGACCTGCACGCCGAGAACTTCGGCACCTACATGAACTCCCACGGCCGGATGGTCTTCGACGTCAACGACTTCGACGAGGCCTACATCGGGCACTTCTCGTGGGACCTGCGCCGGTTCGTGGCCAGCCTCGCGCTGATGGGCTGGCAGAAGGCGCTGCCGGACGAGGCGGTGCGCGCGCTGGTCGGGAAGTACCTTCGCGCCTACCTCGCCCAGGTCACCCACTACGCGGAGATCGACGAGGACGACGACTTCGCGCTGCACCTGGAGAACACCGAGGGCCCGGTCCAGACGGTGCTCAAGGCCGCGCGCACGGCCTCGCGGGTCGCCCTGCTCGACGGGATGACCCGGTTCGAGGACGACGTGCGGGTGTTCTCGACCGACGCGACGGTGCGCCGGCTCGGCAAGGCCGAGCGGCGCAAGGTGGAGAAGGCGTTCGAGAGCTACCTGGACACGATCCCGCCCTCGAAGAAGTTCGAGCGGGACCTGTTCTACGACGTCCGTGACGTGGTCGGGAAGTCCGGCTTCGGCATCGGCAGCGCCGGCCTCCCGGCGTACAACGTGCTGGTCGAGGGCTACAGCCAGTCGCTGGACAACGACGTGGTGCTGTCGATGAAGCAGGCCAACGTGCCCGCGGTGAGCCGGTTCGTCGACACCCGGTCCGTGGACGGCTACTTCGACCACGAGGGGCACCGCACGGTGGTGAGCCAGCGCGCGCTCCAGGTGCACACCGACCCACTGCTCGGCTACACGAGCCTGGACGGCGTGGGGTACGTCGTGGCGGAGGTCTCGCCGTACGAGTTCGACCTGGACTGGGGCGAGATCAACGAGCCCGACGAGATGGCCAGCGTCGTGCAGGACCTCGGCCGCGCCACCGCCAAGGTGCACTGCGCCTCCGACGCCGACAGCGAGCAGGACCTCGTGGACTTCCAGACCGAGGAGGCGATCGTCGCGGTGGTCGAGGGCCGCCGCAACGAGTTCGTCGACGACCTCACCGACTTCGCCGTCGAGTACGCCAAGAGGACCCGCACCGACCACGCGCTGTTCGTCGAGGCCTTCCGGGAGGGCCGCATCGGCGGCGTCAGCGCCACCACCTGATCCCAGGTCTGCACCTGATGCGGCCGGGGGGCTGCCGTCGGCCACGAACCCTGTCTGCTCCGTCACAGCCCGACCTAGACTTCAGGGGTGGGCGTGCACGCTCTCGCATCCTTCCTGCCCTTCGCCGGCCTGATCGCCGCGGCCATCCTGGGTCCGCAGCGCGTCGGCCGTCTGCTGCGCCGTCTGGTGGTTCTGGTGCGCCGCGTCGAGCGGGTGCGCCCCGCCCCGCCCCGGCCGCTCGGCCGGCCCATCGAGCTCATCGCGTGCGACGCCCGCCGGCTCTCGCACAGCTTCCGCTTCGTGCCGGCCGACGCGTCCTTCGCCCGCTTCGAGGGCCGCCGGCGCGCCTACGACGACGTGCTGGTCGAGGCCTGCCGGGCGGTGGAGGTCGAGCACCTGCTGGGCGTCCTGCCGCCGGGCCCCGAGCTCGACCGGGAGCGCCAGCGGGTGGAGCTCGTGCTGCAGCACGTCGGGCTGCTGCTCGACGACGCCGCCTGACGTCAGCGGATCCGGCGGGCCCCGGCGCTCGGGGGAGCGGTGAGGAACGCCGGCTCGGTCCAGCCCCGGTCGGCGTACGCCGCGAGCACCTGCTGCTCGACCGCGCCGACCCGGTCGTCCGGGACGAGGGCGATCGCCGACCCGCCGAAGCCGCCGCCGGTCATCCGGGCGCCGAGCGCGCCGTGCGCCAGGGCGGTGTCCACCACCGCGTCCAGCTCGGCGCAGGACACCTCGTAGTCGTCGCGCAGCGAGACGTGGGAGGCCGTGAACGAGCGGCCGAGCCCCTCGTAGTCGCCGGCGGCGAGCTGCTCGACGGCCTCGCGGACCCGGTCGATCTCGGTGAGCACGTGCCGCACCCGGCGGCGCACGGTCTCGTCGTCGAGCGCGGCGAGCGCCGCCTCCTGGTTCTTCACGTCGCGCAGCAGCTCGACCCCGAGGACGGCGGCCGCCTTCTCGCAGTCCTGCCGCCGGGACCGGTAGCCGCCGTCGCTGAGCGAGTGCGACGCGCGGGTGTCCACGACCAGCAGCGACAGGCCGGCCGACGTCGGGTCCCACGGCACCTGCCGCGTCGACCAGTCCCGGCAGTCCAGCAGCAGCGCCGACTCGGGCTGCGCGAACAGTGCGATCGTCTGGTCCATCCCCCCGGTGGGCGCGCCCGCGACGTCGCTCTCGGCCCGCATACAGGCCTTGACCAGGCCGGCACGCAGATCGTCGTCGAGCTCGGCGCCGACCGTCGCCGCGACCGCGACCGCCACCGCGCACTCGATCGCCGCCGAGCTCGAAAGCCCCGCCCCCAGCGGCACCCGGCTGTCGACGACCAGGTCCAGGCCCGGCAGGTCCCAGCCGGCCTCCCGCAGCGACCACAGCACCCCGCCCGCGTACGCCGCCCAGCCGGACGCCCGACCCGGGCCGAACGCGTCCAGGGTCCCGTCGAAGGTGTCGTCCTGCTGGCAGCTGGCCAGCATGAACCGGTCGTCGTCGCGCCGCCCGACCGCGGCGTACGTCGCGTGCGGGAGCGCCATGGGCAGGCAGAGGCCGCCGTTGTAGTCGACGTGCTCGCCGATCAGGTTCACCCGCCCGGGGGCGGCGAACACGCCCCAGGGCGAGCGGCCGTGAAGGGCGGCGAACCGCTCCGCGAGCTCGGCTGCGAGAGCGTCCGGCTGTCCTGGGTCGAGGGTCTGCACGGCGTCACTGTAGGCCGCGTGCGCTCCGGGCCGGTGCGTGACCTTTCGGGGCGGACGCCGTTGAACCTGTGACCGGACGCACACCACGTCCCGCCCGGGGGACGGGACGCGACGTCCGGTCGGGCCGCTGGTCGTGGTGCTGGAGCCGCGGGGCGGGCGCGAGACCTCCGTTCCCGGGTTGGGAGGTCCCGAGGCTCGCCGGCTCGCACCGCGACCAGCGGGCGCCCGCTGCGCGCGGGGTGCGAGGATCGGCTGCATGAGCGACGTACCGGACCCGGACCTGGTCGAGCTGGCGCACCAGGTGTTCGACCTGGCGCGCAACGGCGAGACCGAGCTGCTCACGGCGTACGTGCAGGAGGGCGTCCCCGCCGACCTGACCGACTCCGCCGGCAACACCCTGCTGATGCTGGCGGCCTACCACGGGCACGCCGACACCGTCCGCGCGCTGACGGCCCACGGCGCGCACCCCGACCGGGTCAACGACCAGGGGCAGAGCCCGCTGGCCGGAGCCGTGTTCAAGGACGAGCAGGAGGTCGTGCGGGCGCTCCTCGAGGCCGGCGCCGACCCGGACCTCGGGAGCCCGACCGCCCGGGAGACGGCCGCCATGTTCGGCCGGCCGGACCTGTTCGAGTGACCCATCCGGTGTCCCGCCGGCGGCGAACCCACCGGGAGACCCCCCGATCTCCGAAAGGCTCCGCATGACCCTCACCGAGTCCCGCACGCCCGTGCCAGACGCGCACCCCGCCCGCGCAGGCACCGGTGTGGCGGCCGCGATGGCCGCGGTGGTCACCCCGTTGTTCGGTGGCGAGCTCCCGGTCCGGATCCGCGCCTGGGACGGCAGCGTCGCCGGTCCCGCCGACGCGCCCACCGTCGTCGTCAACGACCCGGCAGCGCTGCGCCGGCTGGTGTACCGGCCGGGAGAGCTGGGTCTGGCGCAGGCCTACGTGACCAAGGAGATCGACGTCGAGGGCGACCTGCTCGACGGCTTCCGCAGGCTGTGGCGGACCGTCCGCGAGCGGGGCGCCTCCCCGAAGCCGTCCGTGGGCACGGTCCTCGCCGGGCTCCGGACCGCCAAGGAGCTGGGTGCGTTCGGGCTCCCGCCGGAGCCGCCGGCATCGCAGGCCCGGCTGCGCGGCCGGCTGCACTCGCTGACCCGCGACCGGGACGCGATCTCGCACCACTACGACCTCTCGAACGACTTCTACGCGCTGGTCCTCGACCCGCACATGGCCTACTCCTGCGCCTACTTCACGCGGGACCCGGACGACCCGACCTACACCGTGGAGCACGCGCAACGCGACAAGCTCGACCTGGTCTGCCGCAAGCTCGGCCTGCACGAGGCGAAGCCGGGCCACCGGCACCTCGACATCGGCTGCGGCTGGGGATCGCTGTCGCTGTACGCCGCCGAGACGTACGGCGTGCAGGTGGTCGGCGTGACGATCGCCAAGGAGCAGAAGGCCTTCGTCGACGCCCGGATCGCGGAGCGCGGGCTGCAGGACAGGGTCGAGATCCGGCTCCAGGACTACCGCGACGTCCCCGACGGCCCCTACGACACCATCTCCTCGATCGAGATGGGGGAGCACGTCGGGCAGCGGAACTACCCCGTCTACACCGGCGGCATCCACCGGCTCCTCGCAGAGGGCGGTCGGGCGCTGATCCAGCAGATGTCCCGCACCAGCCGTCCGGGCGGGGGCCCTTTCATCGAGGCGTTCATCGCGCCCGACATGCACATGCGGCCCGTCGGCGAGACCGTCAACCTCATCGAGCACGCGGGCCTGGAGGTCCGCGACGTGCACGCGCTGCGCGAGCACTACGTGTGGACCGTGGCTGCGTGGTACCGCACCTTCGAGGAGAACTGGGACCGCGTCGTCGCGATGGTCGGCGAGGAGGTCGCGCGGGTGTGGCGGCTCTACCTCGTCGGCGGTGCGCTCGCCTTCGAGGAGGGCCGGATGGGCGTCGACCAGATCCTGATGGTCAAGCCCAGCAGGGACGGTCGCAGCGGCCTGCCGCGGGTGCGCACCGTCTGACGGGCCGCCGATGACATCGTTCCCGCTCGGCTTCTTCCTCGGCGCGCTGCCCTGGACCCTGCTCGCGGTGGTCGTGGTGCTCGGCACCACGTTCGCCGTGGCCGTCCGGCAGCGGAAGCACGCCGTCGTCGACGTGGCGTGGGGCCTGGGCTTCGCGGCCGTCGCCGTCGCCGCCTTCCTCGCGTCCGAGGGCGCCGGCGACGGGCTCATCAGCGGGCTCGCGCTCGTGCTCACCGTGGTCTGGGGCGTCCGGCTGGCGGTGCACATCGCGCTGCGCTCGCGCGGGCACGGCGAGGACCCGCGCTACGAGGAGCTGCTCGCCCGCGCGCCCGGCAACCCGCAGCTGTTCGCGCTGCGGCGGGTCTACCTCACCCAGGGCGTTGTGATGTGGTTCGTCTCGCTGTCCGTGCAGGTCGCGATGTTCACCCAGGGCGAGGCCAACCTCGTCACCCTGCTCGGCCTGCTGCTGTGGGTCGTCGGCTTCACGTTCGAGACCGTCGGCGACCTGCAGCTGACCCGGTTCCGCAACGACCCGTCCACGAAGGGCCAGGTGCTGGACACCGGGCTGTGGCGCTACACCCGGCACCCGAACTACTTCGGCGACGCGTGCGTCTGGTGGGGCCTGTCGCTCGTTGCGTTCAGCGTGTGGCCGGGCGTGCTGACGATCCTCTCCCCGCTCGTCATGACCTGGCTGCTCGCCAAGGGCACGGGCAAGCCGCTGCTGGAGAAGGACATGGCCTCCCGTCGTCCCGGCTACGCCGACTACGTCCGGCGCACCAGCGGGTTCGTGCCGCTGCCGCCCAAGAAGCCCTGACCAGCGCACCCGACTCCGAGGAGACCCCATGAAGACGATCGCCGAGGGCACGCCGGCCCCCGACTTCGAGCTGCCCGACCAGGACGGCCGGCCCGTCCGGCTCAGCACCGTGCTGCGGGAGGGGCCCGTGGTGCTGTTCTTCTACCCGGTCGCGATGACAGGTGGCTGCACCGCGGAGGCGTGCCACTTCCGCGACCTGTCCACCGAGTTCAAGGAGGCCGGCGCCCAGCGACTCGGGATCAGCACCGACCCCGTCGCGAAGCAGAAGGAGTTCGCCGAGGTCAACGGCTTCGACTACCCGCTGCTGTCCGACGAGTCCGGGGACGTGGCCCGGTCGTTCGGGGTGAAGCGGAGGTACATCACCCCGGTGAAGCGGGCCACCTTCGTGATCGACACCGGCCGCACCATCCGGTCGGTGATCGCCAGCGAGATGAACATGGGCGTGCACGCCGACCGGGCGCTCGAGGCGTTGCAGGCGCTCTGAGCACCCTGTAGGACACTGGTGGCGTGCAGTTCCTGAACGAGAACCCGAAGTACGACCTCACCTACAACGACGTCTTCATGGTGCCGCGTCGCTCCGACGTGGCCTCCCGCTACGACGTCGACCTGTCCACCGCGGACGGCACCGGTACGACGATCCCGCTCGTCGTCGCGAACATGACCGCCGTCGCGGGCCGGCGGATGGCCGAGACCGTCGCCCGGCGCGGGGGGATCACGGTGATCCCGCAGGACATCCCGCTGTCCGTCGTACGCGACGTCGTCTCGTGGGTGAAGCGGCGGCACCTGGTGTTCGACACCCCGATCACGCTCGAGCCGCACCAGACTGTGGGCGACGCGATCGCGCTGCTACCCAAGCGGTCCCACCGCGCGGCGTTCGTCGTCGAGGACGGTCGCCCGGTGGGCGTGGTCACCCACGACGACTGCACCGACGTGGACCGGTTCGCGCAGGTGCACCAGGTGATGTCGGCCAACCCGCTGACCCTGCCGGACACCGTCGAGCCCCGCGACGCCTACGACGTCCTCGACGCCGCCCGCCGCCGGCTGGCACCCGTCGTCGACGGCGAGGGCCGGCTCGTCGGTGTGCTCACCAAGACCCTCGCGCTGCGCGCCACCCTGTACACCCCGGCCGTCGACGGGACGGGCCGGCTGGTCGTCGGGGCGGCGCTCGGCGTGAACGGAGACGTCAAGACCAAGGCCGCCGACCTGCTGGACGCCGGCGCCGACTGCCTGGTCGTGGACACCGCGCACGGCCACCAGGACCGGATGGTCGAGGCGCTGCAGGCCGTGCGCGCCCTCGACCCGCAGGTGCCGGTCGCGGCCGGCAACGTGGTCTCTGCCGAGGGCGTGCGCGCGCTGGTCGAGGCCGGCGCCGACATCGTCAAGGTCGGCGTGGGGCCCGGCGCGATGTGCACCACACGGATGATGACCGGGGTCGGTCGGCCGCAGTTCTCGGCGGTGCTGGAGTGCTCGGCCGCCGCCCGCGAGCTCGGCAAGCACGTGTGGGCGGACGGGGGAGTGCGCTACCCGCGTGACGTCGCGCTGGCCCTCGCCGCCGGAGCCTCCTCGGTGATGATCGGCTCCTGGTTCGCCGGCACCCACGAGTCGCCGGGCGACCTGCACGTCGACGCCGACGGACGCGCCTACAAGGAGTCGTTCGGGATGGCCTCCGCCCGCGCGGTCGCCCACCGCACGTCCACCGAGACGTCGTTCGACCGCGCCCGCAAGGGGCTCTACGAGGAGGGCATCTCCTCCTCCCGGATGTACCTCGACCCGGACCGTCCGGGCGTGGAGGACCTCATCGACCAGATCTGCGCCGGCGTCCGGTCCGCCGCGACGTACGCCGGCGCGCGCACGCTCACCGAGCTGCACGAGCGCGCGCTGGTCGGGATCCAGTCCGCCGCCGGCTTCACCGAGGGACGTCCGCTGCCCACCAGCTGGTGAGCCGCGCTCACCGCTCCTGATCACCCGCTGGGGATGAGGACGCCGGTCCGGCCCCGGGTGACTGTGGCCGCGTGTGCCCGCCACGGCGGGCCCACGGACCATCTCCGAGGCCGGACAGGTGAGCGACGTGGTGGACCAGGACCAGACCCAGGAGCTCGAGCAGCTCCGCCGGCGGGTGGCCGAGCTCGAGGCCGAGCTCGGCACGACGCGGACGGGGGAGGCGGAGCCCCACCCGGTGCGGAGCGGTGGACGATGGCGCGCGGTCACCGCCGCGGTCGCGATCGTCCTCGCCTGCGTGCTGGCCCCGCTGTCGGTGGTCGCGGTCTGGGCCAGCAGCCAGGTGTCCGACACGAACCGGTACGTCGAGACCGTCGCGCCGCTCGCCAAGGACCCGGCGGTCCAGAAGGCCGTGGCCGACCGGGTGACCACGGAGGTCCTGACGTACGTCAACCTGGACAGCCTCACCTCGGACACGGTCACGGCCCTGACCCAGCAGGGCCTGCCGCCGCGTGCGGTGGCCGCGCTGCAGGCGCTGCGGGTGCCGATCCGCAACGGCCTCGAGAACTTCACCCGCGACCAGATCGACAAGATCGTCGCCAGCCCCCAGTTCGCCACGGTGTGGGAGCAGGCGAACCGGGTGGCGCACACGGAGCTGGTGAACCTGCTCTCGGGCAAGCAGGGCGGCGCCGTCAGCGCCCAGAACGGCGAGGTCACGCTGAACCTGGGACCGATCGTGGCCCAGGTCAAGCAGCGGCTCGTCGCCTCCGGCTACACGGTCGCCAACAACATCCCGACCGTGAACAAGACGATCGTGCTGGTGCGCTCCGACAGCGTCACGAGGGCCCAGGGCGCCTACCGGCTGCTGAACGCGCTCGGCTCCTGGCTGCCGGTCATCGCGCTGGTGCTGCTCGCTCTGGGTGTCTACCTCGCCCGGGACCACCGCCGGGCCGTCCTCCGAGGATCTCTCGGTGTGGTCGGGTCGATGCTGGTCCTCGGCGTCGCGCTCGCGGTCGCGCGTCCGCTGTACCTGGGTGCGGTGCCTCCCGACGTGCTGCCCCGCGAGGCCGCCGGCAACGTGTTCGACACGCTGGTCCGCTTCCTGCGCACCGGGCTGCGGACCACCGCTGTCCTCTTCCTGGTGATCGCGATCGGCGCCTTCTTCACCGGACCGTCGGTGACGGCGGTCCGGACGCGGACGGCCCTGACCCACGGTGTCGGCTTCGTCCGGGGCGGCGCCGAGTCCGCAGGGCTGTCGACCGGACCGGTCGGCACCTGGACGTACGCGCACAGGCGGCTGCTGAACGCGGCCGTCGTGGTCCTCGGCGGGCTCGTGGTGACCTTCTGGTCACGACCCACCATCGCCGTCATCTTGTGGACAGCCGTCGGTGTGCTGCTCGCGGTCGGGATCATCGCCCTGGTCGGCCGTCCCCCCACGGCCGCGGTCGCTCCGACCACCCCGGGCCCCGTGCCGCGCCAGCGCGGCGGCACCGAACCCGTCGCTGCCCCCGCCTCCGAACCCGCCTCCGAACCCGCCTCCGAACCCGTCGTCGTGCCCACGGGGCAGGACCTGGGCGACGGGGGAGGCGCGGGGCACAGGGAGCCGGCAGCGCCGGGCGGGCCGCCCCCGGGGTCCTGACCACCGCGAGGCGTGCGCATCCGGTTCACCCCTGGGGGATGAGGCCCCTCGGCGAGCGCGAGGACGACGCTGGGGCCGTCCCCTAACCCAGGAGTGTTGTCATGTCAGAGACTAAGCCGGGTGCGGCCTCCATCCCTCAGCAGGCTGCCCCGCCCGGAACCACCCCGCAGTCCGCGCAGGAGACGACACCGAGCCGACGCGCCGAACGTGAGCCGGAGCCGACCGGCTGGGTCGGCTGGATCGCCTTCGCCAGCATCATGATGATCATGCTCGGCATGTTCCACGCCTTCCAGGGCCTGATCGCGCTGTTCCAGAGCGACTACTACCTGGTCGGCAACACCGGCCTGACGATCCACATGAACTACACCGCCTGGGGCTGGACCCACATCGTGGTGGGGCTCGTCGTGATCGGGGCGGGGGTCGGGCTGCTGAGCGGCCAGATGTGGGGTCGCATCGTCGGCACGCTGGTCGCGCTGGGAAGCGCCCTGGTGAACATCGCCTTCCTGTCCGCCTACCCGATCTGGTCGACCATGATGATCACCTTCGACGTGCTCATCATCTGGGCCCTGACGGTGCACGGACGCGAGATGAAGTCGGTCCGGCACGACGTGCGGACCTACTCCTAGGCCGATAGGTCGCACCGTCCGCCGCCGGTCCGTGGGGCTGCCGGTGCGCGGGAGCGGGGGAACGCCGAGGTCGAGCGTGCTGCTCGGCCTCGGCGCTCGTCTGCGTCCGTGGACCTCCTCCATGAATCTCGGTGGGTGGCCCTCCGGCCGAGCCGGTCCTGAGGCGCGTCGTGCACCGTGGTGCACGGGTCCCCGGTCGCCCCGGCCGCGGCCGGCAGCGCCGTACGGCGCGCACGAAGAAGCCGGGCAGTGCGGACGACGTCGTCCGCGCTGCCCGGCTCGGCTGCG
>Ga0308174_10000874_pt1 | contig 13403 bp, 11 predicted proteins | sample PhyPR2_FD_203894 | JGI IMG/M metagenome (GOLD analysis project Ga0308174, IMG submission 203894) | Soil microbial communities from UC Gill Tract Community Farm, Albany, California, United States - DLSLS.P.R2 | ecosystem: Environmental > Terrestrial > Soil > Agricultural land | place: USA...
AAATCTGCCTTTGGGTGTTTTTCGCGACGAAAAATCTGAAGAAGCCACTTCCATCGGCGCCGCCATCGGCAGCAGCATTCTGGACCTCCGCCTCGCACGAGAGTCATCGCCGTTTCAACCGCTGCCCCCCGCCACGCGGAACGCGCTTTCTTCGAAGACACTGAACGGCTTAATGGAACTCGGGCCCTCCGCCTGGTCCGAACTGCGCCTCCTCTTGAGCCGTGTTCTCAGAGCCGATCACCCGGACTGGAAGCACGCTCGATCCGCGCTACAGCCCTATCTTGTCCCAGCCGAACAAGCCGCGATGGAACTGCCGGCCGCCATTGGCGACTACACCGATTTCTACGCATCCATCCACCACGCAACACGTGTCGGCCGCCTCTTTCGCCCGGATAGCCCGCTCCTGCCCAACTACAAATACGTCCCCATCGGCTATCATGGCCGCGCTTCTTCCGTCGTTGTCAGTGGAACGGCGATCGCACGTCCTGGTGGGCAGATCAAGCCGCAAGGCATCGATGTTCCCGCCTTTCGGCCCACTCAGGCGCTCGATTACGAACTGGAACTCGGCTGTTTTATCGGTCCTGGGAACGCCCTTGGCTCCCCCATTTCGATGACAGACGCCGAGTCCCACATTTTCGGATTCTCTCTCGTGAACGACTGGTCCGCCCGCGACGTTCAGTCCTGGGAATATCAACCGCTTGGGCCCTTCCTCGCTAAAAGCTTCAGCACAAGCGTCGGGCCTTGGATCATCACCATGGAAGCCCTTGCGCCCTTCAGAGCACCTGCGGCTTTACGCGAACTGGAGAACCCCGCGCCCCTGTCGTATCTCCAGTCGGAGGAAAACGAAACGACTGGTGCATTCGATATCTGCCTTGAAGTATTCATCCGGTCTGAGCGCATGAAGGTGGAGGGCATGAGCCCCGTTCGCCTCAGCCGAAGTAATGCGCGCGACCTCTACTGGACGGTTGCCCAGCTGCTAACTCACCACACCAGCAACGGCTGTAATCTCCGTCCCGGCGATCTGCTCGCCACCGGAACAGTCTCTGGGCCTCAGCCGGACTCCTCAGGCTGTCTGCTCGAACTCACACGGCGAGGCGCCCATCCAATCGTGCTTCCCACCGGCGAGACTCGAACCTTCCTCGAAGACGGAGACGAAGTGATCATGGCAGCATTCGCCGAGCGAAATGGATTCGTTCGCGTCGGTCTCGGTGAATGCCGGGGCCATATCGTGCCCGCCAAACTTCTGTAAGCTTGCCAACTCCGGCGATGCTCTCAGGCATATAATGAGCATCGGGAGGTCGATAATGGCCACCGTCATCGGCTCAGGTCTCACCACAAATGAGTCGCCCTTTATAGAAGAAGCGCGCCATGCCGGCCAGCTCTTCATTGAACAGCCCTACGAGCTTTATTCGGAAACAAACCACGAAACGTGGCGGCAGTTATTCGCCAGGATCAAGCCCCGATGGTACCGTTATGCGAACGACGCTTTCCTGCGTGGAATCGACTCTCTGGCCCTGGACCCGTATCACATCCCGCGCCTTCAGGACGTAAACACGTTCCTGTGCCCGCTGACCGGCTTTCAGGCCAGAGCGGTCAGTGGTTATGTTCCAGCTTTCGTGTTCTTCGATTCTCTACGAAACCGCCAGTTCCCGACTACGATCACAATCCGCTCGATCGACAAACTCGATTACCTGCCTGAGCCCGATATCTTTCACGACATCGCGGGACACGTGCCTATGCATACCGATCGCGCCTTCGCCGACACGCTGGTACGGTTTGGCGAATGCGCCCACACGGCGGCCGATTGGGTCAGCTATATCGCGGATCGTAGTAAACGCGTTCACGTCCTGACCAATGTCATCCGGGCGATGGCGCGGTTCTTCTGGTTCACTGTGGAGTTCGGCCTGATGCGATACCGGGATGGCATCCGCGTGTACGGCAGCGGTCTTCTTTCCAGTTTCGGAGAAATCGCCCATGCCGTGGACTCCCCCGAAGTGCAGCGCTACCCGATGCAACTGGAGTGGGCCGTCAATCAGGCCTTCGAAATCGACCACTATCAGCCCCTGCTCTTCGTAGTCGAAGGGTTCGATCACCTGCACGATCTGGTTGGTAAGCTGGAGCGCATGCTGAAAAGCGGCGGGCTAAACAACGTCGCTCCGGGCGAGCCCGCCGTCAACGAGCACGATCTCGAAAGTTTTCTCGGCCTCGCGGAGTCCCGCGTTTGATCAGGCCGTTTCTACAGGTTTCCACGCAACTCCTGCTCGCGCTCAATTGCTTCAAATAGGGCTTTAAAGTTGCCCTTCCCGAAACCACGGCTGCCCTTGCGCTGGATGATTTCAAAGAAAAGCGTGGGTCGGTCTTCTACCGGTTTCGTGAAGATCTGCAGCATGTATCCTTCATCATCGCGGTCCACAAGAATCCCGAGCCCGCTCAGTTCATCCAGCGGCTCATCGATTCGCCCAACGCGCCTTCCCAGATCTTCGTAATACGTGTTCGGCACCCGCAGAAACTCGGTGCCCTGTGCGCGGAGCCGCTTTACCGTCTGCACAATGTTATCCGTGGCCATTGCTATGTGCTGAACGCCGGGACCGCCATAGAAGTCCAGATACTCCTCTATCTGAGACTTCCTTTTAGCTTGTGCCGGCTCATTGATCGGGAACTTGATGCGATCGTTTCCGCTTGCCATCACCTTCGACATGAGCGCAGAGTACTCTGTGCTGATGTCTTTGTCATCGAAATGCTGGTACTGCCGAAAGCCCATCACATCCCGATAAAACGCCACCCACCGATTCATCTCGCCCCAGCCGACGTTGCCGACGATGTGGTCAATGTGCAGCAACCCGGTAGGCTTCGCCAGGGTATCCGGTCCGGCAACGCAAGAAAAGCCCGGCAGAAAGGACCCGGCATATCTCTGGCGCTCCACGAACGTGTGGATCGTATCGCCGTAGACCGCGATGGACGCGAACCTCGCGTCGCCGTCCTCGTTGCGAATCGTTTCCGGCCCCCGCACGCTTCGCGCTCCCCGTGCTGTCGTCTCCTTCCACGCCGATTCCGCGTCATTCACCGACAGAGCTATGCCGTGCACGCCGTCTCCATGCTTCTGCACATGCTCCGAAATCGGGTGGCCGGACCGCAGTGCCGTTGTCAGCACGAAGCGGATCTTGTTCTGCTCAACTACGTAGGACACGGAATCACGGCTGCCGTTCTCCGGCCCGCGGTAGGCGGTCAGACTCATACCGAAGGCAGTGCGGTAAAAGTGGGCGGCCTGCTTTGCGTTGCCGGCATAAAACTCAAGGTGATCAATTCCGTTTAGCGGCAGAAATTCTTCGGTCTTCTCAGCGGGCCGCGGTGTCTGTTCCAGCACTTGTGACATGCCAAACTCCGAGTCCATTATCCTGCTTTGTTACGCCTTTAGTTCGGGCCTGTCGAAAATCGCCCAAAGAGCCTCCGGGTTTGCAATTGCTTCGATGTTGCGAACCTCCCGTCCATTCACAAAATCCGAAACAGCCAGCTCCACTAGCTTGTTGCTCCGGGTTCGCGGCAGATCGTCCACCGCAAGAATCACAGCAGGCACATGGCGCGGTGTATAACTCGATCGAATTCGCTGCCGTATCTCGGCTTCGAGTTCATGGTCGAAAATCACACCCGGCGCGAGTCGAACCAGCAGCACAATCCGCACATCACCCTTCCACTGCTGTCCGAAGACAAGAGCCTCCAGGACACTGGGAATCTGCTCTACTATGCGATATAGTTCGGCCGTTCCGATGCGCACTCCGCCAGGATTGAGTGTGGCGTCGCTGCGGCCATGGATGATCATTCCGCCATGGCTAGTCCACGACGCGAAATCTCCATGCGCCCAAACGCCCGGATACTTTTCGAAGTAAGCGGCACAATAGTGTTGTCCGTCGGCGTCCCCCCAGAACGCCAGCGGCTGCGAAGGAAACGGACGCACACACACTAATTCTCCCCTCGCGCCTGGTTGATCGCGGAGAGTCCTTCCGTTCTCGTCCCAGACGTCCATTGCCATTCCTAATCCCGGCCGCTGCAACTCACCGGCGTACACCGGCTCGATCGGGCTGCCCAATAGAAAGCACCCACATATATCGGTACCACCCGAAATCGACGCCAGGTGTACATCCCTCTTGATATCTGAGTAGACCCAGGAGAAGCTTTCGGGCGACAAAGGGGACCCAGTAGAGCAGATCGTCCGAAGATGATCGAACGAGTGGGACCGGCAAGGTTGAAAACCAGTCTTCCTGAGTTCGTCGATGAACTTCGCGCTGACGCCGAGTAACGTTATGCGCTCCCGGTCTGCGATATCTAACAGCCTGGTTGGATCGGGATAAAACGGATTGCCATCCACCAGAACGGCCGTCGCTCCCGCCGCCAGCACATTCACCAGCCAGTTGAACATCATCCACCCTGTTGTTGTGAAGTACAGTACACGATCGCCACTCTTCACATCGCAATGAAGGACGTGTTCCTTTTTGAGGTTCAAAAATACGCCACCCGTCCGGTGCACAATGCACTTAGGCTTTCCCGTGGTCCCGCTGGAGAACAACACGAGCCATGGATGGTCGAACGGAAAATCCTCTAGAGAATCGACGGGATCAGCTGAGCGAATCCAAGTCTCCCATGAGTGTGCATCCGGGATGTCTCTGACGTCCCGCAATTCCCGTTTCACAATTACGATCTCCGTTACTGATGGCAGGCCTCGCCGTATGTCGCGCAGGCGCTCGACGCAATCGAACCATTTGCCGCCGTACCGGTACCCCGTCGTTGCCACCAGAACCTTCGGTTCAATCTGCCCAAAGCGGTCCAGTACACCCGCTGCTCCGAAATCGGGTGAGGTCGAGCTGAATATCGCACCGATCGCGGACGTGGCAAGGAGCAGCACCACGGCTTCTGGAACAAGAGGCAGCGATGCCGCGACTCGATCGCCAGGCAGCACGCCAGCGCTCCTGAGCGCACCCGCGACTGAGAATACTTGGCATCTCAGTTCGTCCCACGAGAGCTCATATCTGGCGCCGTCTTCCCCAATGGCAACAATGGCAGACTCTCCGCCCGGCGACCAGAGAAGGTTTTCCGCAACGTTCAATTTGGCATCAGGAAAGAACCCGTTCGAGCGCATCGCCTCGCCGGGATCAAAGGCAACTTTACCCATCTCGCCGATAACTGCGCTAAACTTCCAGACCGCCTTCCAAAATGCATCGAGTTCATTAACCGACCAGCAGTGAAGACTTTCGTAATCCGAAAAGCCACTCTCGCGTAGAAAACTCGTGAGATTTGTACGTTCCCGACGCTCCAGGGACGGCTCCCAGAGAGGTTTCTGCTGCATAGCTCCGCCCCCAATCGTATTCTGCCGCATTTTCAGATGAACAGCACCGATTGAAATGGCTTCGAGCAAGCTGAAAGCATTTCTGCGCGGAGCCAAAGCGCGGCTCTGGCCCGCTCTGGAACAAGCCGTGATGCAGGAGTCTCACTTGTGCTTTACGACCTGCGCCACACCTTTGCGACCCGTTCAACTGACGGAGGCCGGAACCGATCTCGGGACCGTTGCCGATCTGCTCGGTCACTCGGGCCTGCGTGTTGTTGTTGCAAAGTATATCCATCCGCGAGCGAAATCAAAATCGGAGGCAGTTAAAATTCGATCATATACTTCCTGCCGCACTGAAGGCGGCAGAATGATCGGACGAGGGCCGGACTGGCAACTCAATCAGGTTGTTGAAAAGAGAGACGCTTTTCAATCTCTTGGTGTGGTCTACAAAACCTTTATTCGGTGGTTCGATTCCGTCCCGCGCCTCCAACAACTGGCAGTCTTTTCAAGGACTTCGCGGGATTTCGTTTGGGCAGGCGAGGCACGGAGCGCCCGAACTGTCCGAAAGGCACATAGGGCTCTCGGTGGTTAAGCTCGATGAACTCCGTTACAGTTGTGGCCACGTTCAAGTTCCGGCTCGGGAGGCTCAGACCAGCTGGACGCAAACATCGATCGTATCGCGATTGGTCCCACGACTTCATCCGTGGCAGTCTCACGACTAATTGCCGGCCGATGAGCCTAGGCGAAGCTGGCCTTCAGCGCTGGAATCGCGAGCCGTCTAAATATTCTGTTCATGTCCTCAACGGAAAACCGCGTTTTTGCATTTAGCCACCACATCAGCACTCCGAGGAGAGCACCCGCCATAAACTGTGCGAGCGCCTCCGCTGAGATGGAATCGGCGTTGGCCCGTGAAGCCATCGCCTTCACCTCTTTGCGAATCAGATCCAGCAGAATCTTGTGCAATAGCTGCTGAACGACAGCACCGCTCGGCTTCCCTACCATCGTCTGGAATACGTTGCGGTACTCGTTGGCGTGCGCGAATACTTCCTGGCTAAACGCAAACACCCGTTCCTCTGAGTAACCTTCGGCAGCCAGCGCTTTGCGCTGGCATTCGTTGAGAGACTCTCGAAGGCCATCGAAACCGCTCGCCAGCAGATCCTCTTTGTTGTCAAAGTGTGCATAGAAGGTCGCACGGCCAACGTTGGCGCGATCAACTATTTCCTGAACGGAAAGCGCTTCGAATCCCTTCTCTTTAATTAGAGATGACATTGCTGCTCGAAGAAGTTGTTCCGTGCGTAGCACGCGCCGGTCCTTTTTTCTCGTCACTTCAGCATCCTCTCACCTTTCGGGACAATCCGACGGAGTTCGACCAGAAATAGACAGCCGCCTGTGGGTTGTGCAAGTCTCTCCTGGACACACGAAAGATAATGGACACATGTCTAGGAGTGTTCAACGATCCAGTATAGGATCCCTCTTGCAAGAGGGATTCAAAGAAATGGGAAGGCTTGAAAAAACTTACCTGCCCGCTGCTGGCCATGACTGGGCTCTGCCGCTATACGATCCGCTTGTGAAGTTCCTTGGTGTCGATACGGTAAGGAGCGTACTCCTCAATCAAGCTGCGGTCCGGGCGAGTCATCGCGTGCTCGATATAGGTTGCGGGACGGGTACCATGGCCATCCTTATCAAACGGCTCTATCCCGGTACCGACGTTGTCGGATTAGATCCCGATCCGAGGGCCCTCGCCCGAGCCAGGCGTAAGGCGAAACGATCTGGACTGTCGGTTCTCTTCGATCAAGGTTCTTCGGACAACCTGCCGTATCCCGATGCATGCTTCGATCGGGTGTTCTCGTCGTTTATGTTCCACCACCTCCAAGCGGACCAGCGGGAGACCACGTTGTCCGAAGTACGGCGGGTCCTCAAACCTGGCGGCTCCTTTCACCTGGTTGACTTTGAGGGGCCGGATAAGGGTTCACGCGGCTGGTTAACCCGATTGTTTCACTCGAGTCAGCGGCTAAAGGACAACTCCGAAGGCCGGGTGCTCGCGCTAATGAATCACGCTGGTTTTCAAGCGGCGAAGAAACTGCTGGACGGACGCTTGCTCTTCGGAGCCTTGCGTATAGGCTACTTCCAGGCATCCGTATCGCCTAAGGCTAACGTTGATGAAAAGCTGGAGGCGTGATTATTCGCCAGCTTGGGTGATCTGCGCGAAGCCTTGATACGTGTAGGTCATCGGACGCGGGCCAGGAAGATAGAACGTCTTCAGTTCAGTGATTTGAAATCCAGCCACCGTGATGAGCTCGTCTACCTTGCGATTCAGGTGACAACCGCCCGCGATTTGCTTCCAAAGCGGGGTGAGCCGGTCCTGCCACGCGACCACGCCGTGATCGGGAGCACGGCCGTGTTCGAGGAAAATGAGGCGCCCACCCGGCTTGAGAAGTCGTTTTACCTGTTTGAGAGCCTCAGGAGCGTTGGGGATGGAGCACAAGGTCCACGTCATGACAATCGTATCGATACTCGCATCGGCGAGCGGCAGTTTCTCCTCGGCGGATTGCGGCAGGAACTCAATTTGAATACCCCCGGCCCGCAGCCTCTTCCGCGCTATCCTCTGGAGTTCAAGAGACGGGTCCACGCCATAGACATGCTCGACCTGCGGCGAATAGAAGGGCAAATTTAAACCGGACCCAATACCGATCTCCAATACTTCGCCGCGAGCGTGTGGAATCCAAGCCGCGCGAAGGCGAGCGGCCTCCTTGTTCCTCATCGCGAGGTCGATAATCCGGGGCAGAACGTATCGCGCATATAAGGCCATACAATAAGACCACGATACCGCTCAGGCAGGCGCCAAGCGGTTATTAATGCTTAAGACCGAGACTTCCGCAATTGCGTCCGGTTTGCGCGTGATCCGGATTTGCCATCCTTGTGCACTTCGATTCGGCATCGTGCCAAGATGAGTTGCGAGTACGGGCGCAGCATAGCAAATTCTGTCGCTTCTGGGCAATGGCGGCGCAGGAGACCGTCAAGAATGCACAAATTTCGACGAAGAAAGCGACCACCGAAACGAGTTCTGGCCTTTCCGGATCTCGAACAAACCATGTGGGCAGTCATTCACAGCCGAACTTCGAAAGGTAGTCAGCGAACCTACGATCAAGGTCTGCGCTTCAGCTCTAGAATCGTGACCGCTCGGCTGGTGTCAAAGGGAGCCATCCAGCCTGCCGTGAGATCGGTCGCGCTCACTTCGCCCAGCTTCCGTCCATTTAGAATCGAGAGCGCGTCGTATCTGGCGCCAGGTGGCGCCACCGCTTTCACCTCAGCCGTCGATACGCTGCTACCGTTCCGGAACAGGACGATCAGGCCGTCGGATTCTCTGCTTAATCGTGCAAAGCCATCCCAACGCCCCTGACCCGGCTGCTGCCAAGAGCCTTGCGGAAAAAAAGAGTCGGACAACGCAACGCGATTCCGGAATTGCTTATACCAACGAATCCATTTCCCATACCAGGCCTGCTCGGAGCCGGTAAGTTTCCTGAGATCGCCGAGCAGCATCGGGCCAGATCCCATGGATACGCCCAGCCGTTCCTCCACGGGACTGGTGGACGCTCGTAGGTTTCCTATGAGCATGGTTTCTACGGGAATCGATAGAGCACGTTGGTAAAGCAGCGTACGCGCCTGCACCGGACCCGCCTCGCCGGCATTGGCATCCGAGACATTGCTTAGCCAATCCAGGTCCGCACATCCAAGCAGAGCGGCATCAATCAAATGCTTTTCGCCCCACAATTCAAACGTATAATCGACCAGGACTTCCGGATGAGTTCGGTGGAAGTGTTCACCGATGTATTCCAAGCCTTCATAGATACGGTCCAGCGACTCTGCCCAACTCTTGTGCCTGTGGCCTGGTGCATTGCACCCAGGTTCCTCGCCGTAGGCGTTGAACACCGTCGTCAAGTCAATCTTTAGATAGCGCGGGTGATATCGCTCTACCAAATCGTCCAGCCGCTTCAAGGCCGCATCCCGATACCCGCTGCCGAGACACATCACGGCTTGCGTGCCCGACGCGGTCTGCGTGAATTTGGGGTGGCCCTCGCGGTCGCGGCACGCCCACTCCGGATGCTGCCGATATTCTGTCGTGTTGACGCTCACCGCAGCCAGCGGCACCCACAAGCCCAGGCCCAGACCCTTGCCACTCAGGAGCTTAGCCACGCCGCTTACGCCGTCTGGAAAGTTTGCCTTATTGTCATCATTCGCACCATATTCACGCTGCCATCCATCATCGATCGTGAAGACATCCGTGCCCATTCGTGCTGCAATCGGGACCAACTCTCCTACTGTCCTTTCGTCGATGCCGCGCAGGAACGGCTCCCAAGTGTTGTAGAGCCACACCGGCTTGTATGCCCCTTTGCGCCGCATGATGACGTCCGACATGTAGCCCGGCACTGCCCACCTGGGATCATCAAATCCGTGGTTGTCTTGAAAGAACACAAGCGAACTCTTCGCCGACTGAAACGTTTCTCCTGGCTGTAAGCTGCGTTCGAAGGGAAAAAGATCAGTGTCGTACATCACGTTCAGGCCTTCCCGCCACCCTTGGCCCACTTCGGTGCGTTTCAGGTATCCTGGCGCCTCGTTGAAGATACTTACGCCCTCACCTGTTTTCGAATTTCGGAGGAACAATCCCACATCGGATGCGCGCCCTGTAAAAAACAGTGGTTGCGGCGCGGCACCGTAGCCAGCCGAAAGCTCCAATTCTCCCGGAGTTCCTGCACCAATGCTCAGGGCCTCAAAGCACAAGTGAGTTAGCGTGATCGGGCTCGAACTCTTGTTCGTTATCGCGATCCACTTTCGAATCGCCGGGTAGTGATCGAAGACCGCATAGTACACCGTGACGTCCAGCATGCCCCGCCCATCGTGCAGTACGATTCGCAGCGCTCGCCCTCCCTGGAGCGGGATGCTTTCGGCATCCCCGAAACGGAACGATCTATGCCCGTCGAGGTGATTGCCGTTGGCCGAGAAGCTGAACTCTTGGCCGAATTCGTTTCTGTGCCGCCCATAGGCAGTGAAATCGGTGCCACTTGATTTGCGAACCAACGATTCCGTCCGCAGTCCGTTCGTGTCGGAAAACGAGACGATCCGTTCGACAAAATCGTTCCCGATGAGCCACCGACTCCCTTGCTGCTCCGTCCGGACATAGGCCGGAGCCGCAAAGACGGGCATCCCGGCACATACAGTTAACACAACTTGAAATACAGAACAGAAACGCATGGGTGTCGTGCTTACTCTATCGCGGTCGTCCAGCACGACGAGCAACCACTTATTGGGGCGAGCATCGTTGGACAATTCGTTGCCTGAGAGTCCAGGTGGTAAGATTTCGCTTCGGTCGCGGCAAGTACGTTGCGTGACATCTAATCTATGTGGCCCACCACTCTTCCATCAAACTATTCCCGCAGAGCGGTTCTACGCGGCGCAGCCCTGCTCGCGACCGGCGCACCGTTGATGGCGCTGCAAACTCGCCCACATCTCCGCTTTCCTACAGAAGCCCGGCAGAGGCTGGCCGTGACGTCCTACCCGTTTCGGGCCTACATCGCAAGCCCCACAAATCCCGCTCGTGACAAGAGCAAGCCGGGGATGGACCTGAAAGAGTTTCCCGCCATGATCGTGAAGCGCTTTGGTGTGTACAACATCAATCCTCTCGGCGATCACCTTAGTTCCACCAATCCCGCCTATCTTGATTCGTTCCGAGAAGCGGTTCAGAGTGCGGGCTCTCACTTAGTGGATTTGGGCCTGGGCGGCCGAGATTTCTCGCACGCGGATAAATCCAAGCGCGATGAGGCTGTGGCTTATGGGCGCAAGTGGATCGACATCGCCGCCGTGATCGGCTCCCCCAGTGTTCGCCAGCACCTAAGGACGAGTCCAGGCATGGCGCCGGCGGTTGGCAACACAGCCGAGAGTCTGAGCCGCTTAGCCGACTACGGGTCAAAAAAGAACATAATCATCAACCTGGAAAACGATAATCCAGGGTCGGAAGATCCGTTCTTCCTGGTCGAAGTGCTCGGCAAGGTAAACAGTCCTTATCTCCGGGCACTCCCTGATTTTGGCAACTCGCTCCGGGGACACGATGCGGCTTACAACCAGCGGGCCGTAGATGCCATGTTTAAGTACGCCTACAACATGTGTCATGTGAAAGATGTTCTGCACCCGGAAGGCGGCCAGGTTTACCGGGTCGATGTTGCTCGGCTGTTCTCGGTGGCGCGTGCGAACTCGTACCGTGGATATTTTTCAATGGAATTCGATACCGATGCCGGCGATCCTTTCGAAGGAACCGAAAACCTGGTGATGCAAAGCCTCAAGCATATAGCGGCCTCCTAAGGAACGTGTTCCCCATCTGGTATTGTCATAAGTCTCAATCATGAATCGAAGAGACGTACTCTTATCCATGGGGAGTGCCCTTGTTACGCCCGGGCTGGCACATCCCGCGAGCGCTTCAGAAGCCAAGGAGGCGCTTCCGCTCGAGCAGTTTCAACCGCGTAGTATGTTGCATGCGCAGGAAACAAAGGTGGCGCGCGCCGCTTATCCGGTTATCGACATTCACACCCACATCACGCACGCGGGTGGTTTAGGGGGCCCGGGAACGATTCGCTTCGCCGCGAGCGCCGAGGAATGCCTCGCCGTTATGGACCGCAAGAACATCCGCACCCTCGTGAATCTGACCGGCGGTTATGGCGGTAATCTGCAGCAGGCCATTGACAAATTGCAAGCAGCGCATCCCGGCCGCTTCGTGGTATTTACTGAACCGGCATGGAGCAAAGCGGCCAATCCTGATTACTCCCGCCAGCAGGCGGATCTGATTGAAGACGCTCACCGGCGGGGCGCCAAGGGACTGAAGGTCCTGAAAACGCTGGGTCTCTACCTGCGAGAAAACGTTACTACCGGCAAGTTAGTTCGCATCGATGACCGCCGCTTCGATGCCATGTGGGAGGCGGCCGGATCGCTCGACATGCCGGTGGCGATCCATTCGTCCGATCCGGAGGCATTTTTTCTCCCGATCGACCGCTTCAACGAGCGTTGGGAAGAATTGCACGCCCATCCAGACTGGTCGTTCTATGGCAAGGACTTCCCAACCAATCGAGAACTCCAGGAAGCGCGTCGCAACGTGATGCGCCGCCATCCGCGGACGCAGTTCATTTGTTTGCATGTGGCGGATTCCGAAGATCTATCCTACGTTTCCGAGTGCTTGGATGCCCATCCGAATATGCACGTTGAGATCGCGGCTCGAATAGGTGAACTTGGACGTCAGCCGAGAGCCGCGTATCGATTCATAGATAAATATCAGGACCGAATCATGTTCGGGACTGATGCCATTCCCGGAGGCCGGGACACTCCGCAGCAGGTATTCAGCGACCAGCTGTATGAAATCTACTACCGTTTTCTGGAAACTAACGATGAATATTTTGACTACGCACCTGCTGCTGTTCCGCCGCAAGGGCGTTGGAAGATTTATGGTATTGGCTTAGCTGATCAGGTGCTCCGGAAGCTGTACTCTGAGAATGCATCGCGCTTGCTGGGGCTCTCTGCGTAAGGGCAGTTTGCATAACTGCGAGCGCGTCGCGAGGACGTCAACACCGAGAAGAAACATAGCGCGTTAGTTGCCAGTCCGATCTGTTACCTGTTGCTGCCGAATCACAAAGATGAGGAAGATCTGCTGGAGAAGGGAGGCCGGTAGCCGGAGCCGAGCCGTCCAGTGCCAGCCCGTGAAGAGGAGAGTTGATCTGTGAAAGCGATAGCAGCTAGAGGAACCCGGAGTATGTCGATACGTCGGCAGTGCTGGTTGCTGATCTAATTGACGGCTCCGCGAAGTGCTCCGGCATGCATGGATAGTCGATTACAGACAACCAGGTCCCGTCGGGATGTTTACGAGCCACCTCGTTGCTCAGACCTCGAGTCACCAGTTCGGATCCCATTTTCTGTCGCTCAAGCACCGACTTTAATCAATATTGGCGATCTTGAGTACCCTGATTTCAGAAAATTTGTTGTTCTAATCCGCCGCAAAGTGCATCCGTATGATCGATAATCCGGCTGACCCATCATTCATGCACGCTGT
>Ga0308174_10000875_pt1 | contig 13399 bp, 14 predicted proteins | sample PhyPR2_FD_203894 | JGI IMG/M metagenome (GOLD analysis project Ga0308174, IMG submission 203894) | Soil microbial communities from UC Gill Tract Community Farm, Albany, California, United States - DLSLS.P.R2 | ecosystem: Environmental > Terrestrial > Soil > Agricultural land | place: USA...
CCAGGCTCTCCGAGAGGCGCTCGGCGACAAGTCCGGCATCTCCCGCTTCGGCGACGCCACGGTGCCGCTCGACGAGGCGCTGTGCCACGCCGTCGTCGACGTCGCGGGCCGCCCCTACGTCGTCCACGAGGGCGAGCCCGAGGGGCAGCAGTACGCCCTCATCGGTGGCCACTTCACCGGCTCCATGACGCGCCACGTGCTCGAGTCCCTGGCGTACAACGCCGGGCTCTGCCTGCACGTGCGCGTGCTCGCCGGACGCGACCCGCACCACATCGTCGAGGCACAGTTCAAGGCCGTGGCCCGCGCCCTGCGCGCGGCTGTCGCACCCGACCCCCGCGTCGTCGGCATCCCCAGCGCCAAGGGTGCCCTGTGACGCCGCAGGCACGCCGGTGAGCGCCGACGTCGTCGTCCTCGACTACGGCAGCGGCAACGTCCGCTCCGCCGTGCGAGCGCTCGAGCGCGTCGGGGCTGACGTCACCCTGACGTCGGACCCGGTCCGGGCGCTGGAGTGCGACGGGCTCTTCGTGCCCGGCGTCGGCAACTTCCACGCCTGCATGGCGGGGCTCGCGGCGGCCCACGGCCCCCGCATCATCGGCCGGCGCATCAGTGGCGGTCGGTCCGTGCTCGGCATCTGCGTCGGCATGCAGGTGCTCTTCGACGGCTCGACCGAGCCGTCCGAGCACCCCCTCGACGGTCTCGCCGAGTGGCCCGGCACCGTCGAGCGGCTGCCGGCCGACGTCGTCCCCCACATGGGGTGGTCCGAGGTGCGGGCTCCCGAGGGCTCCAGCCTGTTCGCGGGCGTCGAGCACGAGCGCTTCTACTTCGTCCACTCGTATGCCGTCCAGGACTGGACGCTCGAGGCCACCGGCGCCTTCGCCCGGGTCGCACCCCGGGTCACGTGGGCCCACCACGGTGCCGACTTCGTCGCAGCCGTCGAGAACGGCCCGCTGATCGCCACCCAGTTCCACCCCGAGAAGTCCGGCGAGGCCGGGCTGCACCTGCTGGAGAACTGGGTCCGCAGCCTCTGACCCAACCGTCGAGGGGCCACCTTCGGCCCCCACGCAACCGTCGAGAGGCCACCTTCGGCCCCCGCGCAACCGTCGAGGGGCCACCTTCGGCCCCCGCAAAACCATCGAGGGGCCACGGTCCCAGCGGCCCACCTCGTGGGCCGGGCGGGCCCCGGGAACGGTGCTCACGGCATACTCGGGAGGCGCCATCCACCATCGTCCGAGGAGCCTCTGCCGCATGACCCAGCCGACCGACCAGCCCCGCCTCGAGCTGCTGCCCGCCGTCGACATCTCGGGAGGCCGCGCCGTCCAGCTGGTGCAGGGCGTGGCCGGCAGCGGCGGCGAGTTCGGCGACCCGTGGGAGGCCGCCTCGCGCTGGCAGGAGCAGGGCGCCGAGTGGATCCACCTCGTCGACCTCGACGCCGCCTTCGGCCGCGGCAGCAACCGCGAGCTCATCTCCTCGATCGTCGGCCGGCTCGACCTGCAGGTCGAGCTCTCCGGCGGCATCCGCGACACCGAGTCCCTCGAGGCGGCCCTCGCCACGGGCTGCCGCCGGGTCAACATCGGCACGGCCGCCCTCGAGGACCCCGAGTGGACGGCCTCGATCATCGCCGAGCACGGCGACCGGGTCGCGATCGGCCTCGACGTCCGCGGCACGACGCTCGCCGCGCGCGGCTGGACCCGTGAGGGTGGCGACCTGTGGGAGACCCTCGCCAGGCTCGACGCGGAGGGCTGCGCCCGTTACGTCGTCACCGACGTCAACAAGGACGGCATGCTCCAGGGCGCCAACGTCTCGCTGCTGCGCGAGGTGTGCACCCGCACCGACCGCCCCGTCGTGGCGAGCGGCGGGGTGTCCACCCTCGAGGACATCGCCACGATCCGCGAGCTGGTCGGCGAGGGCGTCGAGGGCGCGATCGTGGGCTCGGCGCTCTACCGTGGCGCCTTCACGCTGCCCGAGGCGCTCGACGTCGCCGGGCGGCCCGGGGCATGAGCCCCGCGACGGCGGGACACCACGACGAGCAGGGCCGGCCGGCCGACTCGGCCGGGCAGGCGTGGGAGGGCAAGTCGATCCCCTCCCACGGCTTCTCCGGCGACACGGGGGAGGCCGACCCCGCGCTCATCGCGGCACTCGCTGCCGCACAGGCCCACCCCGGGCCCGAGGCCGACGTCGCCGTCATGGAGCGCGTCGCGCAGGCGCGGTGGCTCGTGCCGGTCGTGGCCGTTGCGACCGAGGTCGACGAGTCGGGCCCGCACGCCGCCGACACGCGCAGTGACATGGCGGCCGTGACGCTGACTGCGCCCGACGGTTCGCGCGCACTGCCCATGTTCACCTCGCTGGATGCCCTCGCGGCCTGGGACGCCACGGCGCGCCCCGTCCCGGTGCCGGCCGCGGCAGCCGCCCAGGCCGCGATCAGCGAGGAGTGCCAGGTGCTCCTCGTCGACGTGGCCTCCTCGCACGCGATGGTGCTGCGGCCGAGCATGCTGTGGGCGCTGGCCCAGGAGCGCACCTGGGAGCCGAGCCACCGGGACGCCCACGTGGCGGAGGCCGTGCGCCGCGCCGTCGATCCCGAGCCACGCGTCACCGCCCACCGGCTGGAGCCCGGCGAGCCGGCCGGGGCAGGGGTGCTGCGCGTCGTCCTGGCGCTCGAGCCCGGCCTCGACGCCGAGCAGGTGGGCGCCATCGCCACCCGGATCGGGGAGCGGATCGCGACCGACGGCGAGACCCGTGCGAGGATCGATGCTCTGACGTTCGCGCTCGAAGCGGCGCGCTGAGCACACCACCCGCGGAGGTGCCACACGTGGACACCACACGACCGACCACGCAGGAACGCGGCTCCGAGCTGCCGCCGAGCCCACAGACGCCGTCCAGCCCGCCTGCCGCGCTCCCGGCGCCGCCCTCCTCGCTGCCCGCTGGGTCGATGCCCTCCTCCGAGGACGGCTCAGCGGAGCATCGAGCCGGACGCGCACGCCGCGGTGCCGGTGGCCCTCTCGGCTTCATCGTCGACCCCGCCGTCGACGCCCGCCGCCGGCGCGACCTGCGCCGGATGCGGCTGGTCGCCACCGGCCTGCTCGTCTTCGCCGCCGTCGTCTACGTGCTCACCCGCGGGCACGATGGCGGCTTGCTCGGCTTCGTCAACGCCGGCGCGGAAGCCTCGATGGTCGGCGCCTGCGCCGACTGGTTCGCCGTGACGGCGCTCTTCCGCCACCCGCTCGGCCTGCCCATCCCGCACACGGCGCTGATCCCGCGCAAGAAGGAGATGATCGGCCGCAGCCTCGAGGAGTTCGTCAGCGAGAACTTCATGCGCGAGGACATCATCCGCGAGCGGGTCCTCGACGCCGAACCCACCCGGCGGGCCGCCGAGTGGGCCCTCGTGCCCGGGCACGCCAAGCGCCTCGTGGACGAGGTCGCCACGGTCACCGTCCACGCGCTGCACCGCATCCCCGACGAGGACGTCCGTGCCGTCATCGAGCACGCCCTGCTGCCCCGGCTGGCGCAGGAGCCGGTCAGCTCGCTGGCGGGCGGGCTGCTCGACCAGGTCGTCCGCGACGAGGCGCACGTCGGTCTCGTCGACCTTGCGCTCGACGAGATGCGCGTGTGGCTCGTCGACAACGAGGACCTCTTCGAGTCGCTCATCACCCAGCGGGCCCCGGCCTGGGTGCCCGACGCCGTCAACGACCTCGTCGCCCGCAAGATCCACGTCGAGGCGCTCAAGTGGCTCGCCGACATCCGCAACGACCCGCGCCACGACGTGCGTGTCGCGCTCGACAAGCTGCTCGTGGACCTGGCCCACGACCTCCAGCACGACCCGGTGACCCAGGCGAAGGCCGAGCGGCTCAAGGAGCGGCTGCTGTCCCATCCCCAGGTTGCGGACACCGCCATGTCGCTGTGGGCGTCGCTGCGTGCCGTCGTGATCTCCGCCCTCGAGGACGAGCAGGGGCCGGTCCGCAGCCGTGCGGTCAAGGAGGTGACGGCGCTCGCCGAGCGGCTGCTGGCCGACGCCGCCCTGCGCGACCGCATCGACCGCCGCATCTGCGACGCCACCGTGTACGCCGTGGAGCGCTACGGCACCGAGCTGACGCGCGTCATCAGTGACACCGTGGACCGCTGGGACGGCAAGGAGACCGCCGAGCGGGTCGAGCTGCAGGTGGGCCGCGACCTGCAGTTCATCCGCATCAACGGCACGCTGGTGGGCGGGCTCATCGGCATGCTCATCCACGCCGTCTCGATCCTCCTGCCCTCCTGAGCGGCAGCTCCGTCGGAGGCGCCCGTCGGCGGCAACGACCACCGGCTCTTCCGGCTGGGGGACCTCCCGAGCGTGCGCCTGCCGAACGCGCGCTCCCGGTGGCAGGTGGTCAAGGAGCAGGCCTGGCTGCCGCGTCTCGAGCCGCGGCTGCCCCTGCCGATCCCGACACTGCACGGAGCGGGTCGTCCCTCCGACTCCTTCACGTCTCCGTGGTCGGTGTACGACTGGATCGAGGGCCGGACACCTGAGCGCGCCGAGATCCGGGACGACGAGCAGATCGCGGCCGATCTCGCCGGCTTCCTCCCGGCGCTGCGATCGGCCGACACGGAGGACGCGCCCGGCCCGGGGCCCCACAGTGCCTTCCGGGGCGGCCCGCCCGAGCACTGGGACGAGGAGATGCACGACCTCGTGCACCGCCTGTCAGGACGGGAGCGCGAGCTGGCGCGTGCCATCTGGAGCGAAGCCCTGGTCGCGCGGTTCGACGGCACTCCCGCGTGGGTGCACGGCGACGTCGCCATCGCGAACCTGCTGGTGCTCCGGGACGGCCGTTTGTCCGCGGTGATCGACTTCGGGTGCTCGGCCGTGGGCGACCCGGCCTGCGACACGGTGATCCGCTGGACCCAGCTCCGCGCGCGTGCCCGCCGCACCTTCGTCCAGGATCTCGACCTAGACGACGGGACGTGGGCACGCGGACGCGGCTGGGCGCTGTGGAAGGGCCTGATCATGCTCACCAACAGGCCGCTCGGTCAGGCACAGTTCGGCCGGCACGTGCTCGACGAGGTGTTCGCCGAGGGGTGACCACCTCAGCCCCGGCCCGCGTCGCACCGCGGTCAGGCGGGTCCGTCGAGCCGCTCGGTGATCTCGCGCAGGGTCTGGTGCAGGTCGAGCAGCTCCTGCCGCGACAGCCCGCTGCGCTCGGCGATGCGGCGGGGCAGGTCGCCCAGCGCGTCGAGCCGCTCGCCACCACCCGCCGTGAGGGAGACCACCACGCGCCGCTCGTCCTCGGGGTCGCGCGCGCGCCCGACCAGGCCGGCGCCCTCCATGCGCTTGAGCAGGGGGGAGAGAGTCCCCGAGTCGAGGTGCATCAGCTCGCCGAGCCGCCCGACCGTGAGCGGCCCGTGCTCGCCGACCGTCATCAGGGCGATGTACTGCGGGTAGGAGAGGCCGTGCTCGGAGAGCAGCTCACGGTAGACGGCGTCGAACGCGCGCACGGTCGTGTGCATCGCATAGCAGACCTGGCGCTCGAGGCTGAGGTCGGCGGAGGGGTCGGCCGGCGCATTGGACGGGCTCATGGCTCCAGCGTACTATCCAATTGCGCGCAATTGAATTGCTGCCAACCTGAGGAGTTCCATGAGCACCACGACCCAGACCGCGTCCTACGTCGCCTCCGCGACCGCCTCCGGGCGCGAGGGACGGGCCGTCACCTCCGACGGCCGCCTCGACGTCACGCTGGCCGCACCGCGGGAGCTCGGCGGCAGCGGCGAGGGCACCAACCCGGAGCAGCTCTTCGCCGCGGGGTATGCCGCGTGCTTCGCGAGCGCTCTCGGGCTCGTCGCCCGCAGGCGCCGGGTGGAGGACTTCGACGTGGCGGTCACCGCCGACGTCAGCCTGTCCGGCTCCTCGAGCACGGGGTTCGGGCTCGGCGTGGTCCTGCACGTCGAGCTGCCGGAGCACCTCGACCCCCGGCTGGGGCGTGAGCTCGTCGAGACCGCCCACCTGGTGTGCCCGTACTCCAACGCGACGCGAGACAACATCCCGGTCGAGATCCTCGTCGACTGACGCCCGCCCGCACCCCCGACCCCCACACCCCCAAGGAGAACCATGACCATCCCCCGCGAGGTCCAGCTCAAGAGCCGCCCGGTCGGCTGGCCCACCCACGAGGACTTCGAGCTCGTCGAGAGCGCCGCCGTCGACCTCGCCGACGGGCAGGTCCGCGTCCGCAACGAGGTCATGTCGGTCGACCCCTACATGCGTGGCCGCATGAGCGACGCCAAGTCCTACGCCGAGCCGTATGCGCTGGGCGAGGCCATGCACGGTGGCGCGGTCGGCGTCGTCACCGAGTCCCGCGCCGACGGCGTCGCCGTCGGCGACCACGTCCTCCACGGTCTCGGCTGGCGCGAGGAGGCCGTCCTCGACGCCTCGGGGGTCCGCGTCGTCGACACGTCCGTGGCGCCGGCGTCCGCCTACCTCGGGGTGCTCGGCATGACCGGGCTGACGGCATACGCCGGCCTGACCCGCGTCGCGAAGCTCAAGGAGGGCGACGTCGTGTTCGTCTCGGGCGCCGCGGGCGCCGTGGGCAGCGTCGTCGGCCAGGTCGCCAAGGCGCTCGGCGCCAGCAAGGTCATCGGCAGCGCGGGCTCGCAGGAGAAGGTCGACCACCTGCTGGACGACCTCGGCTTCGACGCCGCGTTCAACTACAAGGACGGTCGCGTCTCCGACCTGCTGCGCGAGGCCGCGCCCGATGGCATCGACGTCTACTTCGACAACGTCGGCGGCGACCACCTCGAGGCCGCCATCGGTTCCCTGCGCCTCGGCGGACGCATCGCCATCTGCGGCGCCATCTCGGTCTACAACGCCACCGAGCCGGCTCCCGGTCCGCGCAACCTGGCCCGCCTGATCCAGACCCGCGGCACGATCACCGGCTTCCTCGTCGGCGACCACTGGGACCTCGCGGGGGAGTACGCCCAGCGCGCGGCCGGCTGGATCGCCGACGGCACGCTGACCTCCCGCGAGACCTTCATGGACGGGATCGACCACGCCGTCGACGCCTTCCTCGGCGTCCTGCGCGGCGAGAACGTCGGCAAGATGGTCGTCCGACTCTGAGTGGACCGGCAGGTCCGTAACAGTCGGCGTCGGTCGGCGTCAGAACGAGCGGAAGGGGCGGGTGCCCGGCACCCGCCCCCTTCGTCGTCCCCGGCCGGGCAGGCACTCAACCGCCCAGCAGCTCCTTGGCCTTGTCGGCGGGCAGCAGGTCGTGGCGCAGCGGCTCGCGCACGAACGAGCCGGTGCCGTGCGAGACCGACCGCAGGTCGATGGGGTAGCGGGACAGCTCCGCCTGCGGCACCTCGGCGTGCACGACCGTCCACCCGCCCTCGGGCCCCATCCCGTCGGCCGGCTCGGTGCCGAGCACCTGTCCCCGCCGCCCCCGCAGGTCCGACATGACGGCACCGAGGTACTCGTCGGCGATCGTGATGTCGACCCGGTCGATCGGCTCGAGCAGCGCCATCGTGGACTCGTTGGCCGCCTCCTTGAGGGCGAGCGCGGCTGCGGTCTGGAACGCGACGTCGGAGGAGTCGACCGAGTGTGCCTTGCCGTCGGTGAGGATCACGCGCACGTCGACGACGGGGTGTCCCGTGAGCAGCCCCTTCTCGAGCTGGGCCCGAGCGCCCTTCTCCACGGAGGGGATGAACTGCCGCGGCACCGAACCTCCGACGACCTTGTCGACGAACTCGAAGCCGGCCCCGCGCGGGAGCGGCTCGATCTCGATCGAGCAGACGGCATACTGCCCGTGGCCGCCGGACTGCTTGACGTGCCGGCCCTGCACCGAGCAGCGGCGCACGAAGGTCTCGCGCAGGGCCGTCCGGTAGGGCTCGGCCGTCACCGTCACACCGTAGCGGTCCGCCAGCTGCGCGATGACGTGGTCGACGTGGGCCTGGCCCATCGCCCAGAGCACCACCTGATCTGTCTCGCCGGCGTGCTCCATCCGCATCGTGACGTCCTCGGCCACGAGGCGCTGCAGGGCGCCGGCCAGCTTGTCCTCGTCGGACTTCGTCGCCGCGCGGATCGCCACGGGCAGCTGGGGCTCGGGGAGCAGCCAGGGTGCGACGACGGCAGGCCGGTCGGGCGAGGAGAGCGTGTCCGAGGTCTCGGCGCGTGACAGCTTCGACACGAGCACGACATCACCCGCGACCGCCGTGCCGCGGGGCCGGTGCTGGTCCTGGAACGGCGAGGCCAGCGGGCCGACGCGCTCGTCGTCGTCGTGAGCGGGGTGCCCCTCCACCTCGCGACCGACGAAGTCGCCGAGGTGGCCCGAGACGTGCACCGTCTCGTCGACGCGCAGGGTGCCGGAGAAGACGCGCACGAGCGAGAGCCGCCCGACGTAGGGGTCGGTCGTCGTGCGCACGACCTCCGCGACGAGCGGCTGCGACGGGTCGCACGCGACGCCCTTGACGGCTCCGCCCACCGGCGAGGTGACGGTCGGCAGCGGGTGCACCGTCGGGTCGGGGAAGGCTCGCTCCACCATCCCGAGCAGGGCCTCGACACCGACACCGGTGAGCGGCGCGACCGGGACGATCGGGAAGAAGGTGCCCTGGCAGATGGCGGTCCGGAGGTCGGCGAGCAGCGCGTCCGTGTCGAGCGGCTCGCCCTCGAGGTAGCGGTCGAGCAGCGTGGCGTCCTCCGACTCCTCGATGACGGACTCGATGAGCGCCGCACGCGCCTCCTCGTGCTCGGCGGAGGTCTCGCCGGTGAGGAGCCCGACGACGTCGGTGACGGCGCCGTCCTCGACGACCGGCCACAGGGTGGCGCGGGCGTCGCCGAAGGTGCGCCGGCAGGTCTCCACGGTCGTGGCGAAGTCCGCGCGGGGCTGGTCCAGGTGTGTCACGGCCACGGCGCGCGGCATCCCCACCGCCGCGCACTCGCGCCACAGCAGGGACACCGGACGGTCGATTCCGTCGGCGCCCGAGACGACGAAAAGGGCCGCGTCGGCCGCTCGGAGCCCGGCTCGCAGGTCCCCGATGAAGTCGGGGTAGCCGGGGGTGTCGAGGAGGTTGACGGTGACGCCGCCCGACTCGAAGGAGGCGGCCGTCAGGGTGGTGGTGCGCACGTGCTCGGTGGTGCCGGTGCGCTGGCCCGGCACCCGCGCCGCCACGAGCGCCTCGAAGAGTGCCGTCTTGCCGGCCCCGCCGGGTCCGACCAGCACGACGTTGCGGATGACCTGCGGCGAGGCGGGGCTGGGAGCCGCAGGGAGGTCTGGTCTGCCGGTTGCTCGCGCCATACCACCACCTTTCTCCTGTTGCGCACCCCTCACAAGGACTTTGGCGTATGCCGGCCGCCCGGGTCCGTCGCGCTCCGCGCCGTCGACGTCGGCAAACCCGGGTGCGCGCCGTCGGTGGGCGGTGACAGGCTTGGCCCCATGGACTTGGGGGCCTATCGGCCGGTGCTGGCCAACCGCGACACCCGGAGCGCGCTGCTGCTCGGCTTCCTCATCCGCGTGCCCATGTGGGCCGGTGGCGTCATCCTGACCCTGCACGTCGTGACCTCACTGGGGCGCAGCTACGGCGAGGCTGGTCTCGTCACGGCCGCATCGACGGTCGCGGTGGCGGTCTCGGGGCCCTGGCGCGGCCGGCTGCTCGACCGGATCGGCCTGCGCCGCACGGTCGGTCCCTCGCTCCTCGTGCAGGTCGTGTGCTGGTCGGTCGCTCCGTGGGTCGGCTACCTGCCGCTCGTCGCGTTCGCCGCGCTGGCCGGGCTCTTCGTCGTCCCCACCTTCTCGATCCTGCGCCAGGTGATCATCCGGTCGGTCCCGGCCGAGCAGCGGCGCACGGCGCTGTCGCTCGACTCGTCGGCCACCGAGCTGTCGTTCATGGCCGGCCCCGCCATCGGCGTCTGGCTCGCGACGTCGTGGCACACCGGCTGGGCGCTGCTGGTCTGCGAGCTTGCCTCGGCCGCCGCAGGCTTCGTCATGTGGCTCGTCAACCCGCCCCTCACGTCCGGCCGGCAGGAGGGGGCACCCGAGGCGGGGCACGACGAGCAGGGGGAGGGCGCGAGGGCCGAGGCGATCGCCGCCCCGGCGGTTCCGGGCAGTGGCGCGGCCCGACGGGCCGTGCGCGGCTTCATCACCGTGCCGGTCGCCTCCGTCCTGCTCGCGGCCGCCTGCTCCACCCTGGTGCTCAGCGGCACCGACGTCTCCATCGTGGCGGCGCTGCGTTCCTTCGGGTCCACCGGCTCCATCGGCTGGGTGCTCGCACTGTGGGGCGCCGGCTCCCTCGTCGGAGGTCTCGTCTACGGCGCGTGGCACCGGTCGCTGTCGGTGTTCTGGCTGCTGGGCGGCCTGGCGGCCACCACCGCGCCGGTCGCGTTGGCCCTCGGCGTGCCGAGCTTCGCCGTGCTCGTCACCGTCTCGGGCTTCCTGTGCGCCCCGACGATCACGGCCACGGTCGAGCAGCTGAGCCGCCTGGTGCCCGAGCGCTTCCGCGGGGAGATGATGGGCTGGCACGGATCGGCCATGACCGCCGGTTCGGCGGTGGGCGCCCCGGTCGCCGGCTTCGCCATCGACCGCGGCGGCTGGTCGTGGGGCTTCGTCGTCGTGTCGGCGCTCGGAGTGCTCATCGCGGGCCTCGGCTGGCTGGCCTCGCGCCGCGGCCGGGATGTCGCGGAGGCCGGACCGGCCGCCGCAGGGGAGGCGCCCGCCGTCGCCACACCTGCCTCGCCGGACGGCGTCGCGCCGACCGATTCGGAGCACGGCGTCCCGGCTGCTAGCATGGATCACTGACCAGCCGTCACATCTGCACCCGCTCCGGCGGGTGGGTGTGACGACGTGCAAGAGAAGCTCGCTTCCACCCGCGTCGACCTCACGGTTGCCGGGTCAAGGTCTGCTCGACCGGATGCCGTCCGCGGCACACGTGTCGAGCCGTGTGACGCGACGTCGACCGTCCGGCATACGCGACCCTTGGGCTCCTCGTGCACACACGGGGAGCCTTTTCTCGTTGTGGTCGCGGCAGGACTGGCACCACACCCGTCTGGTCACACACGTTTCACGATCTAAGGAGCACCACATCAGCGAGCCTCGCATCAACGAGCGCATCCGGGTCCCGGAAGTGCGCTTGGTTGGCCCCAACGGCGAGCAGGTCGGCATCGTCCGCGTCGAGGACGCGCTGCGTCTGGCCGAGGAGGCGAACCTCGACCTCGTCGAGGTGGCCCCCATGGCCAAGCCGCCGGTCGCCAAGCTCATGGACTTCGGCAAGTTCAAGTACGAAGCCGCCATGAAGGCACGGGAAGCGCGCAAGAACCAGGTCAACACGGTCATCAAGGAGATCAAGCTCCGACCGAAGATCGACCCGCACGACTACGGCACCAAGAAGGGCCACGTCGAGCGGTTCCTCAAGGCCGGCGACAAGGTCAAGGTGACGATCATGTTCCGTGGCCGCGAGCAGTCGCGGCCCGAGCTCGGGCGCCGTCTGCTCGAGCGCCTCGCCGAGGACATCGCCGAGCTCGGCTTCGTCGAGTCGGCGCCGAAGCAGGACGGCCGCAACATGATCATGGTGATCGGCCCGACCAAGAAGAAGGCGGAGGCCAAGGCCGAGCAGCGCCGCTCTCGCGAGCAGCACGAGCAGCACGAGCAGCACGAGCAGCACGAGCAGCACGAGCAGCACGAGCAGCACGACCAGCACGGCCAGCCCGAGCAGAGCGCGCCCGGCGAGCAGCCGGCCGCCGCCCCGGCCCCGCAGACCGACGAGGCCACCGCAGCCGCCGAGTGACCGGCGGTCGGTGACCGGCCGGAGGCGCGAGCCACCGGCACGACAGACCACGTGCGCCCACTGGCGCACGCAACACGAAGGAGATCGGCCCCCATGCCGAAGATGAAGACGCACAGCGGTGCGAAGAAGCGTTTCCGCCTGACCGGCACCGGCAAGGTCATGCGCGAGCAGGCCGGCGGCCGTCACCTGCTCGAGCACAAGTCGAGCAAGAAGATGCGTTCCATCGCGAACGACGTCGAGCTCGCCAAGCCGGACGCCAAGAAGGCCAAGAAGCTCCTCGGCAAGTGAGCCGGGACCCCCACCCATCAGCACTTCGCTGAGCAACCGGGTCCCCGGTAGGCCAGCAGCAGCAAGCACTGCGTCAAGCAGAGAAGGAGTATTCACGTGGCACGCGTGAAGCGGGCGGTCAACGCCCAGAAGAAGCGTCGCGTCGTTCTCGAGCGCGCCAGCGGTTACCGCGGCCAGCGGTCGCGTCTGTACCGCAAGGCCAAGGAGCAGGTCACCCACTCCCTCGGGTACGCCTACCGTGACCGTCGCGCCAAGAAGGGCGACTTCCGTCGCCTCTGGATCCAGCGCATCAACGCCGCGGCTCGCGCCAACGGCATGACCTACAACCGGTTCATGCAGGGCCTCAAGGCCGCCGGTGTCGAGGTCGACCGCAAGATCCTCGCGGACCTCGCCGTCAACGACGCGCCGGCCTTCGCCACGCTCGTGGAGCTCTCGCGCGCCAACGTCCCTGCCCAGGCAGAGGCGAAGGCCGCGGGCGACGCCGCCTGAGCGACGCCGTCGAACACACGACGCACACCAGAGCGCCGGGCCGTCCCGTGCTGACCAACCCCCGATCCGATCGGGTCAAGGCAGTGCGGGCGCTGTCCCGGCGCTCGGTGCGTTCCCGCACCGGCGAGTTCCTCGCGGAGGGTCCGCAGGCCGTCCGTGAGGCCGTGGCGTTCCGGCCCGAGCTCGTGCGCGACGTCTACGTCACCCCCGAGGCGGGGGAGCGGCACGCCGGGATCGTCGAGGCGGCCCGCGCAGCGAGCGTGTGGGTGCACGAGGTGAGCCCCGAGGTGCTCGCCGCGATGTGCGACACCGAGTCCCCGCAGGGCGTCGCGGCCGTGTGCCGGGTGCTGGACCTCCCGCTCGACGCGGTGCTCGCAGACCTGCCGCCCGACGCGATCGTCTGCGTGCTCACCAACGTGCGCGACCCCGGCAACGCCGGCACCGTGATCCGCGGCGCCGACGCCGCCGGCGCCGACGCCGTTCTCGTCAGCGACGCGAGCGTGGACGTCTACAACAGCAAGGTCGTGCGTTCCACCGTCGGATCCCTGTGGCACCTGCCGCTCAGCATCGGCGCGTCCGTGCCCGAGATCCTCTCCGCCCTGCGTGACCGCGGCGTCCGGCTGCTCGCCGCCGACGGCGCCGGGACGACGCTCCTCCACGACGCCGACCTCGCCGGCCCGCACGCCTGGGTCATGGGCAACGAGGCGTGGGGACTCCCGCAGGAGGTCCGCGACGCCTGCGACGACGTCGTACGCGTTCCCATCCACGGCCACGCGGAGTCGCTCAACCTCGCGATGGCGGCCACGATCTGTCTCTACGCCTCGGCCGAGGTGCGCCGCACCAGACGGTGACGGGGCCAACCACCCACCTCTCGGCCGGCGTGACTATTGTC
>Ga0308174_10000878_pt1 | contig 13356 bp, 10 predicted proteins | sample PhyPR2_FD_203894 | JGI IMG/M metagenome (GOLD analysis project Ga0308174, IMG submission 203894) | Soil microbial communities from UC Gill Tract Community Farm, Albany, California, United States - DLSLS.P.R2 | ecosystem: Environmental > Terrestrial > Soil > Agricultural land | place: USA...
GCTCGGAAGCAGTCGGCGACGTGGTCGTCGACCATTCCGGTGGCCTGCATGAGCGCGTAGGCCGTGGTGGGGCCGACGAACGCGAAGCCGCGCCGCTTCAGTTCCTTGGCCATCGCGACCGACTCCGTGCTCGTGGCCGGGACGTCGGCCAGGGTCGCCGGGCGGGGGCGGCCGTCGCCGGGCGCGAAGGACCAGAGCAGGTCGGACAGCCCCTCCGGCAACTGCTGCGCGGCCCGGGCGTTGGTGATGGCGGCGGCGATCTTCGCCCGGTTGCGCACGATGCCGGCGTCGGCCATCAGCCGCGCCTCGTCGTCGGCACCGAACTCCGCCACCGCGTCGATCGAGAACCCGGCGAACGCCGCCCGGAACGCCGGGCGCTTGCGCAGGATGGTGATCCAGGACAGGCCGGACTGGAACGCCTCGAGGCAGAGCCGCTCGAAGACGGCGTCGTCCCCGCGCAGCGGCGTCCCCCACTCCTCGTCGTGGTAGACGACGTACTCGGGTGCGCTGTTCGCCCAGGCGCAGCGCATCTGCGGAGAATCCACGGCGGCGACGCTAGCCATCGGGTACGACAGCCTCAGCGCGCGGCCGCGTCGAGGCTCTCGGTGCTCGGCTCCGGGCGCGCCGGGTGCCCGCGACGGGTCGCCAGCACGCAGCCAGCCAGGACCAGCGGCAGACCCACCCCGATACCGAGGGTGAACGGCTCCCCGAGCAGCAGGACGCCGAGCAGCACCGCGACGGCCGGGTTGACGAAGGTGATGACCAGCGCGCGCTGCGGCCCGACCTCGCGGATGAGGGCGAAGAACAGCGCGAGCGCCAGCGCGGTGCACACCGCCCCCAGGCCGACCAGCGACAGCAGCGCCGGCGCAGAGGCGTGGGCGGCACGCCCGAGCCGCGGGACGGCGAACGGGGCGTAGACGACCGCCGTCAGGCCCAGCGCGATGGCGCTCGCGGCCACCCCGGGGACGTCGGGCAGCGACCGGCTGATCACCAGCGGCGCGGTGGAGTAGCCGACGACGGTGAGCGCTATCGCCAGGAGAGGGAGGAGCTGGGCCCCGCCCACGTCGAGCCCGAGCAGCGCGGCGATTCCGACGACGCCGATGCCCATCCCCACCAACCGGACGGGAGTGAGCCGCTCCTCCTCACCGGCGAGCCTGGCGGCCAGGGCGGCGACGAACGGCACCGTGGCCACCAGCAGGCCGGTGAGCGAGCTGGACAGCTCGGTCTCGGCGTAGGAGAGCAGCAGCCACGGGCCGGCGATTTCCAGCAGGGTGAACAGCAGGAGGGCGCGCCAGTGCCGCAGCGCCGGGCGCAGCCGGCCCGTTGCGATCGTCCAGGGCAGCAGGATCGCCGCGCCGAGGACGCACCGGGAGAAGACGACGACCACCGGCGAGGTCTCCTCGACGGCGACCTTCATCAGCAGATAGGGGATGCCCCAGATCACCGACATGGCGAGGAAGAGCACCCAGCCGCGTCGGCTCACCCGGAGCCCCCGGGCCGGGCCGCGACGGCCGCCAACCGCTTCAGCGAGCGGCGGATGCCGAGCAGCGCGAACGGCTTGACGAGGAACCAGCCCAGCTCACCCAGGTAGCCGTACGGGAGGTACAGGCGCTCGGTCCACACCAGCGTCGAGTGCTCGCCGCGCGGCTCGATCTCGAAGATGCCGGGCCCGCGGATCAGCCGGCCGGTGTGCTGCACCTCGACCAGCCGCGGCGGCTCCCACTTGGTGATGATCATGGTGTCGAGGACGCCGACGTGCCGACCGCCGGGCAGCGGCAGCCCGGTGCGGGCGGCCAGCCGGCCGTGCAACCGCTGCGCCGGCCCGTCGACGGTCCGGACGTCGGTGGCGATCATCCACTCGCCCTGCGACTCCCAGTCGGTGAGCACCGCCCAGGTCCGCTCGGGGGACGCATCGACGTCGACCCGTTCGATCAGCTCAGGCACCGGGCTCCTCCTTCTCGTCGGGCGACGTGGCCTCGTCGTCCGTCCCTCCGTCCTTCGCGGACGGCGGCTCCTCCGGACGGTCGGCCAGACGTCGGGTGAGCGTGGCGATCTCCGCGTCACGCTCCTCGAGCACCAGCGCGAACTGGTCCAGCAGCCAGTCGACCTCGCTCATCCGGTAGCCGCGGAACACCGGCGAGATCCGCAGGGCGCGGACGTCGTCCGCAGTCACCGGACGGTCGTCGGGGAGCTCCACCGGTGAGCGGTCCAGCTCGGCCGGGGGCTGTGTCTCCCCACGGCCCATCAGGAGCGAGGCGCCGAGGAACAGCAGGCCCCCGACGACCAGGACGCCGACGACGAAGGCGACGAACGCGAGCATCAGGCCTCGAGCGGGCCTTGGTGGACGTGCTGCATCCCGCCGCCACCCTCGCCACCCTGCCGAGCGGCGTCGGCCGCCTGGATCACCGCGAGCACCTCGCCGATGTCGTCGGTGACGGTGATCAGCTCGAGGTCGGCCGCGTTGATCGTGCCGGTCGCGGCCAGCGTGCCGCGCACCCACTCGATCAGCCCGCCCCAGTACTCGGAGCCGAAGAGGATCACCGGGAACCGGGTGACCTTGCGGGTCTGCACCAGGGTGAGCGCCTCGAAGAGCTCGTCGAGGGTGCCGAAGCCACCGGGCAGGATCACGAAGGCCTGGGCGTACTTGACGAACATGGTCTTGCGCACGAAGAAGTAGCGGAACGCGATGCCGACGTCGACCCACTCGTTGAGGTCCTGCTCGAACGGCAGCTCGATGCCCAGGCCGACCGACAGGCCGCCGGCCTCCGACGCCCCCCGGTTGGCCGCCTCCATCGCGCCCGGCCCCCCGCCGGTGATGACGGCGTAACCCGCCTGGGCCAGCGCCGCGCCGATGGCGACGCCGGCGGCGTAGTGCGGGTGATCGCGCGGCGTGCGGGCGCTGCCGAACACGCTCACCGCACGGGGCAGCTCGGCGAGCAGGCCGAAGCCCTCGACGAACTCGCTCTGGATCCGGAGCACCCGCCAGGGGTCGGTGTGCACCCAGTCACTCGGCCCCCGGCGGTCCAGCAGCCGCTGGTCGGTGGTCGAGCCCTGGTCGTGCGGGTCGGGCTCTCCGCCGCGGAGGACGACGGGACCCCGGTGCCGGGTGGGGCGAGGACGGCGGCCGTCCGGGGGTGGCGGGGTGGGCGGGACGGTCATGCGCTGCTCCCGGACAGGTAGGCGACGAGCGCGTCCTCGGCCGGCTGCAGGCGCTCGATCAGGACGTGTTCCTCGCGGGTGTGGGCGAGCTGGGGGTCGCCGGGCCCGTAGTTGATCGCGGGAATGCCGAATGCGGCGAACCGGGCGACGTCGGTCCAGCCGAGCTTGGCCCGGGCCGGCCGGCCGACGGCGGCGATGAACTCAGCCGCGGCCGGTTCCGAGAGGCCCGGAAGCGCGCCGCCGGCGTTGTCGGTGACCGTGAGCGTCGCGCCGTCGGCGATCGCCTCGGCGAACACCTCGCGGACGTGCGCCTCGGCGGCGTCCTCGTCGCGGTCAGGGGCGTAGCGGAAGTTGACCGTCAGGGACGCCTCGTCGGGGATCACGTTGCCGGCCACCCCGCCGGAGATGCCCACGGCGTTGAGCCCTTCGCGGTAGAGGCAGCCGTCGATCTCGACCTCGCGCGGCTGGTAGGCAGCCAGGGCGGTGACGGCTCCGGTCAGCCCGTGGATGGCGTTCACGCCGAGCCAGCTGCGCGCACTGTGCGCGCGCCGTCCCTTGGTCTCCAGCCGGGCCCGCAGCGTGCCCTGGCAGCCCGCCTCGATCTCGCCGTCCGTGGGCTCCATCAGCACGGCGAGGTCGCCGTAGAGCCAGCCGCGCTTCTCGCGCGCGACCCGGCCGAGGCCGTTCTTCGCGGACTCGACCTCCTCGTTGTCGTAGAAGACGAACGTGAGGTCGTGCGCGGGCGTCGCGCCGGGGACGCCGAACCGCCCGGCCAGCCGCAGCATGACCGCGTCGCCGGACTTCATGTCGCTGGTGCCGCAGCCGTAGAGGCGGCCGGTCGTCTCCTCGAGCGAGCTGGGCACGTTGTCGGCGATCGGCACGGTGTCGAGGTGCCCCGCGAGCACGACCCGGCTCGGCAGGTCGAGGTTGGTGCGGGCGAGGACGACGTTTCCGACGCGCTCGACCTCGAGGCCGCCGAGCCCCCGCAACGCGGCCTCGACGACGTCGGCCAGCGGGCCTTCCGAACCCGAGACCGACGGGGCGTCGACCAAGGCGCGGGTCAGCGTGAGGACGTCGGCGGACAGGTCCAGCGGAGGAAGGTCGCTCACGATGCCTCAGCGTAGGGGTCGGTAGCGTCCTCCCCGTGACTGACGCCGTCCCCACCTCTGCCGTCGCCGCCGGTCTGGCCACCGTGACCCCCGCGGGCACGGTGCTCGACACCTGGTACCCCGAGCCGCGCCTCGGTGCCCCGGAGGGCGCCAAGCCCGGGACGACGCGCCTCGGGGCGTTGGAGCTGTCCGGTGAGCTCGGCCCCGACTACGGCGGTCTGGTCCGCCGCGACGAGGCCCGCGGGGTCGAGGTCATCGCCGTCCGCACGGTCATCCCCGACCTCTCCGCGCCGCCGGCCGACACCCACGACGTCTGGCTGCGCCTGCATCTGCTCTCCCATCGCCTGGTCCAGCCGCACGGCACCGACCTGACCGGCATCTTCGGCCTGCTGACCAACGTGGCGTGGACGTCGGCCGGCCCTGTGGAGGCCGCCGGGTTCAACGCCCACCGGCTGCGGGCCGCCGTCGGTCACGTGACCGTCTTCGGCGTCGACAAGTTCCCGCGGATGGTCGACTACGTCGTCCCCCCCGGCGTCCGCATCGCCGACGGCGACCGGGTGCGGCTGGGCGCGCACCTGGCCGAGGGCACGACCGTCATGCACGAGGGCTTCGTCAACTACAACGCCGGCACGCTGGGCCCGTCGATGGTCGAGGGCCGGATCAGCGCCGGCGTCGTCGTCGGGGCCGACAGCGACATCGGCGGGAGCGCCTCGATCATGGGCACGCTGTCGGGCGGCGGGACCCAGGTGATCTCGATCGGCACCGGCTGCCTGCTCGGCGCCAACTCCGGCATCGGGATCTCCCTCGGCGACGGCTGCGTCGTCGAGGCCGGCTGCTACGTCACCGCCGGTTCGCGGGTCACCCTGCCCGATGGCTCGGTGGTCAAGGCCGCCGAGCTCTCCGGGCGCAACGGCCTGCTGTTCCGCCGCAACAGTGTGAGCGGCGCGCTCGAGGCGCTCCCCCGCGACGGCAACTGGGGCGCCCTGAACGCCGAGCTGCACGCGAACTAGGCGCCTCGCCCGGACTCGCCGGGGAACCCGATCTCGTCGTCCCGGGCGCTTACAGTCGGGAGCGATGGCCGGCTCGACGATCACTTCTCATCCCGCCGGGACCAGGAGAAGGACCACGCGACGACGCCCGCCCCAGCGCCGCCGGCCGACGGGCAGCGGGAGCAGGAAGAAGCGGACCCGGCGGAAGAAGCAGTGGGACGTGAACCGCTGGTGGCCGGCGCTCGTCGTCGCCGCCGCGGTCCTGGTGGGCGTCGCCTGGGACAGCGCGAGCACAGGCGTCCCGCCGGTCGCGGGACGGTGCACCGTGCCCGGGTCCGCCCTCACGGTGACGGCCGAGCAAGCCGGAAATGCCGCCGTCATCGCCGACGTCGCCCACGGTCGAGGTCTCCCCGACCGGGCGATCGTGATCGCACTGGCGACCGCGCAGCAGGAGTCCCGGCTGCGCAACCTCGATCACGGCGACCGCGACTCCCTCGGGCTGTTCCAGCAGCGGCCGTCGTCCGGCTGGGGTACCGCCGCGCAGGTCCAGGATCCCGTCTACGCCGCCGGCAAGTTCTACGACCATCTCCTCGGGATCCCGGGGTGGGACACCGGTCGGCTGACCGACGTGGCCCAGGCCGTCCAGCGCAGTGCCTTCCCGGAGGCCTACCAGCAGTGGGAAGGCATGGCGGAAGAGCTCACCACCGCACTCGCCGACGGCGGCACGCTGACCTGTACCTAGCCGCCGTCCGACCCCGTCTTGTGACCCTGCGCTGCGACAGATGTGCACAGTGCGATTGCTGCTCACTCGATCTGGCTACGCACCCCGACGTACTACTCGGCGAGTCACAGGAAAATCGGCGCCAGGCCATAACCTGACCTCGATGTTCGCCACGGGGAAGGCACCTCGCTCGTCTGCGGCTGCCCTGGTCGGGTGGGTCGCCGTCGGAGCCGCCGGCATGACCCTGGCCGTCCTGACTCTGCCCTTCGTCCGGTTCGCCTACCGGGCACCGGCCCTGCACATCGTGCTGGAGACGGCGGACGCCCTCATCGCCCTGCTCGTGGGCTACCTGGTGTACGGCCGTTTCCAGCAGACTCGCCGCTTGCAGGAGTTCCTGCTGGTTCTGGGCCTGTGCGCCGTCGCGGTGGGGAACCTGGTTCTCACGGCCCTGCCGTCGGCCGTGACCCTCAGCAGTGACAACCAGTTCAGCGGTTGGGCGGCACTCGCCATCCGCTTCCTCGGCACGGTCCTTCTGAGCACCGCCGCGATCATCACGTCCGGAATCCGGATCCCTGCCCGGCGGGGGCTGCTCGTGGGGGTCGCGCTGGCCGCCCTGGTGCTCGCCATCGGCATCGCGGGGCTGGTCTGGGGCGGCCGCCTTCCTGCGACCGTCGACCCGGCCGCCGATCTCGGGGACGCGACCCGGCCCCGCTTGGTGGCCCACCCCCTCGTGCTTGCGACCCTGTCGGTGTCCGCGGTCCTCTACAGCGTCGCGGCGGTGGCCTTCGTCCGGCGGTCCGATCGCCGGGGCGACGAGTTCTTCCGCTGGGTCGGCGCCGGCTGCACCCTCGCGGCGGCCTCCCAGGTGCACTACGTGCTCTTCCCGTCGTTGTACTCGGAGTACGTCTACACGGGCGACCTCCTGCGGCTCGGCTTCTATCTCCTCCTGCTGGTGGGTGCCGTCCGCGAGATCAGGTCGTACTGGGAGCTGCGGACGAGCGCGGCGGTGCTGGAGGCACGGCGCCGTATGGCCCGCGACCTGCATGACGGGCTGGCGCAGGAGCTCGCTTTCCTGTGGAGCCAGTCCCGTGCGCTCGCGGGCGGCCCACCGACCGAGCGGGCGGTGGAGCGGATCGGCGGCGCGGCCTCGCGGGCGCTCGACGAGGCCCGTCGTGCGATCGCGGCGCTCACTCGGCCACTGGACGAGCCGATCGGACGGGTTCTCCAGCAGGTGGCCGACGACCTGGGCAACCGGTATGACGTCAAGGTGGTGTCGACGGTCGATCCCGGCGTGGTGGTCAGCCCGGCCGAAGGGGAGGCGCTCGTCCGGATCGCCTCCGAAGCCGTCCGCAACGCGGTTCGGCACGGTCATGCCCGGCAGATCGACATCGTGCTGTGCGCCGAGCCGCTGTTGCTCTCGATCGTCGACGACGGGCGGGGATTCGTCGACGGCCACGCCGTGGCTGGCCCCACCGGCGGCTTCGGCATGACGAGCATGCGGGAGCGCGCCACGGTCCTCCGCGCCGACTTCTCCGTCACCTCCCGTCCCGGGCACGGCGCCAGGGTCGAGGTGACGCGCCGGTGACCCAGCCGCTGCGGGTCGTCGTCGCCGATGACCACCCGCCGACACGTGCCGGCGTCCGCGAGGCGCTGGAGAACGACGCCTGCACAGTCGTGGCCGAGGCCGCGACTGCGGAGGAGGCGATCGCGGCCGCGCGCGAGCACACTCCCGACGTCTGTCTGCTCGACATCAACATGCCGGGCAGCGGGATCGCGGCCGCCGCGGAGATCACGCACACCGTTCCGGGCGTGGCCGTCGTCATGCTCACGGCGTCGCGGGACGACGAGGATCTCTTCGCCGCCCTGCGGGCCGGCGCCTCGGGCTACCTGCTCAAGGACATGGACCCCGCTCGGCTCGAGCCCGCGCTCCGCGGCGTGCTGGCCGGTGAGGCCGTCCTGCCCCGATGGCTGGTGCTCAAGGTGGTGGACCAGTTCCGGGCGACCCCGAGGCGGCGGATCATCCTGCCCAACCGGCCGACGGCGGCACAGCTCACCGAGCGCGAGGCCGAGATCCTGGGCCTCATGGCCGCCGGTCGCTCGACGCAGGAGATCGCCGATCAGCTGTTCCTCGCGCAGGTGACGGTGCGGACGCACATCGCCGCGATCCTTCGAAAGCTGCGGGTGCCCGACCGCAAGGCAGCGATCCGACTGGCCCGGGGCTTTCAGGACCAAGCCTGATCCGGAACGTTGAGGAATCTCAACGCGTCCCTCCATTGTGCGCCATCGACCTGCGCCGTTGACTCGTCGGTGCACGCCGTGAAGCGATGATCCCGGGCCTCCATCTGGTCGCTTGACCCCCGGGAAGCCAGTAGCGACATCGACGCGGTGTCTCGGGGATCCATGAGGAGAACGATGTCTCACGCAACACACCGCGCACCTGCCGGCCGCTCGCAGAGTCGACGGCTGGCCATCGGCCTGCTGTCCCTGGTGACAGCCCTGACCACCATCGGCCTGTCGCTCTCCGTGGCGGAGGCCTCGACGGTGTCGTCGGCCGCCTTCTCCGGCGGAGCCGGAACGGTCAGCGTCGGAGGAACGCTCTACGCGAAGCAGGGCGCAGCGCTGACCCTGACCGTCGCGACGTCGTCGGACACGAAGTGTGTCGACGTCACGGGGGTGGCCACGCTGCCGCGCCAGACGTCGTCCACGGCGAAGTCGAGCTGGACCTTCACGACGACCGCTCCGGCCGGTGACGGCGCCCAGGCATTCACCGTCGCGGCCTCCCCCAACTTCAACACCAACGGCTGCACTGGTCAGACCAACTCGACCCAGGCCTCGTACACGGTGGACAACACCGGGCCTGTTGTGAGCGCGGGGCTGACTCCTGCGGCGAACGTGGCTGGCTGGAACAACAGCGATGTGGTGGTCGCGTGGACCGCGACCGACAACGGCTCCGGCGTCGCGACCTCTCAGCCGTTCCAGACGGACAGCGCCATCAGCGGGAACGGCATCGTGACGAAGACGGCTCCGGCCCAGTCGGACCGCCTGGGCAACACCGGAACCGCCGGCTCCGTGACGGTTCGCGTGGACAAGGCGAAGCCGACCATCAGCGCGACTCAGACGAAGAACTCCGATGGCACGACCACGGTCACGTTCACATGTGATGACGGGAACTCGGGGGGTGGGGCGGCCTCCGGGATCGCGACCTGCGTCGCGGACGGGACCAGCCCGGCTACCAGCAGCAAGACCGTGCAGCCCGGCGTGACAGTCAACGGCACCGCCACCGACAAGGCCGGCAACACCGCCACCGCTTCCTCGACGGCCCCCGCCGGCGACACAACGGCTCCCCTGCTTTCCGGTGCGCCGACGACGTCGCCGAACGGCAACGGTTGGTACAAGGGCGACGTCACGGTCCACTGGACCGCCTCCGACCCGGAGTCGGGCATCCCGACCCAGCCCGCCGACACCACGATCACTGGCGAGGGCAGCGCCCTCACCAGCAGCCAGACTGTGAAGAACGGCGCGGGCCTGTCCACCACAGCCACCAGTCCGGCCGTCAAGATCGACCGCACCGCGCCGACGACGGGCATCAGCGGCACGTCGAACAGCTGGGTCAACGGCAACGTGACCGTCGGCTTGTTGGCGACCGACAACCTCTCCCAGGTCGCATCGACCAGCTACACCGTCGACGGGGGCGCACCTCAGACGGGGTCCAGCTTCACCCTTTCCACCAACGGCGACCACACCGTCACGTACTTCAGCACCGACAAGGCCGGCAACGCCGAAGCAGTGCAGACCGCTCACGTGAAGATCGACCAGACGGCCCCCACCATCGGCCACACGTTCGCCCCACTGACGTACACGGACGGCGCCTGGACCAACCAGGACGTCACCGTGACGTTCAACTGCGCCGACCAGGGTGGCTCCGGAGTCGCCGGCTGCACCGCCCCGGTGACGAAGTCGGTCGAGGGCGAGTACACGGTCACCGGCACAGCGACGGACAACGCCGGTAACTCGGCGACGGACAGCGCCGGCGTCCGGATCGACAAGACGGCTCCCACCATCACGGCCACTGCAAGCGGCACCAAGAACGGCGACGGTTGGTACAAGGGCGACGTCACGGTCACCTTCTCGGCCAATGACGCGAAGTCCGGTGTGGCCAGCGTCTCGCCCACCAAGGTTCTCGGTGAGGGCCCCGCTCAGAGCGCGAGCGGGACGGCCATCGACAAGGCGGGCAACAGTGCCTCGGCCGTTGTCAGCGGCATCAACGTCGACAAGACGGCGCCCACGCTGACCGGTTCCTTTGCGCCGGGTTGGCACACCGGTGACGTGGCAGTCTCCTGGACCTGCGAGGACGCTCTGTCGGGTCCGGCCGCCCAGCCGGCCGACACCATCGTCGCTGGTGAGGGGGGCGACCTCTCCGCCACCGCCTCGTGCACCGACGTCGCCGGCAACTCCACGACGACGATGTTGTCGGGCATCAAGATCGACCGCACGGCTCCGACGACGACGGCGGGTATCTCCGGCACGCTGGTCAAGGGCTGGTACAACGCCGACGTCGACCTGACCCTCACCGGCACGGACAATCTGTCGGGTACCACGACCTACTACACGGTCGACGGAGGTGCCCAGCAGATGTACAGCGCCGCCGTACCGCTCGCCGAGGGCAAGCACACCGTCGTGTACTGGAGCGTGGACGGCGCGGGCAATATCGAGACCGCGGGCGCCCCGCTCACGGTCAACGTCGACAAGACCGCCCCGATAACCGCGGTCGTCAACATGGCGCCGGACGGCAACAACGGCTGGTACATCCACAGCGGCATTCCGGTTGCCTTCAAGGCGACGGACGGCGCCTCGGGGGTCGCGGCCACCTACTACACCATCGACGGCAACCCCAAGCTGACCTACGGCGAGCCCTTCTCCGCTGAGCTCGCGACCGGTACGCACACCATCGGTTACTGGAGCGTGGACCTGGCCGGGAACGAAGAGGCCCACGAAACCACCAACGTCATCGTGCTGAAGGTCGACACGGTCGCGCCGGAAATCACGGCAACCCGGACGCCGGCCAACTCGTTCGGCTGGAACAAGGGCGACGTGACCGTCGACTTCAGCTGCACCGACGCCGACTCGGGTATCGATGGCATTGCCGGCTGCGGTCCCGACCAGACGGTTGCCAGCGAGGGTCTGAACCAGTCCGTCCAGGGCGACACCCAGGACATCGCTGGCAACGAGGCCTCCCTCACCGTCGACAGGATCAACATCGACAAGACCGCGCCGTCGCTCACCGGCACTCCCACGGGTGACTCGAACGGCGGCGAGTGGTACCACGGCGACGTCTCGATCGCGTGGACGGGTCAGGACGGGCTGTCCCAGATCGACCCCGCCACTCAGCCGGCGAACAGCACAGTCAAGGGCGAGGGTCGCAGCCTGGGCGCCTCGGCCAAGATCTCGGACAAGGCCGGGAACGAGGGCACCGGGTCGGTCACCGGCATCAACATCGACCGCACTCCCCTGTCCATCACCGCTCAGTTGCCTGCCGGCGCGAATGCCGCTGGCTGGTACCGCGGGGATGTGACGGTCGGGTTCAGCTGCACCGACCCGAACCTGGCCGACGGCTCCGCCGGCTCCGGCGTGGGCCACTGCCCGACCGATGCCGTGGTCTCCGGTGACGGCGCCGACCAGAAGGTGACCAGCGAGTTCGCAAACGACGTCGCCGGCAACACGAACTCCAAGACCGTCACCGGCATCAACATCGACGGTCACGAGCCCCAGACGACCGCGGACAACCAGTGCACCGCCACCAACGGCTACTGCACCGGTGGCACCGCGACGGTCGTCCTGAGCTCGACCGACGTCGGGCCCTCCGGTGTCAAGGAGATCCACTACACCGTGAACGCCGGCACCGAGCAGGTGGCGACGGGCGCCAAGGCAACGGTCAGCGTCCCGCTGAGTGGCACGGGCACGGCAAGCGTCAAGTACTACGCCGTGGACGTGGCGGGCAACGTGGAGCCGTCCCAGACGGCCGCACTGAAGTACGACAACATCGCACCGACGGTCACGCACACCGTGAACCCGAAGGCGAATGCGTCGGACTGGAACAACAGCGACGTCACCGTGCACTTCGACGCCAAGGACACCGACCCGGGTTCGGGCGTTGACGAGAGCAGCGTGACTCCTGACCAGGTCATCAGCGCCGAGACCAGCGCCAGCGGTCTCGCGGTGAACGGCTCGGCCAAGGACACCGCGGGCAACACCGGGACCGACTCGGTGACGATCAAGCTCGACAAGACCAAGCCGAGCGTCGGCGGAGCCATCGTCAGCGGCACCGTCGGGAAGAACGGCTGGTACGTCAGCCCGGTGAAGGTCCACTTCACCTGCTCCGACGCGCTCTCCGGTCTGGCCTCCTGCCAGGACGACGTCACGCTGTCCAACAATGGACCTGCGCAGTCGGCCAGCGGCTCGGCGAAGGACTTCGCTGACAACGTCGGAACCGGCTCGGTGCCGAACATCAACATCGACAACGAGAACCCGACGATCTCAAAGGTGAACGTGGCCAACGGCTTCTACACCCTCGGTTCGGCTCCGGCTGCCACCTGCGACGCCACGGACAGCTTCTCCGGTCTGGACACCTGCAAGGTGGTCGTGACCGGCGGCACGGCAAACGGCGTCGGCACGTTCGCCTGGACGGCGACGGCGACCGACAAGGCGGGTAACACGGCGACCCAGTCGGGTAGCTACAAGGTGGTCTACAAGTTCGACGGGTTCCTGCAGCCCATCAACGACACCGCCCACCAGGTCGGCACCTCGACCAGCGTGTTCAAGGCCGGCAGCACCATCCCGGTGAAGTTCCAGGTGAAGAAGGCCGACGGCACGGCGGTCCAGTCCGCAACCGCCCCGGTGTGGCTCACCCCGGTCAAGGGCGGCGCGATGAGCCTGCCCGTGGACGAGACCGTGCAGACGGTGACCGCGGACAGCGGCAGCACCTTCAAGTACGACACCGGTCAGTACATCTACAACTGGAAGACCGTGACCGGCGGCTACTACTACCAGATCGGCGTCAGGCTCGACGACGGTCAGACCTACTACGTGAACATCGGTCTCCGGTGATCACCGAGTAGTGGCACAGACGACGAGGCCCTGTCCGGCACCAGCCGGGCGGGGCCTCGTCGCGTCTGCGCCGTCAGGCGGTCAGGCGTTCCACGGCGGCCGCGATCCGCTCGTCGGTTGCCGTGAGCGCCAGGCGCACGTGCCGCGACCCGGCCGGGCCGTAGAAGCTGCCCGGCGCCGCGACGATGCCGAGACCGGCGAGCCAGTCGATCGTCGTCCAGCAGTCCTCGTCCCGCGTGGCCCACAGGTAGAGGCCCGCCTGCGAGTGGTCGAT